>Ga0081538_10002376_pt1 | contig 18481 bp, 21 predicted proteins | sample TabmetS5T2R1_FD_71022 | JGI IMG/M metagenome (GOLD analysis project Ga0081538, IMG submission 71022) | Tabebuia heterophylla rhizosphere microbial communities from the University of Puerto Rico - S5T2R1 | ecosystem: Host-associated > Plants > Roots > Rhizosphere ... | reverse complement strand
ACCGCCCCCCCCCCCCCCGCCACGTCAGCAACATCTTCGCCAAGCTCGGCCTATCGAGCAGGGCCGCGGCGACCGCCTACGCGTACGAGCACGACCTGCTGTAGACAGCGCTCACACACAGAATTGCCCACATCCGCAGCGTCGAAATCTGGTGATTTCTGCCGAAGCGGCGCCGCCTGCTGCGCCGTACCGTCGCAGTCGATGACGATCCCCTCGACGACAGATCGGCGTTTCGCCCGTGATCGCCACATCGAGGTCCGGTCAGGACGACGTGTCCGTGTCATCGAGGCGGGCGAGGGCCCGCCCGTCGTGCTCCTACACGGCAGCAGCACGTCCTCGGTGTCCCTCCTTCCGGTGCTCGAACGGCTCGACGGCGTGCGCGCGATCGCCGTCGACCGGCCGGGCTTTGGGCTGAGCGAGCCCGTTCGCGTTCCGCGTGAGCGCTTCCGCGATGCTGCTGTCGAGTTCCTCGACCAGGTCGTCGACGAGCTCGGCCTACAGACGTCCGCGCTCGCCGGCAACTCGATGGGCGGGACTTGGGCGCTGTGGTACGCCCTCGCGCGCCCCGAACGCGTACGCCGGCTCGTGCTGCTCGGATCCGCCCCGCTCCTGCCCGGCACGCGCCCGCCGGTCCCGCTGCGGGTCACCGCCACGCCGCTCGTCGGCGACCTGCTGCCCCACGTGCTCAAGCCCAGCCGCAAGCTGCTCGTCCGGTTGATGGCATCGATGGGCGAGCGCGACACCATCGTCCGCTACCCGCAGCTGATCGAGTCGCTCGTGGCGGCCGCCAGGGACCCGATCGCCTCGGCCGCGAACCTCGCGGAGCTGCGGGCGATCATCTCCCCGATCGGGTTCCGGCCGTCGGCGCGGATCAAGCCGAACGAGTTGCGCCGGCTGAATCTCCCGACGCTGCTGATCTGGGGTGACCACGACCCCGTCGGGACTACCGAGGCCGCGCGCGAGACGGCAACGCTCATGCCTCGGGCGCAACTCGAGCTGCTCCCGGCCGGCCACGTCCCCTACCTCGGTCACCCGCAGCGAGTGTCCGAACTGCTGTCCGCGTTCATCCGATCGCCATGAGTCGAGGACTTCGCCGGCCGGTCCGGATCGAAGTCGAGCACCGCTTCGACGTGTCCGTCGACGACGGCTTCGACTACATCACCGATCCCGCGAACTGGCCCGCATACTGGCCGCGGTTCGTGCACCTCGATCCCGCATCGCGCTGGCGCATGCCCGGCGACGACGCTCGCATCAGGCTGCGGATGCTCGCGCGCGAAATCGACCTCGCGATGACGCTCGCCCGTCTCGAGCGCTGCCGCGTGGTCGAGTACACGAGCGAGCAACGCGGACTTCCGGCGGCTCGGCACTGGCGTCACTTCCAAGCGGCCGACCGTGGCTTCACCTACCGAATCGTGATCGAGTACTTCCCCAGGACCGGGTGGCGTGGTCTGCTCGATCGAACGCTCGTGAGGAAGGCGACAACGGACACCGCGCGCGCGACCATACGCAACCTCGACGAGCGATTTCGCGAGCAACCGCGAGCGACGCTGCTCTCTTCGGGTGGTACGGAAGGCTCCGGCGCGATCGGCAGTACGGACGCCAAGGACGCCGACCCCGCCCAATAGCGCTGCGCAAGCCACGCGCCCCACGCTGAAGCTCACGCCTCGCGCTCCGTGCGCGTCCGTCGCGCCCGCGGATAACCTCGCGGCCGGTGCGCGTTCTCGTCTTCCACGGCTACCTGCTGCGAGGTACGGGGTCTAACGTGTACAACGCCGAGCTGGCGCAGGCGATCGTCCGCGCGGGCCACGAGCTGCACCTGCTGTGCCAGGACCGCGCGCCGCTCGAGCTGCCGTGGGTCGACGCCGCCGGTGACTGGGACTCGGGCGCGCTGGAGCTGACCGTCCGCCGAGAGCCGCCGCGGGCGACCGTCTACAGGCCGGACCTCGGCGGGCTGCTCCCGGTCTACGTCGCCGATCGCTACGAGGGCGTGGAGGCGCGCCCGTTCCAGGACCTCAGCGAGGAGGAGGTCGAGGCATACGTGGCGCGCAACGTCGCGGCGGTCGCCGAGGTCGTCGCGCGGGCGCGCCCCGACGTCGCTCTGGCGAACCACCTCGTGATGGGGCCGCTGATCCTCGCGCGCGCCGGCCTGTCGTACGCGGTCAAGATCCACGGCAGCGCGCTCGAGTACACCGTCAAGCCGCACCCGCGCTTCCTCCCGGCCGCCCGCGCCGGTATCGAGCGCGCCCGCGGCGTGCTCGTCGGCTCGCGCCACACGGCGGAGAGCCTGTGGGCTGCGCTGGACGAGCCGGGCCTCGAGGAGAAGACGCGCCTGGGGCCGCCCGGCGTCGACGTCGCCCGCTTCGCGCCGCGCTCGGTCGAGGACGCGGCGGCGGGCCTCGCGGGGCTGCGCGCGCGGCTCCAAGAGGCCGCGCAGGCGGCCGCGGCGTCCGAATCGGCGGCCGCGGTCGCGCCGGCGGCCGCGGCGTCCGAATCGGCGGCCGCGGCGTCCGAGTCGTCGCCCACCGCCGCCCCCGCGGGCTCCTCGTTCGACCGCTCGGCCGCCGAGGCCGCCGCGGCGCTCGGCGCCTTCGACCCGCGGCGCGACCGCATCGTCGTGTATGTCGGCAAGCTGATCGCGTCGAAGGGAGTCGAGCTGCTGCTCGCCGCGTGGCCGCTCGTAGTCGCTCGCGTGCCGGACGCGCGGCTGCTCGTCGTCGGCTTCGGCGCGTTCCGGAGCGCTCTGGAAGGGCTCGCCGGCGCGCTGGCCCGCGGCGATCTCGAAGCCGCGCGCGCGCTGCGCGGCGAGGACGGTCGCGAGCTGCCCGAGCTCGCTGCGTTCCTCGACGCGCTGGGGGCGGATGCGGACGGCTACCGCGACGTCGCACGCCGCATTGCGGGCACGATCGCGTGGACGGGCCGGCTCGAGCACTTCGAGCTCGCCGACGTGCTCCCCGCCGCGGGGGCGATGGCGATGCCGAGCACGTTCCCCGAGTCGTTCGGCATGGTAGCCGCAGAGGCCGCCGCGTGCGGCGCCCTGCCGGTCGTCGCTGGCCACTCCGGCATGGCGGAGGTCGCCCGCGCGCTCGCCGCGGCGGTTCCCCCGGAGGTCCGGCCATGGCTCACGTTCGAGGTCGGCCCGCACGCGGTCAGGCAGCTGGCGGACGGCCTCGCGTCGTGGCTCGAGGCCCCCGCGCACATCAGGCTGGCCACGCGCGAGGCGATCGTCGCCGTCGCGCGCGAGCGCTACTCGTGGGACGGGGTCGCGCGGTCGGTCGTCGCCGCCGCGCAGGGCCGCGTCGACGAGCTGCCGCGGCCATAGCCTGGATCAGTCGTCGATGCCCGGCGGCGCCAGGGCCGCAGAAATCGGTCCTGTGGGGCGCCTGACATACGGCCCCGCGGCCGGGGTCGCGCCGCCACGCCAGCAAGTAGCATCCCGCGCCATGACTGGAGGAAGGGTCTGCGCCCTGCTGGTGGCGGGCTTCTCGATCGTCGCCCTGACTGCCTGCGAGATCAAGGACGACGGCGACAACCTCGTCAACGGCAAGACGCTCTTCATCGAGGAGTGCTCGCGCTGCCACACGCTCGCGCGGGCGAACGCCCAGGGCGTCATCGGCCCGGACCTCGACGAGGCGTGGGCGCGATCCGAGCAGGACGGCCTCGGGCGCTCCACCTACGAGGGGGTCGTCTATCAGCAGATCCTCGAGCCGAACCGGAACCCCCAGGTCAATCCGGAGACCGGCGAGCCGATGGAGATCATGCCGGCGAACCTCGTCACCGGCGAGGACGCGCAGGACGTCGCCGCCTACGTCGCCTCGGCGGCCGCCGCCCCCGGCGACGACCAGGGTCGCCTGGCCGCCGTCGGCGCCGGGCCGGAGGGCACCGCGACGGCCGAGAACGGCCTGCTCGAGATCCCCGTCGGCCAGGGCCTGACGTACGAGTTCGCGGATGCCGAGGCGCCGGCGGGACCGCTCACGATCGAGTCGGTCAACGAGCAGTCGACCGAACACAACATCGCCGTCGACGGCGGCGGCGTCAACGAGATCGGGAACATCGTCACGAACGGCGGCACGTCCACGGTCGAGGTCGACCTCGACCCCGGCGAGTACGCGTTCTACTGCTCCGTGCCCGGCCACCGCGAGGGCGGCATGGAGGGCGACCTCAGGATCGAGTAGCCGCGCGGGTCCGCTCCGCCTGCGCCGCCTCACTCTCGCCCGAGCCGCCGGCCGCCCGCTCGGCCTGCGCCGCCTCACCCCCGCGCGCGGCGCGCCGTGCCCGCGCCTCGTCGCGATCGTGCTGCTCGGCCGCGTGCCAGAAGAAGAACGCGAGCGCGAAGATCATGATCACGATGTCGAGCGCGACCATCATCGCGCCCGCCGTCTGCTGGTCGGCGAGCGCGCTCAGCCCGCGCCGGTCGCCGCTGCCGTACACGCCGGTGTAGACCGGCTCGCGGATCAGCACGAAAGCCATCCCGAGGAACATGCCGATCATCCGCGCGCCGATGATGTGGCCGATCTTCCACAGCTCGCCGCGCAGCCGCCGGCGCTTGGGCTCGAGCGCCGACCACCAGACGAGCACGCCGGCGAACACGAAGCTCGCGTGCTGCGCGACGTGCACGAGGTCGTGCCGCACGGCGCCCTCGAACGCGAACGACAGGTGCCAGCCGTAGAGCACGAGCGCGTAGATGGCGAGCGCGACGAGCGGCCGCCGCAGCGTGCGGAACGCGCCCCGCAGGCGCGGCCGCCGCGCGATCGCGACCAGCACGTCGCGCGGCAGGAAGAAGCCGAGCACCGGGTTGCGCAGCCCGGCCACCAGCAGCGGCGCGCCGAGATCGGCCAGCAGCAGGTGCTCGGCCATGTGCGCGCTCAGCAGCTCGTCCGCCAGCGACCCGATCGGCGACAGCAGGGCGACCGCCTGCAGCCCGAGGCCGAGATGCCAACAGACGACCTGGCCGCGCGGCACCGCGACGCCGCGCCCGGACAGGATCCTGAGCGCCCGCACGTACAGGAACTCGGCGACGATGAGCCAGAGGACGATCGCCATCGCCCCTCAGTGTGGCGCGAAGCGAGCCTGGATCTGCCGATCGTGGCGAGGCGCCGCGAGAATCGGCAGCTCGAGGCTCAGAGCGCGCGGATCACGAGCACGACCGCGATCACGACCGCCGCGACGCCGATCACGTACAGCAGGAGCCGGAACGCCCCGGCCTCGGAGCGCAGCGGGTTCTCCATCAGTGGACCCACTACCTAGATGATGTACACCGTCGTGTAGACGATGATCCACATCACGTCGACGAAGTGCCAGTAGATGCCAGGCACCTCGATGCCGCGGTGGTCCTCCGCGGTGAAGTGCCCTCGGAACGCGCGGATGTTGACGATCAGCAGCAGCGTCAACCCGACGAACACGTGCGCGCCGTGCAGCCCCGTCAGGCCATAGAAGATCGTGCCCTGCGCGTGGTCCTGGGGGGAGAACCCCAGGTGCACGTACTCGTTGATCTGGATGAACAGGAATGTCAGGCCGAGCAGGAAGGTGGTCAGGATGCCCGCCTGGAGGCCGCGCCGGTTGCCCATCTTGTGCGCGTGCTCGGCCCAGTGCAGCGTGAACGAGGACGAGATCAGGATCGCCGTGTTGACGCCCGCGATCGCCTTTGGCAGCTCGGTCCCCTCGGCCGGCCACTCGGCGCCCGCCACGACCCGGATGAAGAAGTAGGCCGTGAAGAACGCGCCGAAGATCATCACCTCGCTGATGATGAAAAGCAGCATCCCGAGCATCGACGGATCGACGCGCGAGGAGCGGTGCGCCGGCGGCGGCCCGTGATGCTCGTGCGCGACGGTGGCGGCCTCCATCAGGCCTCCACCGGCTCGGGCTTCGACTCGACGTGCTCGACGCGCTTGTTCGTCGCGTCGCGCACCCGCTCGACCAGCTTCGCCGCCAGCCACTTCGACTCGCCGCGCGGCAGCGTCGAGATCACGATCTCTGAGATGTGGAAGAACTGGACGGCGTTCATCGTCGCCACGAACGGATCGGGATCGCCGATCATCCCAGCGGCCACGATCCCGTCCTCCTCGAGCGACGCGAGCAGCTGGTGCAGGCGCTCGCGCGCCGCCTTGACCGCGTGGCCCTCGCCGTGGTCCTGCGGCACGACGATGATGAACCGCCGCGGCCCCTCGTCCGCCAGCGCTTGAAGCCGGCTGACCAGCGCGCCGCCGGCGACCGTCTGGTTCGCGACCACCAGCGTGACGTCGAACGGCAGGCCCTCGCGCTCGAGGTCGACGACGACGTGCTTGACGGGCAGTCCGGTCTCGCTCTCGAGCGCCTCGATCAGGTCGCGCTTCATCCAGCCCGACGTGCGGGCGGGCAGTGTCGACACGATGATCTCGTCGATCCGGTGCGCGGCGACCGCGTCCTTGGCCGCGTTCAGCGGATCCTGGTCGCCGACCTCGCCGCGCCCCTCGATGCCCTCGTTGTGCATGAACGAAAGCGCGAGATCGACGCGCACCTGCGCCGAGTCGCGCACCGCCTCGTCGTAGATCACGTTGCCGTGCCGCGGGCGGATCTGCGGCACGACGACGTGGAAGCGCGCGTCGCCCTGCGCATGGCGCTCGCGGATCGCGTCGAGCAGCTTGGCACCGCCGATCGTCTCGTTGGCGAGGACCAGGATCTCAGCCATGCGCAACCATCACTCCCGACTCGTGTCCCCGGCGGCGACCGCCCTGGCCGCTCTCTCGGCCGGCTGGAAGATGCCGTGCACCGCGCCGGGCACGCCGTACTCGTACGGGCCGCCGACGACCGTCGGCACGCGATCGAAGTTGAACACCGGCGGCGGCGACGAGACCTGCCACTCGAGCGTCAGCGCGCGCCATGGGTTCGCCTCGGCGCGCGGCCCGGTGCGCCACGAGCGCACGATGTTGAACACGAACACGAGCGTCGACAGGCCGAGCACGAACGATGACAGCGAGATCACCAGGTTCCACGTCGCGAACGTCTCCGGGTAGTCGGCGACGCGGCGCGGCATCCCCTGGATGCCGATCAGGTGCATCGGCGCGAACGTGGCGTTGAACGACACGAACGTCAGCCAGAAGTGCAGCCGCCCGAGCCGGTCGTCGAACATCCGGCCCGTCATCTTCGGGAACCAGTAGTAGACGCCCGCGTAGATCGTGAACAGCGAGCCGCCGTAGAGCACGTAGTGGATGTGGGCGACGATGAAGTACGTGTCGCTCACGTGGATCGTGACCGGCAGCATCGCGAGCATCACGCCGGAGATGCCGCCGAGCGTGAACATCGTGATGAAGCCGAGCGCGAACAGCATCGGCGTGTCGAGGTGCAGCACGCCGCGCCACAGCGTCGACAGCCAGGAGAAGATCTTGATCCCCGTCGGCACCGCGATGATCGCCGTCGTGACCATCATCGGGACCCGGATCCAGCTCTGCATGCCCGACACGAACATGTGGTGCGCCCAGACCGTGAAGCCGAGCAGCACGATCGCGAGCAGCGAGAACGCCATCATCCGGTAGCCGAAGATCGGCTTGCGCGCCTTGACCGAGATGACCTCGGAGACGATCCCGAATCCCGGCAGCATCATGATGTAGACCGCGGGGTGCGAGTAGAACCAGAAGACGTGCTGGTACATCAGCACGTCGCCGGACCGCTGCGGCGCGAAGAAGTTGAACCCGAGCGCGTAGTCGAGCAGGACGAAGAACTGCGACGCGGCGATGAACGGCGTCGCGATGACGACCAGCAGCGAGGTCGAGAAGTTCGCCCACACGAGCAGCGGCATCCGCCAGAAGCTCATCCCGGGCGCCCGCATCGTGATGATCGTCACGAGGAAGTTCAGCGCCGTCGCGATCGACGAGGCGCCCGCGAACTGCACGCCGATCGTGAAGAACAGCTGCCCGATCGGGACCGAGGTCGAAAGCGGCGCGTACGCCGTCCAGCCGGTCGAGAACGAGCCGCCGGGCGCGAAGAACGACGCGGCCATCATCAGGCCGCCGATCGGCAGCAGCCAGAACGACAGCGCGTTCAGGCGCGGGAACGCCATGTCGGGCGCCCCGATCATCAGCGGCAGCACGTAGTTCGCCAGCCCGGCGAAGACCGGGATGATGAACACGAAGATCATCAGCGACGCGTGGACGCTGAAGAGCCCGTTGTAGGCGTTCGGGTCGACGAACTGCGAGCCCGGCGCCGCCAGCTCGGCGCGCACGAGCATCGCCAGCAGCCCGCCGACGAGCATGAAGAAGAACGAGGTGACGACGTACTGGATGCCGATCACCTTGTGGTCGGTGTTGACGCGGAAATAGTCGCGCCAGCTGTACGCGCCGTGGCCCGAGTGGTCCTCGGGCCGCGTCGGGCGCCCGGCCGCCCAGTAGAACCAGTAGTCGAACGCTCCCAGCCCGACGAGGAAGAACAGCGGCGCGCCGATCAGCGAGACGATCAGCACCGCGTTCTGCCAGTTGGTGTCCCACCCGTCGGACCCTTCGAACGGGTTCGAGAAGCCGTAGGCGAGCCGGATCAGCGTGACGAGGGCGGCCGCGAACAGCACGCCGCCGACGAAGAAGGCCCCGGCCCGGTACCAGCCCGGCGCGCGCAGTTGGGCGGTCATCGGCTTCCCTCCATCAGTCCGTCACCTCGGCAAGGTACTTCACGAGCGCGTCGAGTTGGGCCGGCTCCAGCCGGTCGCCGAAGTTCGTCGGCATGATCCCGTCCTGGAAGCCGTCCGCGATCTCCGCCGACGGGTCGACGATCGACTCCTCGATGTACGCCTCGTCCCTGCCGGCGAGGTTCTCGTCCAGATCCGGGCCGGTGCCGCCGGTCGTCCCGGCGTCCGCCAGCGCGTGGCAGCCGCCGCAGCCGAGGTCGCCCGTGAAGATCGCCTCGCCGTCCGGCGCCTCGCCGCCGGCCTCCTCGCCGCCGCCACCCTCGGCCGCTGCCGCCGCACGCTCCTGGACCCAGTCGTCGAACTCGGCCTGTTCGACGACGTGCGCGCTCTGGCGCATGACCGAGTGCCCGAGCCCGCACAGCTCGGCGCAGATCACCGGGTACACGCCGGCCCTCCTGGGCGTGATCCTCAGCTCGGTGTCGATCCCGGGCACCGCGTCGATCTTCATCCGGAACGCCGGCACCCAGAAGTCGTGGATCACGTCGAGCGACTGGACGGTGAAGTGGACCGGCCGGTCCTTGGGCACGTAGAGCTGCGGCGACGAGAACTCCTCGCCCGACTCGTCCCTGTAGTAGAAGGTCCACGTGAACTGCTCGCCGACGACGCGGACGCGCAGCTCGTTCGCCTGCGCCTCCTCGATGTCGGTCAGCGCGACGTACGAGTAGGAGCAGAGCCCCACGAGCAGGATCGCGGGGATCGCCGTCCAGATGATCTCCAGGCGCGTGTTGCCGTGGATCGGCGGGCCGTCCTTGAGTTCCTCGCCCGGCTTCATGCGGTAGCGCCAGACGCAGTACAGGACGACCGTCATCACCAGCACGAAGACCGGCACCGAGGCGATGATCAGGACGTCCCAGACGGTGTCGACGGTCTCGGCCTGCGTCGACCCCTGCGGCGGGAACCAGTCGATCAGCAGGCCCAGCGCCACGCCGAGCACCGACGCGATCAGCCCGATCGCCAGCAGCTGCTTGAAGTGGCTGCGGCTCTCCTCGCCCGCGGTGATCTCCTCGCTGCCCATCAGCTCCCCAGACCCATGGAGGCGGCAAGTTACAGAACAGCCGGGACAGAGGGAACCGATCCCGGACGCGATGTCAGCGTGCCGGCTCCGAGCCCGGAATCGGGGCTATGCGGCCAGGCGCTGCGCCCGGCCGGCGGCGCGGAAGTCCGACGGCGCGAGGCCCTTCTCGCGCCGGAACGCCTTCGCGAACTGGGCCGGCTGCCGATAGCCGACGTGGTGCGCGACCTCGCGCACCGTCACGCTGCGGCGGGCGAGCAGCTCGGCCGCGCGGTCCATCCGCACGCGCGTGAGCTGATCGCGGAACGTCGTCGCCCCGACCTCCGAGTACGCGCGCTGGAGCTGGCGTCGCGACGAGGCCACGCGGCGGGCGATGTCGTCGAGCGACAGGTCGGAGGCGTACTCGCGCTCGACGATCGCCGTGGCGTCGGCGAACAGGCTGCGGCGGAGCTGCGTCGTTGCGGCGCGTTGCGTGGGCACGGGAGTCATACGCAGGATCACCTTACGAAGGATGAGCGCTAACCGGTCTTGGCGCGTTGACGCTATCGCCGCAACGATGACGCCATCGCCGCAACTATGGGTAGGCTTGTGCCGATCGTCGCTTTCAACGAGCACGGAAGGTGAGTGCAATGCAGGTGCGGGAGGGCATGAGTCCTAGGGTGCTGACGGTGGGGCCCGGCCACACGCTGCGGCAGGCCGCCGTGCAGATGGCCGAGCGCCGGGTCGGCGCCGCCGTCGTGATCGACCCCGACGGCATGGGCCCCGGCATCGTCACCGAGCGCGACATCCTGATCTCGCTCGGCCGCGGCGAGGACCCGGACACCGAGAAGGTCGCCGACCACCTGACGTCCGAGCTGGTCTTCGCGGGGCCGGAGTGGTCGCTCGAGCAGGCCGCGGTGGCGATGGTCCGCGGCGGGTTCCGCCACCTGATCGTGATCGAGGGCGGCGAGACCGTCGGGATCCTGTCCGTGCGCGACATCGTGCGCCGCTGGACCGACGACGGCGCGAGCTGCGAGCTGCCGCAATCGCCCGCGGTAGAGGCGCGGACGACGTAGCCGGCCCGGCACTGCGGACGCCGCCCTCAACGCCGGCCGTTGAAGCCGGCCGGCCCGCTCAGTGGTGCCCGTGGTGGTCCAGCGGGAGCTCCTCCATCTCCCGCCTGGCATCGCGGATCCAGACGATCGCGGTGCCGAAGAACAGGACCAGGCCTCCGATCACGAGCACGATCGAGATCGTGATCCCGACGATCGCGGTCGCCAGCCCGGCGGCGTTGAGCACCGGGAGGATGCTCGGCGTCGGCATGTGGATCTGCTCGCCCGTCGGCGGCGCGTCCGGCATGTCGTCCGGAGCGGCCATCACTGCGTGTAGATCAGCGCCGCGACCCACGTCATCGCGAACATGAACAGCATGATCGCGCACGTGACGAACGCCGTCCGGAGGTTCTTGCGGGCAAGGCGGCGGTCCATGGCGCGGGAGTCTACAAGCGGGCGTCGAGCACCATCGCGCAGAACAGCAGCGCGAGATAGGCGAGCGAGAACAGGTACGTGCGCAGCGCGCTGCGGCGCTCCGCCTCGCGCCACAGCCGCAGGGAGAGCGAGATGAACCAGCCGCCGAGCAGCGCCGCGACGGCGCCGTAGATCAGGCCGAAGTAGCCGAACACGACCGGCATCAGCGTCAGCGCGACCAGGAGCACGGTGTAGAGCACGATCAGCTGGCGCGTCTCGGTCTCCCCGCGCACCACCGGCATCATCGGCACGCCGACGCGCGCGTAGTCGTCCTTCATCAGCAGCGACAGCGCCCAGAAGTGCGGCGGCGTCCAGTAGAAGACGATCGCGAACAGGTACAGCGCCTCGAGCTCCACGCGTCCGGTCACCGCCGCCCAGGCGACGAGCGGCGGAACCGCGCCCGCGGCTCCCCCGATCACGATGTTCTGCGGCGTCGACCGCTTCAGCCAGACCGTGTAGACGAACACGTAGCCGAGGAAGCCGCACAGCGCCAGCGCCGCGCTCAGCACGTTGACGGTGAGCGACAGCTGCACGAACGACAGCGCGGCGAGCGCGATCCCGAACGTGAGCGCGGAGCGCGGCGCGATCCGCCCGGCCGCCACCGGCCGCGTGGCGGTGCGCGCCATCTGCGCGTCGATGTCGCGGTCGTACCAGTGGTTGACCGCCCCGGCGCCGCCCGACGCGAGCGAGCCGCCGAGCACCGTCCAGAGCACCAGCGACAGCGACGGGTCCCCGGCGACGTACATCGTCGTCACCGTTGTCAGCAGCAGCAGCGACTGGACCTTCGGTTTCGTGAGCGTGACGTAGTCGGCGACGACCTGGCGAGCGCCGGCCGTGAGCGCGGCCGGAGCGGTGGTCGTCGCGACGCGCGAGGCCGCCACGGTGCTCACACCGTCGCCATCGGCTTGCCGGTCTCGAAGCGCTGCGGCAGGCCCGTCTGGTCCTCGATCTGACGCCGGTAGTCCTTCATCGGCTCGACCGAGCGCACGCGCGGGATCGCGTCGAAGTTGTGCGCCGGCGGCGGCGAAGTCGTGAACCACTCGAGCGTGTTGGCCTTCCACGGGTCGGGCCCAGCGACCGTGCCGACCTTGAGCGCGCGCACGACGTTGACGATCGAGACGAGGACGCCGAGCGCGATGATGAACGCGCCGACCGTCGAGATCAGGTTGTAGGCATGCCAGCCGGAGTCGACCTGGTACTCGAAGATGCGCCGCGGCATGCCGCTCAGGCCGGCCGAGTGCTGCACCAGGAACGCCATGTGGAAGCCGACGAGCGTGAGCCAGAACGACGCCTTGCCGAGCCCTTCCGACAGCATCCGCCCCGTCAGCTTCGGGAACCAGTAGTAGAGCGCCGCGAACATGGCGAACGCGCTGCCGCCGAACGCGACGTAGTGCATGTGCGCGACGACGAAGTAGGTGTCGGTCAGCTGCCAGTCGACCGGGAAGATCGCCAGGAAGATCCCGGTGATGCCGCCGATGAGGAACGTGCCGACGCCGCCGACCGCGTACAGCAGCGCGACGCGGAACTCGATCGTCCCGCGCCACAGCGTCGCGACCCAGTTGAAGATCTTCACCCCCGTCGGGACCGCGATGACGAAGCTCGACAGCATGAAGAACGCCAGCACGACCGTCGCGCTCGGCGTCGAGAACATGTGGTGCGCCCACACGAGCATGGCCAGGAACGCGATCCCGGCGGTCGCCGCGGCGATCGCCTTATAGCCGAAGATCGGCTTGCGCGCGAACACCGGTATGACCTCGGAGAAGACGCCGAACGCCGGCAGCACGAAGATGTAGACCTCGGGGTGGCCGAAGAACCAGAACAGGTGCTGCCACAGCAGCGTCGAGCCGCCCTCGGAAGCGTCGAAGAAGTGCGTCCCGAAGTGCCGATCGGTCAGCAGCATCGTGACCGTGGCGGCCAGCGACGAGATCGCCAGCACGATCAGGTACGAGTAGATCAGGATCGTCCAGATGAACAGCGGTAGCCGGCCCCAGCCCATGCCGGGCGCCCGCATGTTGTGGATCGTCGCGATGAAGTTGACCGCGCCCATCATCGATGAGAGGCCCGTCAGGTGGGCCATGAAGATCCACGCGTCCTGGCCGCCGCTCGGTGAGTACTCCTTCGTCGAAAGCGGCACGTAGGAGAACCAGCCGGCCTCCGGCGGCGTGAAGAAGAACGACGCGTACAGCGCCAGCCCGCCGAACAGGAACATCCAGTACGACCAGGCGTTCAGGCGCGGGAACGCGACGTCGCGCGCGCCGATCATCAGCGGCAGCAGGTAGTTCGCGACGCCCGCCCACACCGGCACGACGACGAGGAAGATCATCGTCGTGCCGTGCATCGTGAAGAGCTGGTTGTAGCGCTCGGGCGTCAGCAGCGTGTTCTCCGGCGCTCCGAGCTGCACGCGGATCAGCAGCGCCTCGATGCCGCCGAGCACGAAGAAGACCAGCACCGTCCAGAGGTAGAGGATCCCGATCCGCTTGTGGTCCGTGGTCGTGAACCACGACGTGAAGCCCTTCGGCTCGGGCCGTAGCCGGTCGGTGATGATCTGCGGCCGGGGCGCCGTGCGCGCCGCGTAGTCGACGGTTGCCATCGCCGCGCTAGCCCTCCTGCTGCTCCAGCTGCTCGCGACCCTCCGCGGCGGCCTCCTCGGCCTCCTGGATCGCGGTCGCCTGCCGGTCGTACCAGGCCCTCCACTCCTCGTACGGCAGTGCGATCACACGCGCGTACATGTTGGCGTGGTTGCGCCCGCACAGCTCGGCGCACTGGCCCTCCCACTCGCCCTCTTCGGTGACCTTGAACCAGGTCTTGTTCGTGTAGCCCGGCAGCGCATCCTGCTTTCCGCCGAGCGCCGGGATCCACCAGGAGTGCTGCACGTCGTTGGAGCGGATGTCGAGCGTGATCGTCATGCCGACCGGCACGTACATGTCGGTGAACGCGTAGACCTTCTTGTCCTCGAGCGACGGGTATGCGAAGCGCCACACGTACTGCATGCCGTCGACGGCGATGTTCATGTACTCGCCCTCGGGCGGGGTCTCCTGGTCGCGCGAGGCGAACGCCGCGTTCTGCCCGATCGGGTTGCCGTTGATGTCGATGTCCGACGCCTCGGGATCGTTGATCCCGGGCAGCATCACGAACGTCGCGACCGTGAGGAACACGAGGATCACGGCGGCGCCGACGGTCCAGCCGATCTCCAGCCGCGTGTTGCCGTGGATCTGCGCGGCGACGCGACCCCTCCGGGCGCGGTAGCGGAACATGCAGTAGAAGAGCACCCCCTCGACGCCGGCGAACACCACGATCGCGATGATCAGCACGATCAGGTAGAGCGTCTGGGTGTCCTCGGCCGGCTTCGAGCCGCCGCCGGCCTCGGGCAGGATGATCCCCGCGGCGGCCGGGAAGGCGGTCACCAGCAGCGCGAGTACGGCCGGCCCGAGCGCGCGCAGCATGAGGGTCTTGGGCCGAGACCGAGCCATCGGGCAGCGCAGTCTAATCACTGTCCGGGCGGGACAGCTCACTCGCCTGAGAACCTCGCGGGGCGCTTCTCGAGGAACGCCTGGACGCCCTCGGCGAAGTCGTCCGAGCGGGCCATCTGGTGCTGCAGCGAGGCCTCCAGCTCGAGCTGCTGCTCGAGCCCGGCATACACGCGCGCGTTGAGCTGCTGCTTGGCGGCGGCGTAGGCGCGCGTCGGGCCGGTCGCGAGCCGCTCGGCGAGTCCGTCCACCTCGGCGGCGAACGAGTCGTCTGACGCGAGCCGGTCGACGAGCCCCCACGCCCGCCCGGTGGCGGCGGGGACGCGCTCGCCGAGCAGCGCCATCTCGGCGGCGCGGCCGCCGCCAGCGCGCGCGGGGACGAAGACCGACGAGCCGCCGTCGGGTGCGAGGCCGATGTTCACGAACGCGAGCAGGAAGTAGGCCGAGTCGGCCGCCAGCACGAGGTCGCACGCGAGCGCCAGCGAGCAGCCGATCCCGACCGCGGGGCCGTTGACCGCCGCGAGCACCGGCTTGGGCATGCGGCGGATGCCGACGATGATCGGGTGGTAGCGCTCGCGCAGGATCGTCCCGAGGTCGGGCCGGCCGTCCCGCGGCGAGTCGAAGCCGGCGCGCAGGTCGGCGCCCGAGGAGAACGCGCGGCCGGCGCCGGTGATCGTCACCGCGCGGACCTCGTCGTCCCCCGTGGCGAGCTCGACCGCGGCCAGCAGGTCGGCGCCGAGCTGCTTGTCCCACGCGTTCATGCGGTCGGGCCGGTTGAGCTCTACGCGCAGCTCGGCGCCGTTGGAGGCGCCGCGGCGCAGCGTGATGGTCTCGAGGTCGGGCAGCGTCGCGGCCATCGCCGCATCCTATGCCCGCAACGGGGGTAGGCAACCCCGGTGGTCCGTCCGGTGATCGGCATCTGCACCGCGCTCGAGCGGGCGCGCTGGACCGTCTGGGAGAACGACGCGTTCCTGCTCTCGCGCGCGTACGTCGACGCCGTCCAGGAGGCCGGCGGGCTGGCGTACATGATCCCGCCGGACGCGCGCACCGCGGAGGACCCGGACGCGGCGCTCGACGGCCTCGACGCGCTCGTGCTCGCCGGCGGCGCCGACGTCGATCCGTCCGCCTACGGCGCCGAGCCGCACCGCTGCACGACCGGAACGCGGCCCGAGCGCGACGCCGCCGAGATCCCGCTCGCGCGGCGCGCGATCGAGCGCGACATGCCGTTGCTCGGGATCTGCCGCGGCATGCAGCTGCTGAACGTCGCGCTCGGCGGCACGCTGATCCAGCACCTGCCCGATGACGTCGGCCACGGCGATCACCGCCGCCGCGTCGGCTCGTTCGAGGACGCCGACCACGACGTGCGGCTCGCGCCCGGCTCGCTCGCCGCGCGCGCGTGCGGGGAGCTGCTCCACGCCACGAAGTCGCACCACCACCAGGCGGTCGACCGGCTCGGCGACGGGCTCGCCGCGAGCGGCTGGAGCGTGCTCGACGACCTCGTCGAGGCGATCGAGGCGCCCGGCGCGCGCTGGGCGCTCGGCGTGCAGTGGCACCCGGAGGTGGATCCGGTGTCCGGCGTCGTGCCGGCACTGGTGCGCGCGGCGGCCGGCGCGGCGGACGACGGAGCCGTCCGCGGCGCGCGCGCCCGGCCGGCCAGAGCGTCCCGGTAGTCCCGTATTGGGGTTTCGCCTGCCAGGCGCGAGGCTCGTTCCTCGCCCGCGCGTTCGGCGACGTTACGCACGCCCGCGCCTTCGGCGACGATACGCTGCGCGACGCCGTGCGCGTCTCGACCGCCATCCGCGCGGCGGCCGTGACGGCGCTGGCAGCAGCGGTCGCAGCGCCGCTCGTACGTCGCCGCCTCGAGCTACCCCCGCCGGTCGTCACCGCGACGGCGGCGCTCGGCCCGTTCGCGGTCTGCGTCCTGTACCCGCGCTCGCGCGCGCGCGACGTCGCCGCGTGCGTGCTGCAGATGTGGGCCTACGTCGCCACTTACGAGATGCCCAACGACGACCCGGAGGCGCTGGAGCGGCGCGTCCGCGTCGCCTATCCCGTGCACGTGGACCGCTTCATCGGCGGCGGCACGACGCCGACGCTGCGGCTGCAGCGCGCGCTGAGCCATCCCGGCGGCTTTCGCATCTGGGAGAAGGCGCTGGTCTGGTCGCACTGGCTCTGGTTCCTGTTCCCGCACGGGACGGTCGCGTACCTGCTCGTCCGCCACCCCGAGCGCTTCGCGCGCGGCGCGGCGCACATCTACGCGACGTTTGACACCGGCGTGCTGGCCTACTGGGCGATCCCGACCGCGCCGCCGTGGTACGCGGCGAAGCGGGGTCTTATGGCTGACGGGCGCACGCCCGAGCTGCGCCGCATGATGGTCGAGTACGGCGAGCAGTTCTGGGGTTCCGGCTGGGTCCGGCTGTACGGTTTGCTGGGAGGCAATCCCCTGGCCGCCATGCCATCGCTGCACTTCGCCACGTCCGTCATGGCCGCCCACATGCTGGCCGAGTCGGGACCGGTGGCCGGCGCCGTCGGGTGGGGTTACGCCGGCACGCTCGGCGTCGCACTCGTGTACCTGGGCGAGCACTACGTCGTCGACCTCGCGGCCGGGCTTGCGCTCGCCGAGGGGATCCGCCGTGCGGCGCCCGCAGCCGCGCCGCTGGTGGAGCGGGTCTCGAGGGCGGTGCAGGCGCTGGAGGCGCGGGCGCGCGCATGACGGACGACACGGCCGGGCGCACGCGCTCCGAGCCGCGGGTCAACCCGGTGCCGCCGGAGGCCGAGGAGGAGCGCCCGGCGCTCCAGGTCACGCGCCGCAACGTCGTCGTGCTGGCCGGCTTCCTGTTCGCGTCGCTCGCCGCGCTCTACTTCCTGCTGCCGCAGATCGCCGGCCTCGACGACACGTGGAACCGGATCAACCAGGGCCGGCCGGCGTGGACGGTCGCCGCGCTGCTGCTGACGGTCGGCATGTTCGCCGGCTACGTCGTGATGTTCCGCGGCATCTTCGTGCGCGCCGGCTCGCAGATCGGCTGGCGTGCGAGCTACCAGATCACGATGGCGGGGCTCGCGGCTACGCGGCTGTTTGCGGCGGGCGGCGCGGGCGGGCTCGTGCTGACGGCGTGGGCGCTGCGCCGCTCGGGGATGAGCAGGCGCATGGTGGCCGACAAGACGATCGCGTTCCTCGTGCTGACCTACCTGCCGTACGCGGTCGCCGTCGTGATCTGCGGCTTCGGGCTGCACTGGGAGCTGTTCAACGGCGAGGACCCGTTCTCGCTCACGTTCGTCCCGGCCGTCGTCGGCGTGATCCTGCTGGCGATCGCGTTCGCGATCGCCTTCATCCCGACCGACCTGCAGCGCCGGCTGCAGCCGTACGCGCAACACGGTGGGCGGCTGGGCCGCGTGATGCAGCGGCTCGCCCAGGTGCCGGCGGCGACGTCCGCCGGCGTGCGCGAAGCGATCGAGCACCTGCGGTCGCGCGACCCGGCGCTGCTCGGCGCGGTGCTCTACTGGGCGTTCCAGATCGCCGTGCTGTGGGCGGCGTTCCACGCGTTCGGCGACTCGCCCCCGATCGCCGTGCTCGTGCAGGGCTTCTTCATCGGCATGCTCGGCAACCTGCTGCCGGTGCCGGGCGGCGTCGGCGGGGTGGAAGGCGGGATGATCGGCGCGTTCGCGGCGTTCGGCGTCGACAGCGGCCTGGCGGTCGTGGCGGTCCTCGTCTACCGCGCGTTCACGTTCTGGCTGCCGCTGGTGCCGGGCGTCATCGCATACTTCCGCCTGCGCCGCACCGTCGAGGCGTGGGGGCGCGACAGGACCGCCTCGGCGACCGCGTGACGGCTACACTATACAAACTGAAGTA
>Ga0081538_10002375_pt1 | contig 18497 bp, 13 predicted proteins | sample TabmetS5T2R1_FD_71022 | JGI IMG/M metagenome (GOLD analysis project Ga0081538, IMG submission 71022) | Tabebuia heterophylla rhizosphere microbial communities from the University of Puerto Rico - S5T2R1 | ecosystem: Host-associated > Plants > Roots > Rhizosphere ... | reverse complement strand
TTCCTCATCCTCATATCCAACCAGCGACAGCGCCCGCGCGCGGCGGCCGCTTTGTTGGATGGCGTGGATCAGCGCTTCCTCGCGGCCGTGGGTCACCCACACCTCCGGCGCGTCGACGTCGCGCACGGTCTGCAGCAACTCGTCCCAGTCGCAATGGTCGGAGATGATGAGCGGCAGTTCAGCGCGGGCCTGGCGCGCGCGGGCGCGGATGCGCATCCAGCCGGAGGCGACCGCCGGCACCGGATCGCCCATGCGCCGGCTCCAGATCTCGCCAATGGCGGAGGGTGGGCAGAGCACGATCTCGTTCACGATTTTCTTGCTGTCGGCGACGGTGGCGGGCAGCAGCGTGCCGAGCTGGACGCCCTGCGCAACGTAGAGATCGCACAAAGCCTGGTGCGCGCCGTGCAGATAGATCGGCCGGTCATAGCCGGCGCGGCGCAGCAGGGCGATGACGCGCTGGCACTTGCCGAGCGAATAGGCGCCGATCAGCACCGAGCGGTCGGGAAACAGCTCGCGCGCATGCAGCACCTTGGCGATCTCGCCTTTGTCGGGCGGATGATGGAAGACGGGCAGGCCGAAGGTCGCCTCGGTGATGAAGACGTCGCACTTCACCGGCGTGAAAGGCGGGCAGGTCGGGTCGAAGCGCCGCTTGTAGTCGCCGGAGACGACGGCGCGGCAGCCGCCATGCTCCAGCACCACCTGTGCGCTGCCGAGGATGTGGCCGGCCGGCTCCAGCATGATGGTGACGTCGCCCATGGTGAGGCGCTCGCCGTAGCCCAGCGCCTGGGTTTCGCGCGCGAAGCCTTCGCCATAGCGCACGCCCATTATCGCAAGCGTTTCGCCGGTCGCCGCTACTTTGCCGTGGCCGGAGCGCGCATGGTCGCCATGGCCATGGGTGACGATGGCGCGATCCACGGGGCGCGACGGGTCGATGAAGAACCCGCCCGGTTCGCAATAGAGCCCGCCGGGCACGGCCTTCAGCCAGTGTTGAGGGTGCAAAGCCATTGAGTCCTAAGGATTCAATTTCGTTGTGTTGCCAGGGCTTTAACCTATGATGATCCGGTTTTGTTCCGCAAGCTCCCATGGACCAATTTGACGCCGCCAGCCTGCTGCCGCCCCGCTTCGCCGCCTGGTTCCAGGGCCGCGGCTGGCAGGTGCACGACCATCAGCTGGCGGTGCTCCGGGCGGTTCAGGACGGGCGCTCGGCGCTGCTGATCGCGCCCACCGGTGGCGGCAAGACCCTGGCGGGATTCCTGCCCAGCCTGGTGGAGCTGGCCGATACCGACCCCAAGGCGAACCGGACCGGCATCCACACACTCTACATTTCGCCGCTCAAGGCTTTGACAGTAGACGTGGCGCGCAACCTGGAGACGCCGATCGCGGAAATGGGGCTGCCGATCGAGGCCGAAACCCGGACCGGCGACACGCCGCAGAACCGCCGCCAGCGCCAGCGCAAGCACCCGCCGCATATCCTGCTGACCACGCCGGAATCATTGGCGCTGCTGCTGTCCTACAGCGAGGCGCCGGACTACTTCGCCAGCCTCAAGACGGTGATCATCGACGAGCTGCACGCCATCGCCGACACCAAGCGCGGGCAGCTGCTGACCCTCGGCCTCGCGCGGCTTGCGCAACTGGCGCCGCAATGCCGGTTCCTCGGGCTCAGCGCCACCGTCGCATCGCCGGAGCGGGTGGCGCAGCACCTGCAATATGGCGCGCGGCCGCTGGACATCATCCGCGGGCGCGATGGTGCGCAGCCGGTGATGAACATCCTCATCCCGGAGGCGCGCGTGCCGTGGAGCGGGCGCATGGCGCTGCATTCGGTGCCGGCGCTCTACGAGGAGATCAAGAAGCGCAAGACCACCTTGGTGTTCGTCAACACCCGCGCCCAGGCGGAGCTGGTGTTCCAGGGGCTGTGGCGGCTCAACGACGACAACCTTGCCATCGGCCTGCATCACGGCTCGCTGGCGGTGGAGCAGCGGCGCAAGATCGAAGCGGCGATGGCGCGTGGCGCCTTGCGCGCGGTGGTCGCGACCTCGTCCCTCGATCTCGGCATCGACTGGGGCGACATCGATCTGGTGATCCAGGTCGGTGCGCCGAAGGGCGCCAGCCGCCTGCTGCAACGGATCGGCCGCGCCAATCATCGGCTGGACGAGCCGAGCCGCGCGCTGCTGGTGCCGGCCAACCGTTTCGAGGTGTTGGAGTGCAAGGCGGCGATCGAAGCGGCGCTGGAAAAGGATCTCGACGAATATCCGCCGCGTCCCTACTGCCTCGACGTGCTGGCGCAACACATCTTGTGTTTGGCCTGTGCGGCGTCGGTCGATCCCGATGCGCTTTATCTCGAGGTGACGACGGCAGCGCCCTATGCGGCGCTGCCGCGCGAGGAGTTCGACCAGGTGTTCGCGTTCGTGCGCGACGGCGGCTATGCGCTGAAGGCCTATGACCGCTGGAAGCGCCTGCGCAAGATGCCGGACGGCGGCTGGCGCGCCGCCAACATGACGGTGGTGCGGCAGTATCGCATGAATGTCGGCACGATCGTGGAAGCGCCGATGCTGAAGGTGCGCCTGGGGCGCGGCCAATTCCTGGGCGAGGTGGAGGAATGGTTCGTGCAAGGCCTGCTGCCCGGCGACACCTTCATGTTCGCCGGGCGCCTGCTGCGCTTCGAAGGCATCCGCGAGATGTCGGTGGTCTGCTCGCTCGCCAAGAGCGGCGAACCCAAGGTGCCGGTCTATGGTGGTGGCCGCCTGCCGCTGACCACAGGCCTCGCCGAGCGGGTGCGCGCGATCCTGGAAGACCGCAGCCAGCAGCGCGATCTGCCGGACGACGTGCAGGAATGGCTGCGGCTGCAGCGCTGGCGCTCGGTGGTGCCGACGCGCGCGAAGCTGCTGATCGAGAGCTTCCCGCGCGGCAACAAGGAGTTCCTGGTCGCCTATTGCTTCGAAGGCCGCATCGTGCACCAGACCCTCGGCATGCTGCTGACGCGCCGCATGGAGCGCATGGGGCTGAAGCCGCTCGGGTTTGTCGCGACCGATTACGTGCTCGCGACTTGGGCGCTCGGCGCGCCGACCCAGGAACAGGTGGAGGTACTGTTCGGCGAGGACATGCTGGGCGACGATCTCGAGGAATGGCTCGATGACTCCTCCATGCTGCGGCGCTCGTTCCGCAACGTCGCCGTGGTGGCAGGGCTGATCGAGCGCCGCTACCCCGGCCAGGAAAAGAGCCGCCGGCAGATCACCTTCAACGCCGACCTGATCTATGAGGTGCTGCGCAAGCACGAGCGCGACCACATCCTGCTGCGCGCGACGCGCCAGGACGCCGCTTGGAACCTCGCCGACGTGCATCGCCTGGGCGATTTCCTGAAGCGGATCAGGGGCCGGATCGATTTGCGCCGCCTCGACCGCGTCACACCGCTGGCGGTGCCGGTGCTAATCACCCTCGGCAGCACCGAAGTCGGCAACGAGGCGATGGACGCCTTGCTGGAGGAAGCCGCCGCCGATTTGATCGAGGAGGCGATCAGCGGCGAGCCGGGGCAGGAGGCGATGCTGTGAGTGCAGGAGCAATGCCCCCGCCACCCTCTCAATCGTCACGGTCGTGCTTGGCACGACGATCCACGAGTTTGCTTGCAACCGCTGTATCTTGCGCTAAGAAACTCGTGGATGGTCGGACCAAGTCCGACCATGACGAATATGAGTATGCGTTATGAAGCAAACCCTCTCCGTCTCGTGGCACGGCCTCGCCCTGCAGCTCGACCTCGATGGCGCGCTGTATTGGCCGGAGGAGCGGCTGCTGGTGGCCGCCGACTTGCATCTGGAGAAGGGCACATCCTACGCCAGCAGCGCGGGGCGCCTGCTGCCACCGTATGACAGCGCGCAGACGGTGACGCGGCTGGAGCGCCTGATCGAGGCCTACCGGCCGCTGCGGGTGGTGGCGCTCGGCGATTCGTTCCACGATCGCCGTGGCGCGGCGCGGCTGGATGGCGAGGTGGCGGAGCGCATCCGTAAGCTCAGCGACCTCGTCGACTGGATTTGGATTCACGGCAACCACGATCCCAAGCCGCCGCAGCAGCTGGGCGGGCGCGGCGCTGTCGAGATCGCGATCGGCCCGCTGATGTTCCGCCACGATGCGCACCAGGACCGGCAGGCGGAAGGTGGCGAGGTCATCGGCCATTATCATCCGGTCGCCTCGGTCTCGACCCGCGGCCGCTCGTTCCGCCGGCGCTGCTTCGCGATCGGGCGTGATCGGCTGCTGCTGCCGGCGTTCGGCGCCTATGCCGGCGGGCTCAACGTGCGCGAGGCCGCGATCCGCCGCCTGCTCGATGCCGAGGCGCGGGTCGCCCTGCTCGGGCGCGATCGGCTACACCTGTTCCCGCTCCACGCCGCTTTGCCCGACGCCACGCTTCCGGTGTCCGTGACCGGCGAATAGCTGACCGCTGGATTTGCGGTCTGTTGATCGCTAAATTCAATCCTACCGAGCAAGGTCCGAGTCGTGCGTTCGAGATCATGTGAGGTCGGGGCCATGATTCGTGTTGCGCGTTTATCGGCTTCTTGTGCCGGACTGTTGTGCGTGTGGCTGGTGGCGCTGTTTGCTGCCCCGGATGCTACGGCGCAAGAGGCGCCGGCCGCTCCCGCGGCCGAGAGCGCTCTTCTCACCCACGAGCCATGGACCGGCGACCTTGACGGCATGCGCAAGCGGCGGCAGATCCGGCTGCTGGTGCCGTACAGCAAGACCTTCTATTCCGTGGACAAGGGCGGCAAGCAGTTCGGCATCACCTACGACGTCGGGCACGCGTTCGAGGAGTGGCTGAACAAGCGGGAAAAAACCAAGACCCTCAAGATCGCGGTCGTCTTCATCCCGGTCGCGCGCGATCAGCTGCTCACCGGGCTGGTCGATGGCCTGGGAGACATCGCCGCCGGCAACATCACGGTCACCGAAGAGCGCGCGAAGATCGTGCAGTTCACTGATCCGTTCGCCAAGGACATCAAGGAAGTGCTGGTGACCGGCCCGACCGCCGCGCCGATCGCCACACTCGACGACTTGGCCGGCCGCGAAATCCACGTACGGCGGTCGAGCAGCTATTTCGAGCACCTGCAGTCCCTGAGCGCCGCCCTCGAAGCCAACGGCAGGAAAGCCATCGTGATCGCCGAGCTCGACGACGAGCTCGAGGACGAGGACGTCATGGAGATGGTGAATGCCGGACTGCTGCCCTGGGCGGTGGTGGACGAGCACAAGGCGGTGATCTGGACGTCGGTCTTCACCAAGCTCACCGTGCGCGGCGACCTTGCAATCCATCAAGGCGGCGAGATCGCCTGGGCGATGCGCAAGGACAATCCGCAGCTGCTGGAGGTTGTGAACGAGTTCACCAAGACGCACAAGATCGGCACCACCTTCGGCAACATCCTCAAGAAGCGCTATCTCGGCAGCGATACCTTCGTCAAACGCTCGACCTCCACCGAAGAGCTGGAGAAGTTCGAGGCCATCGCGCAGCTGTTCCAGAAATACGGCCAGCAGTACGATTTCGATTGGTTGATGATCGGCGCCCAGGGTTATCAGGAATCGCAGCTGGACCAGTCGGCGCGCAGCCCGCGCGGCGCGGTCGGCATCATGCAGCTGATGCCGAAGACCGCGGCCGATCCCGCGGTCGGAATCCCCAACATCGAAAGCGCCGACAACAACATCCATGCCGGCGTCAAGTATCTGCGCACCTTGGTCGACAAGTATCTCGACGACCCGGCCCTGGATCGCAAGAACCGTACCTTAATGGCATTCGCCGCCTACAATGCGGGCCCGGGCAACCTCAGGAAATTCCGCAAGGTGACGGCGGAATCAGGGCTCGATCCGAATGTCTGGTTCCACAATGTCGAACACGCCGCAGCCGAGATCGTAGGCCGCGAGACCGTGCAGTACGTCGCCAACATCTACAAATACTACGTGGCCTATCGGCTGGTGAACCAACGCAATGAAGAACGGGCCAAGGCGAAGCAGGGCGTGGCGCCGGCGGCGCAGTGATCTCAGAAGCGGTTGACGGGAATCTTCAAGTAGGAGAGGCCGTTCGCCTCGGGGGCCGGCATGGCGCCGGCGCGGATGTTCACCTGGACGGCGGGCAGCAGCAAGGCCGGCATGTCGAGGGTCTTGTCGCGCGCCTCGCGCATCGCGACGAATGCGTCCTCCGATTTGCCAGCGAGGTGCACGTTGCTCGCGCGCTGCTGTGCGACGGTCGAGCACGGCGTGGGCTCGCGACCGTCCGGCGGGTAGTCGTGGCACTGGTAGAGCCGCGTCTCCGGCGGCAGGTTGAGGATGCGCTGGATCGAGCGATAGAGCGTGCGGGCATCGCCGCCCGGAAAGTCGCAGCGCGCGGTGCCGTAGTCCGGCGCGAACATGGTGTCGCCGATGAAGGCGGCGTCGCCGATCACATAGGTGATGCAGGCCGGCGTGTGGCCGGGCGTCGCCATCACGCGCGCTGTGAGGCCGCCGATGTTGAATTCCGCGCCGTCGGCGAACAGCCGGTCGAACTGGCGTCCATCCGATGCGAAGTCGGAGCCGAGGTTGTAGATCGCGCGGAACGTCGCCTGCACGGTCGGGATGTTCGCGCCGATGCCGAGCTTGCCATCGAGCTGCGTTTTCACGTACGGCGCTGCGGTCAGGTGGTCGGCATGGGCGTGAGTCTCCAGCACCCACTCGGTACGCCAGCCACGCTCCTTGACCGCCGCGATCAGCGCGTCCGCGCCCTCCGTGCTGGTGCGTCCGGACTTGATGTCGAAATCAAGCACCGAATCGATGACGGCGCAGACGCCGGCACGTTCATCGGCCACGACGTAGCTGTAGGACTTCGTGTCCTGGTCGAAGAAGCTGAGCACGGTCGGGGTGATCATAAGCGCTCTCGTTGTCACGGCCGTCGCTCGTGGTACCGGATGGCTGGGAGTCGCACCAGCGATATTCCGCACATCGGTAATCCACGCGACAAGATTCCATCGTTTCTGCATGAATCCTTCATGCCGCAGCAGGGGCGCGCGACTTGGATCGGACTCGCATCAAGGGAAGGGTGGTGCCGTAGGAGGGATTTGAACCCCCGACCACCCGCTTACGAAGCGGATGCTCTACCGCTGAGCTACTACGGCAATCCAGAAAGGGAACGTCGCAGACCGGCTTTGCGAAATGGTTAACCAGCCCGAACGCGGCGGGACACTAGTTGACCAGGCGCGCCGCGTCAACCGATGCGCCGAGGGGTGCCGGCTTGCCGGTCTTGGTATCGCTGGCGGCCGCGGGCGCCGGTTCGGCGAGGCTGCCGTGGGGGATCGGACCCGGCGGCGGAGCCACAACGGGATGTGGGGGAGAGGGCGCCGCCAAGGGCATCGCGGGAGCGGGGGCCTCGGCCGCAGGCAGCTGGTCCAGAACGATGCCGCCCAGCGCCGCGCTCTGGCGCGAGGCGCCACCGGCCGGCCGCCAAACCAGGCTGTCGATGGCATCACAGTGCGGACAGCACAGCTGCCAGCCGGCTGCCTCCATGCCGCCGGCGCCGAGGGTGCCGCAGGTCTCGCACACCCAGTCATTGCCAGCGCGCGCCTCGGCCGCCATGTCCAGCCATTGCCGCTCGCCGCTCGAGCCCGCGCCATGCTCGCCGGCCTCCAGCCGCGCCATGCGCCGGCAGGTGTCGGCGCTGACGCCGTCACCGGCCTGCTCCAGCTCGATCAGCCGCTCCAGGTGCTTGCGCGCCTCGCCCCAGACCTTGGCGGTTAGTGCGGCATCGGCGCCGATGCGGTGGCTCTCGATGTGGTCGGGATTCTGCTTCACCAGCTTCTGCACCCGCTGGGCGCGGTCGAGTGGCGTGTCGCCGCCGACCGCTTCCAGATAGACGCGGCCGAGCGCAGCGTGAGGCGCATCGTCCCACACCTGCTCGATCAGCTTGGCGGCTTCCTTGGCCTTGCCCTGGCGCAGCAGCGATCGGCAGAGCACCAGGCGCGCGGGCACGAACGCGCCGGGATCGTCGCGGGTCAGCTTCACTGCCTCGCGTGCCAGCGCCATCGCGCGGTTGGCGTCGCCGCCTTCGCCGGCCAGGATTCGGCGCGCCTGCTCGGTCAGCAAAGCGGCGCGCCGCCGCTGCGCCGCCTTGGGCGCCATGCCGCCGGAGCGGCTGAGCTGGTGGAGGCTGTTGGTTGCGGCTTCGATCTTGCCGCTCTTGACCTGCAGGTTGTGCGCTGTCTCTGCCGCCCAGGCCGCTTGCGGTGCCACCGCGCTCGCCTTCTCGGCATAGGTCAAGGCCGCCGCCTCGTCGCCGCGCTTGAGCGCGCCCATGGTGAGGCCGCGCAGGCCGAGCAAAGCGGTCTCCGGCGCCTCGGTCAGGCGGTCGAAATAGCGTTCGGCGCTGGTCTCGTCGCCCGCCAGCTGCGCTGCTTGCGCGGCCAGCAATAAGGTCAAAGGCGGCTCGCCCAAGAGATCATGCGCGATCTTGGCCTGCCGGCGCGCTTCGGTGGGATCGCCGGCCGCGACCGCGGTGAGGCCGCGGGTCAGCGCGCGGTAGCCCTTGGCCTTGCGCGAATTGGAGCGCGCCATCGAGAAGGCCTGCGGTGAGCGCAGGATGGCGCCGAACAGCCAGGCGATGAATTGCAGGATCAGGAACGCCAGCGCGACCAGGAACAGGGCCGCGCCGATATGCATGTCGATGCGGTAGCCCAGCCAGTTGAGCGTCACGCCGCCCGGGTTGTAGGCGAAGTACAGCGCGACGAACAGCAGTCCCGCCAGCAGCGGGAAATAGACCAGGAGCAGGCGCGAGAGCTTCACGTCAGTTCCCCGCCCCCTCGGCGCCTTCGGGTGCTTCGACCGGTGTCGCGGCGGTGGTGCGCGGCGCCAGCTCGCGGGTCGAGATGTCCGCCAGCTGCGCCGCCGCTTCTTCGATCGCCAGGCGCGCTTCCGCCTGGGCCAACCACTGCGCGGCGGTTTCGGCGGCGAGGCCGGTGAGCGCCTTCACCTCGACAACGGCCGCAGCAAGGTCGCCCTCGCCGAGCTTGGCTTCCGCGCGGGCGAGGCGCGCCAGCGTGTCGTCGCCTTCGACGTCCGGTCCGGTCGGGCGCACGGTGATGACTTCCGAGATGCTGTGGCCGAGGCCGCGCCAGAAGCGCTTCAGCCAGTTGTCGTCGGTGATCTCGCCCGCCAGCTCCGCCTCGCCGGCGCGGGCGATCTCGGTCGCGGGGAAGGCGGCGGCCAGCTGCGAGAGGGTCGGCACGCCCGCTTCCGCCATCGGCGACAAGCCGTCGACGATCGGCTTCAGGCGCGGGCGCAGCGCCTCGTCGTCCTGCGTCAGGTCGTTGAGCGTCGAAAGCTCGGCGGCGAAGCTCTTGTCGCTGGCGAGGGCGCTGCGCAATTCGCCGACCGCGACGATCATGGCGACGGCATGCTGCTGCTCGTTGCTCTTGGGCAACGCCGCCACCTGCTCGTCCAGCGCATCGAGGCGCGGGCCGAGTGCCTCGAGGCGCGGGCCGAGCTCGCCGACCTTGGCGTCGAGGCCCGACATCTGGTCCAGCCGCTCGGTCAGGGACGCGATCTGCTGCTTGAGCGCTTCGTTCTCCGACACCAGGCTGTCGACGCGCGGATCGGGCGTGGCGCTCGCGGTCTGTGCCGGTACCGCCGTGCCCGACGTCGTGCCTTGCGTGTTCGCGACCTGATCGAGGCGCGTGTTGGCGTCGGAAAGCGCGGTCTCCAGCTTGCCGAGGCGCTCCTCGATCGGCGTCAGGTCCACGCCCGGCCCTTGCGACAAGGTGGTGCTGCCGCTGCCCGCGCTGTTGCGCAGGGTCTCGAGCTCGGTCTTGAGCGTGGCGATCTCCGCCTTGAGCGGCTCGATCGCCTGCTGCAGGGTCTCATCGTCGACGCTGGCCTGGACCTGCTGCGAGAGGGATTCGACATCGGACTGCAACGTCGCGACGCGGTCGTCGGCGGGAGTCGCAGTCGTCGTCGCCGGTGCTTCCAATCCCAGCAAGGCGCTGACCTGCGGCTGCCATGCCGGCGCGGTCACCACCACTGCCGCGGCGGCGATCAGCATCAGCACCAGGTAAAGCAGCATGGAACCGCCGCCGGCGCGCTGGCGGCGGGCGGTCCTGGCCTCGTTCGCGGTCGCGGCCGCGATCTGATCGGCAGCGGGTGTGTCCGCCGCCGGTTCTGCCGCCCCGCCGGCAGACGTGTCCTCGGGGCGCTGGGATGGCTCGGCCATCTCGGCTCCTTTGCTCTGGGCAGCATCCACCAGCGCCAGCATGGATGGCAAGTCCGGCCGGTCGGCGATCTCCACCCCAGCCCAGCCCAAATTTCCAATCTCGCGCGCCACCGCAGCGCTGAGGCACAGCGCCTGGATGCGGGCCAGGGACGGCGAACCGGCCGCCTGCCACAATTCGGCAAAGGTCGCGGCGGTGCGCGGCGAGAACAGCAGGACGGCGTCGATCCCGCCCAGCGTCAAATTGGCGCGGGTCTCGGTCGAGAGTGCGGTGGCGATCTTCGCCTCGTAGAGCTGCGCCCGCCGCACCTGGTAGCCGAGGCCCTCCAGCCGGGTCTTGAGATCGCCGGCGGTGACAGTGCCGGCGGCGTGGAACAGGATGCCATCTTCGGCCTTCAGCCTATCCACCACCAGGGCGGCCAACGCCTCGACATCGCCCTTGGCGCTTTCGACGTCGGAAAAGCCAGCCTGGCGCGCGGCGTCCGCCGAACCGTCGCCGACGGTGAACACTTTGAGGTCGCGGCGCGGGTTGAGCGCGGCGAAGGCGCGCACGCCATTGGCGCTGGTGAACAACAGGGCCTGCACGCCGTCGAGGTCGATCTCGGCACCGTCGAGATGCCGGATCTCCAGCAACGGCTCGATCAGGACCGCGATGCCGCGCTCCTCAAGGGCGTCGGCCAGCGGCCTGGCATCTTCGATCGGGCGGGTAATCAGAATGCGCATCGGTCACACTATAACGGAGGAAGGCCGAGGATATCACGCGAGGAAGTCTGGTCCGGCCAATTCCTTGAGCTTGTGGCCGATCTGCTCTCCCAGCTTGCGCGCATCCGATGCGGGAGCCCGTCCTTCCTGCCGATGCACTTGCGTGCCGTCCGGCGTCGCGATCAATGCACGCAAACGCACGACATCGCCTTCGAGTTCCGCGAAGGCGGCGATCGGCGTGCGGCATGATCCTTCCAGGACCGCAAGGCAGGCGCGCTCGGCCGCGACACGCATTTGCGTATTGCGGTCGTTCAGCGGCGCCAGCAACGCGTTCACGCGATCGTCACCGGCGCGCGTCTCGAGGCCGATGGCGCCTTGCGCCACCGCCGGCAGGATCTCATCGGTGGACAGAATCGCGGTCGCGACATTCTGCTTGTGCAGGCGCTTCAAGCCCGCGAGCGCCAGCAAAGTCGCGGTCGCATCGCCGCGCTGCACCTTGGCGATGCGGGTCTCGACATTGCCGCGCAACGGCACGATGGAAAGGTCTGGCCGCAGCGCCTTGACCTGCGCCGCGCGGCGCAGCGAGGCGCTGCCCACGACGGCGCCCCGCGGCAGGGTCGCGATGGAGTTGCCGGCGGTCGCGATCAGCACGTCGCGCGGGTCCTCGCGCGGCAGCAGGCAATCGATGACCAGGCCGTCGGGCAGCCAGGTCGGCACGTCCTTCATGGAATGGACGGCGACGTCGATCTCGCCCGCCAGCAGCGCGTCCTCGATCTCCTTGGTGAACAGGCCCTTGCCGCCGATCTCGCTCAACGGGCGATCCTGCACCTTGTCGCCGGTGGTCTTGATGACACGGATCTCGATGGCGCCGGCCAGCTGCGGATGGGCGGCGATCAGGCGCGCGCGCGTCTCGTCCGCCTGGGCGAGGGCGAGCGGCGAACCGCGCGTGCCGATGCGCAAGGCGGCTTGGTTGCCATCTGAACGGGATGTCGCCATAAGGGATTGCATAAAGGCCGGCCCCCCCGAATGCAACCGCGCGCAAGATGATCGTCTTGGGTATCGAATCGAGCTGCGATGAGACCGCCGCCGCCCTGGTGACGGAGGACCGGCGCATCCTGGCGGACCTGGTGGCGGCGCAGCTGGAGGATCATCGCCCCTATGGCGGCGTGGTGCCGGAGGTGGCGGCGCGCGCTCATCTCGACCGGCTGGACAAGCTGGTCGGCCAGGCGATGCGCGAGGCCGGCATCGGCTTCGGCGAGATCGATGCGGTGGCGGCGACCGGCGGGCCGGGCCTGATCGGTGGCGTCATCGTCGGCGTGATGACCGGCAAGGCGATCGCCCTGGTGCATGGCAAGCCGTTCGTCGCGGTCAACCACCTGGAAGGCCACGCGCTGACCGCACGCCTCACCGACGACACGCCGTTTCCCTATCTGCTGCTGCTGGTCAGCGGCGGCCATTGCCAGCTGCTGGTGGTGGAGGGCGTCGGCCGCTATCGCCGCCTCGGCTCCACCATCGACGATGCCGCCGGCGAGGCGTTCGACAAGGCGGCGAAGCTGCTGGGCCTCGGCTATCCGGGTGGCCCGATGATCGAGCGCGCCGCCCGCGCGGCGACGAGTCCGGTCATGGATCTGCCGCGCCCGATGAAGGGGCGGGCGGAGCTCAACTTCTCCTTCAGCGGCCTGAAGACGGCGCTGCGTCACAAGGTGGAAGAGCTGGGCGTCCTCGACGATGTGAAGCGCGCCAACCTCGCCGCCGGGTTCCAGATGGCGGTGGTGGAAAGCCTGATCGACCGCACCCGCCGCGCCATCGCCGCCGCGCGCGAAAGCCACCCGGCGTTGAGCGCGCTGGTGGTTGCGGGCGGCGTCGCGGCCAACACGGCGTTGCGATTGGAGCTGGAAAACTGTGCGCGCCATGCCGGCCTGGACTTCGTTGCGCCGCCGCTGCGTCTGTGCACCGACAACGCCGCGATGATCGCCTGGGCCGGGCTGGAGCGCTTTCGCCTGGGCGAGCAGAGCCCGCTCGATTTCGCCCCGCGCCCGCGCTGGCCGCTCGACGAAGATGCGCCGCGCCTGATCGGCGCGGGCGTGAAAGCATGATTGTATCTTTTTCCCGTCATCACCGGGCGAAGACCCGGTGATCCAAGTAACTTGGGTTGCCGGGTCAAGCCCGGCAATGACGTAAGTAGGAGAGGAGAGAATGCTCTACGCCATCTATTGCAAGGACAAGCCGAACCATCTGCAGACCCGGCTCGACAACCGCCCGGCGCATGTGGAGTATCTGAAGAAATTCGCGGGACAGCATGTCTGCACCGGCCCGCTGCTCAGCGACGACGGGCAGGGCATGGTGGGCTCGCTGCTGGTGATGGAGTTCGCGGACAGGAAGGCCGCCGAGGATTTCGCCGCCAACGATCCCTATGCCAAGGCCGGTCTGTTCCAGAGCGTCACGATTACCCCGTTCCGCAAAGTCTTCCCGCAAGCTTGAGAGGGGCACATGAATTATTGGCTGATGAAATCCGAACCGTCGACTTATTCGTACGAACAGCTGGAGAAGGACAAGAAAACAGGCTGGAACGGCGTGCGCAACTTCCAGGCAAGCGCCAACATGAAGGCGATGAAGATCGGCGACCGCGTGTTCTTCTATCACTCCAACGAGGGCCTCGCCGTCGTCGGCATCGCGGAGGTCAGCAAGACCTACTATCCCGATCCCACCGACAAGACCGAGCGCTTCGGCATGGTCGACATCAAGCCGGTGCAGCCTTTGAAGACGCCGGTCGCCCTCGCCGACATCAAGAAGGACTCGAAGCTCAAGGACATGGTGCTGGTGAAGAACTCGCGCCTCTCCGTGCAGCCGGTGACGCCGGAGCAGTGGAAGCACATCTGCCAGCTGGGCGGGGTGAAGGGGTAGGCGCCCCCACAACGCCCCAATCCCGCCGCGCTGCCGCCGTTTCGGCCTGACACAACGCACCCTGTCCGCTCTCACCGACAGGGGAACGCCATGTCCGACTTTGCCGATCCCGGCCCCAATGCGCCCACCATCCAGTCCATGGCCCGCAGCGCCCGCCGGCGCTTCGGCAGCGGGTGGGAGGCGGGCAAGCGGGTGTCGTTCTTCATCCTGCTGGTGCTGATCATGCTGGTGCCGCTCGGCATGGTCGAAGGCGTGATCGAGGAGCGGGCGGCCACCAAGGCGCAGGTGGAGGAAGAGATCGGCGCGCAATGGGGGCCGTGGCAGACCGTCAGCGGTCCGGTTCTCATTGTCCCCTACGAGACCACGCGTTTGCAGACGAATTCCAACGGCGAGCAGAAGACCATTGTCGACAAGCACCACGCCGTCTTCACGCCGGAGGCGCTGCGCATCGATGCCAAGACCGGCGTGCAGAAGCGCTACAAGAGCATCTATGAGATGCTGGTCTATGGCGGCGACGTCACCCTCTCGGGCAAGTTCGCCGCGCCGGATTTCACAACGCTTGGAGTAACGCCCTCCCAGATCGGCTGGAATTCCGCGACGCTGGTGCTGGGCATCTCCGGCGTGCGCGCCATCAATTCGATCAGCCTGAATGCCGCCGGAACGGACCGCCAGATCGAAGCGGGCGTACTGCCCTATCATCCTTTCGCCGAAGGCGTGCGCGCGTCGCTGCCGCTGACCGGAACCAGCCCGCAGCCGCTCGAGTTCACGCTCGCGCTGACGCTGAACGGGCGCAACCAGCTCAGTTTCCAGCCGCTGGGGCGGCAGAGCGAGCTCACCATCACCAGCGACTGGCCGCATCCGAACTTCATCGGCACGCCGCTGCCCGCCTCGCGCGAGATCGGGCCGGATGGCTTCACGGCGCGCTGGTCCATCTCCCACATCGCGACCGGATCGCCGCTGGCCTGGTCGACCGACGAATACAAGCTGCAGCCGGAGCAGATTGCGACCATCGGCGTCGCGCTCACCGAGCCGGGCGACGTGCATCAGCAGACCGACCGGATCGTGAAATACGGCATCCTGGTGATCGGCCTCACCTTCGGCACCATCTTCGTCGTCGGCCTGCTGAAGCAGGACCGCGTGCATCTGGTGCAATATCTGCTGATCGGCGCCTCGATCACCCTGTTCTATCTGTTGCTGCTGTCGCTCGCCGAGCAGATGGATTTCGCGCTGTCGTACCTGATCGCCAGCCTGGTCGACATCGCGATCGTCGCCTGGTACGCCGGCGCCACCATCCGGCGCCTGATGGGCTGGTTCACTGGCGGCGTGCTCGCCGCGGTGCATGGCTACATGTACGTGCTGCTGCAGATGGAGAGCTACTCGCTGCTCAGCGGCACGGTCGGGCTGCTGGTCGCGCTGCTCGGCGTGATGATCGCCACCCGCAAGGTCGACTGGTTCGCCCTCGGCGAGCCGCGCGAGGAAACGCAGGCTTGAGTATGCGACACCGCGACGCCCCCTTTCCCGGCCCTCCTTGGCGCGGGGAAGGGGGCACGGTCAATGCGCCGAAATTCCAGCTTTGACAGAGGATTAGCAGCGCTCCCGGCGACCGCCATCTTGCCCTTTCAGCCCCGCCTTGTTACGACTTTCGTCTAAGGAAGAAGTGTTGGCGTCCGGCCTTAGAGTGCGGCGCAACAAAGAATGGCAGGGGAGTGCGAGCGATGTCAGAGCAACAGCTGTTTCCCGTCCCGGCCGACGCCGCGAAGCGCGCGCTGATCGACGCCAAGAAATACGAAGAGATGTATCGCCGCTCGGTCACCGAACCCGAAGCCTTCTGGGGCGAGATCGGCAAGCGCGTCGACTGGATCAAGCCGTTCACGAAGGTGAAGGACGTCGACTATACCGGCGACATCCGCATCCGCTGGTACTATGACGGCACGCTCAACGTCTCCGCCAACTGCCTCGACCGCCATCTCGCCAAGCGCGGGAACCAGACGGCGCTGATCTGGGAAGGCGACGATCCCAGCGAGAGCAAGCACATCACCTACAAGGAGGCGCACGAAGAGGTGTGCCGCATGGCGAACGTGCTGAAGGGCCTCGGCGCCAAGAAGGGCGACCGCATCACCATCTACATGCCGATGATCCCCGAAGCAGCTTACGCCATGCTGGCCTGCGCGCGTATCGGCGCCATCCACTCGGTGGTGTTCGGCGGCTTCTCGCCCGACAGCCTGGCCGGGCGCATCCAGGATTGCGATTCCAACATCGTTATTACCGCCGACGAAGGCCTGCGCGGCGGCAAGAAGATCCCGCTCAAGGCCAACGTCGACGCCGCGCTCAAGAACTGCCCCTCGATCAAGAAGTGCCTGGTGGTCCGTCGCACCGGCGGCAAGATCGACTGGACCCAAGGCCGCGATCACTGGTGGCACGAGGAATCGCCGAAGGTCTCCGCCGAATGCAAGCCCGAGGAGATGAATGCGGAGGATCCGCTGTTCATCCTCTACACCTCCGGCTCGACCGGCAAGCCCAAGGGCGTGCTGCACACCACCGGTGGCTACATCGTCTACGCCTCGATGTCGCACCAATACGTGTTCGACTATCACGACGGCGATATCTACTGGTGCACGGCGGACGTGGGCTGGGTCACCGGCCACAGCTACATCGTCTACGGCCCGCTCGCCAACGGCGCGATCTCGCTGATGTTCGAAGGCGTGCCGAACTATCCCGACGCCTCGCGCTTCTGGCAGGTGTGCGACAAGCACAAGGTCAACACCTTCTACACCGCGCCGACCGCGATCCGCGCCCTGATGCGCGAGGGCGAGGCGCCGGTGCAGAAGTGCAAGCTGGATTCGCTGCGCCTGCTGGGCTCGGTCGGCGAGCCGATCAATCCGGAAGCCTGGCTGTGGTACCACCGCGTGGTCGGCAAGCATCGCTGCCCGATCGTCGACACCTGGTGGCAGACCGAGACCGGCGGCATCCTCATTTCGCCGCTGCCGGGCGCGACCGCGCTGAAGCCCGGCTCCGCCACCAGGCCGCTGTTCGGCATCAAGCCGGAGATCGTGGACGGCGACGGCAATGTGCTGCAGGGCGAGTGCCAGGGCAATCTCTGCATCGCCGACTCCTGGCCGGGCCAGATGCGCACGGTCTATGGCGACCACAAGCGCTTCGCCGAGACCTATTTCAGCACCTACAAGGGCAAGTATTTCACCGGCGACGGCTGCCGGCGCGATGCCGACGGCTACTACTGGATCACCGGCCGCGTCGATGACGTGCTCAACGTCTCCGGCCACCGCATGGGCACAGCGGAAGTGGAATCGGCGCTGGTCGCCCATCCGAAGGTCGCTGAATCAGCCGTCGTCGGCTACCCGCACGACATCAAGGGCCAGGGCATCTACGCATACGTCACGCTCAAGGTCGGCGTGGAGCCGACCGAGGAGCTGCGCAAGGAGCTGGTGCAGTGGGTGCGCAAGGAGATCGGCCCAATCGCCTCGCCCGACCTGCTGCAATGGGCGCCGGGCTTGCCGAAGACCCGATCGGGCAAGATCATGCGCCGTATCCTCAGGAAGATCGCGGAGAACGACTACAGCAACCTCGGCGACACCTCGACCCTCGCGGACCCGAGCGTGGTGCAGAGCCTGGTGGATAACCGGATGAACAGGGGCTAACAGTGACGCGCACGGCAAGGTGCTGTTGCGCGCAATGCTCAATCGAGGTTGAGGGCGAGCCGGCGATCAATGCGATCTGCCATTGCGGCAACTGCAAGCGGCGCACCGGCAGCGCCTTCGGCTGGTCGTGCTATTTCGACGACGCCCGGGTGCTAGGGAAGTCCGGCGATCTGAAGGTCTACCAGATTCGGAATGAGCAGCAGAGGTGGTTCTGCCGCCAATGCGGTACCACCTTGTTCTGGCAGTCGATCCACTTCCCCGGTCAGACCGGCATTGCCGGCGGTTGCTTTCAAGACGTGCCCTTGCCGGGGCCGTCGCTCACCGTGGCAAACGAAGAACGCTGCGCCTGGGTCGGCTTGCCGACGCACTGGCGGACATCCTTCTAGCGACTCATCGAGAGCGCCAAACGCGATATCCTGAGAGGGCGAACGACAATCCACCAATGCAAAGCCGACGCGGCGCTCCCGGCGACAATCAGAAACGGTCCGACCTCTCCGTCGGCAGGCGGTATCCCGAGCACGATCAGTGCGAAGAGCGCGCCCAGCAACAGCGATGCCCAAATGGAGTCGAGGCGCTTGTGGATCAAGAGCCGGGTGCCGCCAACGATCGCCATGGTGACCAGCAGCGAGTGCGCCATGCCGTACACAAGCCCAAGGAGCGAGCCTCCGGCGATGGCTGTGGCGAACTGCCACACATCGATGGTCTTGCCACCCAGGAGGTCGCGAATCGTGAAGTCGATCACGTAGCCGGTCCAGGCTAGCGGCGGAATGATCACGACCATGATAGCAGCGGCGATGTATGGCCGGATGCGCCACCAGCGATGGGGCGCTTCGTCCCGCAACGAGCGCACAAAACCGTACACGAGCGCAAGAAGCGAGCCCGCGGCGACCGCGATGGCGAGCAGCCACGCCACGAAAACCTTGTCGCTCGATAGACCGCCAATCCTGAACGCGATGTGTACGATGGTCGGAATGGTGACGACCATGACAGCAGCGGGTATGAATGGCCAGATCGGCCAGCGGCGCGCGGGCGTCTCGTCCGGC
>Ga0081538_10002374_pt1 | contig 18507 bp, 13 predicted proteins | sample TabmetS5T2R1_FD_71022 | JGI IMG/M metagenome (GOLD analysis project Ga0081538, IMG submission 71022) | Tabebuia heterophylla rhizosphere microbial communities from the University of Puerto Rico - S5T2R1 | ecosystem: Host-associated > Plants > Roots > Rhizosphere ... | reverse complement strand
TCTTCTCTGAGAGTGAAAATCTGCGACGTAGTAAACTCAATCGATAGATGCATCAATGAATGTATCCATGGTCAACAATATCTAATGAAAACACACTTCTTCTTTCTTACAGGGGCTATCAACTACCAATTAGTATGGTGAATACAAAATTGATTGATGCTTGTGAGCGAATCGTTGATCCTTACGACTCGTAGTAGGAAATACCGAGAGGATTTTGAGATTGTAGCAGTATTTCTGTATGTCAATAGCTCCTGCATGATTTGCGTTTTGTGAAATTAAGCTTGAAGGTTCCATATGCTAATTTCTTCCCGGGAGTTAATATAGAGAAAGCTTTGCTTTGCTTCTAGTAACATGATTGGATAGCTTGATATATTCATCTCGTTGTATTCCTGAACCTTAAGTCATCCTTTTAATCTATCCAACGTCGCTTCCCGTTGCTATTCCATAACCCATCTTCTTCCTTGCACTTTCCATTTTTTCAACAAAAGACTGGCCCCAATGGCGTTGATACTTAGGTTTGATATTTAGTGTAAATTCGAAATTGTCTGCTTCCAGCTGCAGTTCGAAGGCCTTGCCTGTCTTTGCTACCTGAAACCCTCCGTCAGACATTTGCTGAATTATGTTTATAGACTCAGTTTCATCGTACTCTGCTGAGTAATTTGTAACAAGACTATTTGGAATCTCAGGGTTGAAATCTGCCATGGCCTTAATGATACGCTTCTGCCCCTGATCACTACATTTGAGCTCAAAGCTAAGCAAAACTTTCTTCCTGTTTTCGGCCATGTTGTGATGTGTTATACCAGCCTAAAAAATTTTTCTATTTGAAATATTAATAATATCATCATAGAGATCATGTAAATTCTTGTTCATAAATTATAATTAATATATAAAGTATGTTTAGAGCGAGAGTCAGAATTTGAGTGAAGGAACCTGAAATCTCCTCTAGTTAAGGTGAGAAAGGTTAAATTTTCATAAATGCTAGAAAATTTCGGGCCTGCTGCATAATCTTCTATACAAACAGAAATACGGCGTCTTAGCTGTCCAGTATCATGGATATATCAATGAATGCTGTATTACAAACAAATAAGTTCCACTTATTAGATTTCAGAAGATTTTATAGGGTAACGAGTGTATTAGCATGCTATATTCTTATTTACCATTAAGTGCATAATGCGAGTACCATGTGTGACTGGAACTTCGAACAAATGAAAGAAAAAGAGGTAGTTAGCGCAAAAGCCAAGGCAAAAGATATCGAGGCTTTTGAAAAGAAGGAAGAAGAGAAACCACTGACTACAATCAGTTAGTCTAGAAAATACACATTAGAAGAACATTCACTAATCTCTAATCTCCTTTTTTCTTTATCTAAATAATGTGAGGAGCTGTTAAAGAGAAAAATGACAGTATTAACGAATAGAAATGCTTACTGAACCTTTCTCAGCTTGATATTATAGGCAAGGCCAAATCTGTGAGCTTCGTCTCGAGCATGCTGCAGCATTTTAAGGCCTGAGTTGCTCTTCGGCAACACAATCGGCTCTTTGAAACTAGGCACATAGATTTCTTCATTTTCCTTTGCCAGACTGATGCAGGGGACATCTGAGATTCCCAAGCTTCTAAGGGACATGACGGCTGCCCCAAGCTGGCCGCGCCCACCATCTATCAGTATAAGATCGGGAAGTTTTTCACCTACAGAGGAATAACGCCGTCGAACAAGTTCGCCTATCATCGCAAAGTCATTCTGCCCTACTACTGTGGTGATGTTGAATCTTCTATAGAGGCTCTTACTCGGCTTACCATTGATAAATCGAACACATGACCCAACTGCAATTGATATTCCAAGGTTCGATACGTCAAAGCAATCAATGACTTCCGGCATAGACAAAAGCTTTAAAGCATTTTTAAGCTCTACTACTGCTGGGTCATAGCCCTTTTCAATATATATCGAAAGATTGCGCATGATGAGGTCCATAAGTTGCCGCTTGTCCTTTGTAAGCGTCTTTTCGACATTAAAGACGCTCACATTATGCCCTGCTATTTTTTCAAGTGACATTTCTAATACTTGTTTGTCCTCAAGGTCTTCATTGACATAGACGAACCGTGGGATTACTGGGATCGAAGAGTAATACTGTAGAAGAAATGAGGAAAGTGAGTTGTCGCCTACTAGATCAAATTCAAACTTTTTTCGATCGCTTATAACACCACGGGTCCTGCGTAATGCCATCACATGAGCTACTCCCTTTTTGGTATCTTTTAAAATACTAATGTACTCTTCATCGTGGTTACGGTTGACAGCCTTTTCCATCTTTTGCTTAATGCGCAGGTTGTTCAGTCTATATAGAGTATCACGGACCTCTTTTGCCCTTTCATAGTCGCCAAGCTCAGATGCACGTTTCATCTCCGCGTGCATCTTCTCGACAAACATATCAATACTGCTCTTACCTTCCAGTATGTTTTGCAATGCTACTATATTCGTCATATACTGCTCACGCATTACATTTGCTATACACGGCGCGTCGCAATTCTTGATAAAGTACTGGAGACATGGGGCTTTGGGCAGTCTATTGCATACTCTTACTTTGAATAATTTTCGCAATAGTCCAACAGTCAGGTATTTAGAACTACCTCGCACGAAGGGCCCGTAGATTTTCCCTTTTGGCCCTGTGAATTCCCCTGCTCTGTTGCGTCGGGCTACTAGGAGACGAGGAAATGCCTCATCTGTTATTTTTAGATAAGTATAGCGCTGCTGATCTTTCAGTTCGATATTGAAGACCGGTCGGTACCGCTTAATGAGGTTGGACTCAAGAAGAAATGCCTCTATCTCATTGTCTGTAACTACAAAGTCTATATCTGCTATCCTGCTAACAAGCCTGCTAGTCTTCCATCCTAACTTGAGATCTTGTCTGATAAAATAAGAGCTGATGCGTTTTCGCAGGTTCTTGGCTTTACCTATGTAAATTATCCCACCTGCGCTATCTTTCATTAGGTAGACACCTGGTTGCTCTGGAATGCGCTTTTCTTTTAGAATTGTGGTGGTCAAAGTCATTGATTTGCCCTCTGCAATATCATACTATCAACTGACAACTTTGGCTTCAAATACTCGCCAGTATAACTGTTAATGCTTTCGCTTACCTCCTCTGGGGTACCTGATACAACTATTTGTCCACCTGCTGCGCCACCTTCTGGTCCAAGGTCTATTATCCAATCTGCCGCTGTAATGACATCAAGGTTGTGCTCGATGATTATGACTGTGTTGCCTAGGTCAACCAGTCTTTTCAGTACATTTAGTAGCTTGCTTACGTCTGCAAAGTGGAGGCCTGTAGTAGGTTCGTCTAAAATGTAGACCGTCTTGCCAGTATCGCGCTTTGACAGCTCTGCGGCAAGCTTAATTCTCTGGGCTTCACCCCCAGAGAGCGTGGTTGCAGGCTGCCCTAGCCTCAGGTAGCCAAGGCCCACGTCGCTTAGAGTCTGGAGCTTTTTGGTAATAGTCGGTATCGCATAGAAGAATTTTAGTGCTTCTTCGACAGTCATGTCAAGCACATCTGAAATTGTCTTACCCTTGTACTTGATTGTAAGAGTCTCAGAATTATAGCGTCTACCTTTGCATTCATCGCAAGTGACGTAGATATCGGGCAAGAATTGCATCTCTATCTTTTTCGAGCCGCCACCTTCACATGAGTCACATCTACCCTCTGAGACATTGAATGAGAATCTGCCAGCTTTGTATCCCATCTCTCTTGCTTGGGGTGTCTTAGCGAATAGTTCGCGTATTGGTGTAAATGCGTTGACATAAGTGGCTGCATTTGATCTTGGGGTTCTGCCAATTGGAGACTGGTCTATGCCTATTACCTTGTCTATATGTTGTAGGCCCGATATCTTATCATGTCTACCTGCTCTTTCTTTTGAACCGTAAAAGTGTGAGGCGAGTGCTCTGAACATTATATCGTTTACGAGTGTAGACTTACCTGAGCCTGAAACACCAGTGACGACTGTCATGCACCCTAGTGGAAACCTGACATCAATAGACTTTAGATTATTCTCACATGCATTATGGACCGTCAGCCACTTGCTTGGCTTTCTTCGTTCATGCCGGTGGGCAACCCGTTGATCTCCTCTGAGAAAAGCACCTGTAATAGAATTAGGATTATTTAAGATCTCACCAAGCGGGCCACTTGAAACAATAGCGCCTCCGTGGCTGCCGGCTCCTGGGCCTATATCTATTATCCAGTCAGAGTTTCGTATAACCTCTTCATCATGTTCTACAACAATGAGGGTATTGTCTAGGTCCCGAAGTTTTTTGAGGGTATCAATTAGCCTCCTATTATCGCGCTGGTGCAGGCCGATCGTTGGCTCGTCCAATACGTAGAGCACACCTGTCAGGTTTGACCCAATCTGAGTTGCAAGTCTGATTCTTTGAGACTCGCCACCTGAAAGTGTGGCAGTCATTCTATTGAGAGTCAGATAATTGAGCCCTACATTTAGTAGAAAATCGAGTCTTGACATGATCTCCTTTAGTATAGTCTTTGCAATGTAGCGCTCAGTTTCTGTGAGTTCTAACGTTTGAAAGAAGCGATGGCACTCATCTATTGACAAGTCAGATACATCCATTATAGACTTGTTGTCTATCTTGACAGCCAAAGCTTCGTCACGCAGGCGCCTGCCATTGCACAACTCGCAAGGGCGCTCGCGCATGAATTGCATTAGGTCTTCACGCTTTGACTCTGATTCGGTTTCGCGGTAAATACGCTCAAGGTTTGGTATTACACCCTCAAATGATCCACGATACTCCCATCTGCTGTCAGAATAACGTGATTGGTATTTGTAATGGATGCTCTCGTCACTGCCATAGAGTATTACCCTAATTTGTTCTGGCCTCATTTTGGATATTGGGGTCGCAAGGTCGAAACCAAACCTTCTGCCTACATCACGCAACATTGAAGATCGAAATGTTGCAAAGTGTCCAGTCCACGGTTTTATTGCTCCTTCTATTATGCTCTTTGACTTGTCTGGTATTATCAAATCTGGATCAAATTCAATTTTGATGCCAAGTCCATTACATTCTCTGCATGCTCCATATGGAGAATTGAACGAAAAGGTTCGGGGCTCCAAATCTCCAAGTGAAATACCGCAATGAGGACAGGCATTCCTCTGCGAATACATTGTGTCCTTATTGTCAACTGAAACTACAACAACTCCTCCACCCGCCTTAAGCGCAGATTGTATCGAGTCAAATAGCCTGCTCTTGTCTTCTGGAGAGGGTTTTAATCTGTCTACTATTACTTCTATATTGTGTTTTTTTTGTCTATCAAGCCTTGGATAATTGTTGGATTTTTCTTCCTTCTCCTCCTCTTCGTCGTCGAGACGCGTCACCTCCCCGTCCAGCCTAATGCGAGAGAAGCCCTCCTGCTTGAGTTGATCGAATAATTTTTCATATGTTCCTTTCTTGCCCTGTATGACTGGACCCAAGATCATAACATTTTTACCTTCTGCTGTTTTCATTATGGTTTCTGTGATTGCGTCAGCTGACTGGCTGGCTATTTTTCTGCCACACTTTGGGCAGTGAGGTACGCCTATTCTTGCAAACAGAAGACGTAGATAGTCGTAGATCTCTGTCACAGTGCCAACAGTTGAGCGAGGGTTTTTGCTTGTCGTCTTTTGCTGTATGGATATTGCTGGCGACAAACCATCGATTGAATCAACATCAGGCTTGTCCATCAATTCTAAAAATTGTCTCGCATAAGCTGATAGTGATTCTACATAACGTCTCTGACCTTCTGCGTATATTGTATCAAATGCAAGTGTCGATTTCCCAGAGCCAGACAGGCCTGTAATGACTACCAATTTGTTCTTTGGTATTTCGACATTGATATTCTTAAGATTGTGCTGTCTTGCTCCTTTGATAATTATCTTGTTGTGCATTACATTATGACACCTTTGAAAATACCGGCTCGCCAAGAGCTTTTCTTATCTTATCCAGTTTTTCGCGAAACATTATTGCCTTTTCAAACTCTAGCTCTTCTGCAAACCGCTTCATAGTAGTTTCTGTCTCTACAGCGAGTTTGAACAGGTCATCTCTTGCCATAGACTTTGTCTCCACTTCGATATCAGCCACTTCCTTAGTACTTTCTGGTATTGGCTTAACTACTGTCTTTGGAGTTATCTTGTGCCTCCTGTTATATTCCAGCTGCTTTTTGCGTCTGCGTTCTGTTTCTTCAAGTGCTTGCTTCATTGACTGGGTAATATGATCTGAATACATAATGACAGTACCGTCAAGGTTTCTTGCTGCTCGACCAAATGTCTGAATTAGGCTTGTCGTATTGCGCAAGAATCCCTCCTTGTCTGCGTCAAGGATTGCAACTAGGGAAACTTCTGGGATATCAAGACCTTCTCTTAGCAGGTTGATGCCTACTAAAGAATCAAACTCGCCGAGACGTAGCTGTCTTATGAGTTCTGTACGCTCAAGTCCCTCAATCTCAGAGTGAAGATAGCGTACACGCACATTGTTTTTCGCAAGAAATTCTGCCAGATCTTCTGCCATCCTCTTTGTCATTGTGGTGACAAGCGTCCGCTGGTTCTTCTTTGCTCTGTCCTTTATCTCTTTTATCAAATCCTCCATCTGGTTTTTAGTGGACCGGATCTCGACCTTAGGATCTACAAGTCCTGTAGGGCGCACCAGCTGCTCAATGACCTGCATACTACTCTTTAATTCGTAGGGACCTGGAGTAGCGGATACAAAAATTACATTCTTGAGGTACTTCTCAAACTCTTCAAACTTGAGTGGACGGTTGTCGTATGCGCTTGGCAGACGAAACCCATAGTCAATTAGCATCTTTTTGCGTGAATAGTCGCCATTGTACATACCATGCAATTGCGGTAATGTAACATGCGACTCATCAATTACTAACAAAAAGTCATCACCAAAAAAATCAAGCAAGCAGTAGGGCGGCTGACCCGGTGCCCTTCCATCTAAATGACGCGAGTAATTCTCAATTCCTGAGCAGTAGCCAAACTCCTCTATCATCTCAAGATCGTATTTTGTGCGCTGCATAAGCCTCTGCCTTTCAAGTTCTGACGGCAGGTTTGGAAGCCAGTTCCCCAATTCGCGCTTGATTGAAGAAATAGCCCTGCTACGAGAGTCGTCGTCAGTGATGTAGTGCTTGGCCGGAAATATCTTGACTGTATTTACGTCTCGCAATTTCTTCATGGTGACATGGTCATGTATGCTTATCTGCTCAACTTCGTCGCCGAACATTGAGATCCTAATAATGTCATCAGAATACCCCGGGATGATATCAACTGTGTCACCTTTGACGCGAAGGTTACCGGGCACAAGTGATATATCATTTCGCTCATAACGCGCTTCGATGAAATTATGAATTAACAGTTTTCGGTCGATTGTCATTCCTCTTGTCACTGAAATTGCACTTTTCTCCCACTCGTTTGGAGAGCCAAGGGAGTATATGCATGATACTGTAGATACGATTATTGTAGGCTCCCCAGACATTAGCATGGCTGTTGCTTCTAACCTCATCTTCTCTATCTTTTCATTTACCTCAGTGTCCTTTTCGATATAGGTGTCTGTCTGAGGGATGTAACTTTCAGGCTGATAATAGTCATAAAAGCTCACAAAATAGCCGACATTATTCTTTGGAAAGAACTCTTTGAATTCCGCATATAGCTGTGCTGCAAGGGTCTTGTTATGAGAAATCACAAGCGTATTCTTGTTTGCACCTGCAATGACATTTGCAATTGTAAATGTCTTACCGCTGCCTGTCACGCCGAGGAGTGTCTGGCGCCCCACTTTGCTCACGCCTCTGATAAGCTGCTCTATTGCTTCGGGTTGGTCTCCGCTAGGCGGGAAGGCATCTTTTGCCAGTGTAAAACCGGTCGGACTGCTAAGCAAGGTGTTAGCACACCTATTTTTCCGAACGGGCTTATATGGCTAATGCCTCATACTCTTTTGATCTGGTAGCTATATGGAAAGACTTTGAAATACCTGTACATTTCGTTTGATGAAAAACAGGTTTTATACGAAAATCTTTTGTTTAACTAGTGTAATATCTAGAGTCATGGACAGACTCGAAATCCCTCAAATAAGCAAGCGCGAGTTCTTGGATTTTTTGCAAAATGAGGGTAAAGTGAGACTAGACGATTATATTGAGGGTGCAATTGAAGTAGCGGAAGAGGTCCATTCGGGCTTAATGCGGGAAGATGGCACTTCGCCGTTCCTTGAAACCCACACTTGGCCGGTTACAATGGATGTTGTACGACATTATCGCTCAGCCAATCGTAATATTACGAGTGTAGAAATTGCAACCGCAATTCTACATGATGTCATGGAAGATGATGAAAGAATCTTAAACCTACACGAATCTAAATCGTACGGATTTGAAGCCTATCTTGCATACCGGTTTGGCAGCAGGATCCCAGACATTGCAAGTGAACTTAAGATCAAGCCGCTTGAAAACTATTCAGGAACAACTGATAAGGAGCGTCAGCTCGAGCGTTTTTTGGAATACTGCGATATCCTCCGCGAGGCAGAATACGATATTAAGGTAATCAAGCTGGCAGACAGGCTCAACAATATGTTGTTTATCTCGCATGTTCCAGGACATGACAAGATAAGGCGCTACATGCGAGAAGCAGAGGACTTTTATATTTCATATACAATGCTGCCACCCAAAATGCCTCATTTTTATCAAAGCATAAGAGCCACTTATGAGAGGCTGAGGACTTTGTCGACTCAAAAGATGGTCGCGGCATAAAATTCTCTTTACAAACATCTTTACAAACAATTTAATGAGAGCAATTTATGGGGATAATGCATCTGATAGATATTGACGGCGACAACAACTACAACAAATGACCTCAATGTAGCAGTTATTGTAAAATTAGAACCTGATTTCTCTGAAGGTAATGTTAGCTACAACGCAGATGGTACACTAAATAGGGCGGAAACAAAGAGCATCCTTGGACCCCATAGTGCTATCGCATCAAATGCAGCATTTTACGCCAAGGTCAAATATGGCGCCCGAGTTGCAGTTGGAACGATGGGTCCTCCTATTGCCGAGAGCGCTCTACAACAAGCCCAACTATTATGTGATGCTGACGAATTACATCTCTACAGCGACAGAATCTTTGCAGGTGCCGATACGCTTGCTACGGCTGAAGTGCTCAGAGCTGGCATATCTAAGGTGGAAGGAGGCAAGGTGGACGTCGTATTTTCCGGACACAGGGCATCTGACGGCGAGACTGGCCAGACAGGACCTCAGACTGCCTGGAAGCTGGGCTATACTTTCCTCGGTAATGTAGTAGATTATAACGTTGATCTAGAGAGTCGACTTGTGAGAGCAAAGCGCTTGATTTCCCTTCAAGGGTTTTATGATATCATTGAAGAGGTCGAGGCGCCCCTTCCGGTTTTTATCTCTATTGACCCTTCTTACAAGGCATTTTTTAACACCGTGTCACAAAGGCTTGCGTTTGAAAAATATCAGAAGGAAGCAAAACTCAGGGCAGAAAACTACAAACAATTCCTGAAGGTCTTAAACACACAGCAACTAGGCATCGATCCAAAACTAGTTGGATTGCCCGGCTCACCAACGATTGTTTACAAAGTTGAGCGCATACCAAAAGCGAAGGCTAGCAGAAAAGCCGAAGTTATCGATGGGGCTAACCGTGAACAAATTGCAAGGGTGGTATCCAACATGTATGAGGCACTTGGAGGCATGGTGATCAAATAATATATGAAGTCATCATCAAATTATCAACACCTCTACGTTGTCGTAGAGCATGAAGACGGTATGCCCGTGCCTGTCAGCCTCGAGATGTTGGGTGAGGCTAGGCGGCTCATGGATGGTTTTAATAAGAAATATTCCTCTGACGAGAAAGTGGTTGCAGTTGTCCTTGGACACAATGTTCGCAAGTTGTGTGAAGAACTTATTTTTTATGGCGCTGATGTAGTAATCTGCGTAGATAGCCCTGAACTTCAACACATGAGGAACCTCATAGACACCAAGGTCATAAGCCAGATAGCAAGGAGCAGAGAGCTGGTGGCAAAGTTTTCTAATGCTTCTGAATTTATAAAACCACGGTACATGTTTTTTGCCGCAGACAGCATAGGGAGGCACATGTCATCTACAGTTCTTGCAGAGCTTGAATCAGGGCTTGCGTCAGACATTAACAAACTTGTTATCTCGGACTTGGAAATAAAACATGAACATAAGACAAAAGGACAATCAATGAAATATGAAAAAACTCTTGAAATGTATAGGCCAGATTTCTCTGGGTTCCTTTGGACTACAATTCTTTGCCTTGATAACCGTAACCCTGCTAATGAGCGTGAATATCATCCCCAGGCGTGCAGCATAATTCCCGGCGTGTTTGCCCAAATTGAGCGAGATACATCAAGGCGAGGAGCAATAGTAGAGTATGTTCCAAAATTTGACGAAAAGGATCTTCGGGTAAGAGTACTTGATAGAAAAATAGTGAAAAGTGCAGTCGACTTTGACAGTCACAAGGCTGTAGTAAGCTTTGGCAAGGGTGTCAAGGATTCACCAGAGCAGAACATAAAGTTGGTGGCTGAGCTTGCAAAAGAAATTGAAGCCGAAGTTGGCATTTCGCTTCCAATATCAAAAAAGCCGTTTTCTGTAAGTGAATCTACAAACTCCAACTATATGATTCCTGATAGGGTCGTAGGAACGAGTGGTCGCAAGGTAGCACCATTGCTCTATATTGCAGTAGGGATAAGTGGAGCCATGCAACACATTGCAGGCATGAAAGAGTCCGGCTTTATAGTGGCAATTAATCCAGATGAAAACTCGCCTATAAAAGACGAGTGTGATGTATTTATCAAGGGAAGAATGGAGGATGTGATACCACTCTTGCTTGAGGAACTGAGAAAGCAAAGGCCTACAATAGAGGTGAAGAAATAATATGGAACATTATGATGTTGCAATAATTGGTGGTGGATCCGCTGGCCTTGCAGCCTTAAAACGGCTGTCTGACTTGAACAAACAAGCAATATTGATTGAAGCCGGTAAGAAAGTCGGGAGCAAAAATATTTCTGGTGGTATATTATATTCTAAGAAACCGAAACATGGCAAGACGTATAACGTTGAAGACATTTATCCCGGATTTCTGCAGGATGCTCCTATCGAGCGCAAGATAACTCAGTATATGTTGCATGCGACCTCCAATGACAAGATATTCACAATGGACCTAACTGCGGCACATGAATATCAGGCGAACTTTGGTTATTCTGTACTTCTCAATAGGCTGAATGGATGGTTTGCAAAGCAGGCCAGTGAAAGTGCAGAGCGGCAGGGCGGCGGCATAGTTTCAGGCGTGCACGTTCGTTCGTTAAGCTGGCAGGATGAAAAAACAGTAATTATAGAAACTGATGAGTTAGAGCCCTTTGAAGCAAAAGCAGTAATTGCTGCAGATGGCGTCAACTCGGAAGTTGCGGAAATGACTGGTGCTAGGGCAAAATTTACGCCAGAGCAGCTTTATCAAGGCGTAAAGGTCATAGTCAAATTGCCCGAAGAGATAATCGAACAGCGATTCGGAATTGGACCCGATGAAGGCGCTGCCCATCTATTTGCTGGGGACATCACACTTAACCACATTGGGGGCGGATTTTTGTATACAAATCTAGATACACTTTCTGTAGGTGCAGTCTATCACTATGACTCACTTATGGAAAGGCCATCAGAGCCATATACGCTGATAAATGCTCTGCTAAAGAATCCTTTAGTTACAGAATTCATCAAAGATCAAGTGGCAATCAAAGAGGAAATAGACAAGAACCTGCCAAAGGAGGAACAGCTTAGGACACGGTTTGCGGTTAGCAAACTAATAAAGACATGGAATGAACTTCGCGATACATATTCCTCTCGTGATGGAAGGAAAAAGCTGGTCGAAAGCGGTAAGTACAAATCGGAAGAGGAAATCCGAGCAAGGCTTGATTATGTCCAGAATGAACTTGCCACAAAATACGACACAAAATTTGTTACTGATTACATTGAGCTTGAATATGGAGCCAAACTGGTGCCAGATGGCAAGCGCTGTGCAATGAAAAAACCCTACTACAAAAATATCCTGTTTATAGGCGATGCAGCAGGAAGAGGAGTTTTTATCGGACCGCGAATAGAAGGACTCAACGTCGGCATTGACGATGCGGTAAGGGCAGCAGATGCAGTTGCAAGATCTATTGATAGAAACGATTTTTCCACTCATTATATGGGCGAATTCTACAGCCAGTCAATAGAAGAGAGCCCATACACAAGGGATATGAAGGAGATAGACAAGGATTATCTAAAGATATTCCTAGACGCTGCACGAGATGTACCCAAGGATATTATCGGACAGCGCTACGGCGTAGTATTCAAGCTAATGTCAAGCGGCACACTAAGAGGGCTGGCTGTAGGCTTTGCAAACATTCTTGGCTATGATAGGTTATTACCTTTGGTCGAATCAGAAGACACATACGTTCAGGTGCCAATAGAACTTGCAGAAAAGATGGGGAGGCATGTTCGGGCAACTTATGCACCTACAATACCTACGATAGCCCAGCGCATCGCACAGCTGAAATATGATGACGATAGGATCTCACACATCAAGGTGCTTCATCCAAACTCTGAATTCATGAAAAAGATCGTGACCCTTTGTCCTACACTCTGCTACAGTATGGAGAGAGGAGGTGAAGTTACGCTTCAGCATGAAGCCTGTATCGAGTGTGGAACGTGTGCCAAGGAAACAGAGTGGCACCACCCAAGAGGAGAAAAAGGGGTGATCTATCAGTACGGCTAGCCATCTAGTTCTTCCACTTTATTGAGCAGCCAATAGAAGGCTCAAAGTCCTTGTCTATCTTTTCTCCTCTTAGCAGCTTGCGAATATTGTTCTCCATAACTGGTACTGTAGGCCTAGCCTCTGGTTCAAGTGCATCATTTATCCTACCGTGGAATACCAACCTCTGATCTGCATCAAAAAGGAATGGGTCTGGAGTGCACACCGCGCCATATGCTCTCGCAACATCTTGGTTTTCGTCTATTAGATAGGGAAAATTGAGTTTGCGCTCATTTGCAAAGACAAGCATGTTATCAAAGCCCTCGCCTTCGTAGTTTGGATCATTGCTATTGATGCCAATAACCTGAAGCTCTGATGTATTGAATCTGTTTTGCAAATCCACAATATCACCAATCCTTGCTTTGACGTAGGGACAATGATTGCAAATGAAGACAACAAGTGTTGTCTTGCTCTTGTAATCCTGCAATGAGTGCATTACATTATCCACACCCTTCAGTGCAAAATCCGGTGCCTTACTACCTGAATTGAGAACCTGAGGAGATGAAGCAGTCTTGACCATAATAGATCATGCGATTTGTAGATATTATATATATACATTTATCACAAAAGAGCTGCTATTCATTGCGGGAGTCAAAAACTGAATAGACAAAAGGAGCTCGACAGATAATTCTTATTCCTTAGTTTGCCTTGATGCATAAATGTCAGATTCAATTGATACCATATTACAGCTTCCCCAGCGCAAGATTGTTGTAGCAGAGAATGATGTTTTCTTGGACAAGCAAATAAAAAACGATATTTTCATTCTATTGGTAGAAGAATCAACGGGTTCCGCAGGCGGAAGGGCAGCAGGCTTTGGCTACAGACGAGTCGAGAGGATTTATGGCTTCTCTTGTTACGAAGGCGGAAAGTGTACAAAATTCTTTGACACAACTGAGCAAGACAAGATCGATCAGTTCGACATCCCATACAGTGCAGTTGCAATGGATATTAGGCTTTCCGATGGCAAACCATATGTGTTGCAGGGGATAGTAGACCCTAGTTATGTGACAACCTATCGTTCAGTTGTAAACAATCTAAAATAAGCTTACCGACCAAAGAACATCTAGCAATGTCAGAAGACCACCAGCGCCTTGAGCAAACTGCCTCTGCATTAGAGGACTTGCTTTACATGGGAGCGATTAGGCTTGTTGACAAGGGAGACCGTGCGCTGTTGTCACCGCAGCTGTCCCTCGTAGTTTCAAATATGATGTCAAGTATGAAGATTGACGAGGGTGCTGATAACAACGAAATAATGAAACTAATGTACTATTCTCTACTGATCTTTATGGGTGAGTACTTGAAGGTGCCCAAACCTTTTATGATGGCACTTGGAAATGATCTAGAGAAAAACCGCGACAGCATGGAGTCTGGTGCAATAGTCACCAATTATGTTACTGTATTAACTGAGATCTGGCTTCACAATCGTCAGCAGCAGAAGAAATAGTAGAATGGAAAAGTAGATGATGACTCTTGGAGAAGTGGCATTCAATTAAAAGTGCACATGCCTCTTCCTCTCTCTTTCTCTTTCTGAGAATATTCTCATTCATTCACTATCCTTCCTAATGATTGGAAGGCTTTCAAGCTTAGAAACATCCTGATAGAAATGGCATATGATTTTTAAGAACAGCTGATTTAATGACTTCTACGATGTTTAGCATATCGCTCAAGCCGTCAATCATAGAAACAATCCCCTTGCTGAGAAAGCCTAAGCCCAAGGTGTGGATTGAAGCATATGGTTGCTCGGCAAGCATGGCTGATTCTGAGATGATAGGGGGGATATTAAAGGAGGCTGGTTATGAAATTGCAACCAAGAGGGGCGAGAGTGCTCTCAACCTAATTGTCACATGCTCTGTTAAGGATACAACCGAGCACAAGATGATGAGTAGGATCAGGACCATGGTCAAATCGGGCAAGCCGCTCGTTGTTGCAGGGTGCCTGCCAAAGGCAGACAAAGCAAAAATAGAATCAGCGAGTTCATCGGCAAGTCTTATTGGACCCAACTCTATTGACAAAGCACCTGATGCAGTAAGGTCAGCCCTTTCAGGTGACAGGCTGGTAGCCCTTAAAGACTCTCAACTTGATAAGATCAATATTCCACGGGTCAGACTTAACCCTGTGATCAGCATAGTAGAGATAGCAAATGGATGCATGAGCGAGTGCACCTTTTGCCAAACAAAAATTGCCAAAGGTCGGCTTAGAAGCTACCGCATAGGCGATATCGTAAGGCAGATCAAATCCGATATCAAAAGTGGTTGCAAAGAAGTCTGGCTTTCCTCAACCGACAATGGATGCTATGGAAGAGACATAGACACCAACCTTGTAGATCTTCTACGGGCATGCTGCTCTATAGAAGGCAACTTCAAGATAAGAGTCGGAATGATGAATCCTATGTATCTTCCTGCGATCCTAGATAGGATGGTCGGTTTGTTCTGTGAAAACGACAAACTCTTCAAGTTTCTCCACATTCCTGTACAAAGCGGAAGCGACAGAATATTGAGAAAGATGAAGCGCGGTCACACTTCCAAGACATTTATAGACACAGTGCAGGCGTTTAGAGATAAGATCCCTGAGATGACGATTTCAACTGATATCATTGTAGGATTTCCATCCGAAACCGAGGATGATTTCAAACAAACTATTAACTTACTTGAGAGATCTCAACCGGACGTTGTAAATATTTCACGCTATGCTGCCAGGCCAAAGACGGAGGCATCTGGATGGAAGGATATGAAGGTAAGCTCTCAAGTATCTAAGGAAAGGTCAGAGTACCTGCACGATCTTACGAGGAGAATCGCAAAGAAGCGCAACTCCATATGGCGGGAATGGCAAGGAGAAATAGTAATTGATGAGATTGGGAAAGTTATGCAAGGAAGAAACTATGCATACAAACCAGTGGTTATATCTTCCTCAACATCTTCCTCAACAGCAAACGCTGCTGATCGTCAAATTTTACTTGGTGATATTGTGAATGTAAAAATTTTTGATTTTTCCAACTTTTCATTGAAGGCATATGTAATTTAGTGACAAGCTAAACTTTGTTAGGTTGTGATTAGCTTTTGATTAATCACCAAACCTTTTTAACTTGACGTCGGTATCTCTGTGCGGGGGAGCTTGGGGGATCTTGGAGGAAGATCTATCTATCAAAAATCCTATGTTGCTGGTGGGCATCGGCGGCGTAGGGAGTAAAATCGCAGCTGCAGCGAGTGCGGCTCTTGAATGCAAATGCCTATTGATAAGCAACGACAAGAAGGATTTGGTAAATAATGACAGATGCGCTGCTATTTTTGTTCGTTCTGGTGAATGGGTTAATCCTTCTTGTTACAAGTTACGCTCATTTGTGGAGGGTCATCGGAATGAGATGGCTGAGGCGATGCACGACTACTCGACAGTTATTGTCGTATCAAATTTAGCCGGCAGAGCAGGCACCGCAATAGCGCCGCTTGTATGCAAGATGGCAAAAGATTCGAGAATTTCGGTAATCTCTATAGCAATTATGCCCTTCAAGTATGAAACCGATCGCATTTTCAGCGCTGGGACCGCTTTAAGAAGAGTGCGCGATGTTTCAGATTCAACAATAGTGATGGACAATGATGCATTTTTGGACAATAATCCAGAGCTTTCTCAGCATGATTGCTTTGGAATAACAAACAATGCAATAATTGAAGTAATTGCCTCAGTTTCATCTGGCATGATAAAACCCTCAATGAACGTGCTGTGCACAAGCAGAGCAAGACCTAGCTCGGAATCTTCTCTGCGCGACTCACTTGCAATGCTATATGATACTATACCAGATGCAAGTACCATCAAAAGAGCAATGGTGTATGTAATGGGAGGAAAAAGAATCTCTATTGGTGAGCTGAACAAGTTGGTAGGCTGCGTGCGAGGAATATTCACAGAGGATGGCTCAATAGAAGTTGGGATGCTATCCTCTACGTCGGCTTCTAACAGCACCCGAGTTCACCTTGTTGCATCAGCCCCGCAAAAGACTCGATTTGATAGCTATGATCCCTTGGGCGAAATAATTCCAGATGTACTTGACTGGGAGGAACCTGATTCAGCTCCTGACATCAAGCTGACTATACCTGCCATGGATTAGGTTATATTACATATATATAGCAAGATTGTTGAAGCAATAGTGTAGGGAAGAGAGCGAGATATCTCGCTGATGATACCAGATGATATCGTGTAGTTGCAGATGCATAGCATGTAAGAGTCAGCAGCTTGAAAGCTACCAGTTTGTGGCGCATGACGGTTTTGATGATATTCATCATACATGCAAATCCTGTGGCACACATTTCAATCATTTAGATGGGGAGACGTACTCAAAATGCGAAATTTGTAAATTTCCCTAACTGCACATGTTCGAATGTATATCTAACCTCTTTTATCTATCCTATATTGCTGGATCCTGTCATTGTCTTAGCCACTGACTTTGATGCTGCTTCTATTATAATAACAGGAAATTAACCGCAATAATGATAAGGTTTTATGTGAAAAACTATTCGGGGAAATAATTCATTACTGCCTTTTTCGATGCTGGATAACTACTAAGATGAAAAAAGTTCTAGAGTGGTATGTAGAACGGCTTATCTACGAGCGTAAGTCACTCGAGGTATGTTATCACATACGATCGCCATGCCGGCGACGATATCAACAACGGCCATGATGAATATGGCACCTTTGATATCGACAACAAAAGAATTTACGGAAAACAGACGCAATTCAATGACATCAACAACACAACATCAAGAACAACTACGAGGAATAACAAGCGGAAAAGGAGGGACTAGGAACAAATGACGTTTGATAAACCATCATCATTGTCGTCATTGGCAAGAACTGGTTCAGTACTTTCAGCGCTGGTTATTGCGACCTTTTTGTTTGCAGGATCATTAACGACAGTTCAACAGACAGTAGTAGCAACCAGTATATCACAAGAAGAACAAGACGTTTTAGATACTCAAGACGAAGCAACTGAAAATCTGAGTGAATCAGATAGAGATGTTAATGGCATAGAATTCACTCCTCGTTGGGGAGGTGTATCCACACTACAACCAAATGATGTAAAGGTGTTATTTGCTGACTGCCTTGAAGACGAGTTTGCAGTATCCTATATGTCTATGTTCGGGTCACCAGACGTCGTTGACTACCAGTCATTTCCAGTAGCATTCCCTGACGACTATATGTCATGGTTATCAGTTGTCAAGAATACTGACACTACCGATAGGGTTGCTTCAATAGGCGTTATCTGTGCAGATGAGAACAGCGGCGACGAAGACGACGATGTCAATATAGACGTCAGCACCAAGACAACAATTCAGAACATAGTAAACAATTTTGTCCGAGTAGAGAATAATCAGGTCATAAACATTAACAACATTGTCGAAGTCCACCAAAGGATAACACAAAACGCAATCCAAATCGCAACTATCACCGGCAATAACAATACTGTGAACCAGGTTATCGACCAAAGCGCACAACAAATATTGAATACCAATACAACCAGTCCTGTAGATGTTCAGCAGATAATCGACCAAGATGCACGCCAGCAGGGAGTAATATCCGGTGGAGGCACCCTTAGCCAAGACATAGACCAAGATGCTGACCAAGCAGCCAATGTTACTGGTGGAGCTGGCACAACTGTTGACCAAGACATAGACCAAGATGCTG
>Ga0081538_10002373_pt1 | contig 18511 bp, 17 predicted proteins | sample TabmetS5T2R1_FD_71022 | JGI IMG/M metagenome (GOLD analysis project Ga0081538, IMG submission 71022) | Tabebuia heterophylla rhizosphere microbial communities from the University of Puerto Rico - S5T2R1 | ecosystem: Host-associated > Plants > Roots > Rhizosphere ... | reverse complement strand
GGTCAACAGCAATTGTTTCCTCGCTGTGATCTCCAGAATTATGTAAATTCAATTTCCTGAGGATCTTTGATTTAATCTCATTATGTAACTCTGCGATATCGTTGTATTCTTTCTACTGAGTCAATAGCATAACATGTGTTGGGTTTCCACAGATATTTTTCGCTAAGGCATTTCTCCCTTAATCAAGCCACTTTGTGCTCAATTGTCGACATTTGCATATGCACCATCAGAGATATTTGAAGAAATCCTGCTTCATGTAATCCTTCCGCCGTATCAACTGCCTTAGCAAGACTCCATCATAAAATTTTTTATTTGATGTCCTAACACTATCTTATCTATTTGATTCTGGGCCATTATGACATGCGCGCTGATTAAAATATTTAACTGATAGACCTATCGAGGGAGAGGGATGGAGGCAGAATGATAGAACCCATATGATGGAAAAGTAGTCTTTGATATGCGCCCCCTCCCCCATCGGTGCACCACTCATTATATACTTCTCTCAAGATTAAGATGTAATGACAACAGCGTCAAGAAATGTAGCAGAATTAGAGATAGAGGATATCGAAGGTATTGGGCCAACTACAGCCCGCAAGATGAAGGAAGCAGGAATAAGTTCAGTTATGGAGCTTGCGACAGCAATACCCGAGGAGCTCGCTACAGATTTGGGTGGCTCAAAAGAAACTGCTGCTACTTTTATCATGGCAGCTCAAAAACTGCTAAGGGAGAGCGGTATACTTGACAATGAATTTACTACTGCAGACGTTGAGCTTGAAAAGAGAAAGTCTCTATTGCGCTGCAGTACTGGGGCAAAATCTCTTGACGAATTGTTACTTGGAGGTATTGAGACTCAGGCAATTACAGAGTTTTACGGTGAATTTGGAAGTGGTAAATCACAGATATGTCACACCTTATGCGTCACTGCGCAACTGCCAGTAGAACAAGGCGGACTTAGTGGCGGAGCTATATTGATTGACACTGAAGGAACATTTAGGCCTGAAAGAGTAGATCAAATAGCAAGAGCAAGAGGTCTAGATCCAAGTGAAATACTGAAGAAGGTAGCAATATGCAAGGCTTATAACAGCAGCCACCTTGAGCTAATAGTCAAGTCGATGGGCAAGTACATCGACGACTTTAAGGCCAAAATGATAATAATTGATAGCATCATTTCGCTTCACCGCGCAGAGTTTGCTGGTAGAGGCACTCTAGCAGATAGGCAGCAGCGACTTAATAGCATCATGCACAAGCTGGTAAAGATTGCTGAGATTTACAACGTGGCAATCATTGTTACAAACCAAGTTCAATCTACGCCTGACACTTTCTTTGGGGACCCGACTAAACCTGCGGGTGGAAATGTAATTGGACATGCATCAACATACAGGATATACCTGCGCAAGGCTGGCAATGATAGAATAGCCAAGATAATTGACTCGCCATATCATCCATACTCTGATGTCAGATTTACTGTGAATGAAAAAGGTATCGACGATATTGAATCAGAAGCGCCAAAGAAAAGGACAGCAAGAGAAAAAGACGATGATTAGTTAGAGAAGAGAAAATCTTTTCTCTGCTTCCTTTAATTTTTCCAAATCCCCGCAATATTTTATCAGCTGCGATAACTTGTCCCTCGCTTTACCGCTTTTTATGGCATCTCTTGCATATTCCACACCTTCCTTAAGGTTGGGAGAAATTTTGCTGACAACTAGAGCAGCAGCAGCATTAAGAACTACAATATCCATTTTTTCTTTGCTACCCTTCCCATAAATTGTTTGCAGTGTACTGTTGATAGAATCTATTTTTGAAGCAACTACCAATTGCTCAGACTTAGCCACTTCCATCCCTAGTGCGTTGGGATGAAGGCATATCCTTCTTGTTGTATTATTTTCACTTGAAACCCAGTAGATATCATTTTGACAAGTGGTTGAAAGCTCATCAAAACCATCTTGGGCATAAACTATGATTGCTTCACCAACATATCCTGAGCATACTTCAGAGAATACTTGAAGAAGCTGTGGCTCAAAAACTCCGACGAGTTGACCTGAGAGGTTAGTACATGGATTGCTTAGTGGACCAATTTTGTTAAATACTGTTCTTATTCCAATAGTTTTCCTAATTGTAGCTACGCTTTTCATAGACGGGTGGAATAATGGCGCAAAGAGGAATCCTATGCCGACGTTCTCAATACAAGATTGAACTTTGGTCGGTGGAGTATTTAGGTCAAGTCCAATATATTCAAGAAAGTCTGCGCTGCCGCAGAGGCTGGAAGCAGATCTGTTGCCGTGCTTGGCAACTTTGGCAGACGCCGCAGCCGCTACTATAGCTGCTGCAGTGCTGATATTAAATGATTTTTTTGAATCGCCCCCTGTTCCGCAAGTATCGATGAGAGACCCTCCGACTTTAGGCGTTATCCTAGTCGCGCGCTTTCTCAATGAAAGAAGAACCGATCGAAGTTCTTCCGCGGTCTCTCCTTTCATCGCCAGCGCAACAAGGAAGGCTGCAACTGCTGTATCAGGAACAGCTGCGGCCAGGATTGCATCAAGAGCGTCAGTTATTTCTCCACTCGATAAGTCTTTCTTTGAAACTAATTTTTTTATTTCTGTTTGCAGATTTGTTAATACAGTGGTCATCTTTTCACCATAGAAATAAAGTTCGAAAGTATCCTCCGTCCTTCGCTTGTAAGTACAGACTCGGGATGAAATTGAACTCCTTCCATAAGATAATGCTTATGTCTGATGCCCATTATCTCGCCATCATCTATCGCTCTTGCAGTGACTTCAAGACATGATGGAAGCGTATTCTGATCGGCCACGAGTGAATGATAACGGGTTGCCTTAAATGGATTGGCAATATTTTCAAAGAGCCTATCATGTGTATATTTTATGGGGCTTGTCTTTCCGTGTCTGATTTTTTTGGCATTTATGACCTTGCCACCAAAGGCATGAACAATGCCTTGATGTCCGAGGCAGACTCCTAAGATAGGAATTTTATCACCAAGTTGTGTTATTATATCCGTGCATACCCCGAAGTATTTGCGGTCTGCTGGATGACCAGGACCCGGCGAAATGACGATTGCATCAGGATTCAGTTTAAGGGCATCGCCTACTGTTATGACATCATTCCTTAAGACCGTAGGTTTGGCCCTCAGTTCTCCTAATATCTGAGCAAGATTGTATACAAAAGAGTCATAATTATCAATAACTAATACGTTCATTCAATACACCTATCTGAAAGCAGAGAACCTTCTAGCAAGAGAAACTTAAAGATACCAAAAACGACCGCCTCTTTGCATAATCTCCATAATTGTGAGGAGCCTTACTGTATTTAAGCTTAATGTAATTATCAAAATATAGGTAGGGATTTAGGAATCTATATAATACATACAAACTATTTGATTTTCATAATAAATCTCAAGTGATCGTTTTGGTCAGGATCTTCATCAATGGATATGGAAACATAGGACGCCGTCTTGCAAGCTCACTGGCAGTCGACAAAGAGATCCAGTTGGTCGGAGTTGCAAAATATAGCATAGACGATAAGGTGAAGGAGGCACTGGAGAACCGTTATGACGTCTACGTGCCAAAGGAAGGACTCAACAACTTCAAAGAAAAAGGCTACAAAGTATCAGGCTCAATTGCAGACGCTGTTGAGCGATGCGATTTGGTGGTTGATGCTGCAAAGGAGGGAGTAGGATACGATAATAAGAAGAACTTTTATGAGCCTATGAATAGGCCAGCAATATTTCAGGGTGGAGAAGACAGGAATGGCGAGCGGGCAGTAGCAGATATGATCCATAATTCGCGCGTTAACTACGACAAAGCCTCAGGGAAGACATACGTCATACAAGGTAGCTGCAACGTGTCGGGCATGGGGAGGGTAATGCAACCACTGATACAAAACTTTGGCGATAGGATCAGACGATTTGATATTGAACTTGTCAGACGCTGGGCAGACCTCGAAGATACCAAGGCTGTCAAGGACTCAATAGAGTGGGATAGAAATCCACACCATCAAGATGATGTTAAGGATTTTATTCCTAATGCAAACCTATATGTTGATGCTTTCAAGGTTCCCTCAAGGATGATGCATCTGCATCATATGTTTGTCCGCTTTGGTGACGGAGGAGGTGCACCGACTAAGGGTCAGATACTTGAATGCTTCCGTAATGAGTTTGGAGTCGCAACTATCAGCTCTGCCAAAGGTACAGGTGATGTTAGAAAAAAGGCACTTGAACTTGGATTTCCTCATGGCGATACCAATATGGTACATATTCATCAAGATATTCTGAGAGTTCAAGATGACACAGTCAAAATAGCATACTCAGACGATCAGACTGGCATGGTGATACCAGAAAACTACCTTCTGATTCAGTCAATGGTATTTAGACGATCAAGAGATGAAGCACTCAAAAAGGCCGATAATCTGTTTCAGATGACGAAGAGGCGCACTATACTGGAAGAGGAATTTAAATAAATTCTTCCTATTTTGGCTCGGTACTGTTTCTAACCCTTTATCACTTTGACAAGCAACAGCGTGAGTATTGCGAAATATAGTACATGTATCATCCTTGTTCAAAAGATTCCGGTCTGCTCTTAGACAATCCACAAACAACCTAGACGCGATTAAACATTTTATTATCAAAGCGATAATCTATTGCCTTCGCGATCCTTCCATTAGCTGTACGACAGAAATAGAATAATTCAAATAGCGTTTCGATCCATAGCAGGATAGTAAGATAAGTTGCAGTCTACTAAGCAATGCGCTCTATGCGCTACTACACTTCCCAAAGAGAGCGAGATCAGCATTTGCAACGAATGTATCAAATGTGCCGATTGCTGTGTGGGCCTAGAAAAGTTGAAGGAATAGAATGTTACTCCACCATTTTCAGTGTGTCAGTTGTTGTCACAATTCCGATTACATTGCCTTTCTGGCTTACTAAAATACACTTAGCAAATCTTACAAGTGGAATAAGTGCTTTGGCTGGAGTCGACACGTCGACTATCGGAGGCGGCGGCTCCATGGCTTGGAAAACCTGCATATTCCTAACATCCTTTTCATCTTTTTCCAGCATCACTTTGGCAAGCCCGTCCTCTGTCAATATACCTACAACTTTTGAAGAGTCAAAAACCGGGATCTGGCTGATCGAATTGTCGCGCATAATATCTATTGCTTTATGAAGTTTTTCGTCCTTTTGTACAGAAATTGGACCATGGCTGCAAATATCTCCTGCCTTCATAGACGTACGCCCTTCAAGAGAGCTCAAGACTTCAAAGATCTTGCGAGCAGTTTCATAACTCGGTTTGCATCTTCCTGATTCGATTTGGTTTATCATTGAGGTGCTGATTCCCGTCAAGGCGGCTAATCTTCTTTGGGTTATTCCAAGTCGCATCCTAGCCTGCCTGATATATTCTAGCCTAGGTAGCATGTTTGCCGACCCTAATTTTCAATTCCGCACTTATAAGCTACCTGAGAAATTGAAGCCTTATATTATGTGCGGACAAATTTTCATGGTACAATAATCAATGGCGAATGATGGTAACAGCAAGTGGGATTCAGTAAAGCGATATAAACTGACAAAGATGATAAATGAACTGTCAAGTATTTCAGGACATGGAACCGAACTCGTCACAGTATACATCCCCCCGCGTAGACCAGTGTTTGATGTTATTTCTCAACTTCGAAATGAAGCGGGCACAGCTTCTAATATCAAATCAGACCTTACCAGAACCCATGTGCAAGACGCACTTAGCAGAACCATAGAGCAACTGAAATTGTTCAAGGAAACACCTGAGAATGGGCTTATAATTTTCTGTGGTGCAATCCCAAACGAAAAAGGTATTGGCAAAGAAAAGATTGAGATATATCCTGTACTACCACCAAAGCCCGTCCAAATCAGCCTCTACAGGTGCGACGATCACTTTTGGACCGACCACCTCAAGGAAATGATGAAAGACGATAAGGTAATTGGCATATTATCTATAGACACCCAGGAAACTGGGATTGGTATACTTACTGGCGATCGGTGGGAAGCTATTGACTCGCTTACATCCGGCGTAGCTGGCAAACACCGTCAAGGGGGCCAATCAGCAAGAAGATTCGAACGGTTAAGAGAAAATGAGTTGAATGAATACTATCACAGAGTGGCAGACCATGTAAAGCAGGTTTTTATAGATCAATATGATGTAAAGGGCACAATTGTCGGAGGCCCGGGGCCAACAAAAGAAAATTTTCTAAAAGAGGAGTACCTTGACTATCGTTTGCAAAACAGCATTTTAGCGACCCTTGATACCTCTTATTCCGGCGAAGAAGGTGTACGCGAGCTGATAGAAAAGGCGCAAAAAGAGGGTATCTTACAGGAGTTTCGTGTAATGGAAGAAAAACAGCTTATCAAAAGATTTATGGCCGAAGTGCATTCTGGACGTGGCCTAGGAATATACGGTATTCATGATGTAGTAAAGGCGTTGGAAAGCGGCATCGCGGATCTGGTTTTGGTAACTGATGATATCACGTATGTAAAACTGGAGATTCGATGCAAGGTCTGTAGAAATACTCAAACGATAATGATAGATAGACCCCAGCTGATCAGTACAAAACAAGAGTGGCTTTCAAAGCAGTGTCCAGTCTGCTCGAGTACAGACCTTGAACTTGCAGACAAAGATATAGTCGACTACCTTAATGAACTTGCTATAAAGACAGGATGTAGGCTGGAGGTCATTTCTGGCAAAACAGAAGAAGGAGCGCAACTTGCCAGCCTTGGTAGAATAGGCGCTGTTCTACGCTACAAACCTATGTAGTCTCACATGAGCATTCTGATACGTCCTTGAAGCAACCGCTGCAAACCACAAACGTGTTGCAACCTGCAGGCGTGCATGCTTCAAATGATCTGGAATCTCTACCGCAACTGCATTTTTGCATTGATTGTTTTGCGTTAGAGAAGGATATGTGTGTATTGCAGAAGCTCAAGGACGATGTTTAATGCTGTAGATTTTAAGATTTATTACTTGTCACAAGGAACAAATGTAACAAAATGGGCTTGGAAAATACTACTTATACATATGAGGCTATACTATCACTCCCTCTCCGCACGGATGGAACCTTTAGGTAGGTTATTTTGTATACGCAGAAAAGTATCAAGAAGGCGTTCTCTTACCCGCATATTAATCTGGCATCCAACACCCTGATTTGCGTCATTCTCTAATTCTGTGATATTCTTGCCATTGATGGGTCATTAATTAAACTCACACCCAGCAATGTTGACGCAAATTGGGAATATTAAGCAATTTAATATAACAATTAGGTACCTTGACAAGTATTAAATAAAGGCCCAGAAGTATGTCCTGATGAAGTATGCCTGCTCAAATGAAGGTTCATCCATCATTTTTTAAAGAATTCGCTACTAAAACTTGGGTCTCTCCGACGGAGATTATAAAGGAACTCGTAGAGAATGCATTTGATGAGGACGCGACTAAGGTTCTTATCACAGTGCTGAACAACGGCTCGATTGCTATTGAAGATGACGCAGGAATGGATCAAAATGGAATGGAAAAATTCCTACTCTTGGGTTCACCCCACAAGAGAACTGAATCCATTTCGCCCAAATTAAAGAGAATTAGAACAGGAAGATATGGAACAGGAAGACTATCATTTTTGACATCATTTGAGAGCATGAGATTACGCACTCGTCGCCGGAATTTCACGAAAGCGCTCGCGATCAATGCGGATGTGCTTGAACGGTTGTATACTGGTAATGCTAAGCTTGATGACCTAAAGGAGCATCCCCTTAAGCGAGACGGAACAGAACTTCTGATGACCGGGGCCAAAGCTCAGCTGGACACATTCAAGATAATTAAAGAGATTCGAAAACTCGCAATTATAAGACAACCATTGTTCGAGGTCTATATCAAAACAGAGGAGAGATTCAAAGAATGGCAGTTTGATGGGGCTCAGATAGTAAAAGCCCCAGAGATACAAGGTCATAGGATACCTGTCAACCTTGAAAATGGCAAAATAACTGGAGAAATCATTATTGCAAGGAGACCACTATCAGAAGATGAGCGAGGAATAGCTGTCATGGTAGGAAACCATGTTGTGGTGCGCAGCAGTTTTGGCTTTGACACAAAGCTGAATCGCGTAACTGGGTTTGTCAGATGTGACAGCCTCACGACCAGGTTTGCTGACAAATCTGCAATAATTGAAGATATTGAATATTCGAAGTTTAATCAGATGATGAAAACATTTGTCATTGATAGGGTTATTCCTGGGTTGACAGAATACGAAGATGTACTAATAACTCGGGAGGAATCTCGGATCTATCGTGAAATTGACAAGATACTCGGACAAGCCATGATTGAGAATCTCGAACTTGAAGAGGAAGTGCAAGGGTATGAGCTCGTCCAGATAAAAGAAAGAGTGAAGGGTACCACTAGTGCGAAGGACGAAGATGAAGAAGAGAAGCATCGGCAGACGGCTCACCCGAGTAACAAACACAACATCGCAGAATATGAACAGGTTGAACAGTCTCCTGCTGGCAGTGCGTCAATCTCTAAGACAGGAACTACGTCTTTACGTACGGACATAGAACCAAATGTACCTAGCAACCTGTCTAATGCGGGATCGGAAGGCTTGGTTGCTGAGGTAATCGACGACACACAGGGCACCACCGATGAAATGATTAAAACAAAAAATGTACGTAAACCAATAGTGAAGAAGACCTTTGCTCTCAAAAGAATAGGATACAAAGTGATCCCCTACGAAGATGAGAGTGATTCTCGTTACAGCTTTATCACTGAGAATATTGTTTTCGTAAATAAGGCCAACCCGACCTACAGGGCAGAAGCGACAAGAGGAGACGAGTTCCTTATGAGACATGTCATAAGCATTGTTGCTGAAGCAGTCGCGCAGGCTAAACATCCAGAAGGTAAGGAGGCCCTTGAATTACAGAACAGGCTTGTGGCTGAGGCCATCAGGATACATGACACCAATGTAACAAAGCGTTAGAGAATCAAAATCATTAATAGCTTTGGCATTTTTTTCGCTCAACCAATAGAAACGACTAAATCTAACTTGGACAGCGATGTACATCACATATGGCGTTTGCAGAATTCATGCCGGGGGCGACGGTAGTAGGGATATCCTATAATGATGGCGTTATATTGGCAGCAGACAAAAGAGTTTCGTTTGGGAACTTTGTAGTGAACAAGAATATTAAAAAGACATTCTCGGTAACGGATCACGTTGGAGCGGCATGCGCTGGCATGGTCGCTGACATGCAGGTACTTGTAAGGCAGGTGGAGGCATTGGCCAAAATCCGCAAGTTGGAGACACGGCGTGAGGTTGCTCCAAACTCGATCGCAAAGCTAATGTCAGTTATTATGTTTGAGAGAAGATATTTTCCACTGTTGACTCAGGTCATTGTGGGAGGTATCAACGAAAAACCTGAAATATATACCTTAGATCCGCTCGGCTCGGTACTTCCCGATGATTATGCTGCAGTAGGCACAGGAGCAGAAGGGGCACTTGGCATCATGGATGCGGAATTTAAGCCAAATATGTCAGAAGAGGCAGTTAAAGAATTGGCTTCCAGAGCTATCAGGTCTGCGACCCAGCGTGATGCTGCAAGTGGAGATGGGATTGACATATTGTATATAACGAAAACTGGGCACAGGGAAGAAACAATAAGACCTTCCTAATCTCTTATATTTTCTTGTAGGCTTCCCAGATTTTGTCGCTAACGTAGTGAACTGTATCTATAATGTAGCCTTTGACCATTGCTTTTGCCGCTTCGCTGTCTTCAAGAGCAAGTCCTACAGCAAGCGCTCTGCCATGGGTCTGGTCTCTCACTGCTACAATTTCTCCTTTTTTGAATGAGTCAAAATCGACTATACCAGGTCGCATCACCTTGGCACCGTTGCAAACAAATTTTACAGCGCCTTTGTCTATTGTCACAGAAGGAAAGCGCTGCAGGTTCTCTTGCTCGCCAAGGAACGGTACGATTGCCCCGCCTACTTGCGCCGCTATGATCTTGTCAGCCCTCAACAGCCACTTATCTCGCTCAATCTCGTATACCTTGATATTCTTAGCCTTTGGAATAAGGTCATGCGGCCATGCTGAAGTTAATCTATCGAAAATTTTTGCTGTTTCACTCTTTGATAGTACGAATATCTTCAGGGAGATCACTATTGTGATAGACACACGATAATTAATCTGTTACACAATCGCTCAAAAATTCAGATCAGTGGTATTAAGCATAGTTCACAAAATAATTTCCGTATTCCACATATATTGGCTAGAACCCTTCACACCTATCAAATGTCCATAAGCATTATTTGAAGAATTTTTTACGGTTGAACCTGCCTTATGGATTAGTATGTGTTATTTCCTGCCAGCATTCTAAGCAGTATTCGCCATTTATCTGGAATATTTCTGCGGGCCTGACCTGACAATGTATGCATTGTAAGGACTCGGACTCTGTAATTCCTTTTAATTTTTCGGCAGTTTTGTTGAAAACCTGCATATTACGTTTATAGAAATTATTAGCTCATTTGCAATATTTATACGTTATTTCGGGAGCAGTACAGACGATCCCGGTTCGTGTTGTGTAAAATGAAGGGATCACCCTCGTGAGCAGCTACAGACAGCGAGTGTATCGAGGATTTATTTAGTTGTACGCTTACCTCAGGTCTAATAATACTTGGTCTGGGACCTAATGCCCGATCTGCTTTCTACATATATAAAGTCTTTAGCTAAATGTAGCATCTCTTATTTCTATAAGATCTCTTAAAATAGCGCTTGCGGTCTCCATGCCGCCTGCCCCTCTACCTATAATCGTCTGTTGTCCAGAATGCTCAGAAGAAAATGTAACTGCATTCAAGGTGCCATTAACGCATACTGGATCCGTCTTTGCAACTTCTGTGGGAGCGACGTCAAGACGTCTGTGGTCACATACTGCTAGTAATTTGATTGCGTTACCCCGTTCCGCTGCTTTCTTGAAATCTGGCAAGCGTACATCCATTATTCCAGTGCGATTGACATCCTTCATGGTTACTTTCATTCCCATAACCCAGTTAGCCATGATAACCAATTTTGCGGCCGCATCAAACCCGCCCACATCGAGCGTGGGGTTGGCTTCTGCGTAGCCTTTTTCTTTGGCATCCTCCATTGCTGCGTCATATGTCCGTCCTTCCTCCATCTTGCTCAAAATATAATTTGTTGTACCATTCAGAATGCCGTGAAATGAAATTATCCTGTCTCCCTTTAGACAGCGCTTAGCAAATTCCAAAATGGGAGTTCCGCCTCCCACTGTGCCACTGAATCGTAACATAACGCCATTATAATTAGCAAGCTCAATAAGGGAGGGAAAGGCAAGTGCTAGTGGCCCTTTATTAACACAAATCACATTCTTATCGCTTCTCATTGCAGTTGTTATGTGCGAGGTTGCAGGCTCTGCCTCATTCAAATTTGTGGGAGTGCATTCAAGCATCACCTCTGCATCTACATTTTCAATAACCTGAAGAGGATCAAATTTGGTGCTAGCCTTCTCGTAAGCACCCACTGTTCCTTTAGTTTTCTTTGCTTCAAGAAGCTTCTTGACATCAAGCCCCCCAGGTGCTATAGCTGATCCGCTGTTGTCAACGCACGCTACAATACGAGGCTTTATCCCGTGCTGACTATACAAATCTGCTGCTCGCGACAGCAATAGCTTGGCGAAACTCTGTCCAACTACCCCGAACCCCACAATTATTACACGCAATAGAGATACTCTGCTGCTTAAGATGGTTAGGGTTTAATAAAAATACAAGTTCATGAAATCTAAATATCATGTGTCAAATTCTAGTCAATGCTAGATTGTCCGTGCAAGCGCATATGAAATCTAAAATTATAAGTTTAATTCTTAATGCTATTAGTTCATAAGTACTAAAGGTGATGCAGTAGCTTATCTAAAGACTGGAAAGTATCCAGCTGTTGTGACAGGACCATACTGCTATTCTGATAGTAAGAAAATAAACAAACCGAAGTTACCTGTACTGGTTTAATAGTGCGTCCAATCCACGTTAATGGGTTAGTCTTAGGAAGTACCGAATTATCTATGACATGTTCGGGAGATCCTTCCAAACGGTTTTTACCTCGCCAGCTTTTCTTAAGATTAGAAAGGAAAACTTTAGGTTTGCTAGACAATATTGCTACGCTGACATTTTTGCTCGTTGTCGGGCTTGGTGCCGGAACCCTAGGCTCAATGCTTGGAGTTGGAGGTGGTATTATAATGGTACCAGCCCTTACGTTTTTGAATGTGCCACCAACACAAGCCGCAAGCACAAGCCTTATTGCCGTCTTGGCAACAAGCATCTCATCTACTATAGAGTACTCTAGACAAAGGAGGATTAACTATGGCCTTGGCCTACAGTTGGCCGCCTTCGCGATACCCGGTGGAGTGCTTGGTGCTGTACTATCGGAATATCTGCTTCAGGATACGTTCAAACTGTATTTTGGGATTTTGTTAATACTCACAGGGCTTTACATTCTATACAGAAACTCTGTCTTTAAAGATCGCCAGGTCAAAAGGCATTCGCTTGCTCTGCAAGCTGGAGTGTTTGCTGCTTCATTCGGAGCTGGAATAATCTCAAGTCTCTTTGGTGTGGGAGGCGGGATCATATTTGTACCAGCTATGTTGCTTGTCCTTGGATTGACAATGCACAGAGCGGCTCCAACATCACAATTTACGTTAATGATGACAGCTATTGCCGGAGTTTTTACGCATTCGGCTTTGGGGCATCCTGATTACATACAGGCAATCGTATTATCCATGGGTGCATTCGTTGGTGCCCAGATAGGAGCGAGATTATCGCGTATTACCAAGGATGTGCTATTGCAACGATTGTTGGCAGCTGTACTAATGACTGTAGCGCTTATATTGATTCTCGATGGTCTCAATTTGAAATATTAATCAGAGATCTTCGACATATTGCTACTTGTATAGCAGTCATCGAGGGTTCGAGCAAAATTACCCAAATTTTTTCAGTTACTTAGTAATTGATTATTTCCTTGCTTCGTCAATATAGAATATGGCCTCATTTCTCTTAAGGGCAACGCCTGAAATCAGATTCAATGCCGCACTGTAAAGTTTACTATTGTCTGGTTCTAAGCCTTCGCTGTTTCCTGCAAGCAATAAATATAGTCTAATGCTGGAGCCAAGTACATCGCTCAGCTCTTGATTTACAGTTGCAGTATATGGTCGAAGTGCTCCCCGGAATACATCTGCTCTAGCTCTCAATAATCCAGATATCTTTTTACCAACGGGTGCGTCAGGACCCACTAAAATAATTGTACCTTTGGAATCTTTGAATTTCGTAGGATCTTCGACTGCGCCCTCAGGGGCCATAGCACTCACACCTTCTTTTGTTATCAGTCCGGGAATGTAAATGAAGTTATCAACCAATGCATCCCATTGTCTTCTTGAAAGCGAGCTCAGAGGTGCATTATAATCATATTCTCCTGTGAAGTGGATGATTGAATCTATTCTGCCCGACCTATTATTTGCAGCATTAAAGATTCGACGAACGCTCTTTTCATCTAGCATGTCAATCGAATGGTTGTGAAAGTCGCCATATTCGGTCATGTCTTGCTGGTTATGTGCAAGCACGATTACATCCTTTGCCTCGCCTTCATGAGCGAGTTTGGCAATGCCTTTCACTCTGTCTATGTCTTTCTTAGCCGATGAGCTGGTCGTAATAACTATAGCTTTTCCTCTGACATCCGGTTGAGTTAGCCCGTCAACTCCAGTCCCAACTATTGGTTTGACTGGATAGAATACGCGGTCATTTGGAATCACCCTGCCGTTTATTAACCTGCTTATATTGTCATCACATAAATTTATGACCATTTCTGCCACGTCTTCTTGTTTCAAGAATTCCCCATCTACTATCATCTTGCTCGTATTACTCTGTATTTTTTCGGCTATTTCCTGCATCTTCGCAAGAGCGCCTGCAGCAGTCTCTGACAATTTGTTGACATTTTCCTCTGATACGACCTGATCACGAGATTTGCAAATGTCAGCGGCGACTTGGGAAACACCATTTGCTACCACATCCGCCGGTTCACCCAATAGAGGAAGCGCATCGGCGGTAATCTTCTCAATATCGAGAGAGCTGAGTCCAGGGTAGCCTCCGATGCGTAAAAATTCAGCAGCAGCTTTAGGATATACTGTTTTGTAAATTCTATCAGAGTGGACAGGTCCGGGGTTTGTTGCAATTGACTGGATGCCTCGTTCCACAAGCTCCCATGATAGTGCTTCTGCAAGACGGTTCTTGGCGCCCTGTGCAGCGGTATAAGGCGTTCTGAATCTGTAGGGTCTCTGCTCATATCTATTTTCCTCCGTAAAAAACGTTGCAATTGTGATTATTTTGGAGCCTCTACTCATCGCACCGAGAGCGGATACAGAAGTCCAGTAGGTGCCCGTAAGATGGATGGCTACGGCCTCACGGAACTCCTTTACACTTGCATTGGTAAATGTCTTGACTGGCCCCGAGACGCCTGCATTATTCACTATAATATCGACTCCTCCAAACTGCTTTCGGACACTTTGGAACATGGAATTAATCCCTGACTCATCTGCGACATCTACTCCTGGGAAAACCCCTAACCTGCCTGTAGAACCCGACGAAGAAATTATTTGCTCCAAAATGCCTGCAGTTTGATCCAGTGGCTCCTTCCTCCTGCCCATGATGACAATATTGGCGCCGTTTTCGGCAAACTTTCTGGCGATTGCCTGCCCGATACCAGTTCCGCTACCAGTGATAACTACGGTCCTATCCGTAAATCTTAAGCGAGAGTTGGAGGAAACTTGCTTTTCCACAAAATTGCCACTGATCTATGATTATTAAAGTTAACTTGATTCTTTATGGGATTTTACGCGATACCAAAGAAAAGTGCGAGTGTGTTCTACCCGCTTTTATGGACTATCTTCTTGATATACAGTGCAATCCTATCTGCGATTTCGAGCATAAGCGGATCAAACACAAGATTTTCCTCATGAACCCACCTGCTATAGATCCTGATATGGTCGTCCTGTGGATCTATTGTTATCTCTCGTACTTTAATCATCACTTCCTTTAACATATCGGTAAGGTCAGTGTCCGACTGCAAAATCTTAGCAAAATTGTCGTCTCCTGTCCACTTGACATCAACTATGCGCTTGCTTTGGAAATGACCCTTTGTTATAGGTCTACATCGAGCTAAGAATTTGTCATTGTCGTTGCTCCTAATATCCACTATATAGTGGATCTGATAATATTGTAAAGGACCGTATGGCAACGGAATCGGGTCTATATTGTGCATGCTTTAATTCCTCTGCAACAACTGGACAAAGTCAATGTTTTGACCTTTAATCTTCACCAACCCCTTGTTTGTGACAAACTTGGGAGACATCGAGAAGGTCTCGCTAAAGTATTGCTTCCGTTCAAGACGGTGCGAGCCAAGCTCAAGCGCTTCGCAATCGATTTGGTTTTTCTTTATCTCCTCCGCCATCTTTTCATGTGCAGATAGTTTCCTGATTATGATCGGATCGACATTTTCTTCGTGATCATGTTCACCTTTTTTATTTGATCCACCATGAGCAGATTGAGTACTTTTGTGCTCCACAAATCGCATAAAATTGATCAGCTACAAATAAATTTTTTCTATGATCCTCTCAGATAGCGTTCGACACCTGATTTTTCAAGCTTTCTTGCCTTCTTTAGCACGTTCTGCTCTAACTCGTACTTGTATTCTTCTATCTTCGTTGCAATATGCGAATATTTTGTTGCTAGGATTTGACAGGCAAGTAGAGCTGCGTTCGTGGCGCCATTAATTGCCATTGTGGCAACAGGCACACCGGGAGGCATCTGAGCGATCGAAAGGAGCGAGTCAAGCCCATCTAGGCTCTTTGTCCTGATTGGAACACCGATCACCGGCAGAGGAGTTAGCGAAGCTACCATGCCTGGAAGATGGGCTGCTCCTCCTGCACCTGCGATTATTACCTCAACTCCTCTTTTCTTAGCATTTGTGGCATATCGAGCCATTCTCCTTGTAGTCCTGTGTGCAGATACAATTGTAATTTCGTTTGCAACTCTAAATGAATCCAAGATTTCCTTAGCATCTTTCATTATCGGAAGATCAGAATCACTTCCCATTATGATACCGACAAGAGGGTTATTCATTCTGAAGTTCCCTTAGTCATTTTTGCGGTTAGCTCAATCCCTGTTCTAGCCTTTGTAGCACGCATAAGGGCTTCCTCTACTGTGCGACCTGTAGCCGTAATATGACCTAATTTGCGTCCGGGTTTAGATGTCTTCTTGCCGTAAACATACAGCTTAACGCCTGGAACACTCAAAACTTGTTTCAGGCCGTTTATGACATAAGAACCATTCATATGTTGTTTTCCAAGTATGTTGACCATGACTGCTGGACAAAGTAGTTCAGGTTTGATTAATGGCAGATCAAGTACTGCCCTCAGATGTTGCTCAAACTGTGATATCGAGCAGGCTTCATTAGTATAGTGTCCAGAATTGTGAGGCCGAGGCGCAATCTCGTTTATCAGAACGTCTCCATTTTCTGTAACAAACATCTCTATTCCGAATATTCCTGACCCTTTCATTACATGCATGGTCATCTCCGCCATCTTTTTTGCCTTTAGTTCTACCTCTCGATTGATCCCCGCTGGCACCATAGATGTGTCCAAGATGCTATCTTTGTGAATATTTTCTGCAACTGGAAATGAGGCAATCTCGCCGCTCGGGTTCCTGGCGACCATAATCGATATCTCCTTTGTAAAAGGGACAAACTTTTCCACCATTATCTGATTGTTGGAAAAATATCTAAAGGCGTTTGGAACCTGATCAGGGGAGCTAATTAGTAAATTGCCACGACCATCATATGAGTTCTCACATGACTTAAGCATCACAGGAAAGCCGAAATTTTCGCATAATTGGTTAAGGTGATCCTCTGATGTAACCAGTTCAAAATCGACAACGTTAATCTTATGTTTCCTCAGAAAGGATTTCTGTCTAAATTTATTCTGTATAATATGAAGAGTTTCTGGGGTAGGGCGGACTGGATATCGTTCTAGTTCAAGAGTTTGTAAAGCGACAGAATTTGCAAGCTCTATCTCATACGTTAGAACATCGCTCTCTGCAGCTAACCTCATTATTGCATCTTCGTCTTTGAAATCAGCCACAATCAGCTCATCTGCAATGCTTGAAGCAGGACACTCCCTTGTCGGATCGAGGATAATAACCTGAAGTGCCATCCTCTTGGCTTCGTGGGCAATCATCTTTCCAAGCTGACCTCCTCCTATGATGCCAACACGTAAGGGTCTATCTACGGCAAGAAGGTCGCTGTTGACCATATTGTGTTGTGGATATATTTGCTAAGTGCACCGTTAAATGTTTTTCAACCACAAGAGGTACACTTTATATTATAACCAAATCAAGCCAATCTAATTATGAGACTAATTCGTAGTGGAAAGGTTAAGGACCTATACGAGCTTGACAATGGCAATATTCTATTCCACTTCTCCGATCGCGTCTCTGCTTTTGATGTGAATATGGCTACACCTATTATAAGAAAAGGCGAAGTTCTATGCAAATTTGCAGAGTTTTGGTTTGAGGCGCTCGATACGCCACATCATATGGTGAGAGTAGTAGCAAAAAACAAGATGGAGGTCAAAAAATTGCAAATAATACCTCTTGAATGTGTCGTAAGAGGCTTTTTTTATGGCAGCTTTGTTCACCGTTACAAACAACGATTGCATACGGAGCTACCTTCTGACTTTAAGCCAGTATTGGGATCGAAACTACCTGAGCCAATATTTGATCCAACCACGAAATCTGAAGAGCATGACCAACCTATTGATCGTCACACAGCAATTTCATCAGGCATTTTGTCTGACAATGATTATCAATTGCTCGAAACAAGGTCAATATCGCTTTACAAAAAAATGAGCGAGATCGTCGACAAAGCAGGATTCATAATAGCCGATGTAAAGTTTGAATTCGGCATGGACGAAAAAGGCAACCTCGTCCTTGGGGACTCGCTTGGACCGGATGAATATCGTCTATGGCTTAAGAGCGCCTATCAACCTGGAAAGAATCAAGAAAGCTACGACAAGCAGTTGCTACGTGATTGGCTTACCAAAATTGGATTTAAGGATACGATAGAGAGCTTTGCTCGGGAAGGAAAAAAACCAGAGCCGCCACAAATCATCTCCTCAGTCGCCGAAGAACTAAGTAGCCGTTATATCTATGCTTATGAAACGATAACCGGCCGCAGGTTATAGCTCAATCTTAGCACATTTTAGCAACCTTCTTGATTGATTCTTATGAAGCGGCAAGTGTAAAAGTATTCCTAGTTGGCAAGATCAAAGTTTATGGGCTGATGCTCAGATAATAATTTTGACAACCATTAGATTATTATGGTTATATTGATACTTTTATTATAATAATATGATTATTAGCAAAGATAGAATAAAGCATCTATTGTAACT
>Ga0081538_10002372_pt1 | contig 18516 bp, 17 predicted proteins | sample TabmetS5T2R1_FD_71022 | JGI IMG/M metagenome (GOLD analysis project Ga0081538, IMG submission 71022) | Tabebuia heterophylla rhizosphere microbial communities from the University of Puerto Rico - S5T2R1 | ecosystem: Host-associated > Plants > Roots > Rhizosphere ... | reverse complement strand
CCGAGCTGGAGCGCGAGCGGACGGGGGAGATGCGGGACATCGTCGCCACGATCGCCGCGGAGCAGGACGAGGTGATCCGCGCGCCGCTCGCCACCTGCCTCGTGGTCCAGGGCGGGCCCGGGACTGGCAAGACGGCGGTGGGCCTCCATCGCGCCGCGTTCCTGCTCTACGAGCATCGCCGCGAGCTCGACGCCGCCGGCGTGCTCGTGGTCGGCCCCAACCCGATCTTCCTGCGCTACATCGCCCAGGTGCTGCCGTCGCTGGGCGAGGTGGCCGTGCGCCAGACGACGCTCGAACGGCTCCTGGCCGGGACCGCCTACCGCCGGCGCGGCCGGGACGGCGACGACGCGGCCCGGCTCAAGGGCGATGCCCGGATGGCTGCGGTGCTGGCGCGGGCGGTGGCCGCCACCGTGCAGCCACCCGACACTCGCCTCGAGGCCGTCACCACGTGGGGAACGATCCGGCTGGACGCGGATGCGGTGTTGGAGGCGGTGGCCGACGTGCATGACCGGGGCGTGCCGCACAACGTCGGGCGGGCGGCGCTGCGAACCCGCCTGTTGCGGCTGGCGCGCCAGGAGCTTGTGGGGCGCCGGGGTGAGGAGGTGGCCAGCCTCGAGTCCGTGGACGCCAGCCTGCGTGCCGACCGCGGCTGGCAGCGTGCGTTGGATCGCATCTGGCCGGCCCTCAGCGCCGCCTCCCTGGTGCGGCGGCTGCTCACCAACCGCAACGCACTGCGTACTGCCGGGGCTGGCCTGCTCGACGGCGACGAGCAGGCGTCGTTGCTCCGCCCGCCGACCAAGCGGGTGTCCGACGAGCCGTGGACGGTCGACGACCTGGCGTTGCTCGACGAGGCCGAGGCGCTGTTGGTCGGTCCGCCGCCGGCATACGGTCACGTAGTCGTCGACGAGGCACAGGACCTGTCGGCCATGGGGTTCCGGGCCCTGGCGCGCCGCAGTCCCGCCCGATCGATGACCGTGCTGGGCGACCTGGCCCAGGCCACGGCCCCCGCCTCCCAGTCCTCCTGGGACGATGTGGTCGGCCACCTCGGCACCCCGGCGACCGCTCGCCGGGCCGACCTCGACCTCGGCTACCGCGTGCCGGCAGCCATCGTCGACGTCGCCAACCGGCTGCTGGCCGAGGCCGCACCGGGCGTCACGCCCTGCCGGTCGGTCCGCCTCGACGGTCTGCCGCCCCGGTTCCTGGCCGTCGACCCCGCACTCGGCACGGAAGGCCTCCACGACCGGGTCATCACAGCGGTTGCGGAGCTGAGTGGCCGCTACGGGTCCGTCGCGGTGATCGCGCCGCCGGGCCTGGCCCCCGCGGCCCACCGGCTGCCGGGAGTCACCCTCCTGGCTCCACCCGACGCCAAGGGCCTCGAGTTCGATGCCGTGGTCGTGGTCGAGCCTGCGGCCGTCGCCGGCGGCAACGCGCAGGGCCTGCGCCTGCTGTACGTCGCGCTCACCCGGGCGGTCCAGGAGCTGGTCGTGGTCCACGCCGGGCCGTTGCCGACCGCCCTGTCGTCACACGCTGGCCCGGGCTCCGCCTGACCCCAGCGCGTTCGGGACCGAGTCGTCGGGGAACGAGATGCCGCGTTCGGCGGCGAGCCGGGCGACCGGCTCCGGAAAGATGTTCTGCATCAGGAACAGGTCGCGGGCCATGTTGTAGTCGGGTGCGAGCTCCTTGGCATACCGCTCGAAGTACATGAGTTGCTTCGAGACGAGAACCAGCTCGCGGACGGCGCGGGCGCCGTACTCGTCCTGGAGCTCCAGCTGCCGGCGGAGCACGAACGACAGGCTCACCTCGCCGAGGGTCATGTCGAACATGGGGTCGAGCACCGCCTTGAGGCGGGCGGCCACCTCGTCGATCGGCCCGACGTCGTCGGTCAGGATGCCGATGCGCTGCCACGCGCGGACGATGCGGGTGTAGTCGCCATCGATCATGACCGTGTACTGGGCGTCCCGCAGGGCCTGGCGGTGGGCCTCGGGCAGCTCGCCCATGATGCCGAAGTCGAGGTAGGCGGCGCGCCCGTCGTCGAGCACCCAGATGTTGCCTGCGTGCACGTCGCCGTGGAACGGACCGTGGACCAGCGTGGCCTCCATCCACACCTTGAGCCCCCGCCGCAGCACGAGCTCACCGTCGATGCCCCGCGCCTTGATCTCGGCGAACCGGTCCATGGGCGTGCCCCGGAGCCGTTCCATGCAGATGACCCTCGGGCCACAGTGATCCCAGTAGACGACCGGGGCGGTGATCCAGCGGTTGTCGCCGAACGCGCCGATGTGGGCGCGGAACTCCGCCTGGCGATGGGCCTCGAGCGCGAAGTTCAGCTCCTCGTTGGTGACCTGGTGCAGGTCCTCGACCACGCCCGGGGCGTTCAGGAGGTGCCCGGTGCGCGTGCGGTCCACCAGCAGGGCCATGCGATACATCATCCGGAGGTCGCGGTTCATGCGGTCGCGGATGGACGGCCGCTGGATCTTGAGGACCGCCTCCCGGCCGTCGGCGAGCGCGCACGCATGCACCTGGGCGATCGACGCGGCCGAGAGCGGTCGGGGGTCGAAGTCCTTGAAGATCTCCGCCGCGGCCGCGCCGAGGTCCTCCTCCACCATCGCCAGGGCCTGGTCGGCCGGGAAGGGCGGCACGTCGTCGAGCGTGCGCATGCAGGCGTCGGCGAGCGGGGCGGGGAACATCCCCGGCGAGGATGCGATCAGCTGGCCGAGCTTCACGAACGTGGGCCCGAGCGCCATGAACGCCTCGACCAGGCCGATGCTGACGGCGCCCGCCAGACCGGCGCGAGCGGCTCGATCGCGGCGCAGGCGGAGCAGCGCCGACGGTCGCCCGGCAAGGTGGCCGACGACGGCGCCCACGACGTGCCAGGCCAGCACCGCGGCGATCTCGACCCCCCGCACCAGCTCCCGCCACCCGAAGCGCGTCAGGCTGGGGCAGACGATCCGCAGAGCCCCGGTCGGCACGCCCTCGGCGTAGGGCCCGGCGAACGGACGGGACACGGGCCGGGGAGGCATGATGGTGAGGCTACGAGCCGGGAGGTGTCACGAATGACGGAAGCCACCACGATTCCGGGCTGGACCGCCGGAACCTGGGCCATCGACCCGATCCACTCAGAAGTCGGCTTCTCGGTCCGCCACCTGATGCTCAGCAAGGTCCGGGGCCGGTTCGAGAAGTTCGAGGGCGAGATCGTCACCACCGACGACATCCTCGAAACCCGGGCGACCATCTCGGTCGACCTGAGCTCCATCAACACCGGCAACGCGGATCGCGACAACGACCTGCGTTCGGCGAACTACTTCGAGGTCGACAAGTACCCGACGATGACCTACCGGGTGCTGGACCTCAGGGCCGACGGCGATCGCTATCTCGCTGACGGCGAGCTCACGGTCAAGGAGAACACCAACCCGGTGCCGCTGGAGGTCGAGTTCCACGGCATCAACAAGGATCCGTGGGGTGGCACGCGCGGTGGCCTGTCGGCCACCGGTGAGATCAACCGCAAGGAATTCGGCATCACCTTCGACATGCCCATGGAAGGCGGCGGCCTTGTCGTGGGCGACAAGATCAAGATCGACCTCGAGATCGAGGCGGTCCTGCAGCAGTGACCTCCGCCGCCCGGGGTAGAACGTGTTCTAACCTCGGGCGGTGCACAGCGACGGCCCCACCACGCAGGCTGCGTCGACCCTGACCCGGAACCAGGCGGCACGGCGCGAGCGGGTGATCCGTGCCGCGCTCGAGCTCGCAGCCGAGGGTGGCTACGACGTCGTGCAGATGCGCGACGTGGCGGCCCGGGCCCAGGTCGCCCTCGGCACCATCTACCGGTACTTCCCGTCCAAGGACGCGCTGCTGCTGGCCGTGATGGTGCAGTGGCTGGGCGACCTCGAGCAGCGGGTCATGCGCCGGCCGCCCGCGGGCGACGACACGGTCGATCGGGTCATGGACGTGCTCGGCCGGGCGCTGCGATCGATGGACCGCGAGCCCAAGCTCACGGCCGCCGTGATCGCCGCCATGACCGCAGGCGACCCCGCCAGCGTGGCTGCGATCGGGGACGTGACCGAGGCCATGGCCCGCATCATGCGCTCTGCGTTCCCCGAGGACATCGACGCCGCCCTGGAGGCGTCGGCGGCCAAGGTCCTGGGGCACGTGTGGTGGTCCGCCACCATCGCCTGGGCCAACGGGATGGGCGACATCGACTGGGTGGCCGGCGAGCTGCGCGAGGCGACCACGCTGATCGCCGACCGCATCGACTAGCGGCGACGCCCGCCCGGGCCGTCACGTTCGGACGCCGGAAGGCCGCCCACCCGTGGCGGCGTTCGGATGCGCCGGTTTTCGTCACCTTCGGACGCCGGAACGCGACCGAGCCGGCGCCGCCGACCTGACCCTGCGGTCAAGCGTTCTGACCTCGCCTTGCTACGCTGCGGCCGTTCAGGACTCACGAGAGGAGACCCGCATGCGCGCAGCCGTTCTCCGCAACACCGGCGACGACAAGCTCGAGATCCGCGACGACATCTCGCTCACCCCGGTAGGTCCGGGGGAGGTGAAGGTCAAGATCCATGCGACCGGTGTGTGTCACTCCGACGTGTCGGGCATGAACGGCACCATCCCCCAACCGGCGCCCTTCGTCCCGGGTCACGAGGGTGCAGGCGTGGTGGCCGAGGTGGGGGAGGGCGTCACCTCGGTCCAGCCGGGCGACCACGTCATCATCGCCTGGAGCCCGCCCTGCGGAAGCTGCAAGTTCTGCGTCGACCGCAAGCAGCCCAACCTCTGCATGAACATCCAGTTCGGCTCCATGGGTGCGATGCACTTCTCGCAGGAGGGCACGCCGATCTTCGGCTTCGCCGGGGCCGGCACCTGGGCGGAAGAGATGATCATGCCCCACCAGGGCGTCGTGAAGATCGACAGCGACATCCCCCACGAGGTCGCATCGCTGGTCGGATGCGGGGTGATGACCGGCGTCGGTGCGGCCATCAACACAGCCCAGGTCAGCTCCGGATCATCGGTGGTGGTGTTCGGCTGTGGCGGAGTCGGCATCTCGGCCATCCAGGGCGCCCGGATCGCCGGGGCGTCGGAGATCGTGGCGGTCGACCTGGTCGATTCGAAGCTCGAGGACGCCCAGCGGTTCGGGGCCACGCACGCGGTCAAGCCCGACGAGCTGGAGGGCGCCAAGACGTCGATCACCGGCGGTGACGGGTTCGACTACGCATTCGAGGCGATCGGCCTGCCCCAGACCATGCGCACGGCCTACGACGTGACCCGCCGCGGCGGCACCACCTGCATCATCGGAGTCGGGGCCCAGGACCAGACGATCGCCTTCAACGCCTTCGAGCTGTTCTTCAACGAGAAGACGATCAAGGGCTCGTACTACGGCTCGGCCGACGTACGCAGCGACTTCGGTCGGATGCTGAACCTCTGGAAGAACGGCCGCCTCGACCTCGAGGGGATGATCTCCAAGAACATCCCGATCGACGGCGTCAACGATGCGGTGGCCGACCTCAAGGCCGGCACGGTGATCCGGTCGGTGATCACCTTCCCGGACGCAACCTCGACGCCGGCCGCCGGCGCCGGGGCCGCCGCGACAACCTGACCACGCGGGTCCATCCGGCGGGGCCGGGGCCGCTTCCGCCCGGTTCCCGAAGCTGCTAGACCAAGCCCCGAGGTAGAACCTGTTTCACCTGTGGGGAAGATGCCATGCCCGACGCCGAGATCCTTTCGGCGCCGCTCGTGCTCGAATATCCGTTCAGCAGAACCGTCGGTCCGGTCCAGAGCGCGTTCTTGACCGGCCTGCGTGAGGGCCTCGTGCTCGGCGTGCGGGCGGAGGACGGCCGGGTGCTGTGCCCACCGGTCGAGTACGACCCCGTGACCAGCGCCGAGCTCACCGAACTGATCGAGCTGGGGCCGACCGGCACGGTGACCACCTGGTCATGGGAGCCCGAACCCCGGCCCCACCAGCCGCTCGACCGGCCGTTCGCCTGGGCGCTCGTGCGGATGGACGGTGCCGATACCGCGCTGCTCCACGCCGTCGACGCCGGCTCGCCCGAGGCCATGGCCAGCGGGATGCAGGTCCGCATCCGGTGGGCGGAGGAGCGGGCGGGCTCGATCACGGACATCGCCTGTTTCGAGCCGGCCGGGACGGGGCCGGGATGAGCGCCCGCCCGCTGGTCCTGCCCGAGCCATTGCGGGACCTGGAGCCGGTCCGCAGCATCCGGGCGCCCGCCCGACTCGAGTACACGTTCACCGCCGGCGCGGCCACGTCGCGGTTCCTGCGGGGGATCGCGTCCAAGAGGATCCTGGGGGAGCGCTGCCCCGTCTGCGGCAAGGTGATGCTGCCGCCGCGCGGGTCGTGCCCCACGGACGGCGTCGCGACCAGCGAGCAGGTCGAGCTGGCCGACCGGGGCATCGTCACCACCTACTGCGTGGTGAACGTGAAGTTCAGCGGCTCGGCGATGGAGCTGCCCTACGTGTGCGCGTCGGTGCTCCCCGACGGGGCCGACATGGGCCTGTTCGGGCTCGTCCAGGAGATCCCCTTCGACCAGATCCGGATGGGGATGCGGGTCGAGGCGGTGTGGGTCGACGACGACGAGCTCCAGCCCAACCTGGCATCGATCAAGTGGTGGCGACCCACGGGCGAGCCGGACGCCCCCTACGAGAGCTACCGGGAGCACGTCTGATGCGTGACGTGGCCGTCGTGGCCTTCGCCCAGTCGCACCACGTGCGGCGCGAGCAGCGGCGCAACGAGGTGGAGATGCTGATGCCGGTCCTGCACCAGGTGAAGACCGACGTCGGCCTGGACCAGTCACAGATCGACTTCACCTGCTCGGGCAGTACCGACTACCTCGCCGGCGCGGCGTTCAGCTTCGTGATGACCCTCGACGGCGTGGGTGCCTCGCCCCCCATCAGCGAGAGCCATGTCGAGATGGACGGGGCGTGGGCGCTGTACGAGGCCTGGGTCAAGATCCAGTCCGGCGCCGCGGACACCGCCCTCGTCTACAGCTACGGGAAGGCGTCGCCGGGGTCGCTGCGCGATGTGCTGTCCCGCCAGTTGGACCCGTACTACGTGGCGCCGCTGTGGCCCGACAGCGTGGCCCTCGCCGCCCTCCAGGCCCGGGCGTGCATCGAGGCCGGCGTGACCTCGGTGGCGGAGATGGCCGGGATCGCGGCCCGGAGCCGCCGATCCGCCGCCGACAACCCCTTCGCCCAGCTGCGGGGCTCGGACGACCCCGATGTGCTGTTGAAGGAGCCCGAGTTCGCGTCGCCGTTGCGCCGCCACGACTGCCCGCCGATCGGTGACGGCGCGGCGGCGCTGATCCTGGCCGCCGAGGACAGGGCCCGCGAGCTGGCCGACCGGCCCGCGTGGATCCGGGGGATCGACCATCGCATCGAGGCGCACGCCCTCGGGGTGCGCGACCTCACGTCGTCGCCGTCCACCCGCTTGGCCGGCGAACGGGCCGGGGTCGGCGACGACGCGATCGACGTGGCCGAGCTGCACGCGCCGTTCAGCCATCAGGAGGTGCTGCTGCGCGACGCGCTCGGTCTGGGCGACGGTGTGGCGCTGAACCCCTCGGGTGGGCCGCTCGCCGCCAACCCGATCATGGCCGCCGGCCTCATCCGCATCGGCGAGGCCGCCGACCGCATCCGGGGCGGCGAGGCGCAGCGGGCGGTGGCCCACGCCACGAGCGGGCCCTGCCTGCAGCAGAACCTCGTCTGCGTGCTCGAAGGACCCGAGCGGCCCGGCCGGAGGCCGAGAGCGGGGAGCAGGTGATGGGCAAGGGACGCGTCGCCGTCGTCGGCATCGGCCAGACCAAGCACCAGGCGACGCGCGGCGACGTGTCGATCGCCGGCCTCGTGCGTGAGGCGGCCCACGAAGCGTTGGCCGACGCCGAGATGGACTGGTCCGACGTAGAGGCGGTCGTCATCGGCAAGGCGCCCGACTTCTTCGAGGGCGTCATGATGCCCGAGCTGTACCTGGCCGACGCCCTCGGGTGCGTGGGCAAGCCGATGCTGCGGGTGCACACCGCCGGTTCGGTGGGCGGCTCGACCACGCTGGTGGCGGCGAGCCTGGTCCAGGCCGGGATCCACGGCCGGGTCCTCACCGTCGCGTTCGAGAAGCAGTCGGAGAGCGAGGCGATGTGGGCGCTGACGCTGCCGATCCCGTTCCAGCCGCCGTTGGTGGCCGGGGCCGGCGGCTACTTCGCCCCCCACATCCGGGCGTACATGCGGCGCTCGGGTGCGCCGGACCACATCGGCGTGCTGGTGGCGCTGAAGGACCGGCTCAACGCCCTGAAGAACCCCAAGGCCCACCTGCACGAGCACGACATCACCTTCGACTCCGTGCGGGAGTCGATGATGCTGTGGGACCCGATCCGCTACTCGGAGACGTGCCCGTCGTCTGACGGTGCCTGCGCCATGGTCCTCGCCGACGAGGCCGGTGGCGACGCATGTGCTGACGCCGGGCGGCGGCCGGCCTGGATGCTCGGCGGCGCCATGCGCTCCGAACCCACGACGTTCCCCGGCCGCGACCAGGTCGACCCCGTGGGCGGGCGGGAGTGTGCCGCCGACGTCTACGCCCAAGCCGGGATCACCGATCCCCGGGCGCAGTTCGACGTTGCCGAGGTCTACGTGCCGTTCTCGTGGTACGAGCCCATGTGGCTCGAGAACCTCGGCTTTGCCGACAAGGGCAAGGGCTGGACCCTCGTGGAGGACGGGGCCACGCAGATGGACGGCGACATCCCCTGGAACCCGTCGGGCGGCGTGCTGTCGTCCAACCCGATCGGCGCCTCGGGAATGATCCGCTTCGCCGAGGCCGCGATGCAGGTGCGGGGCCAGGCGGGCGAGCACCAGATCGACGGCGCCCGCCGTGCGCTCGGGCACGCGTACGGCGGTGGCTCGCAGTTCTTCTCCATGTGGGCCGTCGGCGCCGAGAAGCCCTAGAACGCGGAAGGGAATGTGATGGGAAGGTTGGACGGCAAGGTCGCGATCATCACCGGCGGCGCCCGCGGTCAGGGGGCCGCCGAGGCCCGCCTGTTCGCGGCCGAGGGTGCCCGCGTGGTCATCGGGGACGTGCTCGACGACGCGGGGACCGCGGTGGCCGACGAGCTGGGGCCGGAGGTCGCTGCCTATACCCACCTCGACGTCACCGACGAGGACCAGTGGCAGGACGTGATCGCGCTGACCGAGGACCGCTTCGGCCCCGTCACGGTGCTGGTGAACAACGCCGGCGTCCTGATGTTCCAGGCGATCCACCGGACGGAGCGGGCGGACTTCGAGCGCATCCTCCAGGTCAACCTCACCGGCGTGTTCCTGGGCATCAAGGCGGTGACGCCCTCGATGGCCAAGGCCGGCGGCGGCTCGATCGTGAACATCTCGTCGACCGCAGGGCTCACCGGGCTGCCGTACCTCGGTGCCTACGTCGCCAGCAAGTGGGCGGTGCGGGGGCTGACCAAGTCCGCCGCCATCGACCTCGGCCCCAAGGGCATCCGGGTGAACTCGGTGCATCCCGGCGGGATCGACACACCGATGATCCAGGGCACCGATCGCGACGCGCCGTACTACAAGCGACTGCCGGTTCCCCGCATGGGGAGCCCCGACGAGGCGGCACGCGCGGTGCTGTTCCTCGCCAGCGACGACGCCAGCTACACCACGGGCGCCGAACTGACGGTCGACGGCGGCGCCACCGCGGGTGAGCTGAGCATCCTCGAGCCCCCCGGCATCTGATTTGGATCGTTCTGGGTGTAGCTATGCGGCGTATGACCGCACAGCTACACCCAGTTTCTCCGCGCTACGGCATGATCAGGTGGCTGTCGCCGAACTCGTGCCAGCGGTAGCCCTCCGCGACGGCCGCCGCGTACGAGGCGTCCAGCAGGTCCCGGCCGGCGATGGTCTCGAGCATGGCGAGGTGTGACGACTCCGGCTCGTGCCAGCCGGTGACCAGCCCGTCGACCACGCGCACGCCCCGCTCCGGGGTGACCACGAGCTCGGTCCAGCCACGGCCGGGATGCGAACGGCCGGCATCGTCGGCGGTCGACTCCAGCGCGCGCACCACCGTCGTCCCGACCGCGATCACCCGACGCCCGTCCGCGTGGGCGGCGTTGACCAGCGAGGCGGTGGCCGGCGGCACCTCGTAGCGCTCGGCGTACGGCGGCTCGCCCGCCTCCTGCGACGAGACACCGGTGTGGAGGGTGACCGGGGCGAGGACGATCCCGCGCGTCACCAGGTCGGTCACCAGCGCCTCGGTGAAGGGCCGGGCCGCGCTCGGCATCTCCGCCGAGCCCGGATCGCGTGAGAACACCGACTGGTACGCCTCGATCGGCCACGCCGCCTCGGCGTGCGCGTAGCGGATCGGTTGACCGTGCGCCCGCAGGTATCCGAGCAGGTCGCCGGGTACATCGATCCGGGCCAGCCACAGCCGCACGAGACCGGTGCCGGCGGGGTAGGGGGCGAGTAGCTCGGCCCTCCCGCCTCCGGGGAGCACCAACTGGCCCGGGGGTGTGCCCACGTAGCGCTCGGTGCCCGGTCCTGCCGGGCGTCGCGGCTCGACCACCCAGAAGCCGCCCGGCTGCTGGGTCGACAGGTGCAGCCGCAAGTCGGACCCATCGGCGCGGGCGTCCAGCGCCGCCGGGACCACCGCCGACGTGTTCACGACCAGCAGGTCCCCGGAATCGAGGGCGTCACCGAGATCGGAGAACCGATGATGGCTGACGTCGATGGTGGCGCGCCGCGCCACCATCAGGCGGACATCGGCCCGGGCGTCCGAGCCGAGCACCCCGCCGTCGCGCAGCAGCTCCACTGGGGTCCCGGCCTCGCCGCCGAGCGGGATGCGGAACGACCGGAGCCCCGAGGTGTCGATCACCTTCATTGGGCAACCAGCTCCTCTCCCGGCTCCAGGTCGGCCCGGTCCGGCAGGTCCTCGACGCGGTAACGGCCACTGGGCCACCTCTCGTCGACGAGGCGCACCAGGCCGGGGACCCGGGTCTCGGGCATCGGCCGGTCGGAGATGTCCTCGCCCGGGAACGCGTCCTGGTGCATCTGCGTGCGCATGTCCCCGGGGTCGACCCACAGCACGCGGACATCGGTCTCCTCGGCCGCCAGCACCCGGCTGAGCTGTTCCAGCGCCGCCTTGGAGGCGCCGTAGCCGCCCCAGCCCTCGTACCCCTCGACCGCGGCGTCGGAGGTGACGTTGACGATCGCGCCCCCCGCCGCCCGCAGGTGGGGGAGGGCGGCCTGGACCAGCCGCAGCGGTGCGACGACGTTGGTCCGCAGGATCCGCTCGAGGTCGCCGGTCCGGAGCCAGGCGACGTGGGGCAGGGGGGAGGGCCCGAGCGTGCCCGCGTTGTTGACGAGCAGTTCGAAGCCGCCCTGGCCGGCGGCGGCGTTGACGAGCGCCGCCGCGTGCACCGGGTCGGCGATGTCGCCCGCGAGGGCGATGACGGTGCCGCGACCGGCGGCGTCGACCTCGCGGCGGGCCCGCTCGAGGGCATCCGCATCGCGGCCGTCGACGACCAGGTTCCAACCGTCCGCCGCCAGGTGGCGGGCCAGGGCCAGCCCCAGGCCTCGGCTGCCGCCGGTGATGAGAGCTGTCCTTCGCACTCCGTGCTCCCTTCGTCTGTCTGCGCGCAACGTAGGGAGCCATCGCCGACCTGCCATCGGCCTCGGGACCGGTTTCCGGCTACGTCGGGAGGCCTACACCCGGTGGCCCGTCGCTGACCTGCGACGATGCGGCAGGGACGATGCGACAGGTCAGCCCCGGGGATCGGCCAGGCCGACCCGCACTGCGAACAGCGCCGCCTGGGTGCGGTCCCCGAGCCGCAACTTCGCCAGCACGTTGGAGACGTGGGTCTTCACCGTCTTCTCGGAGACGTAGAGCTCCGCGGCGAGCTGACGGTTGGAAAGCCCCCGGCCCAGGCCCGCCAGGACCTCGCGCTCGCGCGCCGTGAGCCGCTCCAGGTCGGGGTGCATCGATCCGTCGGCGGGAGCGGCGTCCGGCGCGTCGGCCACCTTGGCCATCACCACCGCTGCGGCCTCGGGAGCCAGCAGCGGTTCGCCGCGGTGCACCGCGCGGATGGCGCCGTCGAGGGCGGCCGGGCCCGCGTCCTTCAGCATGTAGCCGTCGGCCCCGGCCCGGATGGCGGGGATCACCTGCTCGGCGCCGCTGAAGCTCGTCAGCACGAGGATCCCGACCGACGACCCGGCGGCCCGCAGCCGGCGGATGGCCTCGATGCCGTCGACCCCGGGCATCACCACGTCCGTGAGCAACACGTCGGGCTCCGTCCGCTCGACGAGGCGCACCGCCTCGTCGCCGTCGGCGGCCTCGCCCACCACCTCGAACCCCTGCGCCTCGAGAAACGACCGGAGGCCCTGGCGGACGACCGGGTGGTCGTCGCTGATCGCCACGCGGATCGGTGGGGTCGGGCTCTCGGCGGTCATCGAGCTCATTCTGGTTGTAGCTGGGCGGTCATACGCCGGATAGTTGCACCCGGTTGGGGGCCGACCTAGAGGGGTACCCGCAGCTCGACGGTGGTGCCCTGGTTCGCCGCCGACGTGATCGTCAGCGACCCGCCCATGGAGGCGGCCCGCTCGTTCATCGACGTCAGTCCCAGACGGCGTGCCCGCACAGCCCGGGCGCTCGGGTCGAAGCCGCGGCCGTCGTCGGTCACGCGCATCACGAGGTCGGCCGGCGCGTCTTGTCGCGCCTCGGTGCCGAGGAACACCCGCACCCGGCTCGCGTCGGCGTGCCGGAGGGCGTTGCTGACCGCCTCCTGCGCGATCCGGAGAATCTGGTGCTCGTCGTCGGCGGCGAGCTCGGGCAGCTCACCGGCGTCGATCTCGACCGGCACGTCACGGGCCCGCCCGGCCAGCGACAGCTGGGCGTCGAGCGCGGCGACGAGCCCGTCGCGCTCGAGGTCGGCGGGCCGCAGGCCGTCGACCGTGGTCCGCAGCTCGGCGGCGAGGCTACGGGCGATCGCCCGCACGGTCGCCACCTGCTCGGCGGCGGCGGTCGGGTCGCTGTCCAACAGGCGGCCGGCGGCTTCGGCCGACAGCTGCAGGCTGAAGAGCGACTGGCTCATGGCATCGTGCAGCTCGCGGGCGAGCCGCCCCCGCTCCTGAGCCAGTCCCAGCTCCCGGCTGTCCTCGAACAGGCGGGCCTGGTCGATAGCGATTGCGGCGTGCGACGCGAGCAGCACCACGGCCGATTCGTCCGCGGCGCTGAACTCGGGCTCGCCCCGCTTGTCGGTCAGGTAGAAGGCGCCGATGATGTCGCCTGCCGACACGATCGGCACGCCGAGGAACGAGCGCATCTGCGGGTGGGCCGCCGGCCACCAGCCCCGAAAACGCGGGTCCTGCGTGATGTCGGCCGTGCGGAACGGCGACGGGTCGGTGAGCATGGCGTCGAGCAGCCCGTGCGTGCGGGGGAGGGGTCCGAGCTGCTCGATCAGCTCGTCGCTCATGCCCGCGGTGATGAAGCGGGCGAACTCGTCGCCCTCCGCCTCCGGCAGGCCGATGGCGGCGTAGCGGGCGCCGACGAGGTCGCGTGCGCTCTCCGCGAGTTGGTGCAGCACCCGGTCCAGGGACGACCCGAGCGTGACCGCTCGCATGGCGGCCGACAGGGCCGCCAGCACGGCACCGGTCGCCTCGGCATCGCAGGCGGCGATTTCCGACGGCTGGTCGTCGACGGTCGACACCGCAGGAAACCTACCGGCGGTCATGGGCCGTCCCCCCGGGAACACCCGCGGTCGTCGACACGATCCGCGTTTCACACCGATGGGATGATGTGCCGCCGTCGACCGATCCCTACCGTCGAAGCCCCAGCCCCCTGGGTCAGACCACAAGGTACGAGACAAGGAACGAGATGATGGCAATCGGACCGGTGCAGCTCGTCGTGTTGGGGTTCAACCATCCGGACTTCCACGGCGAGATCATCGAAGAGCTGGAACGGCTGCGGGAGGCCGACGCCGTGCGGGTGATCGACTCCCTCGTCGTGTACAAGGACACGGATGGGGAACTCGAGGTGGAGCACCTCAGCAACCTGTCCACGGAGGAGGCGATCGAGCTCGGCAGCAAGATCGGCGCCCTCATCGGCCTCGGCATCGTGGGTGAGGAGGGCATGGAGGCGGGTGCCATCGCAGGTGCCGAGGCCGGCGCCAACGGCGTCGACGTGTTCTCGGAGGAGGACGCCTGGGACGTTCTCGAGGACATCCCCAACGACTCCGCGGCCGCACTTCTGCTGCTGGAGCACCACTGGGCGGTCCCGCTACGGGACGCGATCGCGCGCGCCGGCGGCTTCCGCATCAGCGACGGGTTCATCAGTCCGCTCGACCTCGTCGAGCTCGGCCTCCTGTCTGCCGAGGAGGCCAACGAACTCCACGCCAGGGAGACCGCGGGCCGCTGAGGCCCGCAGCCCGGCCCGGCCCACAACGGAGGAATCACATGTTCGGATCCCGCAGAGTCGCCCGCCGTACGTCACGGCGCACCGCCCGCCGCGTCTCGCGCCGCCGCTTCTAGCCGTTCGCACGGCTCCGCGATAGGACGGCGACGGGTCCCCCCGGATCGCCCGACTATGGCGCCTTCTCGTCCTCCCCGGACGGCCCGGTGTGGCGCGCCGACGCGGTCGCCTTAGAGGGTGCGCCGCAAGGCGGACCCGTGGCCCGAGCGGCCCGGCGCCGAAGGCGCCAAGAGCGGGCAGCACCGTGAATGCTCGTCAGGGCGACGTGTGGCGCGCCGATGCCGTCGCCTTGGCCGGCGCGTCGTCGAGCCGATCGGGCCAGAACGGCGGCGGGTAGACCACTCGCTCGTCGCCCACGTCCTCGGCGTAGAACTGCGCCGCCCAGCGCCGGAACTTCATGAACGGGCCGTCGTTGTCGGCCAGGGCGGGGCGCACCAGGTGGGCCTTGTGCTCCCAGATGGGCCGGTCCTCCCTGACCTGCTTGTCGACCTCGGCCACGAACGCCCGGCCCACGTTGCGTGTGGTCTCCTCGTCGCCCATGGTCTTGAAGACGAAGTTGAAGCGCACCACACACCGGTCCGCCTCGATGGGCGTCGTACAGGCGTAGTTCAGGGTGTCGACGATGCCGCTGAAGGAGACCAGCGAGACACCCGGACCCCAGGCGTGGGTGTCGATGCGCCCCTCCATGACCCCCCGCGGTGTCGGGAACTTCTGCGACGACCGCATGACCGCCTCGGGGAATCCGGTGGCGTACTCCTCGATCTCGGGCACCGTGGCGGTGTTGTGGACGAAGCGGAAGTGGGCGGCGTCGACCGTGTTCTCCGCCATCTCCTGGGCACAGGCGTCGATCACGTACTCGGTGCGGCTGACCGTCGACCAGTCGGGGTGCCCGGAGAGCTCGGGCACCTCGGGGATGTCCCACTGCGGCGCCGCCTCGTCCGGGTGGTACCAGGCCAGCACAACCCCGTTGCGTTCGACGACCGGATAGGTGCGGAGCCGGGCCTTGCGGTTCAGGCGATCGCTGTAGGGGATCGCGGTGTTGGCGCCGTCGGCGTCGTAGCGCCAGCCGTGGAACGGACACACGAGCTCGCAGCCGTCGACGCTCCCGCCGTGCCCGAGGTGCGCGCCGAGGTGCGCACAGAACGCGTCGTGTACGTGAGCGACGCCCTCGTGGTCGCGCCAGCCCACGAGGTGCCGGCCGAAGTAGTAGAGAGGCTTGGGCTCGCCGACCGGAAAGTCCTCCGGATAGCCGACGCAGAACCAGCCGAACGGGATGGGGAAAGGGTACCGGTTCGCCATGGCCGATCCTCCGTGGAACGCCGACACCCCAGACTAGAACAGGTTTCAGTCCGAAGTCGTCGTCCCAGCCCGGCGGAGGCCACCGGCCCTTGCCAGGCGTGTCATGATGAGTCCTCATGGGGACTACCACTTCGCCGACGACCGATGGCGCCGGCACCCCTGACTTCACCATCGTCCTCAGGGGTTACGAACGCACACAGGTCGACATGTTCATCGAGCGGCTCCAGGCCCGCATCGAAGAGCTGACCACTGCGGCCACCAAGGCCAAGACGGGCACGACGGACGCACGAGATCGCATCAACGAGCTCGAACGCAAAGTCGCCGAGCAAGCCAAGCAGTTGGACGAGGCAGCCCAGCCCACGCTTTCCGGCCTCGGGACGCGCGTCGAGCAGCTCCTGCGGTTGGCCGAGGAACAGGCCAACGAGCATCGCGACGAATCCAAGCGCGAGGCCGAGAAGCTGATCGCCGCCGCCCACCTCGAGTCCAAGGAGGTGGTCGAGAAGGCACGCGCCGTGGCCACCGCCGTGAAGACCGCGGCGGAACGCGAGGCCAAGGCCAGCCGCGACTCCGCCGACCGCGAGGCCAACGAGGCGCGGGCGGCAGCCAAGCGCGAGGCCGAGGGCCTGCGGGCCGAGGCCGAACGCGAGACGAGCCAGCTGCGCACGGTCACCGACCACGAGGTCGCGGAGCTCCGCGCCACCGCCGAGCGCGAGATCGCCACCCTCCGCGCCACCGCCGAGCGCGAGATCATCGAGCTGCGCAACGTGGCATCCCGGGAGGCCGAGGAGAAGCGGGCGGCCGCGTCCAAGCTCCTCACCAAGGCCAAGGAGAAGCGCGAGGCCGAGCTGCAGGCGCTCGAGCTCGAGCTGGCCGAGCGCCGTGAGCGGTCGGAGCGCGAGGAGAGCGAGCGCCACGACGCTGCGGTCGCCGCCACGCAGAAGCTGGTGGCCGAGGCCGAGCAACGCGCCAAGGCGGCCGACGCCCGCGCCAAGGACATGGAGCAGCAGGCCGGGCAGCGCCGGCGGGACAGCGAGGCCGAGGCGGCCGACATCGTGGAGAAGGCGAAGAACTTCGCCGACCGGACCGTCGCCGATGCCAAGTCGGAGGCGGACCAGCTGGTGTTCGACGCCAAGACCCACGCCGAGGTCACCAAGCAGACCGCCGAGCGCGAGGTCGCCGAGCTGACGCGCCAGCGTGACGCGGTGACCAACCAGCTGACCCAGCTGCGCGAGATGCTCTCCGGCCTCGCCGGGCTTGGCACCCTGCCCACCGAGCAGCAGGCAACGGTCGAGGAGGCCGCCGAGAAGGTCGAGGACGTGCAGGAGGCGGTCGACGAGGCGGTGGCGGACGCCGGCGACAACAACGGCGCGTCCGACGGCAACGAGCTACGGGTGGGCAACACCGGGTGAAGCTGGGCCTGGTCGTCGGCTACTGGCCGCCGAGCGGGCCCCCGCCCGACGCCGTCGACCAGATCGCCACGGCCGAGGCGCTGGGCTTCGAATCCATCTGGACGGCCGAGGCGTACGGCTCCGACTGCTTCACGCCGCTCGCCTGGTGGGGCGCGGCGACACAACGGATCAAGCTGGGCACGTCCATCACCCAGATCTCGGCCCGGACGCCCGCGTCGACCGCCATGACCGCCATCACGCTCGACCACCTCTCGGGCGGCCGGCTCGTCCTCGGGCTCGGGGTCTCCGGGCCGCAGGTGGTCGAGGGGTGGTACGGGCAGGACTACGCAAGGCCCCTGGCTCGTACCCGCGAGTACGTCGACATCCTGCGGCGGATCTTCGCCCGCGACGAGCCCGTCGAGTACCACGGCGAGCACTACTCGATGCCGTTCCCGGGCGGCACGGGCCTGGGCAAGCCGCTCAAGTCGATCGTTCGCCCGCTCCGCACCGACATCCCCATCTACCTCGGCGCGGAGGGACCGAAGAACGTGGCCCTGGCCGCGGAGATCGGCGACGGCTGGCTACCGATGTTCTTCTCGCCGCGGGCCGACGAGTTCTACCGCAGCGCGCTTGCCGAGGGCTTCGCCCGACCGGGCGCCCGCCGCACCCCTGACGACTTCGAGGTCGCCTGCGTCGTGCCCGTGGTGCCCGGCGACGACGTCGAGGCCTGCGCCGACCTCCTGCGGCCCACCCTGGCGCTCTACATCGGGGGCATGGGCGCCCGCGACCGCAACTTCCACAAGGACGTCTTCGTGCGGCTGGGCTACGAGGCCGAGTGCGAGAAGATCCAGCGGGCGTACCTGGAGGGGCGCAAGCCCGACGCCGCGGCGGCGGTGACGACGCCCATGGTCGAGGACGTCTACCTGGTCGGCCCGCCGGACAAGATCCGCGACGACCTCGAGCGGTGGCGCGCCACCTGTGTCACGACGCTGCTGGTCTCGGGCCCGAGCGCGCTCTTGCGCCAGGTCGCCGAACTGGTGGCGGACGGCCGGCCCTAGGAGGCCGAGCAGATACCGGGGATCAGCCGCGCTGGTACGCGTCCGGCGGCGGGCAGGCGCACACCAGGTGGCGGTCGCCGTAGCCGCCGTCGATGCGGCTGACGGGCGGCCAGTACTTGGCCCGGCGCAACTCCGGGACCGGGTAGGCGGCACGCTCCCGCGAGTACGGCCGATCCCAGTCGCCCACCAGCAGGTCTTCGGCGGTGTGGGGGGCGTGGCGCAGGGGGCTGTCGGCCACCGGCCACTCGCCGCTCGCCACCCGATCGACCTCACCCTTGATGGCGATCATGGCGTCGCAGAACCGGTCGAGCTCGGCGAGCGACTCCGACTCGGT
>Ga0081538_10002371_pt1 | contig 18522 bp, 31 predicted proteins | sample TabmetS5T2R1_FD_71022 | JGI IMG/M metagenome (GOLD analysis project Ga0081538, IMG submission 71022) | Tabebuia heterophylla rhizosphere microbial communities from the University of Puerto Rico - S5T2R1 | ecosystem: Host-associated > Plants > Roots > Rhizosphere ... | reverse complement strand
CATTCTAGAATCGATGGCCTTTCCAGAGCCGGTCATTTCGGTGGCCATTGAACCCAAAACCAAAGCTGACCAAGAGAAGTTGAGCGTAGCGTTGCACAAATTGGCTCAGGAGGATCCAACCTTCAAGATCGCCACCGATCGTGAAACCGGCCAGACACTCATTGCCGGGATGGGGGAGCTCCACTTGGAGATTCTCGTCGACCGACTCTTCCGAGAGTTCAGCATTGGGGCAAACGTTTCCAAGCCGCAGGTCGCCTACAAAGAGACCATTAAGCGGCCTGTCAAAGCCGAGGGGAAATTTGTCCGGCAGTCGGGAGGCCGGGGCCAGTATGGTCATGTGTGGCTGGAAATCGAACCCTTGGAACGGGGCGCTGGTTTTGAGTTCGTCGATGGGGTGGTGGGCGGGGCGATCCCCCGCGAGTATATTCCGGCCGTGAGACAGGGTGTGCAGGAAGCAATGGAGGCGGGGATATTCGCTGGCTACCCAGTCATCGATCTGCGGGTGAAAGTGTGCGATGGGTCGTATCATGATGTCGATTCATCCGAATTAGCCTTCAAGATCGCGGGCTCGATGGCCCTTAAAGAGGGGGCCAAGAAGGCGGGCGGAGTGTTGCTCGAGCCGATCATGGATGTGGAAGTGGTGACCCCTGAGGAATTTATGGGGGATGTCATCGGGAACCTGAATTCCCGCCGTGGCAATATCAAGGCGGTGACGACGCGCGCAGGAGCTCGGGTGATCTCGGCCCGCGTGCCTCTCTCCGAGATGTTCGGATATGCCACCGATCTGCGCTCCTTATCGCAAGGGCGGGCGACGTATACGATGCATTTCAGTTCGTATCAAGAAGTTCCCTTTAACCTGGCAGAGGAACTCCTCTTCAAGGGGAAGAAGGGACAAACAGCGAAAGAACTGGCGGTGTAGCTGACCCACGTGGGCGACTTGCCGGTTGCCTCCGCGATCGGGACACGGCCAGGTCTACAGCGCTACCGCAAGAGGAGAGTGGTATGGCGAAGGAGCGGTTTGTCCGGACGAAGCCGCATGTCAACGTCGGCACCATCGGGCATATCGACCACGGCAAGACGACGTTGACAAGCGCAATTACCAAGGTATTGGCAGAACGCAAACTGGCGAAATACATCGAATTTGGTCAAATCGATAAGGCCCCTGAAGAGCGAGAGCGCGGCATTACCATCGCCATCGCCCATGTCGAGTACGAAACTGAGAAACGCCACTACGCTCATGTGGACTGCCCGGGTCACGCTGACTACATCAAGAACATGATCACCGGCGCCGCCCAGATGGATGGGGCGATTCTGGTCGTGGCTGCGACCGATGGCCCAATGCCGCAAACGCGCGAGCACATTCTGCTGGCACGCCAAGTGGGGGTGCCCGCCATCGTCGTCTACATGAATAAGTGCGATGCGGTCGACGACCCTGAGCTGCTCGAACTCGTCGAGTTAGAGGTGCGTGAGTTGCTTACTAAGTACGAGTTTCCGGGGGATGAAACACCCATCATTCGAGGAAGTGCCCTGAAAGCCCTAGAAGGCGATCCAGACTGGACGAAGTCCATCGATGAACTCATGGAAGCGGTTGATAACTATGTACCGCTGCCCACACGCGAGATCGATAGACCCTTCCTGATGCCCGTGGAGGACGTGTTCACCATCTCAGGTCGCGGGACCGTCGTGACTGGACGTGTCGAGCGCGGCCGAATCAAGGTCGGCGAGGATGTGGAGATTGTCGGGTTCCGCCCCACTGTCAAGACGGTGGCGACGGGCGTGGAAATGTTCCGCAAGATTCTAGATGAAGGCCAGGCCGGCGACAACGTCGGGATTCTCGTGCGCGGTATCAAGCGCGAAGAGGTCGAGCGCGGACAGGTGCTGGCGAAGCCCGGCAGTATCACGCCGCATACCCGGTTCAAAGCTGAAACGTATATCTTGACCAAGGAAGAAGGCGGACGGCATACGCCGTTTTTCAAGGGGTATCGTCCACAGTTCTACTTCCGCACGACCGACGTGACAGGATCTGTCGTTCTTCCGGAAGGCGTTGAGATGATTATGCCTGGCGACAACGTCACCATGGACGTTACGCTGATCACACCGATTGCTCTGGAAGGTGGACTGCGCTTCGCCATTCGAGAAGGCGGGCGGACCGTGGGCGCAGGGGTGGTGACGGAAGTCGTCGCGTAGCGCTCATGGGCTGAGCGCCTTGTTTCTCCCTCCTGTCGCAGAACCGCCATGGGCCCGGCCTGGCTCAATCACCCTTGCAGGCCTGGCCCTGTCGTTCTTATGGAAGAATTGGGGAAGCTATGGCAACGGCTACTCAGAAGATCAGAATTCGTCTGAAGGCGTATGATCATCGCATTCTCGACCAATCGGTGACGGAGATCGTCGATACCGCCAAGCGCACTGGAGCTAGGGTCTTGGGCCCTATTCCACTGCCGACGGTGAAAAACCGCTTCACTGTCCTGCGCTCGCCGCATGTCGACAAAAAGTCTCGTGAACAATTTGAGCTGCGGACTCATAAACGGTTGCTGGACATCCTCGAACCAACCCCGCAGACCGTCGATGCGCTCATGAAGTTGGATCTGTCAGCTGGGGTTGATGTAGAAATTAAGCTGTAAGCCTGACACGATAGGGATCTGCCATGATTACCGGCTTGCTGGGTAAAAAATTGGGTATGACACAGGTTTTTATGCCGGATGGATCGCTGGTCCCATGTACGGTGATCGAAGTGGGGCCATGCCCTGTTATCCAGATCAAGACTCAGGAACGCGACGGCTATGATGCGGTGCAAGTTGGTTTCCTGCCCAAAAGCAGAGGGACCAATAAACCACTTCGTGGACATTTCATCAAGCACAACGCTCAGCCTTTGCGACATCTTCGCGAATTTAAAGCGACCGGTGAGAAAACCCTCTCAGTGGGCGAAATATTGACGTTAGAGGTATTCAAGGAGGGCGAACACGTCGACGTCGCTGGAACCACGAAAGGGCGCGGCTTTGCAGGGGTTGTCAAGCGCTATGGGTTTGCAGGAAACCCCGGTGCCCATGGTACTCATGAGACGTTTCGCGGACCTGGCTCAGTTGGCTCTGCTGCCCATCCCTCACATACACCGAAGGGAAAACGGCTGGCCGGACACTACGGCGTGGACCGTAAGACGGTTCGAAATCTGAGGGTGATGCGCGTGGATAAAGATCGAAATCTTATACTTGTGAGAGGGGCGATTCCCGGCAGTCGTGGTGGGCTCGTGGCGGTGCGGAAACGCATGTAAGGCGGTCAGAGGCACAGAGGCACCCATGGAAAGTTTTAAAAGCCAGCACGGCGAGTCTGAGTAATTGCCGCCGGTCTTACGCCTGGGCTTGTGAGAGAGGATGCGTATGGAACTGGATGTGATCGATCGTCAGGGGACGCCAATCGAGAAAATTGCCGTTGCTGACAATGCCTTCGGTACCGAGGTGAAGCCTCATCTCTTTCATCAAGTGGTCAGAATGCAGCTCGCCAACCGGCGGCGGGGTACTGCCTCGACCAAGACGAGGGGAGAGGTGAGTGGGGGAGGCAGGAAACCCTGGCGACAAAAAGGGACAGGACGTGCGCGGCAGGGAAGCACCCGTTCTCCGTTGTGGCGAGGTGGTGGAGTCGCCTTGGGTCCGAAGCCGCGGGATTATGCATATAGACTCCCGAAGAAGGTTCGTCGAGCCGCTCTCTGTTCTGCTTTATCGATGAAAATCCAAGAAGGCCTCTTGAAGGTCATCGACCGCCTCGACATTCCCGCACCCAAAACCCGACAAATGGTCAGTTTTCTGAAAGATTTGAGGGTGGAGAAGGCAGCGATAATCCTGCTCGCGGACGACAATCCCAACGTGCAACTGGCGGCGCGTAACCTCCCGGCGGTGAAGGTGCTTCGGGTCGAGGGTGTAAACATCTATGATCTGCTAACGCATGATTATCTGATCTGCACCAGAGAGGCCCTGATGAAGCTGCAAGAGAGGGTGGCATCATGATCGATTCGTATGGTATCATCCTGCGGCCACTGGTCACCGAAAAAAGTTTGGCCCAGAATTCCGAACGCTATAAGGTCAGCTTTCTCGTGGACCTCGACGCCAATAAACACGAAATCCGCGCCGCGGTTGAACGCATCTTCGCTGTCAAGGTCGTCGAGGTTAATACCGTCTACCTTAAGGGTAAGCATAAACGCACGCGCATGCGGGAAGGCAAGCGACCAGATCAAAAGAAAGCCATTGTGACGCTGCGTGCGGGGGACAAAATCGAGTTTTTTGAGGGGTTATAGCACGAGGGATACCCCATGGCTATTCGCACGTTTAAACCGACATCTCCAGGCCTCCGCCAGATGAGCGCCTCGACCTTTGACGAAGTAACTAAAACAATTCCCGAGAAGCGTCTGTTGCGGCCAGCGAAGAAGACAGGGGGACGCAACAATTACGGTCGGGTCACGGTGCGCTTTCGCGGTGGAGGCCACAAGCGGCGTTATCGCCTGGTCGACTTCCGACGGGATAAAGTCGGGGTCCCAGCAAAGGTCGTGGCCATTGAGTACGATCCGAACCGTTCGGCGCGCATCGCTCTACTGCATTACATCGACGGCGAGAAGCGCTATATCCTCGCCCCTCAGGGGTTGCGCCTCGGCGATAAGGTAATGTCGGGGCCAGAAGCCGAGATTCGTATTGGGAACGCTCTGGCGCTGCGTAATATTCCCTTGGGCACTCTCGTCCATAATGTCGAGCTTACCAGAGGTCGCGGGGGCCAACTGGCCCGCGCAGCGGGGACCTCCGCGCAATTGATGGCAAAAGAGGGCGAATACGCGCAACTAAAGCTGAAATCAGGTGAAGTCCGAATGGTGCGATTGGCCTGTATGGCCACCATTGGCCAGGTGGGAAATGCCGACCACGAGAATATCTCCGTTGGGAAGGCCGGCCGCATGCGGTGGATGGGAAGGCGTCCGCATGTACGCGGAGTCGCGATGAACCCAGTCGATCATCCTCATGGTGGCGGCGAAGGGAAGGCAGGGCAGGGTAATCCTCATCCCGTCAGCCCCTGGGGTTGGCCTACCAAGGGCGCCAAGACACGCTCCAAGCGTCCGTCCGATAAATACATCCTGAAGCGCCGCAAATAACCTGGGGGATGTGATTTAAGGAGAACGGGGTGGCACGCTCACTAAAGAAGGGACCATTTATCGATGGCAAATTGTTAGAGAGAGTCGTGACCATGAACCGTGGGGCGGAAAAGAGGATCATCCGCACCTGGTCGCGACGCTCCGTCATCTTTCCAGAATTGGTCGGCCACACGATTGCCGTTCATAATGGAAAACGGTTTATTCCGGTGTACATCACTGAGAATATGGTCGGGCATAAGTTAGGAGAGTTTGCTCCAACACGAACCTTCCGGGGTCATAGCGGGCATACCAAACGCGTCTTATCGTTGAAGTAGGCACGTTAGCATAGATAGTTCCCTGAGAGCCAAAGAAACCGTGTGGGAGTCAGTAAGGTGATGGACCCCCATCGTTGAGGCGTGAAAAGCTCCTGTTGCGGCTGCCTGGTCGTTCGGATTGGTTAGAGAACACATTGACGAGGCTATAGGGAGAGTCATGGAAGCGAAAGCGGTTGGAAGGTATCTCCGGACGTCACCGCGCAAGGCACGGCAGGTGGCTGATGCCATCCGTGGGAGAGCTGCGGGCGACGCCCTTAACGTCCTGGCGCTCACCCCTCGCAAAGCCGCGCGCTTGATCGAGAAGATACTCAAGTCGGCAGTCGCGAATGCACGCGAAAAAGGGGGGCGAGATCAGCTCGACGCTCTCACCGTGAGTGAAATCCAGGTAGGGCCAGGGCCTACATTAAAGCGCTGGCTTCCCAGAGCCCGGGGTCGCGCCACACCGATTCGGAAGCGCACGAGCCATATCAGAATCATCCTGCGAGATGCGCTGCAGAGCTCAGTGCCGAGGCGCTCATAGGAAAGGGGGATAGGGTGGGGCAGAAAGTCCATCCCGTTGGCTTTCGACTTGGGATCACCAAGACCTGGGAGTCGAATTGGTTTGCCCGGCGTGGTTACGGTGATCTGCTACATGAGGATATTCGCATCCGTGAGTTCATCAAGGAGAAGCTCTTCCACGCTGGGATCGCCCGCATCGAAATCGAACGTGCGGCGAAGCGAGTCAAGATCAACATTCATACTGCACGCCCCGGGATCATCATTGGCCGTAAGGGAACAGAAGTCGACAAGCTTAAAGCCGAGCTGGAGGCGATGACGAAAAAGCAGGTCTTCGTGAACATCATTGAGATCCGGCGCGCCGAGCTCGATGCTCAACTAGTGGCTGAAAATGTCGCCCTGCAGCTTGAACGTCGTATTGCCTTCCGACGCGCCATGAAGAAGGCAGTCACCTCTGCCCTGCGCCTAGGAGCGAAAGGGATTCGGATTACCTGCTCCGGTCGTCTGGGTGGTGCTGAAATGGCACGAACCGAGTGGTATCGGGAAGGACGCGTGCCCTTGCATACGCTGCGAGCTGATATCGACTACGGTGCGGCCACGTCCCGGACGACGTATGGGGCGATCGGGGTGAAGGTGTGGCTCTTTAAGGGAGAAATCATGCCGCAGTTGCATGCTCCTACTCCCCACTCCGCTGCGACCACACGAGACGCTGAACGCTCCTGAGCGGGGGTTTTGTCATGTTAATGCCGAAGAAGGTCAAGTACCGCAAACAACACCGTGGGCGTCGCACCGGCATCGCGTATCGCGGGTCGAGCCTAAACTATGGGAGTTTTGGGCTCAAAGCACTCGAGCCTGGCTGGCTTACGAACCGACAGATTGAGGCGGGCCGTATCGCCATGACGCGCCATGTGAAGCGGGGCGGAAAGATTTGGATTCGCATCTTTCCCGATAAACCTGTCTCGAAGAAGCCTCAAGAAACCCGTATGGGAAAGGGAAAAGGTGCACCAGAATTTTGGGTCGCCGTGGTACGCTCGGGCCGCATCCTCTACGAAATGGAGGGGGTCGATGAGACGGTGGCCCGCGAGGCCATGCGCCTGGCTGCGCATAAGCTGCCTTTGAAAACCCGCTTTGTGCTGAAAGAGTAAGGTTGTGGAGGGGTAACATGAAGGCCGCTGAGCTGCGTGATCTATCGGATGAGGAGCTGCGCGAAAAGTTGCGGGAGCTGCAAGAGGAGCTATTTAATCTGCGCTTTCAATTGGCTACGGGGCAGATCGAGAATGTGAGTCGTATCCGCGCTGTACGGCGAGACATCGCGCGTCTGAAGACGGTGCAACAACAGAGAGCGCTGGCCTAACGTCATTTTCCCATACCGAGACGAGAGGACATCATGCAGGTACAAGGCCGACGAAAGACCTTGGTGGGCGAGGTTGTGAGTAACAGGATGATCAAGACGGTATCGGTACGCGTCGACCGTCTAATGAAACATCCCAAGTTCAAACGCTACGTTCGGCGCTCACGCACTTTCATGGCACATGACGAGAACAGCCTCTGCCAACTAGGCGACCGTGTGAAGATCATCGAAAGCCGGCCACTAAGTCGACATAAGCGCTGGCGCGTCATGGCTATCCTGGAACATGCTGAGAGCCAGGAAACCCGGAGGAATCCATGATTCAACCCCGCACGATTCTGGATGTTGCCGATAACACAGGTGCGAAAAAGGTCATGTGCATTCGCTCCCTGGGTGGATCGAACCGCAAGTATGCGACTGTAGGAGATGTCATCGTCGTTAGTGTCAAAGAAGCGGCGCCGAACGGATCCGTTAAGAAAGGTGAGGTGCGCCGCGCGGTTGTGGTGCGTACTGCCAAAGAGGTGCGGCGCCCTGATGGTTCCTACATCCGATTCGATGGGAATGCCGCGGTGTTGATTAATGAAGCCGGAGACCCTGTGGGTACACGTATTTTTGGTCCTGTTGCCCGCGAACTCCGAGCTAGGAGATACATGAAGATCGTCTCACTCGCTCCTGAGGTGCTGTAACCATGGAGAAGAGGACTGCACCATCACGGCATATCCGCAAGGATGATTTTGTCGAGGTCATCACTGGCAAAGACAAAGGTAAGCGTGGCAAGGTCCTCCGCGTGCATACCGATGAAGGTCGCATCATCGTTGAGAAGATTCACATGATCAAGCGTCATATGCGGCCCAGTCGGCTCACGCAGCAGGGCGGCATTATCGAGCGCGAGGGCAAGATACACGTCTCTAACGTTATGCTAGTATGCACCCGTTGTGACCTTCCGGTACGAGTGGGGAAGAAGCATCTCGAAAATGGTAAGAAGGTCCGCGTGTGCCGTCGGTGCGGTGATGTGGTGGGCCAGGCTGGCTGAGATGAATATTCACGCCTCTGGCGCGTCTACGTGGGTGAGACTGGGGCTGATGGGGAGATCGGAGAAGCCATGGCGGCTCGATTGAAAGAGCGTTATCAGCAGGAGGTGGTGCCTCAACTGCGCCAGACGTATGCATATCAGAACCCGCACGAGGTGCCACGGCTGACGAAAATCGTCGTCAATATGGGGGTGGGAGAGGCCATCCAGAACTCTAAGATTCTGGATTCAGCAGTCAACGAGCTGGCTTTGATTACTGGCCAAAAACCCTTGGTCACGAAGTCGAAGAAGTCGATTGCCAACTTCAAACTTCGCGCTGGCATGTCGATCGGTTGCAAAGTCACGCTACGCCATGAGCGCATGTATGAGTTTTTGGATCGGCTCATTAATGTGGCACTCCCACGGGTGCGCGACTTCAAAGGGGTCCCTCCCGATGCCTTCGATGGACGGGGCAATTATGCGCTTGGGATTCGCGAGCAGATTATCTTCCCAGAGGTTAGCTACGAAGCTGTGGAGCGCGTCAAAGGGCTTGGCATTATTCTCGTTACCACGGCGCGTACAGACGAGGAGGCGCGAAGCCTGTTGACCCTGCTGGGGATGCCATTCCGCGAGGCATAGGGGGAGTCGAGTTGGCGAAGAAATCACTGATCGCGAAAGCGAAGCGGGTACCGAAATTCCACGTACGGGCTTATCATCGCTGCGAGATTTGTGGGCGACCACGGGGCTACTTGCGGAAATTCCAAATGTGTCGCATCTGCTTTCGTCTGCGGGCCTTGCGCGGCGAAATTCCTGGAGTGATCAAGGCTAGCTGGTAACCTTCCGGTTGTAAAAGGAAGTGTGAGGATCTTAACCGATGACGATGACCGATCCGATTGCCGATTTTTTGACCCGGATCCGTAATGCACTTTTAGCCAAGCATGAGACCACTGACATCCCAGCCTCGAAGCTGAAATGGCGCCTGGCGGAAATTCTCAAGGCGGAAGGTTATATCGTGGACGCTCACCTGGTAGGTGAGGATCGCTATCAAGTGATTCGTATTGGTCTCAAATACGATCCGGGCGAGGTCAGCGTAATTCAGTCCCTTCGACGTATCAGTAAACCAGGACGCCGGGTGTATGTCACGGCCGACCAGCTACCCAGAGTCCTCGATGGTTTGGGCGTGGCCATTATCTCGACTTCGCGTGGGGTGATGTCCGACCGTGAGTGCCGCCGCTTAAATGTCGGTGGTGAGGTCGTGTGCCAGGTCTGGTAGGGAGAGCAGTTATGTCTCGCATAGGTAGAAAGCCCATCGACCTTCCTGCAGACGTTGAAGTCAACATCCAAAATGGTCAAGTGCAGGTCACAGGCCCGCGAGGGCGTCTTGCGCGTGCCATGCCGGACCTCCTTGAAGTGCAGATCGAGGACCATCAACTCGTGGTTGGGAAGAAGGTCGAATCCAAACAAGCTCGGGCGCTGCACGGTCTCATGCGAACGCTCATTTTCAACATGGTCAAGGGTGTTGCCGAAGGCTTCCAGAAACAGCTGGTGGTATCTGGATTGGGCTATCGCGTCCAGATGCAGGGCAAAAACCTCCAGTTGGCCATTGGATATTCGCAACCAGTAATTGTTACCCCTCCTGCGGGGATTGAATTCGAAGTCGGCCAACGGAACTTGATCACCGTGCGTGGCGCTAACAAGGAGCAGGTGGGCCAGACTGCGGCAGAGATACGCCGTCTGAGACCGCCTGAACCATACAAAGGAGCAGGCATCGCCTACGCAAACGAGACCATCCGACGCAAGGTTGGCAAGGCAGGAGTCTAAGGAGAAGGAGAGTGTCTGATCAGGTAGGGATGAGGGAGCGAGCGCGAAGGCGACGACAGGAACGTGTGCGTAAGAGAGTACAGGGGACTCTGACACGTCCACGCTTGTCGGTGTTCAAGAGTGCAAAGCATATCTACGGCCAGCTTATCGACGATGTACAAGGCCATACCCTTGCGGCCGCCTCGAGCTTGAGTGCTTCATTTCGTGAGCGTGTCCAGAGTGTCGAGAAGACCTCGGGAGGAAACGTCAGCGGTGCCAAGATTGTGGGCGAACTCATTGCGGAGCAGGCACGTGCGAAGGGTGTTACGCAGATCGTCTTCGATCGCAATGGCTTCTTATACCATGGTCGGGTGAAGGCACTCGCTGAAGGAGCTCGTGAAGCCGGCCTACAGTTTTAAATGGAGTAGAGGAGCCTTCTTGTGCAGGAACTTATGACGGAACGAGAATCATCTGGCGAACTCGTCGATAAAATCATCCACATTAATCGTGTGGCAAAGGTCGTCAAAGGGGGCCGGCGCTTCAGCTTTAGTGCTTTGGTGGTCGTTGGCGACCGCAATGGTCGTGTTGGGGTAGGAATGGGAAAGGCAAACGAAGTGCCGGAGGCCATTCGGAAAGGGATCGAACGCGCCAAGAAGCGCTTCATACGTGTGTCCCTCGCAGGTACGACCATTCCCCACCAGGTAATGGGCGAGTTCGGAGCGGGTCGTGTGCTCCTAAAGCCGGCGTCCAAGGGTACCGGGATCATCGCAGGGGGCCCTGTGCGTGCGATCATGGAGGCTGTGGGCATCGGTGACATCCTAACGAAGTCGCTTGGGTCAAACAATCCTCATAACGTCGTAAAGGCCGCCTTGGCCGGTCTAGAACGTCTCCGTGAGCCACGAGAGGTTGCCCGCATGCGTGGGCAGGAGCTTGCTGTTTTGCAACCATCGCATGCATCTGCTGAGGGATAAAACTGTGGCGCAGCTCAAAATCACATTGATTCGAAGCGGCATTGGAAGCCCTCAGAAGCTTAAGGATGCACTGACAGGGTTGGGGTTGACGAAACTGCATAAAACGGTCATCCGGTCGGATCGGCCGGAGATTCGGGGGATGATTCGTAAAGTACAGCACTTGGTTCGGGTGGACGAGATCACTGAGGGCTGTTAAGCTATGAGACTGCACGAGATTAAGCCGGCACCGGGATCGACAAAACACCGTAAAGTCGTCGGCCGCGGGCGTGGCTCTGGACACGGAACGACGGCGGGACGTGGGGGAAAAGGGCAAACGGCACGTACAGGCTCTAGCATTCCCGCCTGGTTTGAGGGCGGCCAGATGCCTCTGATTCGACGCTTGCCAAAGCGCGGGTTTACGAACATCTTTAAAAGGGATTATGCCATTATTAATGTTGAGCTTTTGGAGCGTTTTGACTCTGGTCAAGAGGTCACCCCAGCACTACTGGTATCTAAGAGGCTGATCCGTCCGCGAAGCGCTGGTCTCAAGGTGCTTGGAACCGGCGCCTTGACCAAGGCCCTGATGGTACATGCCCACAAATTCAGCCAGTCGGCGGCCGCCAAGATCGAAGCGGCTGGTGGAAAGGTCCAGGTGATCGAGCGTGATTGAAGGCTTTCAGAACGCGTTCAGAATCCCGGAGCTTAAGAAGCGTATTCTGTTCACTCTGGGGCTCCTGGCCGTCTATCGCGTCGGCGCGCATATTCCCACACCCGGAATCGATAGCCAAGCGCTGGCGGCTTTTTTCCAGCAGACCCAGGGAACGCTGCTCGGATTCTTTGATATGTTCTCTGGGGGGGCACTCAGCCGTCTGACGATTTTTGCCCTAGGCATTATGCCCTACATTAGTGCCTCCATCATTTTGGAGTTGCTGACAGTTGTCGTTCCTTACCTTGAGAAGCTGAAGAAGGAAGGGGAGCAGGGTCGCAAAAAGATTACTCAATACGCACGCTATGGCACTATTGTCCTCAGCGCTGTGCAAGGTCTAGGGATCAGCCTCGGGCTCGAGAGTATGCAAAGCCCGACTGGGGCGTTGGTCGTGCCAGATCCTGGGTGGTCCTTCCGCCTGATGACGGTGCTCACGCTGACCGCTGGCACCGCCTTTATCATGTGGCTTGGGGAGCAAATTACCGAACGCGGTATCGGGAACGGAATCTCATTGATCATCTTTGCTGGGATCGTTGCACGCCTGCCATCGGCGATCGTTAACACCTTTCGGTTAATGGAGACTGGTGAACTCAATCTTCTGCTGATGATCTTTCTTCTCGGCCTTATGCTAAGTGTTGTTGCGGCGATCGTGTTCATGGAGGCGGGGCATCGGAAAATTCCTATCCAGTATGCTAAGCGCGTGGTGGGACGCCGCATGTATGGAGGGCAAAGCACGCATTTGCCGCTGAAGCTCAACACTGCCGGGGTGATTCCGCCGATTTTTGCCTCCTCGATTATTAGTTTTCCACTAACAATCGCGACCTTTACACACCACCCGTGGCTGGAGTGGGTATCCAATGCGTTGGCGCCAGCGACGCCGCTCTATACGCTGGCTAACGTGGTAATGATCTTCTTTTTCTGCTACTTTTATACGGCCATCATCTTTAATCCCATGGATGTAGCCGAGAATATGAAGAAGTACGGAGGCTTTATTCCAGGGATGCGGCCAGGCAAGCGAACGGCCGAATATATTGATCGAACATTGACACGGCTTACTTTCGTGGGGGCAATTTATCTTTCGTTCGTGGTTATCCTACCGGACTATATGATTCGCTATCTGAACGTACCGTTCTACTTTGGGGGCACTGGCTTATTGATCGTCGTCGGCGTGGCTATGGACACGATGCAGCAAATCGAGTCGCACCTCGTCATGCGACATTACGAAAGCTTCCTGAAGAAGGGTCGCTTACGCGGACGTCGGTAGGGGCGATGGAAGCGGAGATGCGAGTTAAGGAGGAATGTAGGTGCGGCTCATTTTTTTGGGGCCCCCGGCCGCGGGAAAGGGTACGCAGGCCAGACGACTTGCAGTAGAATATGGTATACCTCATATCTCAACTGGTGACATCCTCCGGGCGGCTATTAAGGAGGGGACCTACCTCGGGCGAGAAGCTAAACGGTACATGGATCATGGCGCGCTCGTCCCTGATGATGTGATGATTGGAATCATCTCGGAGCGGTTGCGTCAAAATGACTGCGCACGTGGCTTTATTCTCGATGGCTTTCCCCGTACCATACTGCAAGCGGAGGCACTGGCTGCACTCCTGAAATCCATGAATACGCCACTCAATTATGTGGTGAATATGGCAGTGCCAGTCGAGGAAATTGTGCGCCGCCTAAATGGCCGATTAACTTGCCAGCATTGCGGCCGCATGTTTAATGTGATGCTTGATCCACCGAAGACGCCTGGGCGCTGTGACTGCTGTGGGGGGGTGTTAATCCAACGCATAGACGATCGCATCGACACCGTGCATGAACGGCTTGAGGTCTACCGTCAAAGTACAGAACCACTGATCGAATATTATTCCACACAAGGGTTGCTCAAGACGATCGATGGCACAGGTGCCATCGATGATATCGCCAAGCGCATTGGCGAGGCGGTGAGTGGATAACTAGAGTTCATTCCGATTAAACCGTCGGTTGCCGTGGCATCAGATGCATGCGGTAGTTGTGGAGTGCTAAGCAGACTTCCAGAGGCGGTTGGTTTCGTGCGCAATGCGATAACGTTTGCCGCGGCTGTTGACATGCTCGAGGCGCACGCGACGGCTGGTGATGAGCAGACTCGTGACTTTCTGCACTCGTATGGGGGACTGGCTCCGCGGCTCCTTCTTCGGCATGGTCATCTCAACCTGATCGAGCTTGAACGCCATGAAGCCGTGACCCTGGCGCAACCGGCTCCCCGCAGGTAAGGGATACAGCGTCGTCTCAGCCATTCGCTGATCGTGGGTACGCCAGGATAGGTAGCACTGGGCCAATGCCGCCAAGGAGCGGCTAGGATTCCCCCAGCGTGTGCAGCGTCGGCTGCAGGACGCTAACAAGACATGAATACACCATGCGCTTTGTTTTGCCCCATCCCGAACAGTCCCAATGCATCATCTGGAGGGGGTATGTTTTAGGTAGGTCGGGATAAACAGCTGCCGATCTTCTGGCGTCGGCAGCGGACAGAACTCCTAGGTCGTATACCGACGGGTGGTGCGTAGTTGTCCATGTAGGTGCCATTGAGCCATATGGGCCTAAAACATGGCTTCAAAAGGCGGGATCAATTGTGGAAACTCCTCCAGCGCCAGGCTGGTCAAACCCAGCCTCTCGGTGGGTCGGGTCTGGACGTCGGCGAATCGTCAACTGCCCATGCCGATTGCCTCCTTGCGTCGAAGGTTCAGGATATCGCAAATCGAGATGAACTCTACTGAACGCGATGATTATTCTGAAATCGAGAAGCGAAATCGAAAAGATGGCCGTCGCCTGTCGCATCGTTGCTGAGGTGTTGGAAGTGTTGGTGCGTGCAGTGCGGCCGGGCCTCACCACGCTAGAGCTTGATGCTCTCGCTGAACAGAGCATCCGTACACGGGGTGGTGTGCCGGCCTTCAAGGGTTACCGCGGATTTCCTAATACCCTTTGTGTCTCGCTTAATGAGCAGGTTGTGCACGGGATTCCATCGAAACGGCGGCTGCGAGCTGGGGATATTGTCGGTCTCGATCTGGGTGCCAAGTGGGAAGGATACTATGGGGATGCGGCGGTCACTATCCCGGTCGGGCAGATCCCTTCAGAGGCACAGAGTTTACTCGAGACTGCCCGAGAGGCGCTGTACATGGGCATCAAGGAAGTGAGCCCCGGAAAACACCTTTCCGACATTTCGCATGCGATCCAATGCTATGCAGAGACACGAGGATATAGTGTTGTCCGGGCCTTTGTGGGGCACGGCATTGGCACTGCACTCCATGAGGAACCCCAGGTGCCGAATTTTGGACCACCTGATCGTGGGCCACGGTTAAAACCTGGAATGGTTTTAGCGATCGAACCTATGGTGAACATTGGCGATGCCGATGTGGAGATCTTAGATGATGGCTGGACAGTTGTCACCGCTGATGGGCAGTTATCGGCTCATTTCGAGCACACGGTGGCAATCACCGATGAAGGGTCGCAAATTCTTACGGCGCTCTGAAGTACCCTTTGACCTCAGACATGAGGAATTTATTACTGGGACGATACGAGGCATTGAGCTATGGAAAAGGAAGAAGCCATTGAGGTGGAGGGGACTGTGGTAGAACCTCTACCAAACGCTATGTTTCGTGTAGAACTTGAGAACGGGCACAAGGTTTTGGCGCATGTCTCCGGCAAGATCCGGATGAATTTCATTCGCATCTTACCTGGTGATAAGGTGAAAATCGAGCTGTCGCCCTATGATCTATCAAGAGGGCGAATCACCTACCGGTACAAGTGAGTATAATACAGCCATGAAAGTCAAAGCTTCGGTAAAGCGCCGCTGCGAGAAATGCAAAGTAATTCGCCGCCAGGGGGTGGTGCGAGTGATTTGCAGTAACCCACGTCACAAGCAGCGCCAGGGATGATGAGATGTTTGGTTGGCACGTCAACTGGCGTTCCCATAATACGGGGTTAGGAGGGGACCATGGCTCGTATTGCGGGCGTGGATATTCCACGCGATAAACGGGTGGAGGTTTCGCTGACATATATTTATGGAGTCGGCCGGGCGACAGCCACTAAAATTCTCAAGCGTGCTGAAATTAACCCTGACACCCGTGTCAAGGATTTGACGGAACAGGAAATTAGCCGTATTCGCGAAGTGCTAGAAGGCAATTATGTTGTCGAAGGCGACTTACGCCGCGAGCTGTCCATGAATATCAAACGCTTAATGGATATCGGGACGTATCGTGGTCTGCGTCATCGGCGGGGATTGCCAGTGCGAGGCCAGCGGACACGGACCAATTCTCGCACACGGAAAGGACCGAGGCGCACGGTCGGGGCCAGAAAGAAAGCGAAAAAGTAGGGGGATGACATGGCACGTGGCCGGAGAGAAGGAGGAAGACAGCGGCGACGCGAGCGGAAGAATGTCACAGAGGGGGTAGCGCACATCCAGGCTACGTTCAACAATACGATTATCACCATCACCGATACCGTCGGTAATGTGGTCTGCTGGGGCAGCTCTGGATCTCACGGATTTAAAGGTTCTCGGAAGAGTACACCCTTTGCGGCTCAGGTAGCAGCGGAAGCAGCGGCCAAGAAGGCGATGGACCAGGGGATGCGGAAGATCGAAGTGTGCGTAAAGGGCCCCGGAGCGGGACGGGAAGCGGCTATTCGTTCTCTCCAGGCTGTCGGTCTGGAAATCAATCTGATACGTGATGTGACCCCTATTCCCCATAATGGCTGTCGCCCCCCGAAACGCCGTCGTGTATAGCCGCTAGCAGGAGCGGACACAGAGGAGACCATCGTTGGCACGCTACACTGATTCTGTCTGTCGTCTCTGCCGCCGAGAAGGTATGAAGCTCTTCTTAAAGGGTGAACGCTGTTACAGCGAGAAATGCGCCATTACACGCCGAAATTATGCGCCTGGGCAACATGGACAGCGGCGGCCGAAACCATCTGAGTACGGCTTACAGCTACGTGAGAAACAGAAAGTTAAACGCATCTACGGCGTTTTGGAGCGCCAGTTCCGCGGCTATTTCGCCAGAGCAGACCGGCGCAAGGGCGTTACTGGGGAAAATCTTCTGCTCATACTTGAGCAGCGACTCGATTCCGTGGTATATCGCCTCGGTTTTGCAAGCTCCCGAGCGCAAGCGCGCCAGCTTGTCAGTCATGGGCATTTCCTGGTCAATAATCGGAAGGTCGATATTCCCTCCTACCTGATCAAGACCGGGGACGTAATCCAAGTCCGCGAACGAAGTCGAACACTCGAGCCCATTCAAATGGCCCTCGAGACCGTTGAACAGCGGGGCATACCGACCTGGCTTGAACTTGATAAGGGGGAATTTAAAGGCATTGTCCACCAATTTCCCTCCCGCGATCAGCTGACCATTCCCGTCCAAGAGCAGCTCATCGTGGAACTTTATTCGAAATAACCAGTACCCTTAAAAGCGCGTCGTTGATTATCGGCGGCAGTGAGACAGGCATGTCTCTATCGTGCTAGATTAATAGGGGGTTAGACGCAACGATGTTACCCGAGTTTCAGATGCCGAAGCGCATTGAAGTCGATCGGGCAACCCGAACAAACTATTTTGGGCGCTTCACGGCGGAACCATTTGAGAGAGGATTTGGCACGACGGTTGGCAATGCCCTACGGCGGGTTCTACTGTCCTCGCTTGAAGGGGCTGCCGTAACGTCCGTACAAATTGAAGGGGTGTATCACGAGTTTTCGGCTATTCCAGGCGTGCGAGAAGATGTCACGGATATCATCCTCAATCTCAAAGAACTCCTGCTGAAAATGCATGGCTATGGACCGAAAGTTATTAACATCCGAGCCGAGGGGGAGGGTGAGGTGACAGGCGCGCATATCCTTACGGACTCTGATGTCGAGGTGCTTAATCCAGGCATACACATCGCCACCCTCAACCAAGATGGCAAGCTGAACGTGCTCATGACGGTGAAAAAGGGGCGTGGATACGTTCCAGCCGAAATGAACGTCTATGAAGAGATGCCGGCCCAGGCGATTCCGATCGACGCAATTTTCTCTCCAGTGCAAAAAGTGAACTTCACCGTCGAAAATGCGCGTGTTGGACGTCGCACAGACTATGATAAGCTGGCTCTTGAGGTAACCACTAATGGTAGTCTCACGCCCGAGGAAGCAGTATCCCAGGCGGCGCAAATTCTACGAGATCACCTTGAGATCTTTGTGAACTTCAAGGAAGAAACGCGTCCTGAGATGCCTACTGTTGATGTAGATCGTGTGCACCTGCTCGAAAACCTCAAACGCAGTGTCGATGAACTGGAACTCTCGGTCCGCTCCTATAACTGCCTTAAGAACGCTAATATTCGAAACATCGGCGAACTTGTCCAAAAGACTGAGGCTGAAATGCTGAAGACTCGGAACTTTGGACGCAAGTCTCTCAATGAAATCAAGGAGATCCTCGAGACCTTGGGACTCAGCCTGGGGATGAAGCTTGACGATGAGCTTCTGGCCGAGCTTGCCAAATCAGAAGTGACCCAGAGCGAACCTGAGGAATAACTTGCGATCCCAAGGAGGGCCTAGGCGACGATGCGGCACCTGAAACAGGGACGAAAATTGGGACGCACCTCAGCTCATCGTAAGGCGCTCTTACGGAACCTCGCAACTGCCTTGCTTGAACATGAGCGGATCATCACGACTGAACCAAAAGCCAAAGAGTTGCGGAGGATCGCTGACAAGTTGGTTACCTTAGGCAAGCGTGGGAACCTCCACGCACGCCGGCAGGCTCTCCGAGTGGTGCACAGCAATGCTGTCGTGCAG
>Ga0081538_10002370_pt1 | contig 18525 bp, 21 predicted proteins | sample TabmetS5T2R1_FD_71022 | JGI IMG/M metagenome (GOLD analysis project Ga0081538, IMG submission 71022) | Tabebuia heterophylla rhizosphere microbial communities from the University of Puerto Rico - S5T2R1 | ecosystem: Host-associated > Plants > Roots > Rhizosphere ... | reverse complement strand
GGCGACCTCCTCCGTGTAGTCGACCACGTCGTCGAGCGCGGAGGCCAGCTCGTAGATGTCCTCGCGGTCGATCGGTGTGACGAAAGTCTGGTTGAGGCGCTGGATGATGTCGTGCGTGATCCGGTCGCCGTCCTGCTCGCAGATCAGGATGTCGCGAGCCAGGTCGGCGCGGTCGGGGTAGTCGCGCAGCATCTCCTCGAGCAGCCCGGCGGCGCGCAGGATGTTCCCACCCGCCTCTTCGAACAGGTCGAAGAACTCTCGGTCACGCGGGGCGAGGACGCTCGATAGGCGCACGAACAGCTGAACGTAGCATCACCGAACGTCGAAGCGTGCCTGTTCGATGCGGTCCGCCGGGAGGTCGCCGACCTTATCCCGCACGTTGCGGACGGAGCTGCGCCAGTCGTACTCCACGCGCCGCAGCTCGATCTCGCCGTCGTCATGGAGGAGCGCGTAAGCGGCGCGGTGATCGCCGTCCAGGGGCATGCCGACGCTGCCGGGGTTGACGAGGTCGATGCCGCCGGGTCCCTCGCGCCGGAACTGCAGGTGGGTGTGCCCGAACACCACGCGCTCGGCCTCCACGCCCATCAGCCGCTCGGCGTCGCTGTCCTGGGGCTCGGGGTAGAAGCTGTCCATGTCCGACAGCGGCGAGGCGTGGCAGAAGAGGGTGCCGCCGCGGGCGGCGGACTCCGGCAGCGCCGCCAGCTCGCGGCACAGCTCCTCCCCCACCATCTCGCGCGAGCGCTCGATCAGCGGCTGCATGGGCTCCGGTGCGTCCGCAGCGTCGACGAGCCAGCGGTCGACGTTCCCGCGGATCCACTCGGCGTCGAGCTCGCGCAGGCGCTCGACGCTCTCCACCGGCCAGGCGCCGAAGCTCGCGTAGTCGCCGCCCAGCACGAACTCCTCGGCCGGGCAGTCGGCCAGCACGGCCTCGAGCGCGGGCAGGTTGCCGTGCACGTCGTACAGCAGCCCCAGCACGGCGGGGAAGCTACCGGAACGCTCAGGCCCCGCCGCGCCTCAGGACGAAGCGTCGCGCGAGCCGCGCCACCTCCCCGGCAACCGGCTTCGGGTCGTCCCAGCTGAACAGCGCGTTGGCTCCGCGGAACCACGCGCGGGGCGGAAAGCCGCCGAGCACTTCGCCGCTCCTCCTGGCCGCCCACCAGGCGCGCAGGTCGGGGATGGGATGGACCCAGGTGCGCCCGACGCGATATTGCCCGGCCTCGGGAAGCGGCAGCCCGAGCGTGTCCCGGTAGGCCATCAGGGCGAGGTCGAGCCCGGACGCGCCGGCCAGCTCGAGCTGCCACCACGGCCGGGCGTTCACCTCGAGGATCTTGAAGCTCCCGTCCCGGTTGTCGTGGACGAACTCCGCGTCGAACAGGCCGGCGTAGCCGATCCCCTCGAACAGCCGCCGCAGGCTCTCGAGCGCCTGCTGCGCCTCGCTCATCGGGATCGTCACGGACATCGTGCTGTTGCCGAAGTCCGGTGGATACAGCCGCAGGCGCCGGCGCGCCAGGCAGGCTCGCATGACGCCGGTCCGGTCGACGTACCCGTCGAGGAAGAGGTGCCCGGTGGGCGGGCCCGGGATGAACTCCTGCAGGAGCACCTCGTGGCCCTCCACCTCGTCCAGGACCTGCGCGGCCTGCGCGCGACTCGTGAGCCGCAGCGCCTTCACCCCGAAGCGCTCGCTGAACGGCTGCGACTGCCGCGGCTTGAAGAAGAAGCGGCGCAGCTCGTCCTCGCCGAGCGCGTCGAGGTCGGCCGCGCCGGTCACGCGGATCGTCCTCGGGGTGGGCACGCCCAGCCTTTCCGCCGTCTGGGCGAACAGGCCCTTGTCCACGAGCAGCCGGAGCACCTCCGCCGGCGCCAGCGCCGCGGGGAAGGACTCGGCGACGTCGCCGGGGAGCGAGGCGATCGCGAGCGCCCACTCGTCGTTGCACGGGATGACCACGGCGCGCTCGAACGGGAGCTCGCGGAGATAGCGCGCGACCGGCTCGGGGTGTGAGGTCTCGTCCAGGGGATCGCCCGGGGCGGGCCGGAACCAGCGCGAGCTGCGGACGATGTCGACGCAGCTGCCCGCCACGTACGCCTGCACGCGGTTGCGACCGAGCGAGCGAAGCACGGCAAGACCAGTCACTCCCTCGCCGAAGACGAGTGCTGGGGGCGCTGCCAGCACGCGCAGACGCTACATCACGTTTGAGTCTCGGCCGAACCGGAAGCCTCGAAACGGAGAGAGAGGACTCGACCCTCTGGAGGGAGGGATTCGCGATGCAGACCAAGACCGACCCGAGTGGCAAGCGAGAGCCGCGCCGCCAGGACTCACAGAAGCCGCTGCCCACATGGCAGAACACCCGCCCGCGCGGGAACCAGGAGGTCGACCGCCGCGACCTCGAGCGAAGCCGGGAGCGCTTCGAGGCGCTGCTGGGCCGCTAGCCGGGGGCGCGGCGCCTAGCCCACCGCTTCCAGGGCTTCCTCGAACGAGCGGAAGCCCCGGAAGCGCACGATCTGGCCCTCGCGCACGGTCCAGACGTGCACGAACTGCATGCTCACCTCGATTCCGTCGCGGCCCTTGGCGACGAAGGCCACCTCCGCGACGACGTCCTCACCCCGGTCGGCGATCCGGTTGGCCCGGATCGAGATCTCGGACCAGTCGCCCGTGAATGTCTTGAAGAAGCGGCGCACCTCCTCCTTGCCCTGGATGTGCCCCGTGGCGTCGGGGAGGCGGTCCGAGAAGCTCCACTCGACGTCCGGATGGCACATGTCGACGATGCCCTCGTAGTCGCCCGCGTTCCAGGCAGCCAGACCGCTCTGGAACATCTCCACGTTCTCCTGCGACATCCACCGCGAAGTATCGCGCCGCGCGGGTCGCGCGGGTCAGCGAGCGGCCGCTCTGGGCCTGCGCGACTCGGCCTTCTGGTGCTCCAGTCGCTGGTGCGCCGCGTCGGCCCGCGCACGGATGGCGTTGGCTCGGGCCCAGGCCCGATCGGCGTACACGAAATGGCCCTGACGCTCCAACGTCACGGCAAGCATCTCCTGCGCCTTGGCGGCGCCCAGCAGGAACGCCTCATGCTTCTCCAACGCCACTTAGGCTGGGGTATTCCCAGGGCGAGGACGGGTTAGACATCGGGGCGCAGACGATCTTGCAGCCCCGCCGCGGCGATCGCCTCCGAGCGATCGAGATAGACCTCGCAGCGGGTCGCGCGGCCGTCCTCGATCGTCCATATGTGCGCGGTTCTGCGGTCGAGATCGATCCCGCTCGCGCCGCCGCGCGCCACCACCCGAACCAGCACGACGACCCGGTCGCCGGCGTCGAGGAGCCGCTCCACGTCGAACCGCCACTCCTCCCAGACCTCCCGCGTCGTGTCGGTCCAGCGCTGCAGCCCCTGCGGGCCGCGGAAGGTCTGACCGCCCTCGGGGTAGGCGTCCGGAATGCACACCTCGAGCCCCTCGCCGAACACCTCCCGGAAGGCGTCGTCGAGAGCACCCGGCTGGCCGTCGCGCAGGACTTGGAGCCAGTGGTAGGCCCGCTCGACGAGCGCGAGGTTCTCCTGCGACCTCGACTGTTCGGCCTGCTGGGACCGACGCACGACGGCCGCTATGCCGCCGTGGCGACGCCCGGGGGCGGCAGCATGCCCAAGAACTCGCTGGGCAGAGTGCTGCTGGCCTTCCAGTACTCGAGACCCACGACACGTCCCGTCGAAGGCTCTATCTCCCGGAGCCCGGTCTCGATCTCCTCCGCGACGACCGTGGACGGGTCGTAGCCCTCGAACCGAAGCCATGCGATATCGGCATCTCGGTCGTAGTGGCCTTCGATCCTCATGAAGAACAGGCTACCCCCGCCGCCAGAGGGTCACGATGTGCGCGACCAGCGGATCCTCGCGGGCCGGGTGGTCGTACAGAATCGCCAGGCGTCCGGCGACGATCCGCCAGTCGGCTTCGCCGGGGTTACGTAGCCGCCGTCGGTGGTTCTCAAGCACGAGCGCCTCGATGTCAGTACGCGGCAGACCAAGGAGCGCCGCTTTCACAGCCGCATGATCGGACCAGGTGACATGTCGAGGCCGGCTCGTCACAGCAATAGACCCTGCCCAAGAGCGCGGCGGAATCAGCTGCAGTGAGTCCGATTCGCCCTAGGTCACAGGCCGGCGGCCTCGAGCGCCTCGGGGCGGGTCAGGTAGGCGGTGATCCGGACGACCTTGCCCCCCGCCAGCCACCAGACGAGCGTGACGGGCTGCCGGACGTCCACCCCACTCCCGCGCCCCCGCGCATGGATCTCGTAGGTAACGACGACCACGTCACCGTCATGGGCCACGTCGCCGAACTCGAACCGGACCTCCTCGAACGCCTCGTGCCAGCGCCGCCAGGCCTCCGCGATGCCGTCGGGACCGCGCGCGACCCCCCAGTCGCCCCACAGCCCGGCACGGTCCTCCCAGACGACGTCGTCGTCGTAGGCCTCGTACACCGCATCCCAATCGCGGCGCCGATCGGCCTCCCAGATGGCGCGCACGACATCGACGTTCTCCTGGGACATGACGTCGAGTATCGCGGCTGCCGAGGCGGCTGACGTCGAGAGCTCGCGCTACTCGGGCAACCCGGCGGCCTCGACCGCCTCCGCGCGGTCGAGGAAGACGCGAATGCTCGCGATCTTCCCACCCTCGAAGTCGAAGATCGTCGCCGTAGCGATGTCGCGGGCATCCCGGCCGTCGCCGGGGGGGCCGCCCACCATGGCCGCGACCGGGATGCCGCTCGCTCGCCCGCTCACTGACGCTCGCAAGAAGACGAGCACGCGTGCCGCACCGACGGGCTCGGCGCGTTCGATGGTCAGCCGGAAGTCGGGCAGGGTGTCCTTGACGTCCGCGAAGAAGCGTCTGATCGCATCCCGGCCCACGTAGGTCCCCTCGACGGGCGCCCACGGCGGGCGCAGCCGGATGTCCTCGGTGCAGCAAGCGAGGTAGCCGTCGAGGTCGCGCTCGTTGACCGCGGCTATCAGTCGTTCGACGGCCTCCACATTGTCCTCTGACATCGCTGCGCAGTATCCCGCCGCTGAGGGCATGCATGCAACGGGTCTGCGTAGGCGGGTGCTTGAACCGCCGCGGCTCGTGCAGCGATACTGGCCGCGGTGGCCCGCAGCGACGCAGACGCTGTCCGCAGCCTGTACGGCATCGACTGGAGCGCCGTGACCGAGCGAACCCGGGGTCTGGCGGCGGCGGCAGAGGTGATGGCGCCGGACGTCGTAGCGCTCATCTCGCCGCAGGTCGGTGATCGAACGCTTCGTGGAGTCGCCGACTTCGCCGTGTTCGTGGAGGGGCTCGAGGAGGACTTCTCCGTCTTTCGCTATGACGTCGACAGCGTGGAGGAGACCGCCCCGGGGCAGTTCGTCCTGCGCGGGGTCATTCACGCGCGCGGACGCCGCAGCAAGATGCCGCTCAGCTCGCCGTTCACGCACGTCTGGACGTTCAGAGACGGCCGGGCGGTACGGGTGGAGGCGAACCTCGGGCCGCCGCCGACGAGCTGACGGGATGGGCCGTACTGGGCTCGAACCAGTGACCTCCGGCTTGTCGAGCCGGCGCTCTCCCAGCTGAGCTAACGGCCCTCTGGGATCGCCGCGGTTGCGGCGCTAAGCGGCCAATGTAGCAGCGGGCCGGTCGCTGGTGGGTTCGCCGGCGGGGGGCAGCTTTCCGTGGGCTCGCATCGTTATCTCGAACGTCTCGCGGCTCGTGTGCTTCGGGCTCCAGCCGGTCGTCCGCTTCAGCTTCTCGTTCGAGACGATCCAGGGGTAGAGGGCGAACTCGATCTGGCCGGGCGGCGCCTCCGAGAGGCGCGCTCGCCACATCGCCCGGGCCAGGCCGCGGTAGGCCCGCAGCGGCATCCGGCGGATCGGGGAGCCGATCACCTCGGCGCACTCGCGCAGCGTCATCAGGCCATCGCCCGCCACGTTGAACGGCCCCGCGTGGCGGCCCAGCAGCAGCGTGGTGATCGCCTCCACCACGTCGTCCTCGTGCACGAACTGGATCGGGTTGTCGAGCTGGCCGGCGTCGGCCGAGAACGGCGTCTTCGTCCACAGGCGAACGAGGTAGTTGTCGACGTTCGGCCCGAACACGATGCAGGGCCGCACGATCGTCATCAGCCGGTCGAGGTGCGCCGCCGCCCACAGCTGGCAGAGCCTGTCCGACTCCGTCTTGTCGCGCGCGTACGCGAACGAGGCCACGCCACGCACCGGATCGTCCTCGGTCAGCGGCACCGGGTTGTCCGGGAACGCGCCATATGCGGTCGACGAGGAGGTCACGAGCACCTGGCGGGTGCCCGCTGCAGCCGCCGCCTCCAGCACGTTGTGCGTGCCGTTCACGTCCACGTCGTACATCAGATGCTCGTCGTGCGACGGGTTCAGGATGAACGCGAGGTGGATCAGCGCGTCCGCCTCGGCTCGCTGGAGCACCGTCCGCACCCCGTCCCGGTCGCGCACGTCCACGCGCTCGAACTCCGTCTTGGCCCGGTAAGACGCCGGCGGCGCCAGGTCGCAGATCACGATCCGCTCGGTCTCCTCGCGGCGCGACAGCAGGTCCACGAGCCGCGAGCCGATGTAGCCGGAGCCTCCGGTGATGACGTAGCGCATGCGCGCGGAGGCTACCCCTCCGTCTCCGCGAACTTCGACTCGAGGTCTTTCATCACCCCGGGCTCGCGCAGCGTCGTCACGTCGCCCAGCTCGCGGCCCTCCGCGATGTCGCGGAGCAGCCGCCGCATGATCTTCCCCGAGCGCGTCTTGGGCACGTCGGCCGTCCAGATGATCCGGCGCGGCCGCGCGAACTTCCCGATCCGCCCGGCCACGTGCTCGCGGATCTGCTGCTCGAGCTGCTCGTCGCCCTCGTCGCGTTCGCCCTCGAGGATCACGAACGCCGCGATCGCCTGGCCCGTGTCCTCGTCCTGCTGCCCGATGACGGCCGCCTCGGCCACCTTCGGATGGGAGACGATCGCCGACTCGACCTCGGCCGTCGACAGCCGGTGCCCGGATACGTTCACGACGTCGTCCACGCGCCCCACGACCCAGAAGTAGCCGTCCTCGTCCTTCCGCGCGGCGTCGCCTACGAAGTACGTGGTCTCGTCCCACTTCGAGAAGTAGGTCTCCTTGAAGCGCTCCTCGTCCCTGAACAGCGTGCGCAGCATGCCCGGCCACGGTCGCCGCAGCGCCAGGAGGCCCTGCTCGCCGTCGGGAACCTCGTTGCCGTCCTCGTCGAGCACGGCCGCGTCCACGCCCGGAAGCGGCTCGGTGGCCGAGCCGGGCTTCGCGGCGGTCACCCCGGGGAGCGGCGAGATCATGATGTTGCCGGTCTCCGTCTGCCACCAGGTGTCGACGATCGGGCAGCGCTCGCCCCCGATCACCTTCCAGTACCACAGCCACGCCTTGGGGTTGATCGGCTCGCCGACCGTGCCGAGCAGCCTGAGCGAGGACAGGTCGTGCTTCTGCGGGTGCTCCACCCCCCACTTGATGCACGCCCGGATGGCCGTGGGCGCGGTGTAGAAGACGTTCACGCCGTAGCGCTCGCAGAGCTCCCACCAGATGCCCTTGTGCGGATAGTCGGGCGCGCCCTCGTACATCACCGAGGTCATGCCGTTCAGCAGCGGGCCGTAGATGATGTAGGAGTGGCCGGTGACCCACCCGACGTCGGCCGAGCACCAGAACACGTCCTCGTCGGGCTTCAGGTCGAACACGTTCCTGGTGGTCCAGGCCACGCCGGTCAGGTAGCCGCCCGTGGTGTGGAGGATGCCCTTCGGCTTGGCCGTCGAGCCCGACGTGTAGAGCACGTAGAGCGGGTGCTCGGCGTCGAGCGCCTCGGCCGGGCAGTCCTCTGAGGCCGACTCGATCGCCTCGTCGTAGAAGACGTCCCGCCCTTCCTTCATGTCCACGTCGGCGCCGGTGTTGCGCACCACGACCACCGTCTCGATCGACGGCACGTCGTCGAGGAACTCGTCGACGGCGGGCTTGATGTCGGCCGCCTTCCCCTTGCGGCGAGCCTGGTCGACCGTGATGAGCGCCTTGGCCTCCGAGAACTCCATGCGCTCCTTCACGGCATCGGGCGAGAAGCCCCCGAAGACGAGGTTGTGCGGCGCGCCGATGCGGGCGCAGGCCAGCATCGCGACGGCCACCTCGGGGATCATCGGCAGGTAGATCCCGACCACGTCGCCGGGCTCGACGCCCCGTTCCTTCAGCACGTTCGCGAGCCGCTTGACGTCGCGCAGGAGGTCGGCGTATGTCACGTCGCGCTCCTCGCCCTCCTCCCCGCGCCAGTGGAACGCGACGCGGTCGCCGCGGCCGGCCTCCACGTGGCGGTCGAGCGCGTTGTGCGAGGCGTTCAGCTTCCCGCCCGAAAACCACTTGTAGAAGGGCGCCTTCGACTCGTCGAGCACGGTGTCCCACTTCTCGAACCAGTCGAGCGCCTCGGCCTGCTTGGCCCACCAGGCCTCGGGGTCGCGCGCCGCCTCCTCGTGCTCGGAGCGGTCCGCGATCAGTGCCTTGTCGCGAAAGCCCGCCGGGGGCTCGAAGGTCTCCTGGTCGAGGAGCTCGCCGATCTCCTTTTCGACCTGCTCGCTGGAGGGCTTCGTCGTCGCTTCCATATCTCGCTTTCTACCCGAAGGTGTGCTCGGGGACACGGACCACGCGCTCGAGCCAGCGGCCGAACAGCCGGCGTGCGAGCGGCAGCGTTGAGCCCGCTTGCGCGGACACCTCGGCGACCAGTCGATCGAGTGCTCCGGGGCCGAGGATGGACTCGAGGCTCTCGGCGTAGGCCGGCACCTCGCCCCACTGCGCGGCCAGCTCGGGAGTGACCTCCACGTGAAACTGGAGCCCGTACGAGCGGCCGAAGCGGAAGGCCTGGTTCGGATAGGCGGACGAGCTGGCCAGGAGCGTCGCGCCCTCCGGCAGGTCGAAGGTGTCGCCGTGCCACTGGAGCGTGGGGATGCTCCGCGGGACGTCGCCGAAGACCGGGTCGCTCGCCGCGGCTTCGGTCAGCTCCACGGGCAGCAGCCCGACCTCGGGCCGGTCGCCGGGATACACCCGCGCGCCGAGGCTCGCGGCCAGGAGCTGCGCGCCCAGGCACACGCCCCAGACCGGCACGTCACGCCCGACGGCCTCGCGCAGGTAGCGCTTCTCGCCGGCGAGCCAGGGGTGCTCACCGTCCTCGTAGGCGCCCACCGGCCCGCCCATGACCACGATGCCGGCGAAGCCTTCCAGGTCCGGGATGGCCTCCCCCTCGTCGAGCTCCACCCGCACCAGCTCCAGGCCGCGCGAGCGCAGCTCGTCCTCGAACGCCGCCGGCGGCTCGCAGGCGATGTGCTGGAGGACGAGCAATGTCGGGCTCACGCCGCACGGAAGGTACCGGGCGCCCGGGCCTGGACGGCCCGGGCGCCCGTTCTCCTCCCGAGGAGGGCTACGGATGTGGGATCGTCGTCGTGGCCGCCGTCGCGGCGGTGCGCGGAGCGCCCCGCCGGCCGGTGAGCGTCAGCCCGGTGCCGGTCTCGGCGCCGAGCCCCGTCTCCGAGCGCACGTACAGCTCGTCGAAGCTGCGCGCGGCGACCTCCTCCCGGCTCAGCATCGTGCCGAGCCAGCAGCCGATGAACCCGAGCGGGACCGAGACGATCCCCGGGTTCGCCAGGTCGTACCACGAGAACAGCCCGCCTTCGGCGTCCGGCCCGGGCCACACCGTCGGGCTGATGATGACCAGCGCGATCGAGGTAAAGGTCCCGATAAGCACGCCGGTGACCGCTCCCGTGGTGTTGAACCTGCGCCACGTAAGCGCGAGGAGCAGCGCCGGGAAGATCGCGCTCGCCGCCACGGCGAACGCGAGCCCGACCATGAACGACACGTTCAGGCCCTCGCCGCCGATGACCGCGATGGCGATGGCGATCGCGCCGATGGCGAACGCCGCGATCTTGGCGACCCAGACCTCCTCCTTCTCGGAGTCGTGCCCCTGACGCACGATGTTCGACCACACGTCGTGCGCCACCGCGCCGGAGGCGGAGATCACAAGCCCGGCCACCACGGCCAGGATCGTGGCGAACGCCACCGCGGCGATGATCGCCAGGAACAGATCGCCGCCGACGGTGCCGGCGCCGCCGCCGACCTCCTCTGCGAGGAGCGGCGCGGCCAGGTTGCCGCCGGTGCCGACGGCCTCCGTGGCGCCCTCGCCGAGGATGGCGCGCGCGCCGAAGCCGAGCGCCGTGGTCATGACGTAGAAGGCGCCGATCAGCGCGACCGCCCACATCACCGACGAGCGCGCCGCCTTCGCGTCCGGAACCGTGAAGAACCGCATCAGGATGTGCGGCAGGCCCGCCGTCCCGAGCACGAGCGCGATGCCGAGCGACACCGTGTCGATCGGGCTCGACAGGAAGAGCCCCGGCTGGAGGTAGCTCGCGCCCTCGGGCGACTCGGCCCGAGCCTCACGGAACAGGTCGACCGGGTTCCATCCGACCTCGCCGAGCACGAACAGCGTCAGCACGACGGTCGCCGTCATCAAGAGGATCGCCTTGATGATCTGGACCCAGCTCGTGGCAAGCATGCCGCCGGCCACGATGTAGATGATCATGAAGGCGCCCGTGATGATCACGGCCAGCTCGAACCCGATGCCGACCAGCGCGTTGATCAGTACCCCGGCGCCCACCATCTGGGCGATCAGGTAGAAGCCCGCGACGGCAAGCGTGCCGAGCGCCGCGGCGGCCCGCGCCGGGCGCTGCTTCATCCGGAACGACAGCACGTCGGCGATCGTGTACTTGCCGGAGTTGCGCATGCGCTCGCCGAGCAGGAACAGCACGGTGAGGAACGCGACAAGGAAGCCGACCGAGTACAGGAAGCCGTCGAAGCCGAACAGGAAGATCAGCCCGGCGATTCCAAGGAACGAAGCGGCCGACATGTAGTCGCCGGCGATCGCGAACCCGTTCTGGACGCCGGTCAGTCCGCGACCGGCGGCCCAGAAGTCGGTGGCGGTCGCCACCCGCTTCGAGGCCCAGTAGGTGATTCCGAGCGTGATCGCGACGACGAGCGCGAAGATCCCGAGCGCGAGCTCGTTGACGTCTGCAGCGAAGAAGGTCATCGGCGATCAGCTCCCCGAGGGCCGGTTGGGACGGGACGGTCCCGGGCGCGGCGCGCCCGGGAGCGGCGCGGCCTGGCCGGTGCGCTCGTCCGCGGTCCGCTCGAAGCGACCGGGGCGTGCCTCGGCGCCTGCCTGCAGCGCCACCTCGGCGGCGCGCTCGGCGAGCGGGTCGAAGACGCGGTCGGCCTTGCGCAGGTACCACCAGCCGAGACCCCAGGTCATGATGAACTGGGACAGCGCAAGGGCATAGCCGACGGTGAAGCCGTCCGTGATGAACTCCTCGCCCATGAAGTCGGGCGCGTAGCCGGCCAGGATGATGAAGCCGAAGTACCAGGCGAGGAAGAAGATCGTGGCCGGCACCACGAACGCCCTCTTCCGCTTGATCAGCTCCCGAAACTCGGGGGACCGCTCGGCGGCCACCCAGTCGATCTCGGGATGGTGATCCGAGCCGCCGGCAGTCGGCGATTCGGTCGCTGCCATCTCTCACTCCCCTCGTAGAGGTTCTCGCGGCGGCCGTCCCCGCCCAGGTCCGACGGCAAACGCGGTGTCGGCCGACCGGGGCCGACGTGCGGCGGACGGTGGCCCGCACGCGACGAACGGCGTCCATTCGGCGTGGGCTTCCCATTTCGGGGGAATAAGGGCTGCAGGAGACGAGTTGGAGATCGCCCTCGGTGTCGCATTCGGTGCAGTCGTCGCTGCCTCGCTGTGGGCGGCGTCGCGCTTCATCGCGTCTCCGGGCCACGTGGTGAGCGAGGAGGGGCAAGCGATGCGCGCGTCCCTGCACGCGGCCACAGCGACGCTGCCGCACCTTCGGCGGGGCCTATCCCCCGCCACCGCCGCGAAGGCCGTGCCGCACCTCCGCGCGCTGACCCAGAGCACGGCGCTCGCGCTGGCCGACCGCGAGACGCTCCTTGCGCTCGACGGCGCCGGGGCGGTCCGCTCGCTGGTCGGCTCGCCGATCGACGCGCTGATCGAGGAGGGCCCCGACGACCGCGTTCACGTGGACCCGCGCCTCGAGCTGCCGGAGCTGCATCTCGGCGGCGCCGTGGTGGCCCCCCTGACCGTGCGTGGCGAGCGGGTCGGGTCGCTGGCGGCCTTCTACGCACGCGGCCGCCGCATCAGGCCGGCCGACACGCGCGTGGTGGGCGACGCCGCCGAACTCGTCTCCGCCCAGGTCGAGCTGGCCACTGTCGAGGAGCAGGAGGAGCGGCTCGCGCGCGCCGAGCTGCAGGCGCTGCGCGCTCAGATCTCGCCGCACTTCGTCTACAACGCGCTCGCCGCGGTGGCCGGCTACATCCACTCGCGGCCCGACGAGGCGCGCGAGCTTCTGACCGACTTCGCCGAGTTCACCCGCTACGCCTTCCGGCGCGAGCGCCCTTACGTCGCGCTCGCCGACGAGCTCCACTACGTCGAGAAGTACCTCAACCTGGAGCGCGCCCGCTTCGGAGAGCGGCTGCGCGTCCGGCTCGAGGTGGCGCCCGAGATCCTGCCGGCCGTGGTGCCGGTGCTGTCGCTCCAGCCGCTCGTGGAGAACGCAGTGCGCCACGGCCTGGAGGGCACCGCCGACTCGGTGACGATCGAGATCGTGGGCCAGGACCTGGGCGCCGACGCGCTCGTCAGCGTGCGCGACGACGGAGCCGGGATGTCGGACGAGTCGGCGCGCGCGGCGCTGGCCGGACTGGGCGGCGGGATCGGGCTGCGGAACGTGCACCGCCGGCTCGAGTCGAGCTTCGGCCCGGGCTACGGGCTGGCAATCGACTCCGCTCCGGGTCACGGCACGGAGGTGCGCCTGACCGTACCCAAGTCACATCCGAAGGTGAGGGCGGCGTGAGCGCGCGGGCGCTCGACGTGCTCGTGGTGGACGACGAGGCGCCGGCGCTCGCCGACCTCGCGCTCCAGCTGCGCTCGCTGTCCGAGACCGGCGAGGTGCGAACGGCGGCGGGTGGCCACGAGGCGCTTCGCACGCTCGCCGAGCGACCGTTCGACGCGGTCTTCCTCGACGTGCGGATGCCCGGCATCGACGGCCTCGAGCTGGCCAAGGTGCTGCGGCGCTTCGAGGCGCCGCCGGCGGTGGTGTTCGTCAGCGCCTACGAGACCGGCGCGGTCGGGGCGTTCGAGCTGAAGGCGCTCGACTACCTGATGAAGCCGGTCAGCCGGAGGCGCCTGAGCGAGGCGCTCGAGCGGGTGCGGGAGGCGCGCGCCGCCGTGGCCGCGCCACGCTCCGACGACGTCGTCCCCCTGCCCACGCTGCGCGGCGGCACCCGCCTCGTGCCGCGCGAGTCGATCCTGTTCCTCCAGGCCGACGGCGACTACGTGCGCGTGATCTGCGACGCGGAGCGCTTCCTGGTGCGCGGCCGGCTGTCGGATATGGCGAAGCGCTGGCGCCCGCACGGGTTCGTGCAGGTCCACCGCGGCTACGTGGCCAACCTGCGCCGCGCGGCGGAGGTGCGTCCGCGGGTGAACGGCACCGCCACGCTCACCTTCCCCGACGGCCGCGAGATCCCTGTGGCCCGGCGCAAGGTGGCGGAGCTGAGGCGGGAGCTAGTGACGTGAACGACGCCGCCGGCCGGCGGCAGCGGACCCCTCGCGAGGAGCTGGCCGAGGGCACCCCGCACGGCGACGTCTACCTCGGCGAGCTGATCCGCTCGCAGCTGCGCCTGTCGCTGCTCGCGCTGGGAGCCTTCGGCGGGCTAGTCGGGTCGCTGCCGCTCCTGTTCCTGCTGTTCCCGTCGCTGCAGGACATCGACGCGCTCGGGGTGCCGCTGCCGGTCCTGATCCTGGCGGCGCCGCTCTTCCCGCTGATCGTCGTGATCGGGCTGCTCTACCAACGCCGCGCCGACGCGCTCGACGAGGCCTTCCGCGACGTCGTCTCGCGGGAATGATCGCCGCGGTCGCGGTGGTGGCCGTGGCGGCGGGCGCCATCGGGCTCGGGATCTGGGGCGTGCGGCTGGTGCGGACGACGTCCGACCTGTACGTCGCCTCGCGGGCGGTCACGCCGTGGTGGAACGCGGCGGCGATCTCGGGCGAGTACCTGTCGGCGGCCTCGTTCCTCGGGATCGCGGGGCTCGGCATGAAGCTCGGGGCCAGCGTGCTGTGGCTGCCGATCGGGTTCGCGGCGGGCTACCTGGCGCTGCTGTTCTTCGTGGCCGCGCCGCTGCGGCGCTTCGGCTCCTACACGATCCCCGACTTCGCCGAGGCGCGGCTGTCCTCGCCGCGCGTTCGGCTGGTAGCGGCGGCGGTGGTCCTCACGATCGGAGGCTTCTACCTCGTGCCACAGCTGAAGGGCGCCGGGCTGACGATCGGAAGCGTGGCCGGCACCCCTTATTGGGTCGGCGTGGTGGCGGTGGCCGCGCTCGTGGCCCTGACGGTGGCGCTCGGCGGGATGCGCGGCGTGACCTACGTGCAGGCCTACCAGTACTGGGTGAAGACGTTCGGGATCGCGCTGCCGGCCTGCCTGCTGCTGGTGTACCTCGGCGGCCTCCCCGAGCGCGCCGCGCTTTTCGGCCAGGAGCTGCCGCGCGCCCCGGCGGGCGGCCTCGTGGTGCAGCTCGACTCCGCCCAGGAGGTGGAGTTCCCCGAGGCGATCTCCTACTCGATCGACGGGCGCCGCTTCCGCGCTCCGGCCGACGCCGAGCGCACGCTGCCGTCGGGACGCCTCGTGCTGCCGGCCGGGGCGGCAGTGCCGGTCGCCGACGGCGGCTCGGTCGAGCACGGCGGCGAGTGGGCCGAGCCGGTCGAGCGGTCGGGTGCCTCGTCGCCGGTGTTCGTCTACTCGCTGCTGGTGGCCACCTTCCTGGGGACGATGGGTCTCCCCCACATCCTGGTCCGCTTCTACACGAACCCGGACGGCCCCGCGGCGCGGCGGACCACCGTGCGGGTGCTCGGGCTGCTCGGGCTCTTCTACCTGTTCCCGGCGGTGTACGCCGCGCTGGGACGGGCGCTGACGCCGGAGCTCTACGTGAGCGGCGAGACCGACTCCGTGGTGCTCGAGCTGCCCGAGGCCGCCTGGCCGGGGCTCGGCGGCGAGCTGCTCGCGGCGCTGACCGCGGCGGGGGCCTTCGCCGCGTTCACGTCCACGTCGTCGGGGCTGCTCGTGTCGATCGCGGGCACGCTGTCGCACGATGTCCGGCGAGGCCGGGGCGCCGCCGGCGAGCCGCCGCTCGAGCGGATGCGGCGCTTCCGCTGGGCCGCGGTGGGCGGCATGCTGGTGCCGGCGCTGATCGCGCTCGCCGCGCGCGGGCTCGACATCAGCGTGCTGGTGGGCTGGGCCTTCGCTCTGGCGGCGAGCACGTTCTGCCCGCTGTTCCTGCTGGGGATCTGGTGGCGCGGGCTGACCGCTCGCGGGGCGATCGCCGGGATGGCGGCGGGCGGCCTCGTGGCGAGCAGCGGGATCGTGGCGACGCTGGTGGCCGAGCCATCCCCCACGACTCTTGGCGCGCTGCTCGCGCAGCCCGCGGTGGCATCCGTGCCGGTGGCCTTCCTGACGATGATCGGGGTGTCGCTGACCGATCCCGAGCGTCCGGCGGGCACCGAGGAGACGATGCTGGCCCTGCACGGCCCGGAGGGGCTCGGCCTCGAGGCGCTGCGGGCGCGGGCCGAGACTCAGTCGTCGGGCTCGCAGCCCGTGATCAAGGCCTCGATCTCGTCGCAGCCGGGCAGCACGTAGGTTGTCGGCGGCGCCGTCGACAGGGGCGGCTGGTAGGGCCCGGAGGGCCTTCGCTCCGCGCCGGGCGCAGCGGGCGGCGGGGCCTCTTGCGGCTCGGAGATGCGCGGAGCGTCGGCGGGCGGCCGTGGCGCCGGCCGCTTCTTACCTCTGTCCCTGCGCGCCTCGGCGGCGGCCCGGCGGATCAGGCGGCAGACCCGCCCGTGGCGGCTCGGGGTCGCGCGGTAGCCGTACGGGGTGGCGGGCCGCGCCCGGCGGAGGCGGCGCCGCTCGGCGCAGAACGTGTAGCCGTCGGCGAACCACTCCGCCGCCGGGGGGCTGGAGGTGAACCAGCCCCTGGTGCCGATCCCCATCATGCGCTTGAACGTGCGCCGGTGGGACGGCCGGAGCACGCGCAGGTCGAAGGTGTGCCCGAGCTCGTGGTAGAGCACGGCCCGTGGCTCCCGCGCTGCTGGGCTCAGGTAGATCACGCGCGGGCGCCTGATGAAGATGCAGCCGACGAACAGCGGCGTGCCGGGACAGCCGCCGATGAGCACATGGACGCGGCCGCCGACGAGCGGCACCTTGGCCTGGTGGATCCAGCCGTGCATGGCGCCCTCGATGGGAACCCCCGCCGGCCCGAGCGGAGCGGGCGGATGCGCGGTCGCGCTCCCTCCGGCCGCAAGCGCGATCGTGATGACGCAGGCCGCAAGAACGGCCAGGCGAACGATGGCCTGTGAGGGGCGGAACCGCATCTCCTGCCGACCGTGAAACGAGCGCCGAGCCCGGCACCTTCCGCTCGCCCCCGACTCGCCGACGACGAGGGGAACATTGACCGCCTATATGACGGCAAACGTTCCCCGCGCGCGGCTCGGACGCCGAGCCCGGCGCGGCGGCGTCAGAGGCGCCGACCGGAATCGAACCGGTGTAAACGGCTTTGCAGGCCGCTGCGTAACCACTCCGCCACGGCGCCAGAGGGACGCCTAGCGTAGCGGGGCACCTTCCTGCAGGGGGCTGACTCGGCAGCCCATTTCGGTAAGACTGCACCTAACGGGGCCCTACGGTCCGCGCCGGGGCCGCGGACGGATGGTGGCAATCAAGGACGCAAAAATCGTTTCCTTCACCGTGCCCGGCGGCAAGCGCGCGGCCGGCGTCGCGCGGCGCTCGGTCCTGACCTCGAAGGTCGGGGTGCCCTCGGTGATGCGGCACCGGCTCGCCCTGCTGCTGAGCGAACTCGTCACCAACGCGATCCAGCACGGCGGTGCGGGTCCACACGAGACGATCCAGGTGCGCCTCGCGTCGACGGCGAAGCGGGTGCGCGTCGAGGTCTTCGACCCCGGCTCCCGCGGCGGCGGACCGCGCGACCGGCTGTCGGACGAGGGCGGCTACGGCCTCGTGCTGGTGGACCGCCTCGCCGACGGATGGGGCCGCGAGACCAACAACCGCGGCGGCAGCCTGGCCTGGTTCGAGCTCGACGTCGAGGGCCTCGCAGAGGCCTGACCGGGCCCGGAAGCGCGGCTATACTCAGCCCCCGTTGCGGCTGTAGCTCAGTTGGCTAGAGCGTCTGCTTGCCATGCAGAAGGTCGAGGGTTCGAATCCCTTCAGCCGCTTCGAAAAGGACTGCATCTGCAGGTCTTATTCGTGCGCGCAGTCGCTTTGTTCGTCTGCATCCGGTCGGACTGATTCCGGACTCGCGGCCGATTGATCGTCCGCGGTATCAAGAAATCGCCCGGTTGCAGGCCGATTCTCGCTCGTCCGAACTGAAGTCATTCTGCAGGCCTGCAGGAGGTCGAGTGTTCGCCTGCTGCCGGCCGTTGGCCGGCTGGTACTGCAAACGGCACGTTCTTGCGCACGGACACCTGTCGGCGCGCTGCCAGCGATCCCGATTCTCGCGGGCGAGTCCGACTTCAGTCCGGATACCGTCGAGGCGCCTCGGCGCGCACAGCGACCCCGGCGAGCCGCAGGTCCAAGCTCCGCCGCGAGCTCTCCGTAGGACGGCGTCCGAGGCAGCGGCGCGGTACCCATCACCTCGGCTTGGCCCGTAGCAATCGCGCGGGGTCTTTTCCATCGCCGAGGGTGTCGCCTACGTCCGAAGCGGGCGTCCGCTCGCAACCGGGCTGGGTCGCCCACGCGAGCGCGACCGGGGCGGGCGCCCACGCCCTCGTTCGGTCGACGAATCCGGGAGCGCCGGCCTCGCTCTCGCTCTTCCACACCGGGGAGCAGCGATCTGGATCGTGTCGATCTGCAGTGGCCTTGCCGGCTTTCGGAGAGACTGCGTGGCAGTGGTGGTTCAGCGTGCCGCCGGCTGGATGGGGACGCCGCCCTTGGGGCGGAGGGTGATCCCTTGGGTATCCAGTGGCACCTCGTCTGATCGGCTGTGGATGCGGAAGCGTTGGAGTAAGACTGCCGTGGCGATGTTGGCCTCGAGCATGGCGAATCGGGATCCGATGCAGGAGCGCGGACCGGCGCCGAAGGGGAAGTAGGCGTGGGGATGCCGAGCGGCCTCACGCTCCGGTGTGAAGCGCGCGGGGTCAAACGCCTCCGGGTGCTCCCAGAAGTCGGGATGGCGGTGCGTCGCGTACTGGCTGACGACGACGAACGAGCCGGCGGGGATCTTGTAGCCGCCGATCTGCTGGTCGGTCTCCGCCAGCCGGCCGACCGCGTATGCGGGCGGGTAGAGGCGCATCGCTTCCCTGATCGCCCTGGCCGTGCGCTCCAGCGCGGGCACGTCGTCGGCGGCCGGTAGGCGTCCGTCGAGGACCTCGTCGATCTCGACGTGCAGAAGCTGCTGCTCGGTCGGGTGTCGGCCGG
>Ga0081538_10002369_pt1 | contig 18528 bp, 14 predicted proteins | sample TabmetS5T2R1_FD_71022 | JGI IMG/M metagenome (GOLD analysis project Ga0081538, IMG submission 71022) | Tabebuia heterophylla rhizosphere microbial communities from the University of Puerto Rico - S5T2R1 | ecosystem: Host-associated > Plants > Roots > Rhizosphere ... | reverse complement strand
CAGTCGGGTTGTCCTGGCGGAGACGGGGGGGATCGAGAGCGGGCCACTGGCTGACCCAACGTTCCTGCGCGGGGTTGTCCGCGGTTCCCCCATGATCCCGGTCGACGACGATGGCGTGATCCGCCGGGCGGCTTTTCTCCTGCTCCCAGCCACAGCTTCTCCCGAACCCGCTTTTAGCCTGGCCATTGCCGCACGTCTAGCTGGCATGGACCAGACGGGGTTGCAGACGGCCATACGGACTCCAGACGGCAAGCTGTCCCTCCCCACCTGGCGGGCTGGCGCGGGTTGGGACCTGGCCGGAGGACCGCCGATTGCCGTCCGTCCTAGCGAGCTGTGGCGCGTCAACTTCGCCGGCCCAGCGCAGAGCTTCCTGACGGTCCCGAGCGGCGCGCTCGTGCCTCTCAGTGAGCCTGGGGCGACGATCGCCTGGAACAATCCGTTCCGCGACCGCATCGTCCTGGTGGGCGGCACGTTCCGCGACAGCCATGAGTTCTTCCAGACCCCTCGTGGGCTGCTGGCGGGGGTTGAAGTCCATGCCAACCTGGTGCACATGCTGGTCACCCGGCGCTTCATCGAACCCTCCGGCTGGGCTGTCAGCCTGGCTCTGCAAGTGGCGGTCTGCATTGTGACAGGCCTGGCCCTGACGGCGCTCCGCCCGCTTGCCGGGACCTTCCTCTGCGTGATGGCAGCCCTGTTGGTGGGCCTCCCCGCCAGCTACCTCGTGTTCCACAAGCTCGGGTATTGGGTGGACTTTCTGCTGCCCGTGCTCGCCACCTGTCTCCTTGGGGTCGTGGCCGAGGCCATCGCCCGGCGCCGCCTGCGCGAGGCTTTTGGCCGCTACGTCAGCCGGGAGGTGATGTCGCAGGTGATGAGCAATCCGCACAGCTTGCGCGGTGAACGTCGGGAGGTCTCCATCCTCTTCTCAGACCTCCGCGGCTTCACCCCCCTGTGCGAAGCCATGCCGGTTGAAGCCGTGGCGGCGCATCTCAACCAGTACTTCGACGCGATGACGGAAGCGATCTTCACCCGGCGGGGGATGATCAACGACTTCGTCGGTGACGCCATTATGGCGGTCTTCGGCGCACCCCTGAGCGATCCCGATCATGCCCTGCACGCCGTGCAGAGCGCGGTGGCCATGGAGCAGGCCCTGAGCGCACTGAACCAGCGCTGGGAAGTGGCCGGCCTGACGTCCCTGCACATGGGCATTGGCATTCATACGGGGGAGGTCTTTGTGGGCAATGTCGGCGGGGCGGTGAAGCTGAAGTATGCCGTCGTCGGCGATCCGGTCAATGCGACCGCACGACTGGAGAGTCTGAATAAAGAGTTGGGGACGCACATCCTCATCACTGAGGAGACGCGTACGGCCCTCGGGGATCGGGTGGAGGCAAAAGATCAGGGTGAATTTGTCGTCAAGGGTCGGACACGGCCGCTCCGGGTCTTTGAGCTACTGGCGGTCCATGCGGACAGTGGGCGACGCGATGAAGGAGATTGACCATGCCGAGTCGGAGCCTATTTCTCAGCACGATTGCCATGCTGTTTCTCGGTCAACCCGCCTGGGCGGCCGACCCGGTGGCGGTGCTCAGCGAGATCCGGATCGACAAGGGTGAGGTGCGGGTCCAGCACGCCGGCACGGCCGACTGGATGCCGCCGCGTCCGTTGCTGGCTCTGCACGCAGGCGATCAGATCCGTGCAGAGGGGGACGGGCAAGCGGTGCTCATCTTCACCGGCGGCGGGACAGAGACCGTGGTGTCGGCCAATTCCCCGTATACTGTCCAGGCTCCAACCGCCGAAAGCGGCAGGGAGAACGTCGGGGCGCTGGTCGGTCGTGTCACGCAGTTTCTCCTCGGGCAGGGAAAGTCGCCAACCTATCGGCCCCTCGCCGTCCGGGGCCCTCTCCAGCCTATCGTTCTGTCGCCGCGGGAGACCAAGCTCCTGCCGGGGGTGGTGACCTTCGAGTGGTCGGGTTCCGAGCGGCTGCGCTACAGCATCCGGGTTCGTGGTCCACAAGGCCTGCTATGGGAACAGGCCCAACTGCCGCGCCAACCGCTGAGCTACCCCGAGGCCGCACCTGTCCTCGGCGCCGGGGTGCGATATACCTGGGAGCTGCAGACCAACGGCCACCCGGTGCAACGAGCCCAGTTCGAACTGTTGCCCGTGTCCGAGGCCGCCCGCGTCCAGGAGACGCTGGCCCTTCTTCAGTCAGACACGCTTCCAGGTTATCCACCGAACACAATTCTGTTGCTGCGCGCCGGCTTCCTCTTTGGGGAAGGGCTCTACCAGGAGGCACGCCGGGGACTCCTCGCTGGGATAGCGGCCGATCCCAACGACCCCACATTACATCTGCTCCTGGGCCACGTGTACGATCGGATGGGACTTAAGGAGCTGGCGGCAGAGGGCTTCGAGGCCGCCCGGCTGCTCTCAACCCCCCGCTCTTGAAGGGTACTGTCCCCCACGGTGCGGCAAGGTCGGAGCACGGCTGGGCTCAGCTGAGCAGTTCCTCGATGGGAACTGATACGCCGGGGATGAGTGGCGTGGTGATGGTCTGCCCGGTGGTATAAGTGATCACCCGCGCCCCCGGCTCACTGAAGGTCCAAACCTCGACTAACTGGCGCAGCCAGTCGATGATCCAATATTCCTGTGCACCGGTCCGGGCATAGAGGGCGCGCTTCTTGACATAGTCGATCTCGACGCTCCCTTCGGAGACCACTTCCATAACGATGTTCGGTGTTCCTGATAGTGCGCGACCGGTCGCTAAGTGGAGCCGATCGAGCAGCACAATGGCGAGGTCGGGTGCGACGTTGTCCTCGGCCTCGTCACTCCAGACAATGCCGGGTTCAACCAATAATAACCCTCCCAAAGCTCTGACAGCCGGATAGACCTGAGCGCAGAGCTTTCCGATGATCGCTGCATGGCGCAGGTGCGGTTTCCGCGACACGATCAGCTCCCCATCAATGATCTCATAGCTCAAGAACGGCTCTTCGGGCAGCCGTTCAAGGTCTTTTGTTTTCCAGCGGTAACCGCCGAGAGCAGTGGTCTGCATCGTTCACCTCCCACCAATGCCGATGGGTTGGCGCTCTGCCTATACACGTTAGAACGCCTCGATAACGCGGAGGGTAACCTAGCAAGCCTTCCCCATGCAAGCCCTAAGTTATCCCTGCGTGGTTCGCAATATTCTCTTTCACCGCGCCAGGCCATAGGCGCCAGGTGCAGAATAGCGATCACCAAAGACCTTGGGAACCATGGCGTGCCTCGCCCTGTGAGAGCGCTAAAACACGTAAATCACGCGGTTGGCAAAGGTCCAAGCATCCTGAACGCTCCGGTCTTGGATTTTCCAGGCATCCCCCAGAAAGGCCCAACCGAACCTCGGCGTCCAGTAGAGTCCCGGCAGAATCACATACCGCAAGCCGACATCGATTTCCGCCCCCGCGTACCGGCTGTTGCCGGTGAAATTGAGCGGTGGCACCGCGCAGGGACCTGACACAGACCCGACGCGGAGCACGGCTGGGCAGGCCGTCCGCTCCGCCGTCCAAAAACCCCCGAGAGATCCCTCCAGCACCAGCCTGTCGGTGGCGCTGTACTCGGCCTTTCCTCCAACAACCATCCAGCCGAAGCGGTCGAACCTCCCTAGTTTACCGGGACGCATGAGCGTGACAGACCCAATCGAATCCACCTCCGAGTGCCCAAGGATCTCAAACCAGTCTCCGAAGATATGATTGCCATCGATGCCGAGCGGGCGAAACCCTTTGACGTCAGACTTTTTCCCGATGCCCGTGTTATTGATGTCGTCATTGGCAGAATTCCCCGAGGTATAGGCGAACTTGCCCGCCCCGAGCCACGGGCCCACGGTGTATTGTGCCACGAATTGCGCCTCAAAGGCGTTGAACTGGATGTCTTTGGCACCTGATGGCGCACTGGTGCAGGGGATCAACTCCCCCCGAGTATTGGTTAGGCTCCCCGGTGTACAAAACTTTCGCGTCCCCAGGAGATACAGAAAGCTGGGCTCGAGGCTCAAATTCCCCAGGCGATAACGTGCGTCAAATCCGATGTAGTAGCGGTCTTCTGTGGTGACATTGGTCGCGTCGCCGAAGATCTCGTTGAATGGACCTGTGCCAATCAGGAGGTTAGGGCCAAACGGCGCTTGCAAATGCCCGAAGACGCCGAGTAGATGCAGATCGAGCCCGGAAATCGGCCTCAGCATCAACGTGCCCCCGACAATGTAATCCTCCCCCAGTTTTGCGCTGCCGCGAAAGCGGTCGACATCCTCTTCGAGTTGGATGTAGTGCAGCAATAAAGACACCTGATCGGTGAAGTCAAATCGCACACTACCCCCTCCAGCGTCAATGGTATAAAGCAAGTAAGAGTGCAAGGGGGTGAGATTGGCCGGGATACCGCCGATCTGCCAACGGTTGCCGATCGGCAGTTGAGGGATCCGGAAATCGACATAGAGATTCTTGATCTCAAGGGTATTGGTGTCGATGCCGTTACGAAAGCCGCACTGCTCGAAGCCGTAAATATCTGCTCCCGGCACACAGCGGGATCCAACGCGATTGAAACGGGGCGCACCATAGATAGCATCGATCTCGAGGCCGAGCACCCCACGCAGGTCATCGCTGGCGATAAAGTCGAAGAAGAGCCGGGCCCGCTCCCGGCCGTAGAAAACCTGATCGTCATTGCGCGTCATGTCCAGGTCCTGGTCGGAGGTATTCTGGTCAACGTGGGGGAGGATATTCTCGAAGAAGCCCCTGGTGTGCAGCTCGGCTGCGAGGGCTGGCATGGGGATAGAATCGATAAGCGCCAGGAGAGCCACCACGCCGATGAGTCTCTGCATAAGCGATCCCTCCTTTATGGTCAATAATTATTAATACACTATATTAATCTTTAAATATTAATTTATATCATTTTAGAGCGACCAACGCTCGTGGCATCAATCCCCTGCCGAGCACTATGCTCAAAAACCTTGTTATCATTGAGCATGATCGTGGTCTGCTCACAGTGTTCGAGCCGATTGTGGTGCAGGGAGGTCAGACGAAATGCGCGCTTCAAGCATCGGCAGGGTCATAGAGCCATCCCGGCCGGGCTGTGAGCGGAAGATGGGATTGCCCCAGCGATGCGGTGAATGTGCGCGAGCGGGATCCGAAGACGTCTACGCGGATGTACTCCCTTGAGGAGCCTCGAAAACTAGACGACGGGGAGAGTGCCGAGCGCCCTTCTATGAGACAGTATTACGTGGTTGGCTTACTTTAGGAATGAACGAGGGCTGACATAGTGGGACAACTCGAGGAGTGGGCGCCGCAGAGAACGATCAGGTGGTTCCTGTCGTCGGTCAACCTGGGCGCGTCAGGGCGACCCGCCAGGTCGCCCTCAGCAATGCAACCGTGCGAGCGCGAGGTGGCGCGCTTACTGCTTCAGCCGTGGGTCCAGCGCGTCGCGCAGGCCATCACCGAACATGTTGAACGCCAGGACGGTGATGAAAATCGCCATCCCTGGGAAAATAGCGATCCAGGGGTTATCCTCGATGAACACCACATTGGCGCGCAAATCCCAGCCCCAACTCGGGGTCGGGGGCTGCGTGCCCAATCCCAGGAAGCTTAAGGCCGCTTCGACGATGATCGCCGTTGCCACCTCGAGCGTCCCCAGCACAATGACGGGCGCCATACAGTTCGGCAGGATATGCCGCACAAGCACGCGTTGATCCTTGACCCCTACCGCCCTGGCAGCCTGGACATATTCATTCTCCTTGATCGATAACGCCGTGCCGCGCACCACCCGGGCCTGCGTCGGCACACGGACAATGGCCAAGGCGATCACCACGTTGGTGACGCTGGGACCCAAAATGACGCTGATGATCAGAGCCAGCAGGAAGTTGGGGAAGGCCACCCAAATATCGACCAGCCGCATAATCAGGTTATCCACGAAGCCACCATAATAGGCCGCGATGATCCCCAACGGGATGCCCATCAAGGCGCCAAAGATGGTGGAAACCACCCCGACATAGATGGAGATGCGGCTGCCAAAAATCACCCGGCTCAGGACATCCCTGCCCATCTGGTCGGTGCCAAGCCAATATTGCCAACTAGGGCCCTCCAGCATATGCTCGGGGTGCATGTCGGCGTAGCCGTATGGCGCCAGCACGTCGGCGAGAGCCGCCACGATGAACACCAGGCAGGCGATGGTCAGGCCAAACATGGCGGTTTTACTGCGTCGCAGCCGACGGAAGGTGGCGAGCCACACACCCGTCGGCTTTTGTTCCCGCCCGACGACGGTGCCGTCGGCCCTCCAGGCGCCGCTGCGCTCGTCCAGGGCCATCCCAGCCACGCTTTCATCCGACAAGGTTTGCTGAGCTCTCATACATCCTCCCGCCGCGTTCGGTGGTATACGGTTTTTTACTCGGCATTACGCTTCCGCCTTGCCATAGCGAATGCGCGGATCGAGGAAGCAATAGACCAGATCGACACAGAGATTGGCCACTTGGAACACCAGCGCCGAGACCAGAATAAAGCCCAGCACCTGTGGGTAATCCCGATTGGTGATGGCGTCGATGCCATAACTGCCAATGCCGGGCAACGCGAACAGCTTCTCGATGATGATCGCCCCCCCTACCAGAAACCCCACCTGCAGGCCCAGCACGGTGACGGCGGGGATCAGCGCGTTTTTCAAAGCGTGCTTGTTGATGATGAGCGCCTCAGCCAATCCTTTCGCTCGCGCCGTGGTCACATAGTCCTGACGGATGACCTCCAACATGCTGCCGCGAATCAGACGGGTGAGGATGGCCGTGCGCGCCACGCCCAGCGCCACGGTGGGCAAGATCAAATGGCGCAGGTTATCGCTGACGCTCTCGCTCAGTGGAACGTAGCCCTGCACTGGCAGCCATCCCAGCCACAAACCAAAGGTGAGGAACAGCAAGATCCCGAGGAAAAAGGACGGGATCGATACCCCCACCAAGGCCAGTGTCGAAGCCCCGTAGTCCCACCAGGTATACGGCTTCACCGCCGAGATCACCCCCGCCGGCACAGAGATGATGATTTCGAAGAACAGTGCCAGGGTGATGAGCTGGAGGGTCAGAGGGAGCTTGTTCATGACCTCGTCGAAGACCGGCTTCCGGGAGAACATTGAGCGCCCCCAATCGCCCTGCACGATGTGCCACAACCATTTGCCGTATTGCACGATAATGGGATCGTCCAGTCCCCATTCGGCGCGGAGCTTCGCCGCGATCTGTGGGTCGTACTCCTGGCCGAGCAAGACGTCCACCGGGTCGCCCGGCAACATCAGCAGCACGCTGTACACCACCAGCGTGATCCCGATAAATGTCGGGATGAGCAACATAAAGCGTTTCAGCAGGTATTCACGCATGGATGAGACCTCCAAACATCGAAGCGATGAGCGCCGCATGGCGAACCCTGAGTCCGGAGCATGTTCCTCATGTTCCTATAGTCGGCCCTCAGTCCTAATCTTTATGGATGCCTCTCCTTATGCAATCATGTCGCCTCAAACCGCACATGTGGCCCTGAGCCCATTGTCCTCACCTGCGGCGGCCGGTATTTCGGGTGAAGACAGTCTGGGAAATGACCAGGCAACAACCTGGCTGCGGCGGAGAGCCCTCCAGGAGTGAGACCTGGAAGGCGTTATAGTCGGACCAGCAGCTGTCTTCGGAGCAAGCAATGGCGGGCTAGTATCTGGCGCATCTTTCCAGACCTCTTCGATCCACAATGCACGTACACGTAGAGGGGGCACCTGGATTGCGTGCGGTATCATGCCCCGAAGCCATGGGAAAGTCAATGTAAAATCGATGTGTACTGGAGGGCCCCTCCAGCTACCAATAACGGTCACCCCTTCGCGCGGCTGGGCTTTCGCACGCTTCACGCCCGTGGCAGGGCTATGCAGGACGGCGTGCGCCTCACAGGGGGAGTCACAGAGGGATGAGAAAGCAGAGAGTTTTCGCCGGGAGGGGGAGAGGGCGAGCTGCTGGCGTTCATAGTCCTTGCGCCATGCGTCACATGGGGCGGGTGGTGAGGCGGAATGCCTCCGGGGGCTGGATGCCCGCCAATGAGGTGAGATCGGGCCTATAGAGCGCAAATGCGTAAGAAACATCGCGCAGGCAAGTCCTCATCCTTGCCGGATGGTTTAGCGGCCATAATCGCCCGTTTTGACGTCGATCAATTTGCCCCCCTGAAAGGTCAGGTAATATACGAAACGTGTCGACCCAAAATTATAGGTCCAGATGGTCTGCTGCACTGGCACGAGGATTTGTACTGAGCGTTGCTGGAGGTGATCATAGGCCTGTTGTAGGAGGTATTTCGTCACGTCTTCGATATCGGTTGGCTCGCCACATCGCTCTTTCACCTCCCAGGGGCTCGCGCCAATGACGATCAGCCTGCCATGGCAGTCCAGCGCCTGTGCGCTCCCGATGACCGCTTCCAGGAGCGCGACCGCCAGGATAGTCGCCGCGACAGTGATTCGCATCAGCTTCCTTGCTCTCTCGGATAGCATTCGATGAGTGAGGCGGTGGATAGGGGCTCGAGTCTGTCGGCGGGTAGACCCCACACTCAGTGCCTTATCGGGACATACAAGCCCTACAGTCTTCACTATCGTTAGCTGCATTCAATCTATGGATCACTTTGGAGCCTCAAGAGGTTGGTCCAAGAAGTGTCGTCGAGCAGCACATGAACGTGCCGTTGCCATGATCTTCTCCAAGGCGAGCTGCATCGGTTTCCAACCGAACGGCACTCTTCGGTCGGTATCGAGGACAGGCATGCCCTCGACTGATATCATCTTTATGTGGGTATGGTATACTCAGACGCCGGCATAGAGGTGCATAGTGTAGCACAAGCTGACCGTATGCAGAAATATCAGAGGTGTCATGGGAAACCAGACGAGAACAACCGCCATACTCGTGTTCAATGGACTCGGGCACGTCCTGCTTCAGAAGCGCGACAATATCCCCACGATCCAAGAGCCGGGCAAGTGGGATGTCTGGGGTGGTCACTGCGAGGAGGGAGAAACGTTCGAGGCGTGTGCGATCCGCGAGCTCCGCGAGGAAATCGGCGTCGAGATCGCCGATCCACGTGCCCTCAAGTTTCTCATGACGCGATTCGTGGACGGACGAGAGGAAGCTGTGTTTGCCTGCCTGTTCGATGCTGACGGCACACCACCCGTGTATGAAGGCGAGCGCGCAGAGTGGTTTTCCCCTCAGGAAGCAGCTCGCATGACCATGGCCTTTGGTGCGCAGACGCTCTTCTCAGCAGCGGTGGTAATGAGAGCGAAGGCCGTACTATCCCTCGCCTGAGCCCACAATCAGCGATGACACGAACGAACGACGGCCGGCAAAGGGGGCTTTGTCGCCTACTTACGCACTGTGAGGCACTCTGGGGGTGGAGGCTGATGAGCTCTGAGGTGATCCCTGGCGCCGGCACCGGCCCGCAGGGGGGCACCGCCTCTTCTGTCCTGCCATCGACATGCGTCGTCCAATTGCGATACGCCACGCTGCCCCGTTGCCTCGGGGCCATCGCTGTGCATTACTGGTTCACGGTGTTTGATCCGGTCTCTCGTCAATGGCGCCGTTGGGAGGTATGGCAGACCAAGAACGCCGGGGGCAAGAGCATCGGTCACATCCATTGCGACCTGCGGCATCCGGATTGCGGGGTAGGCGGGGGCGCTTACCGCCTTGCGGCCGAATGGGACGGCGGCGCTGCGCGGGACATTTGTGCCGTTTTAGCGAGGTCACAGGAGTACCCCCACTGGGATCGTTACCGCGCCTGGCCCGGTCCGAACAGTAACACCTTTGTGGCGTGGGTATTACGAGAGGCCGGTCTGCACCACTCGTTCGATCCGCGGGCGATCGGGAGGGACTACATGGGCCTGCTCGGGATGCGGCTCTCTTTCAGGCCGGCTTATGCACAGGTGGAGACGCCCGTCCTCGGAGTCAGGATCAGCCTGCATGCCGGTGTGGAGGTGCATCTGCTCGGTTTGACCTGCGGTCTGCGGTGGTCGCCGCTAGAGGTTTACACACCTTTTGGGCGAGTGGTCTTCTGGAAAGACATGGGCCAGCGGCTGCTATAATGCGACTGACGATACCACGGCGGACCGCCTGAGACCGCCCGCTCCGCCGACCAACCTGGCACGGTAGCGGACCCGAGCCCCCGCGGCGTGCCGCCTGGAAGGATGCCCAATGAAGCGGTTATGTGTGTACTGTGGATCACGCCCTGGAAGCCAACCCGCCTATACGGAAGCAGCCAAGAACCTGGCGCGTGCTCTGGTCAACAGGAAGATCGAGGTGGTATACGGCGGTGCCAGTGTCGGCACGATGGGAGTGCTGGCGAATACGGTGCTCGCGGAAGGCGGTCATGTGATCGGCATCATCCCCCAGGCCGTCCTCGGCAGGGAAGTGGTGCACCGAGGGCTGTCGGAGCTGCGTGTGGTCACCTCTATGCATGAGAGAAAGGCGCTCATGGCCGAGCTATCTGACGGCTTTATCGCGCTCCCAGGGGGGCTCGGCACGCTCGACGAGGTCTTTGAGATCCTCACGTGGGGGCAACTGGGTCTACATCAGAAGCCATGTGGCCTGCTCAACATCCGCGATTACTATCGGGGGCTGGTTGACTTTCTGGACCATGCCGTCTCCGAGAGGTTTATCACCGAGGTGCACCGCGCCATGCTCCTCGTGGAGGAGGAGCCGGAGCGGCTGCTTGACCAGTTTGAGCGCTATAAGGCGCCCGCCGTGGCCAAGTGGGTCGATCGCACGAGCGCCTAACCATCGGCGGCCAAACTCCTGGGGGCGCCAACGTCGAGGGCTACGTTGCCTCGCCGACTGGCACCGTGCGGGACAGTTCAAACACCACCGCTTCGCCGCGGAGGGAGCGAACAGCGCGCTTCGACCAGGGGGCGCCTGATACGAACGAGGGACATTGCCATGGGCTGGCTGGATGGAACGGTCGCATTGGTGACGGGCGGAGGTTCAGGCATCGGACGGGCGATCGTCGCCCGCTTTGTCGAGGAAGGAGCGCACGTCGGTGTCTTGGAGCGTGCCACAGATAGGGTGGAGCAACTAGGGGCGGACTTCGGCGACGCAGTGGTGGCCGTCCAGGGTGACGTAACCCGTCTCGATGACAATAAACGGGTCGTGGCGGCAACGGTCAGGGCCTTTGGTCAGCTGGATGTCTTTGTCGGCAACGCCGGTATCTTCGATAACTTCCTTCCCCTCCCCGATTTCCCTGAGGAGAGGCTCGGCGAGGCTTTTGACGAGCTGTTCGCGGTGAACGTCAAGGGCTACGTCCTGGGGGCGAAAGCGGCGTTACCCGCGCTGCAGGCGACCGGAGGCTGCATGGTGTTTACCGCCTCCGTGGCGGGCCTCAATTCGGGCGGGGGCGGGGCCCTGTACACCGCCTCGAAGCATGCCGTTGTGGGGTTGATTCGGCAGCTCGCCGTTGAGTTGAGCCCACTGGTCCGGGTGAATGGTGTGGCTCCGGGCGGCACCCGGACAGACCTGCGCGGACTGGCCGCACTCGGCCAAGACGAGCAGTCGCAGTTCGCAGGACCCGGCTGGGAGGAGCGGTTGCGGAGCACCAACCCCCTCCAGCTCGCCCTGCAGCCCCATGATCTGACCGGAGCATACGTGTTTCTGGCATCCAAAGCGAACGCCAGGGGGCTCACCGGGGTCCTCATCACCGTCGATGCCGGAGCGACCCTCCGCATGCCGCGTCGAGGCTAGCTGGCGGCGTGCTGAGAGTATGGGCAATGGAAGGAGGAGTGCCATGGCGATGGACGTCAAACAGGCGGTGGATATCGAGCAAGGCCTCATTGGTCGGCAGATCTTCATCGACCCGGAGATCTATGCGCAGGAATTAGAGCAGATCTTCGCCCGCTGCTGGCTGTTCCTGTGCCATGAAAGCCAGATCCCCCATCCCGGCGACTTCTTTAGCACCTACATGGGAGAAGACCCCGTGCTCGTGGTGCGGGATAGTGAGGGAAAAATTCACGCCTTTCTCAATATCTGCCGCCATCGTGGCAACCGCCTGTGCCGGGCGGACGAGGGTAATGCCGAGCGCTTTACCTGTGCCTATCACGGGTGGACCTACCGCAACGATGGGCGGTTGGTTGGGGTGCCATACTTCAGGGAGGCCTATCATGGGGCGTTGGAGCGCGAACGCTGGGGGTTGATCCCAGTGGCACAGTTGGACAGCTACAAGGGATTGCTGTTCGCGACGTTTGACCCCACGGCGCCACCGCTGCTGGAGTATCTGGGTGAGACGGCCTGGTATCTGGATACGTTCTTCGATCGCCGCGACGGGGGTATCGAGGTCATCGGCGGCATGCACAAGTGGGTGATGCCCTGTAACTGGAAGTTCCCTGCGGAGAATTTCGGCGGCGACAACTACCACGTGCAATGGACCCACATGTCGGCCATTAAAACGGCGTTCAGCTCTGGCGTGTCGGCCAAACCGACCACCACCGGGAGTCTGGTGTCCCCCGGCAACGGCCATTGCCTGATCTGTTTGGGCCCCAAGGACGTAGCTGAGCCGCCGGTGCCCGAGATCCTGGCCTATGAGGAGGGGATCCGCCCGGAGGTCGAGAAACGACTCGGCCCACGGGTCCACCTGATTAATCCCATCGTTGGCACGGTATTCCCCAACTTTTCCTTCCTCCGCGCCACCTCACGGACCTTCCGTGTCTGGCACCCACGCGGACCCGAGAAGACCGAGGTATGGTCGTGGGTCTACGTCGATAAGGCCGCCCCACCCGAGGTGAAGGAAGCCACGCGGTTAGCCGGCATCCGTGGGTTCAGCCCCTCGGGGACCTTCGAGCAGGATGACATGGACAACTGGCAGGAGTGCACGCGCACGTGCCGTGGGGCAGTTTCCCGGCGCTATGCCCTGAATACGCAGATGGGTCTGGGACATGAAAGATTCAATGAGGACCTTAAGGCCTGGGCCAGCGATTTCCGCATGAGCGAGAGCAATCATCGCCAGTTCTACCGGCGCTGGGCGCAGCTCATGACGACCGAGAGCTGGGCGGAGATGTAGAACGTGGTAAGGCAAGGCCGAGGACTGAGTGCGAGAACGGAGAAGGGGAAACTGTGGACTCAATCCTGTATCGCAACCGGGCTCTATGTACGAGCCCAGCCCACCAGAGGCGGGAAGCGATGGCCAGGGGGGTTGACTCGCGCTCGTCCCTTCGCTACACTCGGCGTGATGTGGCTTTCTACTGCGCTTCCGACCGAGCATTTCGCACGTCCGCCACAGGGGCTCATAAGGGCGAAAGGCGGGTTCGCTCCTGGCGGCATCGTTGACGCATAAACGGTCGGAGAAGGGATCTCACCAAGGTCCTGGCCCGCCGTTGGCAGCAATCGTGGAGATCGCCCTTGTGGCTTCATCGCCAGGCCTATAATGGGGTGGCGTAAAAGAGGAGGGCTCAGCATGCTGACCCGTGAAGAAAATGAGTTGGTCACCAGAATTGGCCCGGGAACGCCGATGGGAGAGGTGATGCGACGCTACTGGATTCCGGCGCTCATCTCCTCGGAGTTACCGGAACCCGACTGCGCGCCGGTGCGCGTGCAGCTGTTGGGCGAGGAACTGGTGGCCTTTCGCGATACCGAAGGGAGGATCGGGCTGCTGGACGAGTTCTGCCCTCACCGCCGGGTATCGCTTTGGCTCGGCCGTAATGAGGAGTCTGGCCTGCGCTGTGTCTATCACGGCTGGAAGTTCGACGTGAACGGCACGTGTGTCGACCAGATGAACGAGCCTCCGGATTGCAGTTTCGCCCATAAAGTGCGCACCACGGCCTACCCCACCGTCGAACTGGGTGGGATCATCTGGGCCTATATGGGGCCGCGCGAGAAAATGCCGCCGCCGCCCGAGTTCGAGTGGACGCAGGTGCCGGCGACGCACCGGCATGTGTCGAAGGTGATCGAGGAATGCAACTGGCTGCAAGCCCTCGAGGGCGGCATCGATACCTCCCACGCGCCGATCCTGCACCGCACCATCTCTGCCACCACCAGCAAAGCCGGCGTGCCGTTGATGGGGCCTTTTGTACAGGGCAAGGCGCCGACCCTGGAGGTGGACGTGACCGACTACGGCTACCGCTACGTCGGCGTCCGCCCCTTGGAGGAGGACGAAACGTACGTTCGCACCTACCATTACGTCATGCCCTTCACGCAGATCCGGCCGCAGCAATTCCGCTACCGCGGCCGAGAGCAACCGCGGGCCGCGGGCCACTTCTGGGTGCCCATGGACGACGAGAATTGCATGGTGTGGAACTGGATGTACAGCTGGGGGGACGCACCGTTCACCGACGAGGAGCGTTTGGAGCGCGCCTCCGGCAACGGCCCTGACCACGTCGATCCGCGCACCTTCCGCTCGAAGGTCAACAGACGTAACGGTTGGTTGATCGATCGACAGGTGCAAAAGACCGAGACGTTTACCGGCATCGAAGGCATCAACGCCCAGGACCGTGGGGTGCAGGAGAGCATGGGCCCCATCGTGGATCGCAGCAGGGAGTACCTGGGGCCGGCCGACCGGGCGATCATCGTCACGCGCCGTCTGCTGCTGCAGGCTATCAAAACGGTCGAAAATGGAGGTGATCCTCCAGGTGCCGACACCAGCTATTATCGAGCCCGCGCCGTCGAGCGCATCCTCCCCAGGGGCGTCCAATGGCGAGACGCGCTGTTGCCGGAGATGTATCCGGGGGCTGAGCCGATGGCAGTGGCGCACTAGGTGTGTTAGGGGGGTGAAGTGTGGCTTCTCCCCCCTTTGAACCACCCTCCAGAAACGGGGAGGGGGCAGAGAGTCAGGTCGGCAATCCCGACGCGAGAGGTGAGGATGGCGGAGGTAGGTGACCCCATTGCCTTCGAGCTGTTCAAGAATGCGATCTTCTCCATCGCCGACGAGATGGCGTTGACCGTCGTGCGTACCACCTATTCGGGCGTGCTGAAGGACAACATGGACTTCTCCACCGCCCTGGCTGACGCCGACGGTAAGCTGGTGGCGCAGGGCTTGACGCTCCCCGGCCATCTCGGATCGATACCGACGGCGTTGGAGTCGATCATGCGCCGGTTCGGGGGCAACATGGGGCCCGGCGACGTCTTCATCATGAACGACCCCTTCGACGGTGGGATGCACCTGCCGGACATCTTCGTCATCAAGCCGCTCTACGTCGACGGCAGGCGCGTCGCCTTCGCGGCCACGGTCTGTCATCATACCGATGTCGGGGGCCGCGTCCCGGGGTCGAACGCCTCGGACTCGACGGAGGTCTATGCCGAGGGGCTGCGCATCGCGCCGATGAAGATGTACGAGGCGGGGAAGCGGAATGAGACGCTGTTCACCTTTATCGAGAAGAACGTGCGCGTGCCGGTCAAGGTTTTCGGTGATTTACGTGCCCAGCTCGCTGCCTGCCACATCGCCGAGCGTCAGTTCCTGGAACTGGTGGGGCGCTACGGCACGGACACCGTGCGTCTGTACATGCAGGAAGTCATCGATTATGCCGAGCGCTTGACGCGCGCCGCCGTCGCCAAGCTCCCTGACGGTGTCTATCGCTTCGAGGACTGGATCGATGACGACGGCATCGATGTCGGCAAGCCGATCCGCCTGTTTGTCACCCTGACCAAGACGGGGGACAGCCTCATCGCCGATTGGACCGGCAGCTCACCGCAGGTCAAGGGTGCCATCAATAACACGCTGTCGTATACCAAGGCAGCCACCTACTGCGCCGTCCGGTCCGTCCTGCCACCCGGCATTCCGAACAATGAAGGGGTGTTTCGGGCCATCGAGGTGATCGCGCCGCCGGGCACGATCGCCAACGTCGTGTTGCCCGGTGCCACCGCCGCGCGGGGTCTCACTGGCTTTCGCATGGTCGACTGCTGCTTCGGGGCGCTGGCGATGATGGTGCCCGATCTCGTGTTCGCGGCCTCCGACGGCGGCAACACCGGGGTCTCCATCGGCGGCTACCACGCCGATCGGAAGCCCTTCATCTACGTCGATTTTACCTGCGGTACCTGGGGTGGCCGGCCGTTCGCCGACGGGCTCGACGGCAACTCGAACATGTTCGCCAACATGGCGTCGACGTCGGTGGAGGTCACCGAGGCGGAGCACCCGATTCAGATCCTCGCCTATGAGTTCGTGGCCGACAGGGCGGGGGCCGGGAAATACCGCGGCGGCACCCCGTACCGGCGCGAGTACCGCTTCTTGGAGGAAGAGGGCATCTTACAGGTGCGCTCCGACCGTCGCGCCATTCGGCCCTACGGATTGTATGGCGGTAACCCGGGCAAACCGTCATCGAACTACCTGAACCCGGACCTCGACGATCGACCCCTGGAGTCGAAGCTGACGATGACCATCCGGCGCGGCCAAGTGTTCCGTCATGAATTGGCCGGAGCCGGAGGCTGGGGCGATCCGCTGGAGCGCGACCCGGAGGCCGTGCTGAAAGACGTCCGCAACGCACTGGTCAGTCGATCCGCCGCCGCGAATGATTACGGCGTGGTCATCGACACGCATCACTGGAAGGTCGATGAGGCGGCAACACAGCGCTTGCGCTCGGAGATACGGACGGCTCGTGGGTGGTCCGAGGTGCCGAAGGTGCTCTGGGAGGAGTCCCCCAAACTGCCGATGCCAACCCCCTAGTCCAATAACGTTCACCCTTCCCACCACGCATCAATCCTCCTTTCGCTGCGGCACACTTCCCCTCTGGGAGAGGGTGGGCGTGTGGGTGAGGGCAGTAGGGGGAGAACCCGCTCACAGCGATCAACGCTGCCCCGACGGTTTGACGCATCTTCCACGAGTCGCACAGGATGGAGAGTTCCCATATGGCAGGTTTTCGCGTCGGGGTCGACATCGGCGGCACGTTCACCGACATCGTCTTCCTGGGTCAGGACGGCACCATTCACACCAAAAAGGTGTCGTCCAGCACCGACAACTATGCCCGTGCGATCATTGACGGCCTCGCCCAAGTGTTTCAGGAAGGCGGCTACCACGGCGCCAGCGTCGAGGAGGTGCTGCATGCCACCACGGTGGCCTCGAACGCCATCCTAGAGCTGAAGGGGGCCAAAACCGGGCTGATTACCACCAAGGGCTTCCGTGACATCCTGGAGATCCGCAATCTGCGCATGCCACGCCTCTACGACCTCACCTGGCAGAAGCCACCGCCGCTGGTGGAGCGCTATCTGCGCGTCGTGGTCGATGAACGCGTCAACGTCCATGGTGGCATCGAGCGGGCGCTCGATCCGACGGACGCGGAGGGCGCCGTTGACAAGCTGCTGGCCGAAGGGGTCGAGGCCATCGCGGTGTGCCTGCTGAACTCGTTTGCCAATCCCGTTCACGAACTGATGGTCAAAGAGATCGTCAGGCGTCGAGCCCCGGACCTGCCGTGCTGCATCAGCTTCGAGGTTCTCCCCGAGATCAAAGAGTACGAGCGCACATCGACCACGGTGATCAACACCTACGTCATGCCGCTCGTCGCGCGCTATCTGGCCAGCCTGCGGGGGGAGCTTGAGCGCCTCGGCATTGCCGCAGCGCTGCTCTTGATGCAATCGAACGGTGGGCTCACCACCGCTGAGGCGGCGATGAAAACGCCGATGCACATCATCGAATCGGGTCCGGCCGCCGGTGTGATCGGTGCGCGGTCCCTGGCGCATGCCCTGGCGTTACCCAACGTCATCACTTTCGACATGGGAGGGACCACCGCGAAAGCGTCGATCGTGGAGGGGGGTGAGGTCGCGCGGTCGCTCGAATATCAGGTAGGCGGCGGCATTATGACGGGCTCCCGGCTGCTCACCGGCGCCGGATACACGCTCAAGGTGCCGGCGATCGACCTGGCGGAGGTCGGGGCGGGAGGCGGTTCCGTCGTCTGGATCGATGCCGGCGGCTCGTTGCAGGTCGGGCCGCGCAGTGCCGGCGCCTCTCCCGGCCCGCTCTGCTACGATCTGGGCGGTACAGAACCGACGATCACCGATGCCAACGTCATTCTCGGCTATATCAATCCGGCTTATCTCGTGGGGGGGGCGTTGCCGTTGAACGCCGACAAGGCTCGCCGGGTCTTCGAGGCAACCGTTGCGGCACCGCTCGGCCTCCCACTAGCCCATGCGGCTTACGGCGCGCATCAGATCGCCGCCTCGAACATGATTCGTGCCATCAAGGCGGTATCGACCGAACGTGGCCGCGACCCGCGGGATTATGTGCTGTTCGCCTTTGGTGGGAACGGCCCTCTGTTCGCCGCTGGCATGGCGGAAGCGTTGCGGATGAAACGGATCGTCGTGCCCCCGTCGCCCGGCCTATTTTCCGCCTTCGGGCTGCTCTACGCCGATGTCGAACATCACTACTCGCGGACGTTCAGGCGCCTGTTGGGCGGAGTTGCTCCCCAGGAACTGAATGAGGCCTGGGACCGCTTGGTACGCGAGGCCGAGGAGCAGCTCACGGCGGACGGCTTCCACGCCAACCAGATGCGCATCCGTCGCGCCGCCAATATGCATTACCAGGGGCAGACTTTCGAGCTCACGGTGTCGGTGCCCGAAGGCCCGCTGGATCACAAGGCTTTGACCGACTTGGC
>Ga0081538_10002368_pt1 | contig 18530 bp, 17 predicted proteins | sample TabmetS5T2R1_FD_71022 | JGI IMG/M metagenome (GOLD analysis project Ga0081538, IMG submission 71022) | Tabebuia heterophylla rhizosphere microbial communities from the University of Puerto Rico - S5T2R1 | ecosystem: Host-associated > Plants > Roots > Rhizosphere ... | reverse complement strand
CGACGCTGGCGGCGCTGACCGCGCGGTCCAGGTCGGCGTCGTCGCAGACGATCATCGGGTCGGAGCCGCCCAGCTCCAGGGTGACCCGCTTGAGGTCCTCGGCGGCGGCGGCCATGGTCTGCTTGCCGACCGCGGTGGAGCCGGTGAAGGCGATCTTGCGGACCAGCGGGTGGCGGACCAGCGCGGCGCCGGCCACCGGCCCGGTGCCGGTGACGACGTTGACCACCCCGGCGGGCAGGCCGCCCTGGTGCAGCAGCTCGGCCAGGCGCAGGGTGGTCAGCGGGGTCGTCTCGGCCGGCTTGGCGACCACCGTGTTGCCGGTCACCACCGCCGGGCCGAGCTTGTTGGCCAGCAGCGTGGTCGGGAAGTTCCACGGCACGATCGCGCCGACCACCCCCAGCGGGCGGCGCAGCACCACCCCGTAGGCGCCCTCGTCCAGGTTGGGGACGTAGCCGCCGCGGAGGTTGCGGGCCAGGCCGGCGTAGTGCTCCAGCGTCGCCAGGCAGCGGTCGATCTCCAGGTGCGCCTCGCGCAGCGGCTTGCCCTGCTCGCGGGTGAGCTGCGCGGCCAGCTCGCCGGCGCGCGCCCGCGCGTGGGCGGTGGCCTGCTGGAGCAGCTCGCCGCGGCGGGCGGCCGGGGTGTCCCACCAGCCGGGGAACGCCTGGTGGGCGGCGCCGACGGCGTCGTCGACGTCGGCGGCGGTGGCGGCGGGGACGGTGTCGACGACCTCGCCGGTGGCCGGGTCGCGGACCTCGAGCCGCTCCGGTCCGGCGCTCTGGCGCGGGCCGCCGTCCACGAACATCGGCCTCACGGCGACCGCCTGCCGTCGATCCCCAGCAGCCGCACCAGGCTGGCGTGGCAGAGCGCCTTGAAGCGCGGGTGGGACTCCCGCCAGTCGTCACGTGGGAGCCAGGTCAGGAAGGTGCCGTCGATCACGGCGCGCATGGCGGCCGCGGCCTCCACGGGGTCCTCCACCGCCAGGCTGCCTCGCGCCACGCCGTCGCGGATCAGCTCCTCGTACAGGCCGTTGATGATGTCGGTGGCCAGGCCGGAGAGCCGCCCGAACGACGGCACCCTGGCGGCGTGCTCGACGAGGTCGACGTAGAGCAGGTAGAAGTGGCGGTTGCGCTCGGCGTCGATGAAGATCGCGTCCATCAGCGCGGCGATCACCTGGTTGGGGTCGTCGACCCCGGCGATGCGCTCGCGGATGCGGACGCCGGTGCGCTCCAGCGCGTAGCGCATGGTGGTGAGGAACAGGTTCTCCTTGGTCTTGAAGTAGTAGAGGACCATGCCCTTGCTGACGCCCGCCTCGTCGGCCACGTCCTGCAGCGACAGCCGGTGGCTGCCCTGCCGGGTGATGACCCGGTAGGCGCTGCGCAGCAGCGCCTGGGCACGGGGCGACAGCTCCGTGGGGTCCTCGACCGCGTCCTGCGCGCGTGCCATGCCCCCTCCCCTAGCGGCCGGCGAACTTGGGCGGCCGCTTGTCGGTGAACGCCATCATGCCCTCCCGGGCGTCCTCGGAGGCGAACAGCGGGGCGAGCTGCTCCAGCTCGGCCTGGAGGCCGTCGGCGAGCGGCCGGTCGGCGCCCTGGTGGACCGCGCGCTTGACCGCGGCGATCGCCAGCGGCGCGCCGCCGGCCAGGCCGGCCGCCAGCTCGGCGACAGTCTTGTCCAGCTCGCCGGCGGGGACCAGGCGGTCGACCATGCCGAGCCGGTGGGCCTCGTCGGGGGTGACGGTGCGGCCGCTGGCCATCAGCTCCAGCGCGCGGCCGCGGCCGATCAGGCGCGGCAGGCGCTGGGTGCCGCCGGTGCCCGGCAGCAGCCCCAGCGTCACCTCTGGCAGGCCGATGCGGTAGCTCCCCTCGGCGGCGACGCGGAGGTCGCAGGCCAGCGCGATCTCGTAGCCGCCGCCGAGGGCGTGACCGGCGATCGCGGCGACGAACAGCGGCGCCTCGGCGGCGAAGCGGTCGAAGACCTGGTGGGCGCGGCGGACCATGGCCAGGTTCTCGTCGGCGGAGCGCGCCAGGAAGCCCTTGACGTCCGCGCCGGCAGAGAAGAACTTCTCGCTGGCCGAGCGGACCACCCCGACGGCGGCGCCGGCGGCGACCCGGCCGATCGCCTGGTCGAGCGCCTCCAGGAAGGCCGGGTCGTAGCTGTTGGCCGGCGGCCGGTCCAAGGTGATCCAGCCGACCCCGTTCTCGACGCTGGCAGTCACCGACATCGCCGCTCCTCCCGCTAGACCAGCCCGCCGACCACGACCGACTTCAGCTCCGTGTACTCCTCCAGCGCCTCCTGCCCGTGCTCGCGGCCGAAGCCGCTCTGCTTGGTGCCGCCGAACGGCAGCTCGTCGTAGCCGTAGTGGAGCTGGTTCACCCAGGTCACGCCCGCGTCCAGCTCGCGGATGGCGCGGTCGATGGCGACCGCCGAGCGGGTCCAGATCGAGGAGCCCAGGCCGTACTGGCTGGCGTTGGCGCGCTGGATCGCCTCGTCGAGGTCCTCGACCTTCCACACGGGCAGGATCGGGCCGAAGACCTCCTCGGTGGCCAGCCGCGAGTCCTCGGGGGCGTCCACCACCACCGCCGGCTGGAAGAAGTGCCCGGGCCCGTTCAGCGCCTCGCCGCCGACCAGCACCTTGGCGCCGCGGTCGACCGCGTCGGCGAGCTGCGCGGCCAGCAGGTCGCGCTGGGCGGCGGTGTGCAGCGGCCCGATGCGCAGCTTCGGCTTCTCGGCGCGGGTGTCGCCGGGGCCGGGCTCGTAGCGGCCGACCCGCTCCACCAGCCGGTCCAGGAACGCCTGGTAGACCTCGGCCTGGACGAACGCGCGCTTGGGCGCCAGGCAGGCCTGGCCGCAGTTCCAGTAGCGGCCGATCTGGATGCCCTTGACGGCGCCGTCCAGGTCGGCGTCGGCCAGCACGATCGTCGGGTCGGAGCCGCCCAGCTCCAGGCTCACGCGCTTGAGCGCCGGGCCGGCCAGCTCCATGATCCGCCGGCCGGTGGCGGTCTGCCCGGTGAACGCGACCCGGCGGACGCCCGGGTGCGCCACCAGCGCCTCGCCGGCCACCGGCCCGGTCCCGGTGACGACGTTGAGCACGCCCGGCGGCAGGCCCGCCTCGCCGGCCAGCTCGGCCACGCGCAGGGTGGCCAGGGGGGTCGTCTCGGCCGGCTTGGCGACCACCGTGTTGCCGGCGGCCAGCGCCGGGCCGACCTTGTTGGCCAGCAGGGTCAGCGGGAAGTTCCACGGCGTGATCGCGCCCACCACCCCCAGGGGGCGCCGCACCACCAGGCCGTAGGCGGGGCCGAACTGGCTGGGCAGCTCCTGGTAGCTGCCGCGCAGCTTGCTGGCGGCCTCGGCGTAGTAGCGCAGGCCGCCGAGGAAGTGCCGCAGCTCGCCCTGGGCCTCCAGCGTCGGCTTGCCCTGCTCGCGGGTGAGCAGGGCGACCAGCTCGCCGGCGTGCGCCTCGGCGGCGTCCGCCAGCCGCCGCAGGTGCTCCGCGCGCTCGACGGCGTCGGTGCGCCGCCAGGCCCCGAACGCCTCCGCGGCGGCCGCGACCGCGGCGTCGACCTCCTCCGCCGTCGCGGCGGGGACCTGGTCGACGGTGTCGCCGGTCGCCGGGTCGGCGACCGCGATGGGCGACCCGCCGCCGGCCGTCCTGGTCCCGCCTATCCACATGTCGGCCACGATGCTCATCCCTTCGCCGTCGCGCTGGCCACCAGGCCCGACCAGACCTGTATGTTGCCATCTGACTGACCGGATGGTCGAGCCGCCCGGCGGCGGCGAGGGGCAGCGGCGTGGCCGCTACCGGCGCAGCGCGGCCGTCCCGGTGGGGCTGCCGGCTGCCGTGGTCACGAGGGCTTGCGGGCGGTGAGGCTGGCGTAGGCGATGTGCCCGAAGAAGGTCCCCGCCGCCACGCGCCGCCGGGCCTCCGCCTTCAGCGCCGCGGCGGTGTCGGCGCCGAGCTGCCCCGCCGCCGCCAGCATGTCGGCGCCGCGGTCCACCACCGTCAGCATGTAGCCGCCCTCGGCATCCACGAACCCGTGGCTGCGGAAGCCCGCCAGCTCCAGGCCGCCGGCGCGGACCAGGGCGGGCAGCCGCCGCACCAGGAAGCGGTCGTGCACGGAGTTGGCCATCATGACCGCCACGCAGGCCTGCAGCGGGTCGTGGTCGCCGAGCGCCACCGTGGTGGTGGCGTAGTCGCCGTCGAACACCGCCAGCCAGCCCTTGGGGCGCAGCACCCGGGACGCCTCGGCCAGGGCACGTCCGGGATCGGGCACGTGCGACAGCGTGGAGTCGAACACGACCACGTCGAAGGTCTCGTCCTCCAGGGGAAGCGAGCGGCCGTCGCCCTGCCGGAAGGTGAGGTTGGGCAGGTCGGCCGCCAGCTCGCGGGCTCTGGCCAGCAGCGACGGCGCCGGGTCGATGCCGACCACCTCGGCGACGTCGGGCCAGCGGGCAAGCGCCCGGGTCAGCACCCCGGTCCCGCAGCCCACCTCCAGCACGCGCGCCTGCGTGGGGAAGGCGATCTCGGCCAGGAACGCGCGCCGCATCGCCTGTTGCTGCGGGTCGGCGCCGCGCGTCTCCAGAACCTCGGCGAGCCGCTCCTGGGCGGCGGTGTCGAGCTCGCTGAAGGTGGCCCACACGTCTGCCATGGCCGTCACTCCGAGGACCAGGTGGTCTCGAACGAGGGGTACAGCGTCAGCCCGCCGTCCACGAACACGGTCTGGCCGGTGATGTAGGCGGCCTCGTCGGAGCAGAGGAAGGCGGTGACGGCGGCCATCTCCTCGGCGTCGCCGGCGCGGCGCATCGGGATGTGGCGCTCCACCATCGCCCGCTTGGCGGGGTCGTCCACCCAGGAGCGGTTGATCGGGGTGACGGTGGCGCCCGGGCCGATGCCGTTGACGCGGATGCCGCGGGAGGCGAACTCCAGCGCCAGGGTGCGGGTGAGGTTCTGCATGCCGCCCTTGGACACGGAGTAGCCGAGGAACCGGGGCTTGGGGATGAGCTGGTGGACGCTGGAGACGTTGACGATGACCCCTGGCCGGCCGGCGTCCAGGAAGTGCCGGACCGCGCGCTGGGCGCAGAGGAAGGCGCCGCGCAGGTTGACCGCCAGCACCTTGTCGAACTGGCCGACCGGCAGGTCCTGGGTGTCGGCGGCGATCTGGATGCCGGCGTTGTTGATCAGGTAGTCGAGCCGGCCGTACTCCTCCAGCACCCGCTCGAACATGCGGGCGACCTCGTGCTCGTTGGCGACGTCGGCGCGGACCAGGATCGGACGCGTCCCGGCCTCGCTCATCTTCTTCATGCAGAGGTCGACGCCGTGCTCGATCGCCTCCTTGGTCTCCTCGGCGCCCTCGGCCGGCCCGACGTAGTTGATGGCGACGTTGACGCCTTCCTGGCCGAGCCGGATGGCGATCGCCTGGCCGATCCCGGAGCTGCCGCCGGTGACGATCGCGACCTTGCCCTGCAGTCCCTTCATGACGTCCTCCCTGTGACAACCGATGGCGCCGCTACTCAGCCGCGGCGCCAGGCGCGGAAGGCCTCCAGCAGCGGCGCCATCGCCGCCGGCGAGACCGCCTCCTCCGAGAGGCGGCCGCTGAGCCGGATGGTGGTGCGCAGCTGCTCCAGGTAGGCGCCGCAGTCGTCGCACTCGGCGAGGTGCTCCTCGAGACGCTCGCGGTCTTCGGGTGCCATGGCGCCTTCGAGGTAGTCGCCGAGGAGCTCCACGACCTCCTGGCAGCTGAGCTCCTCCACGCTCACCCCTTCGCCCTCGTCGCCCCCTTCGTTGCACAGGCAGTCCCCGCAGCATCCGCGGCGTTACAGCAGGGACAGGTGAAGACGCCACGCCGCCGTGTGAGACTGGCGGGGCGATGACCCCACGGGCGACCGACAGCACCGGCCCCGCCGTCCCGGCCGACGAGGCCGCGCTGGTGGCTGCGCTGCGGCGCGGCGACGAGGCGGCGTTCGTCCGGCTGGTGGAGGCGATGCACGGGTCGATGCTGCGCCTGGCCATGATCCACGTCGGCGACCGGGCGACCGCCGAGGAGGTGGTGCAGGACGCCTGGCTGGGCGTGCTGCGGCAGCTGGACCGCTTCGAGGGCCGCTCGTCGCTGAAGACCTGGATCCTGCGGATCACCGGCAACCGGGCCAAGACCCGGGCGCTGCGGGAGCGCCGCACCCTTCCCTTCTCGGCCCTGCCCGGCGGCGACGCGGACGCCGACGAGCCGGTGGTCGAGCCGGACCGGTTCCTGCCGGCCGGGCACCGCTGGGCCGGCCACTGGGCCTCCCCGCCGGCGAGCTGGCGGGAGGTGCCCGAGGACCTGCTGCTGTCGCGCGAGACCATGCGGGAGGTCGGGCGGGCGGTGGACGGGCTGCCGCCCGCCCAGCGGGCCGTGCTGGTCCTGCGCGACGTCGAGGGCCTGAGCGCCGCCGAGGCGTGCCGGCTGCTCGAGCTGAGCGAGGGCAACCAGCGGGTGCTGCTGCATCGGGCCCGCTCCAAGGTCAGGGCGGCACTGGAGCGCCACCTGGACGCGGGCTCCGCGCGGCAGTGACCTCCACGCCGCTCACCCGAGGGCCGCGGCGCCGAAGGCGTAGGTGAAGCGGCGGCACCAGATCACCACCGTGCGGTAGCGGTCGAGCGGGATGCCATCGCGGATCTCGTAGTTCTGGCTGCCCTGGTTGGCCTTGAGGCGGCCAAGGCTGCGGAAGTCGTCGTCGAAGGTGTCGCGCGGCGCGTCGGCCGCCGCCGTGGACAGGTAGACGAACAGGTCGGGGCCGTTGCTGGTGCGCAGCCGCTCGAGGCGCAGGAAGCGCCTGCCGTCGGCCAGCTCCAGCGCCACCGCGCGGCCCGAGGTGGCATGGCCCAGCGAGCGGAACGGGCCGGCCGCGAGGACCTTCGGCTCTGGGTCCGGCCGCCGGGCCTGCCGCTGGGCCGGGGCGGTGTCGCCGGGGGTTCCTGGCGGCGCCGTCGCCGCCGCCGGCAGCGCCTCGTCGACCCGCTCGTCGATCAGCAGCTTCTGCGGCTGGAACCAGGCCAGCCCGGCGGCCAGGGCGAGCACGCCGCCGGCCGCCGCGACCACGAGCATCCTGCGCCGGCGCGACCTTCGCTCCACATCGTGCTCCTTCGCGGGCGTGCAACCTCGCCACATCGTCTCCGCCGGCAGGCGTCTTGTTACGGCCGGGGTGCCGCCGCCGCGAGCAGCAGCGCCTCACCGCCGTGATCCAGGTGCCCAACCGGACTCTGGGACCTGCCCGAATCGGTCAGCCTTTCCCCTCACCGGCTGTCTGGGCTGTTCCATCCCGGTCCCCGCCTTCCGGTGGAGTGACCGCGGCTCGCAGGTGGCTGCGATGGAGTGCTGAATCAACGAGGGAGATTCCTGCCAGCAACGCAATCACTGTGCCAGCCAGCCCGCAGAGGGAAGCCCACCATTCTTGAATGATAAGAGCCCCAATGACTGCTCCAACAAATCCCGGGATGACGAGAAGAAGCGAGATTGCCAGCAGACGATAGGCATAGATCCTCGGAATCTTCCGAAAACGACGCCAACGCTCGATCACCCCGAGCCCTCGGTACTCCAGTGTGCTCAGTTCTCGGTCGGTAAGCGACTTGGATTTTTCCCATGAATACGGCCAGGCGCCCTTTTCGAATATGGCCTTTGCTTGCAGCATGACTTCAACGCCCGAGTAGTAGCCGAGCTGGCCAATCAACGTGTTGTGCTGCGCATAGATAACAGCCGCTCCTAATCCGAGAGGAGCTATCGCAAAGAGAATGGCCGGTCTTGTGACGTTGCCGAAAGCAACACCGAAGATCGCCGTAGCTGCAGCTAGGAATAGCAGGACTGCACCATCGCGCTGACTGACCCGGCTAACAAGCTCCTGGCGACTGGTTTCAAAATAGGCAACGAGGAGATTGACCTTGAACTGAGCATCGTCTCTCTGAATTGGCCTTTCTGGCATTGACTCTGAAGAGGCTTGCGCAGTCATTGTTTCTCCCTCGGTGGGATCCAAGCGGCCCTTCGGCGAGATGCCGGCGTGCGGTTGGCCGACCGCAGCGTGGACGATCAATGGCAGGCGACCGGGCCGCCGCGGTCCACGACGTCTCCGTCCTCGGACACGAACCGCCAGCGGTAGCTCCTTTGGTGCAGGACGAGCACGAGCACGCCCCAGGTGTCGCTCCTGCGGACCTGGCTGGTGGGCTTGGGCGCGCCGAAGCCGAGCAGGTAGAAGCCGCCGGTGCCGACGACGAACTGGCGGATGCCCTTGGGGGTGGCCCGGCCGGCCGGGTTCTGGCGGGCGAAGCGCTCGTAGTTGTGCTCGTGGCCGCTGAGGACCACGTCGGCTCTGGCCGTGTACAGCGCGTTCCAGAACGGTCCCACCCAGGGGTTGTCGCCTTGGTGGGCGCCGGAGGTGAAGCGCGGATGGTGCCAGTAGGCCAGGATGCAGCGCTTGGTGGTGGCCGCGAGGTCGGCCCGCAGCCACCGCTCCTGCCGCGACCCGGGCTGGAGGTCGATGTTGGAGTCGAGCGAGATCAGATGCCAGCCGCCCAGGTCGAAGCTGTAGTAGCTCCTGCCTCGTGGCCTGGCGAGCTTGCCGAAGTAGGCGAAGTAGCCGGCCGCGCCGGCGGTCTCGTATTCGTGGTTGCCCGGCGAGGGTCTGGTCTTCGCCTTGAACCGGCCCCAGGCCGGAGCGTAGTGCCGCCGGAACTCGGCCAGCGTCCCGCTTGGGTACTGGTTGTCGCCGAGGGTGAGCACGACGGTCGGGTCGATGGCCAGCACGCGGTCCGAGGTCGCGTGGTGGCCCCAGCCGGTGCCCGGCGGCGCGATGTCGCCGGCGGCGGCGATCACCGGGTCGCGCGGGGAGCGGGCCGGCGCGCGAGCGGTCGCCTCCACCGTCCACAGGCGCCAGCGGTCGCCTGCGGTGGTGTCGCGGCGCATCCAGACGTTCCACTGGTAGGACTGCATCCTCTCGCCCGGGCGGCTCACCCGGACCCGGCCCTGCAGGATCCGCTGGTCCGGGGAAGGGGTCAGCACCCGGGCATGGGAGAGGACGAACCGGTACGGCGGCGGGCCGAGCGGCCGCTGAGCGCCCCGCAGCCTCGCCAGCCGCAGGAGGTCCTGGTACTGGGGGCCGTGCGCCCAGAAGTAGTCATGCAGCTGGCGCAGGTCGTTGGTGACCGCGAAGCGGCCCCAGGCGTCCAGGGCCCGCTGCCCGTCCTGGAGGACCAGTTGCTCGACGGTTGGACCGGCCGGGATGGGCGCCGGCAGCGGGACCTCCGGCGACCGACCCGAAGCGAGCAGGCTCAACCCGAGCAGGACCACCAGCACCACGGCGGCCAGCAATCCGGCCCGGCGCCTGGCCGGCCGGCGCCGGACCGCGCGCAACCACTCGCGCTCGCGCTCATCCAGGTAGTCGAAGCGGTCGGCCACGGCCCAACCCCCACCGGTCGATCGGCGCGACAACCCTGACAACCCGAACCGCAAGGGTCAATACCACGAGGGCCGCCGCGCGCATCGCGCCCGGGACCACGAACGGATCAGGATTCGAGAAGCGGAGCCGGCGGACCCGGCCCTAGCATTGCCGTCATGAACCTCTCACTCAGCCACTGCTACGTCACCGTCCACGACCCCGACGAGGCGCTCAGGTTCTACCGGGACACCCTTGGCCTGGAAGTGCGCAGTGACGTCGCAGACGGCGGATTCCGGTGGGTCGCCCTGTCGCCGCCTTCGCATCCGGACATCCAGATCGTGCTCAACCCGACCCACCCCGGCCGCGAGGCGGACGGCGACACCGTGCTCGCGCTGCTCGCCAAGGGTTCGCTCAACGGGGTGGTCTTCAACACCGACGATGTGGACGCGACGTTCGAGCAGATCCGGGCGTCCGGCGCCGAGGTGCTGCAGGAACCGATCGACCAGGCCTGGGGCGTGAGGGACTGCTCGTTCCGCGACCCGTCCGGCAACGAGGTGCGCTTCAACCAGAAGCGGACCGCCTAGATAGGGAGCCACTGGAGCTGAGCAGCCGGACGCGACCAGGGCCGCCGCGGCGTACATGCCGCCGGTCGGCGGCCCTGCTCCAGGCCGGATAGACGATGGACAGGTTCCCGACCGACGGCTACGGCTCGAATCGCGATGCCGGTGCGCCGCCGGCGGTGGTCTCCCGGTCCCGCTTCCGGTCGTTCGGGCCGGTGCTGCAGCAACCGTTGTTGCGCCGGATCCTGCCCGGGATGGCGGTGTCGGCGCTCGGCGACGGTATGAGCATGGTCGCGGTGGCCTGGCTCGCGGTGCAGATCGCACCCGCGGACGAGGCGGCCACGTGGACCGGCCTGGCGGTCGCCGCCTACACCCTGCCCGCGACGCTCGGTGCCGCCCTGTTCAGCCGGCTCGTGCGGCGTTTCAGCGGTGCCGGCCTGGTCGCGGTCGACGCCTCGTTGCGGGCCCTGGCGCTGGGGACGATCGCGGTGCTCGCGGTGGCCGGCCGGCTCAGCCCCGCCGGCTACGTGATGCTGCTGGCGGTGTCGTCGCTGCTGCACGCTTGGGGCAGCGCCGGCACCTACACGCTGGTCGCCGAGCTGCTGCCCGACCGGGACCGCGTCGCCGGGAACGCGCTGATCTCGACGTTCAACCAGGCCGCGATCGTTGTTGGCCCAGCGCTCGCCGGCGCTGTCACCACGCTCGCCGGCCCGGGTTGGGTCATCGGCATCGACGCGGCGAGCTTCGCGATCCTGGCGGTCAGCTGCGCGATCGCGGCTGCCCGGCCCGGCGTCGCAGCGGCGCCGACCGCATCGGCGGTACCCGAGCAGGCAGCGGCCGGGGGCTGGCGGACCATACTGCGGCAGCCAAGGCTGCTCGGCCTGCTCGCCATCACGTGCGTGTTCTTCTTCCTGTATGGACCGGTCGAGGTCGCCCTGCCCATCTACATCGCCCACGACCTGCACGGCTCGTCGGTCCTGCTCGGCGCCTACTGGACCGCGTTCGGCATTGGGGCGGTCGTCGGCGGGCTGGGCGCCGGCCTGCTCCGGAACCGTCGCCTGTCCGCCGTCGTCGTCGCCATCATCATCGGGTGGGGCGCCGCCCTGCTGCCGATCGCGCTGACCGACGCCGTCTGGGCCGGCCTGCTCGGGCTATCGATCGGAGGCCTGATCTATGGCCCGTTCACCGCGATCTGCGTGGCGCTGTTCCAACGCACCAGCCCGCCACACATGCTCAGCCGCGTGCTCGCGACCCGCACCGCGGTCACCATCCCATCGACCGCCCTCGGCACGCTCGCCGGTGGCCCCGTCGTAACCGCCATCGGCGCGCAACCCACGCTGCTCGCCTCCGCCCTGCTCACGATCGCCCTCGGCGTCACCGTCGCCGCTGCACGGTGGGTCGCCTCGGACCTGGACCGGCTCAGCGCGCGCTGGCGTCGAGCGGGCGCCAACGGCGCAGCCACCGGGTCAGGTCGGAGGGGGTGATGATCCCCACCACCTCGCCATCCTGGACCACCAGGACCCGGCCGGCCTCGCCGTCCTGGAGCTTGCCGAGCACGCCGTCCATCCGGGCATCGGGGGCCACCACGACCTGCTCGCTCAGCGGGACCATGTGGTCCCGCACCCGACGGGTGGGCCACTCGTTCCTGGGCACCCGCCTGACCCCCCGCAGGGTCAAGAGGCCGATCGTCCGCCCCTGTTCGTCGACCGGGAACGCGCCGTGGTCGTAGCGCATGAAGTAGTCGTCCACCGCGTCTTGCAGCGACAGCTCCGGCGGGATGCGCAGCAGGTCGCCGGCCATCACGTCTTCGGCCTCCACCCCGCGCAGCAGCTGCTGCAGCTGGAGCTCCTGGTAGGAGGAGCGGGCGGCCTGGACCAGGAACCACCCGATGAACCCGAACCAGATGCCGCCGGCCAGGTCCCCGGCCAGCAGCCAGGCCACCCCGCCAGCCACCAGCAGCCAGCCCACCCCCTGGCCGGACAGCGAGGCGATGTAGGTCGCCCGGGCCAGGCTGCCGCTGGCCTTCCAGATGGCCGAGCGCAGCAGCCGCCCCCCGTCCAGCGGGAATCCCGGGATCAGGTTGAACGCGGCCAAGAGCAGGTTGGTCCAGGCGAGGTAGCCGAGCGTCCCGGCCAGCGGGGTCGACAGGACGTCGCGGCCCAGGCCGGCAACGATCCCGAACAGCCCGGCCAGGAGGCCGCTGGTGAGGGGTCCGACCAGCGCGATCAGGAACTCGTCGCCCGGGCCGCGGGACTCCACCCTGGCCCGGGTGGCCCCGCCGAACAGGAACAGGGTGATGTCCTGGACGCGGATCCCCCGGGCCTGGGAGACCAGCGCATGGGCCAGCTCGTGCACCAGCACCGACCCAAAGAACAGCACCGTCGCCAGGATGGCGAGCGCGAGCGCTGCTCCACTCGAGGTGTCCTCGTACACCTGGGAGATCTGCAGGTACATGCTGTAGGTGATGAGCAGGGCGATCACCACCCAGGAGCTGTCCACGCGGACCTCGATCCCGGCGATCCTGCCCACCCGCCACGATGCTCCGAACACCAGCATCAGCTCCCCTCAGTCGTTCCTGCCGAAGAGCGACAGCAGGAGCAGGAACACGTTGAGGATGTCGAGGAAGATCGACGCCGCGAGCAACGGGGCGGTCCGGATGTCCTGGTTGCGGCGGAGGCGCTGGAAGTCGAAGGCGGTCAAGCCGGCGAAGATCACCAGGCCGACGATCGCGTAGATGACCGCGGCGCCGGGGATCTGGACGAAGATCGTCACGATCCCGAACACGATCAGCCCGATCAGGGCCCAGAACAGGAGCCGGGCCAGGGCCGACAGGTCGCGGCGGGTGGCGTAGCCGGCGGCCCCGAACCCGGCGATGAACAACGCCGTGGCCGCGCCGGCCTGCCAGATGGCCTGGGGGTCGGCGCTGGCGTAGTAGCTGAGCGTCGGCGCCGTGGCCACGCCGATGAGCAGGCCGAACCCAAACAACAGGGTGAGGGTGAGCTCCTGGGATCGCTGGGCGGCGAAGTTCATGGCGATGAGGCAGCCGAAGGCGGCGAGGAACCCCAGCCACCCCCACCCGAAGGACAGGTCCCGGCCGAGGTAGGCGCCGACCGCGAACAGGCCCGCGGTCACTGCGACCAGCCCCATGGTCTGGCCGAACAGGGTCCCGGCCGCATCACGGGTGATCGGCGGCCGAACTGGAACGGCGTTGGAACTCATTGCAGCTCCCTCCTCAGAGGATCGGTGCTTACTCGACCAGGGTGAGGATGGGCTTGCCCTTCTCCACGACGTAGGTGGCGAGCTCGGCGGCGTTGCCGCTGCCGACGTTGCGGACCGCGTGGACCACTCCGGCCGGGACGGTCAGGGCGTCGCCGGCCGTGTACGTCCTGGGCGGCTGACCCTCGACCTCATACTCCAGCGACCCTTCCAGGACATAGATGATCTCTTCGCCGGGATGGGTGTGCTTGATGAACGGCGCTTCTGGGCCGATGTCGACGCGTGCCTGGACGACCTCGTGTCCGGGGACGCTGAGGTCGTGCTGCTGAAGATCGGTGCGCCAGAGTCCCGGCGCCTGCTGGACTGCCATGATGATTCCTCCTTCTTACCTGGGTAGATGGGCGCGCCACACCGAGATCGAGAGCCACACCAGCGAGACACAGGCGAGGACGTGCACCGCGCTGCTGAGCAGGGAATCGCCCACCGAGGAGAGCAAGGCGATCGTGATCACCGCGGCCGTGTACCCCACGGCCGGGACTCGCGGCAGCACGCCCGAGCGCACCATCGAGGCTCCGAACAGGACGGTCCCGACGATGAAGGCCACCCCGACGCTGAGGATCGCCCACCGCGTCGGCCCGTCGAGCAAGGCCTCGGAGATGGACTCGTCGAGGAAGAACAGGGTCAGGTTGGAGTTGAACGTCCCCGCGGCGAAGAGTCCGAGACCGATGACGCCGACGGCGAAGGCGACCGCTCCGAAGCGGCCGGCGACCTCGGCTTGGTGGAGGTGGAACGCGAACAGCGCCGGCACCGCAAAGGCCGCAACGCCGAGCCCGACGATGTAGCTGGTCACCGTGGTCTCTCCGGTGAAGGCCTCGATGACCCCGGGCACGCCCAGCGACAGGCCGAAGAGCACACCGCAGACCGCGCCGAAGCGCATCAACCCGTCCAGGGTCGGGTCCGCTCGTCTGCTCTCGGCGGTGACGGCGGTTGTGGTGCGTCGCGCGGCAAGCGCGTCAGTGGACATTGCCGGCTCCTCTCGTGTGGTCCCGATCGTCGGGACAGGTTCCAGCTAGCGAAGCGACCTGAACGCGGCTTGGAGCTCGGTCGAGAAGAGCTCCGGCTCCCTCGGCGAGATGCGAGCCGGCCGCGGTGGTCTCCGTCATTGCCGTCTCCTCCCATCGCTGCAGAGGACGACCCGTGGATCGTCCGGACCTGCCACGCACCTGGCGGTGTCGACACGGTGCTCGCGGCCCGCCTAGGGTCCTTCGACTCAGGCTGTGTTCGCATCCGCCAGTGGCCAGCACACTGGCCAGTCTGGCCACGCCGTCCAGGCGTCATCGGGTCGTATCGCGGGCCAGCCGGGCGGTCACGGCCTCCGGGGCGGTCAGCTCGCCGGCGGTGTCGACGCTGCGTCTGCGGGCGGTCTGGCCGGTGGCCAGCAGCTCGCGCCGGGTTCGCTCACCCGCCGAGTGTTCGAATCCCAGCGCTAGCAGCAATCGGCCAGCAACCGAGCCTCATGCCGCCACTGACTGCACCATGTCGCTTCAGTGTGCTCGTTAGAGCTTCATCTTCGGCCAGCCCGCGCTCGACTCGGAGACCGGCGTCTATCGCCCCGGCACGGTCGAGGAGGATTTCGGACAAGCCTTGCCAACGTCCGCAACATCGCCAGGGCGGCCGGTTTCAGTCTGGCCGAGTTCGTAACGGTGCACGTGGCGCTCGCAGAGATCGAGGATTATCTGACCGTTAGCTGGCGCGCTGCCGTTCGGCTGCAAAGTAGAGGTTCACGCAAGCGCGGCATATCGGTGGTGATTTTGGCGGGCGGCGGCGGCTGCTGCTGTGTGCTACCGGGTGTGCCCCCGCCTCATCCGCGGACGCAGCGTTCCTCGAGCCACCGAGTCGCGGCCTGCACCACCGGGTCCGCCGGCGTGCCGTAGCGGGTCCAGTCGGTGGCCACTGGCTGGTCGGGCCGGATGCGGACCTGGTAAGTCGCGCCGGTGCGGTCGACCCCGATGCCCTCGGTGAGGTGGAGCTCGGCGCGGTCCGATAGCGGGTAGGCGGCGTTGCCGGTTGGAACGCCAGCGGTGGGCTCGCCGAAGCTGCGGCTGTCCGGCCGGCCGCGGAAGGCCATGGCCACGCCCTCTCCGGAGCTGCCGGTGAGCCGGCTGGTGAGCACCGCCACCGGCGGCCGTGGCCGGCGCAGCCGGGGCGGCCTCCCGGTCACCGCCACGGCCGGGCCCATACCTACCAGGGTGGCGTTGTCGATGGCGAACCACTGGGTGGGGCCGTTCCTGTCCCGGTACCCGACGGCCTTGCCGTCGCCGAGGATGGACCCGACGGCCTGGAGCATGGGCGGGAGCGATCCACCGGTGTTGCGCCGCAGGTCGACCACCCACCCGCAGGTTGTCGCAGCGGCGATGCCGCGGATGGCGTCGTACGCCGACCGGACATACCGCGAGCTCTGAGGGTCTCCGGTGGTTCCCACGACCCTGTACAGCTCCAGCAGGTTGACCGGGGCTGACAGCCGCCGGGCCGTCGGCGGCCGCACGGCGGGGAGGTCGGCGGCCTCCACGGTGCGGTGGACCATGCCGTGACCGCGCCGCAGGTCCAGCCGCACCCTGGTCGGGGCGCCGGCGTCGGGCGTCGGCAGGTCGAGGACCTCCTTGCCTTGGGGTGGGCGGCCGTCGACGGCCAGCACGATGTCCCCGACCCGGACTCCGGCTCGCTCCGCCCCGCCGCCGGGCTCCACGTCGATCACCACCCGCTCGGGGAACAGCGCCAGCATGCCGAAGCTGCGGCCGGCGGCGGCGTTGGCCTTGAGGTCGCTGGCCTGCTCTGGCGTGAGCAGCAGGCTGTGGCGGTCGCCGAGCTTGGCGAGCACCCAGCGGATGGTGTCGTAAGTCTCGGCCGTGGTGGTGGCGTCGGCGGTCCGCCGTCCTACCTCGGCCCGCACGGCCGGCCAGTCGACGCGATCGGCGTAGAAGGCATGTTGTTGGATCAGGTTGAGGGCGTCGGTGAGGTACCGCTCGACCATGGGGCCGGCCGGCGTGGTCGTCGTCGCCACCTCGGGCCGCTTGACGCGGCCGCTCTCGCAGGCGGCGCCGGCCACCAGCACGGCGCCGGCGAGCAGCAGCCGTGACCATCTCCCCGGTCGGCGCTCCGACGGCACGGTTGCGCTCCCTTCGCGATGCTCATCCATGGTCGCACAGCCCGGCCATCTGGGTGACCGCCCGGTGCTCTTGAGCCGCCACCGAGAGAATGGCTACCGCGGGCCAGATTGAATGAGACGAGCCGCTGAACGGCGTCTCAACCGATCTGGTCCGCCGCAGGTCAGCGGGGTGAGGCCGGACCAGTTCCGGTGCGGCGGACACCTGTGTCAGGGAAGTCGGACCCTAGAAATCAAGGCAGGGCCCTAGCCGATCACGACATAACTCTCCAGCCAGCGGGGTTGACGAACGAGATGTCGGGCAGCTCGCCCCGGACTATGCTGCACACCACGTCGCGGATGAAGGGATGCGGCTGGGAGGCGACCAGGTCGATCGAGCTGTCCGATCAGCGGAACAGCAGCAACTGCTGGCCGTAGGTCCAGGCGCTGCTCGTGACCAGGTACAGCACCACCGCCAGCGGCACGGTGACCGCAAAGCCAGCCGACACCACGGGCATGACCAGGCGCATCGACCGCTGGGCGACCGCCAACTGCCCGGAGGCACCGCCGCCAAGACCACTGTCAAGGTCGCTGCCTGGCCGGCGCAACGTCAGGTGGGTCAGCAACCCCACCAGCAGCGCTAGCGCAAGGATCGTCAGCCCAGCGGGGGAGGCGAGCCTAGCGCCGAGCCCGACCAGGCCGAGCCACTGGGCGTCCAGGCCGACGCCGAACAGGAACGCCTGCCCGGTGAGCAAGTTGGGCACCCCGTCGATCACCGGCGTGCGTACCGTCTGAAACAGCACATACAAAACCGGCGACTGCACCAGCAGCGTCAGGCAGCCAAGGAACGGGTTGATGTGGTGGGTGCGCAGCAACGCCATGCGCGCCTCGGCCAGCGCCTGCGGCTTGTTGCGGTACTTCCGCTGCAGCTTCTCTAGCTGGGGCGCCAGCGCACGCACGGCCTTGACCGACCGCGCCTGCCGCAGCGCAAGCGGCAGCATCAGCAGGCGCACCGCGATGGTGAGCAGCACGATCGCCGCCCAGAAGCTGTGGGCGCCAAGCAGTGGCTCCGCGGCGCCCTGGAAGCCTGCGAGGGCGCCGGCCATTGCCTCCATCGCCATGGTCATGTCCAGCGATCCTCTCCTGCGGCAGCAAGCACCTTGAGGATAACCCGGACTACCGTCTCAGCCGAGGCGTCAGGGCTCTGCCTGAACTTTCGAGCTTCCGCAGTCGAGGAGTACTTCGGCCCGATCGAGCCCAAGCGCGGGCCCGGCCGCCCACCGATTGGCCGCCCGATCCAGGTCCGCCTCCCCGACGGGCTGCTGGCCCCGCCTGGACACCTTCGCCGGCGAACTCAACCGAGCCGAGGCGGTCCGCATTCTGCTCGACGCCGCCCTGGTCAACGCCGCGCAGGTCAGCGAGGTGACGGCGGGCCAGATCTAGTGAGACGGGACATCTCTGCGACTTCCGGTCGAGCAGCTTGGTCGTTGCCCGACACCTACCACACGGCAGGCATCAGGCAGGGACCGCCACCTCAAGTTCCACGAAGCCCGGGACAACCTCCAGTTGTCTCATGTGATCTGGGTCCGCTCCCCCACTTCTCTCACGGCTCGGTCTGGGTGCCGTGCGTCAGAAACCGCAGTAGATGCGGTCGAGTTGAATGACGCTTGCTCTCGGCATCCAGGTACGCGGCGAACGCTTCCCCGATCGCTAGGGCTAGTCCGAAACGGGCGCCGGACCGTCTCTGGGGAATTCCCCTTCAGTCGGCTCGGTTCATCGAACAACCTCTCACCCGAGCGGCGGTGCGTCACGACCGGCTCCTCGCAGATTCCTGGATGAGACACTCTGCGAAGTACTCGCCCGGCACTCGATCGAGTGATAACGATCTCCCCGGAGGACGCCGATGAGAAGGATCTTGGTCTCGGAGTTCGTGATCCTCGACGGCGTCATCGAGGCGCCGGGGCACGAAGAGCACCGAGATGGACGGAACGCCTGGGCCCTGAGCCTCACCAGCGAGGACATGCTTGGGACGGGTTACATATCAACACTGGGCCGCGTTCTGGCCGCTCGCGACCGACGTCTTCCTCGGAGAACGGATCAACGCTCTTCCCAAGTACGTCGTGTCGAACACCCTGACCGACCTGTCATGGAACAACTCGACGCTCATCTCGGGCGACGTCCCGGCGGAGATCGCGAAGCTCAAGGAGCGCCCG
>Ga0081538_10002367_pt1 | contig 18532 bp, 17 predicted proteins | sample TabmetS5T2R1_FD_71022 | JGI IMG/M metagenome (GOLD analysis project Ga0081538, IMG submission 71022) | Tabebuia heterophylla rhizosphere microbial communities from the University of Puerto Rico - S5T2R1 | ecosystem: Host-associated > Plants > Roots > Rhizosphere ... | reverse complement strand
CACTGCCGAGTGTCAGACACTCGTCATGTCCCAATGGGTCGGGCACACGAGCGGCGCGACGCCGTTGGCGGCGATTTCGCACGAGCGCCGCTTCGGCCTTCACCCGCTGCAGACCTTCACCCGCTCGGGCGACCCGTCCCAGCTGGACGACTCGTACGCGGCGGTGACGGGCGAGACGGCCACGGCGCGGGAGGTCGGACGCACCCTCGCGGAGGTCCTCGGACTGAACCCGTTCGATCTCGACGAGTCCAATCGAGCGCTGTACCACGCCGGTGCGACGATCGCCTCGAACTACCTCGTCACGCTGTATCGAGCCGCCAGCAAGCTCTTCGAGGAGGCGGGCGCTCCGCCGGCAGGGCTCGAGCCGCTGATGCGCCGCGTGATCGGCAACGGCTTCGACCTGACCGGACCGATCGCGCGCGGTGACTGGGACACGGTCGAGCGGCACCTGAAGACCTTGCGCGAGCGCGAGCCCGAGCTCGTGCCGCTCTACAGCGTGCTGGCGGAGGCGACCGCCCCGTGAAGACGCTCCGCACGGTCGATGAGCTGCGCGAGGCCCGGGGAGCCCTCGACGGCACCGTGGGTCTCGTTCCCACCATGGGGTCGTTCCACGAGGGTCACCTTGCGCTCTTCCGCACCGCGCGCGCGGAGAACGACGTCGTTGTCGCGAGCCTCTTCGTGAACCCCGCCCAGTTCGAGGAGGACAGAGATCTCGCCGCTTACCCGCGGGACGAAGCGCGCGACGCGGAACTCGCCGAGAAGGCGGGCGTCGATGTCCTCTTCGCGCCGAGCCCCGACGAGCTCTATCCGCCGGCCTACGAGACCTGGGTGGACGTCGAGCGGCTCGGCTCGGTGCTCGAAGGACGATGGCGCCCCGGACACTTCCGCGGAGTCGCGACGGTCTGCCTCAAGCTCTTTAACCTCGTCCGCCCGGATCGCGCGTACTTCGGGCAGAAGGATGCGCAGCAGACCGCGGTCGTCCGGCGCCTCGTCCGCGACCTGAACGTCCCGGTCGAGATTCGCGTCCTCCCGACCGTCCGGGATGAGGACGGCCTCGCGCTCTCATCTCGCAATGCGCGGCTGACGCGCCAAGAGCGGCAACAGGCGCTCGCTCTCCCCCGTGCACTCGCCACGCGGGATCCCGAGCAGGCCCGCCGGCTGTTGGACGGACTCAGCGTCGACTACGTGGAGATCGCCGACTTCGAGCCCGAGGTTCTCGCCGCCGCGGTCCGCGTCGGCAATACGCGCCTCATCGACAACGTCGTTCTGGAAGGAGAAACGGCATGACGTCCCATCCGAACCCGTCCACGAAGGTCTCGCTCACCGACCTCCAGGAGCGCAAGAGCCGCGGCGAGAAGCTGGTGATGGTGACGGCGTACGACTATCCCGGCGCGCGCCTCGCGGACGCCGCCGGCGTCGACATCATCCTGGTCGGGGACTCGGCAGCCGACAACGTGCTCGGTTACGACACGACGGTTCCGGTCACCGTCGACGAGCTGCTCGTGCTGGTCCGGGCGGTCGCCCGCGGGACCGAGCGCGCGCTCGTCGTCGCGGACATGCCGTTCGGCTCGTTCCAGATCTCGGACGAGGCGGCCGTGGCCAACGCCGTCCGGTTCGTGAAGGAGGCCGGCGCCGACGCGGTCAAGATCGAGGGCGCCGGCCCGTCGCTCGCGCGCGTCCAGGCGCTGGTCGGCGCGGGGATCCCCGTCATGGGCCACGTCGGGCTCACCCCTCAGTCCGCAACGATGCTCGGCGGCTTCAAGGCGCAGGGCCGCACGGCCGCCAAGGCGCGGAGGCTCCACGCCGACGCGCGGGCGCTCGAGGCGGCCGGGTGCTTCTCGGTCGTGCTCGAAGCAGTCCCAGCCGAAGTGGCACGTCGAGTGTCAGACACTCTCCATGTCCCGACGATCGGTATCGGAGCCGGACCTGACTGTGACGGACAGGTCCTCGTCTGGCACGACCTGCTCGGCCTGAACGATCGCAAGCCGGCACGGTTCGTGAAGCGCTACGCCGACATCGGCACGGACATCCAGCGGGCCCTCGAGGCCTACGCCGACGACGTCCGGACCGGCGCGTTCCCGTCCGAAGAGCACACGTACACGATCCCGGCGGAGGAGCTCGCGCTATTCGAAGCCGCGACCGAGGAGCGCGAGCGCGCTCCAGACGCCGACCGCTAGCGCTGCGAGCCAGACGACGGCCAAGCCGACTGCCGCCGCAGCGCGGAGGTACGACCACCGCTCCACCACCGTGAGCCCGAGAACGAGCAGCGCCAAGCTCCAAGCGGCGAGGACGAGCAGCAGCGGGTAGAAGACCACCCACGCGAGCAGCGCGAACACGAGCGGTGCGAGCGCGAACGCGAGCACGTGCCGCGTGCGGCGCCGACTTCCTGTTCCGCCGATCCGCGGGACGACGAACGAGAGGCCCCAGCCCAGGAGCCAGTAGCCCGCGAAGCCGTAAGCGAACCCCGTCGCGATGATCCAGACGAGCTTCTCGAGCGCGTCGAGGTCATCCAGCGCGCCCGTTCCCGCAGTTGCGAGCGCCACGGCCACTCCACCCACGAACGCGAGGAAGACCACGGCGTCCTGCCGCGCATCCCCCGCTTCCTCCGTGTCGGCCCGAAGCGCCTCGAACACTGCGACCGGCCGAGCCAAGACCTCGACGCTGCGCCGCCACCACTCGCGCTCGAGCCCCACTATCGCCTGCGGGCGACGACGGTGATCCCCTCCCTGAGCGTGCTCGGCAGGACGGAGCCGATGGCGCGGAACGCCCTGTTCTTGCGGGAACCGTGATCGAAGTAGTTCTCGGTGAACGACCGCTCGACCTCGAGCCCCGCCTCCTCGAAGACGGCGAGGAGCTCGGAGACCGTGAACTCGTGGAAGTGGCCGGGGTTCCACGCGTCCTCCCGGATCGGGTCGGCCGGGTTGTGCCCGAGCAGCATCCGCACCCGCTTCGGCAGCGCCGTCGCGTTCGGCGTCTGCAGGATCAGCCGCCCGCCCGGCTCGAGCCCGGTGGCCAGGAACCGCAGCACCGGCGTGGCGGCTACGTGGAGGTGCTCGATGACCTCGGCGCACACGACGACATCGTGCGGAGCAAGCTCCGGGTAGTCCGTCTCGTTCAGATCGAACTGCGTGTGCCGCTCGTGCTCTCGCAGGGGGAACCGGTCGTCGTGCCAGCCGAGGGTGTCGACGGTCACCTCGGGCAGCGCCTCACGGAGCAGCTCGGTCTCGAAGCTCGGCCCGACCACGAGGACCGTCCGCGGGGCCGTCTCCCGGATCAGCTCCAGCAGGCGCTCGTACCGGCGCGCGTGCGTCCGGACGTAGATCTGCTCGTCCGGACTACGCGGCGGCAACGGCGTACGCGGGCAGGACCTCGCGCAGGAACTGCCCCGTGTACGACTCCTCGACGGCCGCGACCTCCTCCGGCGTCCCGGTCGCGATCACCTCGCCGCCCGCCTCACCGCCCTCCGGCCCGAGGTCGACGATCCAGTCCGCCTGCTTGATGACGTCGAGGTTGTGCTCGATGACGAGCACGGTGTTGCCGGCGTCCACGAGGCGCTGGAGCACCTCGAGCAGCTTCTCGATGTCGGCGAAGTGCAGGCCGGTCGTCGGCTCGTCGAGGATGTACAGCGTCCGGCCGGTGGCGACCTTGGAGAGCTCCGACGCAAGCTTCACCCGCTGCGCCTCGCCCCCCGACAGCGTGGTCGCCGGCTGGCCGAGCTTGATGTAGTCGAGCCCAACGTCGTGGAGCGTCTGCAGCCGCCGGCGCAGCTTCGGGATCTTGGCGAAGAACTGCAGCGCCTCCTCGACCGACATCTCCAGCACGTCGGCGATCGACTTGCCCTTGAAGCGCACCTCGAGCGTCTCGCGGTTGTACCGGCGCCCACCGCAGGTCTCGCACGGGACGTAGACGTCGGGCAGGAAGTGCATCTCGATCTTGATCGTCCCGTCGCCCTTGCACGTCTCGCACCGCCCGCCGCGGACGTTGAACGAGAAGCGGCCGGGCTTGTAGCCGCGAACCTTCGCCTCCGGCGTCAGCGAGTAGAGCTCGCGGATGTGGTCGAAGAGCTTCGTGTAGGTCGCCGGGTTGGACCGTGGCGTCCGGCCGATCGGCGACTGGTCGATGTCGATCACCTTGTCGAAGCACTCGATCCCCTCGCAGCCGAGGTGGTCGCCCGGCTTGACGCGCACCCGGTGAAGCCGGTTCGCGAGCGCCTTGAAGACGATCTCGTTCACGAGGGTCGACTTGCCCGAACCTGACACGCCGGTCACGTTGATGAGCTTCCCGACCGGGAACTCGACGTCGATGTCCTTGAGGTTGTGCATCGACGCGCCCTTGACGCTGAACGTGCCGAGGTCCTCGGTGCGGCGCTCGGGAACGGCGATCTCGCGTGCTCCGGAGAGAAACTGACCCGTGACGGACTTGTCGTTCCGCTCGATCTTCCGCGCCGGCCCCTCGGCGACGACGTAACCGCCGTGCTCGCCCGCGCCGGGCCCCATGTCGACGAGCCAGTCGGAGGCGCGCATCATCTGCTCGTCGTGCTCGACGACGAGGACGGTGTTCCCGAGGTCTCGGAGCCGCTCGAGCGTCGTGATCAGCTTCCCGTTGTCGCGCTGGTGCAGGCCGATCGACGGCTCGTCGAGGATGTAGAGCACGCCGACCAGCTGTGAGCCGATCTGCGTGGCGAGCCGGAGGCGCTGAGCCTCGCCGCCGCTGAGGGTCGCGGAGGCACGGTCGAGCTGGAGGTAGCCGACGCCGACGTTGTCCAGGAACGTCAGGCGCTCGCGGATCTCCTTGACGATCCGGGCGCCGATCAGCTGCTCCGTCTCGGTGAGGTCGAGCTCGTCGAGGAAGCCGAGCGCCCGGGTGACCGACATCTTCGTGAACTCGTGGATGTTCTTGGCGCCGACGGTGACCGCGAGCACCTCGGGCTTGAGGCGCGCGCCGTGGCACTCCGGGCAGGGACGGAAGCTCATGTACTCCTCGATCCGCTCGCGCATCGACGAGGAGTCCGTCTCGCGATACCGGCGCTGCAGGTTCGCGACCAGCCCCTCGAACGCGAGCATGTACGAGCGCTTCCGGCCCATCCGGTTGCGGTAGCTGACGTAGATCCGCTCGCCCTTGGTGCCGTGGAGGAAGAGGTCCTGCTGCTCCTCGGTCAGGTCCTGCCAGGGCGTGTCGAGGTCGATCTCCCACCGGTCCGCGATCGCCTGGATCACCGCCTCGTACCAGTTGCCGTTGAGCGGGACGAGCGCCTCGGCGAGCGGCACGGTCGGGTCCGGGACGAGCAGGTCGGGGTCGATCTCCTGCTGCGCGCCAAGCCCGGTGCAGCGCGGACAGGCGCCGTGCGGAGAGTTGAACGAGAAGATCCGCGGCTGGAGCTCGGGCAGCGAGACCCCGTGCTCCGGGCAGGCGAAGCGCTCGGAGAACGTCAGCTCCTTGCCGTCGTCGATCAGGTCGATCACGACGAGGCCCTCGGCGAGGTTGACGGCAGTCTCGACGGACTGGAACAGGCGGCTGCGGAGGTCTGCGCGCATCCGGAGGCGGTCGACCACGACCTCGATCGTGTGCTTGAACTTCTTGTCGAGCTGGATGTCGTCCTCGAGCAGACGCTGCTCGCCGTCGACCTTCACGCGGGTGAAGCCGTCGCGGCGGAGCTCTTCCAGGAGGTCTCGGTACTCCCCCTTGCGGTCGCGGACGACAGGTGCGTTGACCGTGAAGCGCGTGTCCTCGGGGAGCTGGAGGATCTGGTCGACGATCGCCTCGATGGACTGGCCGGCGATCGGGCGGCCGCAGATCGGGCAGTGCGGGCGGCCGACGCGAGCGTAGAGCAGGCGCAGGTAGTCGTAGATCTCCGTCACCGTGCCGACGGTGCTGCGCGGGTTGCGGCTCGTCGTCTTCTGGTCGATCGAGATGGCCGGGCTGAGGCCGTCGATCGAGTCGACGTCCGGCTTCTCCATCATTTGGAGGAACTGGCGGGCGTACGCGGAGAGGCTCTCGACGTAGCGGCGCTGGCCCTCGGCATAGATCGTGTCGAAGGCGAGGCTCGACTTCCCGGATCCCGATAGGCCGGTGACGCAGATGAGCTTGTGCCGCGGGAGGCGGACCGTGATGTCCTTGAGGTTGTGCTCCCGGGCGCCGTGAACGACGAGTTCGTCCTGGGCCATAACAGGCCAGTTTAGCCGTGCGGTCATGCGGGAACGTATGTTCGCTTTCCGGTCGGACGGCGGTCCACGGCCACGCGTACGGGCGGTCGACGAGGCCGGCCCGGACGGGATTATTCGCAACGTAGGCGAGCGTCGCTTCGTAGTGGTTTTCGTCGTGGATCACCCACGACGAGAAGCGCTCGGCGAAGAGGGCGCCACGGCGGCGGTGGCGGGCGTTGTGCTCGCGCGCGTAGTGGCTCTGGAACCACTGTGTGGCCTTGGAGAGATCCTCGACGCGGCCGTCGACGACCGCGTGGTAGTGCGTTCCCATCAGGCAGTACGCGTGGAGCTTGAGGTTCCAGCGGCGCGCGCCCTGCTTCAGCAGGGCCACGAACGCGCTTCGGTCCTCGTCGTCCCGGAAGAGCATCGCGTCGTGGACGGCGCGGGCCGTGACATGGAAGTACCCGTCCGGGAGCTGAGAGCGAAGCATTCGCGCCACGCCTCGAACGTAAGGCTGCTCCGACGCCGACTCAGGCGATCGTCACCGTTTCGACCCACACCAGACACGCCTCCGCGCGCCACGACGAGTGTCAGACACTCGTCGTGGCCCCGAGGGGCGCGGCTTGTTTAGCCGGCTAGGCGGTCTACCAGGCGGTAGACGCGCTTCGGCTTCGGGATGTGGTCGAGGGCGAGTGGGCCCACGACGAGGGTGCCGTAGCCGAGAAGTTGGCCGGCGAAGGACTGCTCGAGCTCCACGGCCTCGACGGCCGCGAGACGAACCGCCTGCGCCCGGCGGCGCCACGTGCCCGCGACGACGAAGACCTTGTCCGTGGTGACGACGACGCGCGTCCGCTCCCATTTCCAAACCGCCCGAAGAGCCACGAACGCACCGAGAGCGACGATCGCCGAGCCGACGGCCGAGAACGGCCACGGAAGCGTCGCCCCCACCCCTCCGACGCCCCCCAGAATCACCGCCCAGAAGAGCGGGCGCGCGAGGACGATCCCGTGGCGCCGGGCCTCCAGGCAGACCTCTTCGTCCCGATCGACGATCACGACCGCGGCTTCGTTCCGCCGGAGACGTTTCCTCCCACTCCGACGGAGGGAAGACCACCACGGTGAGCGAGACCGCGCGTAGAGCCTTCGTGGCGTCCATCGTCGTCGTCGGCGTCGTCGTGGGTGCGCTCGCGCTCTGGAAGCTGAAGATCCTGCTGGCGCTCCTGTTCCTCGCCTTCACGATCGCCGCAGCCATGCGGCCGGGAGTCGACGCGCTCAGACGCCGCGGCATCCCGCGGGGCGCCGCCGTCCTCCTCCACTACGCGGTGCTCGTCGGGGCAGTCGGCCTCCTCCTGTGGGCCGTCGTCCCGCGGGCCGTCGACCAGGTCGGAACCGCGCTCGACGACTCAGAGGACGAAACCGGCGTGAAGGGAGAGCTCCTCGGCTGGCTCGACCAGCGCCTCGAGCGTCTGCCGCGCCCCGAGGAACTCGTCGACCCGGCGCTCGAGTTCACGCTCCTGACCGTGGAGATCGCGGTCGGGATCCTCTTCGTCCTAGCCGCCGCCGCGTACTGGATCTTCGAGCGTGACGACGCAGTCCGCTTCGTCACCTCGCTGATGCCGCGGCACCACCGCAAGGTCGTCCACGACACCTGGAACCTCATCGACCTGAAGCTCGGCGCCTACGTGCGGGGCCAGGCGCTCCTGATCACGCTCGTCGCCACGGTGCTGGCCGTGTGCTTCTGGGCGATCGGGCTCCCGTTCTGGCTGCTCATCGCCATCTTCGCCGGAATCGTCGAGATCGTCCCGGTGATAGGCCCGCTGACGGCCGGCGCGCTCGCGGTGGGGGTCGGGCTGACCGTCTCGGTCGGCGTCGCGATCGCCGCGGGAGTCGTCGTCCTCGTCGTCCGCCTGCTCGAGGACTACCTCGTGATCCCGCGCGTGCTGGGAGACGCAGTCGGCCTCTCGCCGCTCGTGGTACTGACCTCGGTCGGTGCGTCGGCGCTGCTCTTCGGCGAGTTTGCGGTCCTCCTGGCGATTCCGCTCGCGGCCGTCATCGCCACGCTGTTCGACGTCGTGGTCCGCGACAAGGACCCCGCCGAGGAGGACGTTCCGACCGTGCTCTTCCCCGCGCAGGACGCGGAGAGCCGCTAACGGCCTACGCCTTCTTCCACTTGCCGAAGATCAGGCCGCCGATCGTGAACCCAAGCCCGAAGGTGCCGAGCGTGAACGCGCCGAGCGTCACGGCCTTGCGCACCTTCGAGAGCCGCTGCCAGCGCCCGAGCGCCTCCTGCTCCTCGCTCGTCAGGGGCTCGCCGCGGCGTTTCTTCCGGAGCGCGCCGCCCGCTCGCAGGCCGAGATAGAGGTCGTCGAAGATCTCGGTGGGCTCATCGACCACGAATCTGAGTGTATAGCCTGCCCCGGCTGTGGCCGGGTTACGAACACGGGTCCTGCACGTTTCAGACCTGCACTTCGGAGACGACGACGACCCCCGGCTGGAGCCGGGGCTCGAGGCCCTCATCGACCGGGTCCAGCCCGAGCTGATCGTCGCGAGCGGCGACCTGACGCACCGCGGGCGGCCCCGCCAACACGACCACGCGGCGCGGTTCCTCCGTGGACTGGACCGCCCGGTCCTGACGGTGCCGGGAAACCACGACATCCCGTACACGCCCATCGCCCGCTTCACGAAGACGTGGGCGCAGTTCGAGCGCCACTGGGAGACGACCGAGCCGACCTACCGCTCGGACACCCTCTTCGTCGTCGGCCTCAACTCCGTCCGGCCGTGGCTCCACCAGTCGGGCCGGCTCCGCCGCGCCCAGCTCGACAAGGCGGCCGGCCTCTTCGCCGAGGCGCCGCCCCAGGCGCTGCGCATCGCCGTCCTCCACCACCACCTCCTCGGCGCGCCCTGGCGCTCGCGCAAGAAGCCGGTCGCAAAACGAAGCGACGTCCTGGCCGCCCTCGTGGACGGCGGCGCCGAGCTCATCCTCGCGGGCCACATCCATCAGGCCGCCGTCAGCGAACGCCACGAGTTCGAGGTGACGACCGGTGACATCCGCGGCGTGACCGTGTCGATCGCACCCGGCCTCGGCCAGCCGAGGCCGCACAGGCGCGGAGAGGCGCGTGGCCTCCTCGTCTACGAGTGCGAGGAGCGCGCCCTGACCGTCGAGACGTACATCTGGCGGGAGGACGACTGGGGGCTCACCGCGCTCCGCCGCTTTCCGCGGGGACGCGGGCCGCTGGCCGCCCAGCCGGCTCCCACCTAGAGCTCCGGGCTCAGTACCAGCGGCCCCTTGCGAATCCGCCGAAGGCGATGAGTCCGATCAGCGCGATGATCAGGCCGATCCAGAGGTTCCAAACGATGGCGAGGATGATCCCCACGATGACCAGGATCCCGCCGAGACCTATTCCACCCAAAGCGTCCCTCCTTCGCTTATGTGACCGTCCGTCGAGTACCGCCGGTCACCATTCGGTAGATCAGGAGCAGGATGATCGCTCCGACGATCGCCGTGAGCCAGCTCGAGATGTCGAAGAACTCGTCCATCGGATCCGCACCGAACAGCGCCTGCGCGAGGAATCCTCCCAAGATTGCGCCGACGACGCCGATCAGTGTCGTGATGATGATTCCGCCGGGGTCGTCGCCGGGGAGGATCGCTTTCGCGATCCAGCCTGCGAGCAGACCCAAGAGGATGAATGCGATGATGCCCATGTAGCTCCCTTCGCGGGGGTGTGTGCGGGTTGTGTACGCGCACGGCGTTCCCTGCGGGGGCGAAGCGGAAACCGCGCTAGAGGCGGGATCCTGGGCCGGTCACCGTCCGTTTCTGGACGATGCGGCGGTAGGCGATGACGATCAGCGTCGCGGCGAGCACGGAGACGACGAAGACCCCGCCGAGGCCGAAACCGAGCGAGACCGCGATGATCCCGCCGACGATCGAGCCCACGATTCCGATGAGGATCGTGAGCCAGAGCGGCATCGGATCGCGCCCCGGAACGGCGAGCCGACCGAGGGCGCCGACCACCAGTCCCGTGAGGAGGATCGCGACGATGTCTCCCAGGCCCACGCGCGCACCCTAGTTTGCTTCGCGCGCGGACGGGAAACCGGAGCTAGGCTCCGCGCGTAGAAGGAGGCGAGTATGCGACCTCGTGTGTGGATCCTCGCAGCGGTCCTGGCAGCGCTGGTGCTGGCGGTGGCCGGCTGTGGAGGAGACGACGACGAGTCCGGAAGCGCAACGACGGCCACCACGGCCGAGACCACGACCGAGGACACGACGACCGAGGGCGGCGCTGACGGAGCGTCGGTGTTCGCAAGCAACTGCGGTAGCTGTCACACGCTCGCAGCCGCCGGCACGAACGGGACGACCGGCCCGAACCTCGACGACGCACAGCCCGACCAGGCGACCGTGGAAGAGCAAGTCCGGAACGGCGGTGGAGGCATGCCGGCCTTCGAAGGCCAGCTGAGCGATCAGGAGATCGAAGCCGTCGCCGAGTACGTGTCGGAGAACGCCGGCTCGTAGCGCTTCGGAAGACTCAGGAGCCCGCCGCCGTGGCGGCGGGCTCCCAGTCGTGCTGCCTACGGAAGGATCGTCGGACAGGCCGGCGGCGCCGCCGGGTTGCTGTCCGCACACACGATCCGGTTCTGGAGCGGGGCGGCGATCGGCGACGTGGCGGTGACATAGTCGGCAACCGCCTCGTCCATGATCTCCCGCGTCGTCATCCGCGGCCGGAAGACCGGATAGCCGTCCCCTCCGTCCGCCATGAAGTCGTTCTCGGCCAGGCTGTACGTCGACGCAGCGGTCAGGTCGATCGGGGCACCGGTGCACGAGCCGTCTGCCGCCTGGCGTACCGCGCCGGTGACGCGGCTGTTCACGGCGGCCTGGATGTCGTACGTGAAGCACAGGCCGGAGACCTGCGGGAACCGGCCGTTGGCTCCCGGCATCTGCGAGACGCCGTTCTCCAGCATCGTCTTCAGCTCCGCCCCGTTGAGCTGGAGCGTAACGACGATGTTCCCGAACGGCAGCACGCCGAGGACCGAGCCCCGGGTGATCGAGAACGGCGGCGGCGGCGTGCTGTACGCGGGGCAGAAGTCGTCCGCCAGGTCGACCGCCGGGCACGTCAGGTCGGCCCGCAGGCCGCCCGAGTTCGTGATCGCGAAGTCCGTCAGGTAGGTCGTCCGCATCGCGTCTGTGACGACGTTGCCGACCCGCGACTCACACAGACGCCCGTCCGGCCGTCCGCACTTGTCGGCGCGAGGAACGGACACGGCCGCCGTCGCGATCTGCGTCCCGAGGATCGGCTGGAGCTCGGCGTTCAACTCGTTGATCCGCGCCTGGATCGCGGGATCTGGCGTGACGCCGATGTTCCACGGGCGGTGGAAGTCCGCCGTCTTGTAGACGACGGTGTTCTTCTCCGTGTCCGCGACCAGGCGGATCCGGGTGAAGCGGAGACCCTTGCTGCGGTTCTCCGTTAGGAGCACGCCGTTCGGCCGGAACGAGAGCGCCTGCTGGTCGGTGTGATCTGCGACCACTGCGTCGAGACGCTCGATGCCGGCGGCGTCCGCCAGATCCACTGCGGGCCCGGTGGGAGCATCGAGCGAGCCCGCCGTGGCGCCGAGGTGGCCCATCGCGACGATGACCTCGGCCCGCGCCCGCTTGCCGCGCCGGTCGAGGTACTTGCCGATCTCCGTGTTCACCGAGTCCGTCGAGTTGGCGATGACGAACGGGCCCCACGCGGTCGGCCGCGTGAGCAGCTTGGCGTCGTCGTTCGTGAACCCGATCAACGCGAGGTCGAGGTCACCCCCGAAGCGGAAGAACTGCGACTTCTTCCACCCCGGCGTGGGCGTGTTCCCTGCGCCGTCCACGACGTTGGACGACAGGAACGGGAAGTCCGCGAGTGGCGCGATCACCTCACGCATGTTCTGCTCGCTGACGTCGAAGTTGTGGTTCCCGAGGCCGTCGGCCCCGAAGCCCATCCGGTTCATCATCTCGATCGCCGGCTTGTCGCCGAAGAAGGCCGAGATCGGCGGGGTGGCGCCGATCGAGTCGCCGGCTGCGACCGTGATGTGTTGGTCGCCCTGCGCCTCCTTCCGGTAGACGTCGAACCACGGCTTGAGGAACGCCGAGCCGCCGATCCCGAAGGTCGGGCCGACCGAGTCGGCGGCCTCGCTCAGCGGCACGATCTGCCCGTGCCAGTCGCTGACGTTGAGGATCGTCAGCTCACGCAGGTCGCCGGTGTTCCTGATGATGTTGTAGAGGATCTTGCCCCGCGCGTTCTGCGGCGCCGGGATACCCATCAGGAACGCGAGCGTGGGTGCGACGTCGATCGCACGCACGCCCTTGACGTCGTTCCGGTGCCTGATGCCCGGACCGGCGGCGACGAACGTGCCGTGCATGTTCACGTCCCGCTTGAGGTTCACCAGGTTCGGCAGGTAGCCGTGCTGGCCGAAGAACTGCGAGAAGGCGATCCGCTGTCCGAGCGTCGCCGCGTCGAACTGGTACGGCGGCCGCGAGACGACGACGACGTCACCGCTGCGGTTCGGGTGCAGCGAGTCGGTGCCGTCGACGTTGCGCAGCTCCTCCTTGTTCATGATCCTGAGGATCACCTGCGCGTTCGTGGAGCTCGGCCGGTTCGCGGCGCCCGGATCCGTGAGGCCCGCAAAGGCGTTCCGAACGGCGGTCCGAACCTGCTCGTACGTCACACCGGCCGGCAGGGTCGGGTTGATGTAGATCTGCGCCGTTCCGCCGGCCCAGCACGCCTTGGCGAGCTCGGCCGGTGCCGTGCCGCCCGGCGGGGCTGCCAGCGGCTGCGCACGGCAGTTGCTGAGCGGAGAGCCGCCCGGCGGGTTCGGGAACACGTTCGCCGGGTTCCCACTCGGATGCAGCGAGATCGGCGTCGGGTTCGGGTTCCCAGTCGTCGGGGACGGGGTGATCGTCGTCTCGTAGAGGATCTGGCGAGCGTTGATCGCGAGCCACTGCGGCGCGAAGCCGTGGTCGGAGCTCGCCATCACCGTCGTATCCTTCTTGCCCATCAGCTCGCGGCCGAGAGCCAGCGTGGCGTCCGCCTCGTGGTACGCCGCGCGGATGTAGCCCTCGCGCTCGTCTAGGCGACCGTCCTTCGTGCCGTCGCCATTCACGTCGTCGTAGTACGGGTTCGCCCGGCCGTCGATGTCCGTCTTCGAGAGGAGCCCGAGGAACTGGTGGCTGAACTCGTCGGTGACCGGGTTGCCCAGGAAGAGCATGTCGGGCTTCACGCCCAGCGGGCCGAAGATGTAGCGCAGGTACGCGAAGTGCGCGTCCGCCCACATCAGGCCCTGCTCGACGTATGTGTCCTCGTCCACGATCAGCGCCTCGAGCGGCGCGAAGTCCGCGGCAGTCGAGGTCGGGAAGTCGCGGGCGAGCTTCTCGGCGAACGCGTCGGAGCCCGCGGGCCCGAGCGCGTTGTACGTCGCGTTCACGCGCTGGACCGACGTGAAGTAGATCCGGAACTCCGACGCGTCGTTGTTCAGGTCGATCAGCTTCGTATAGAAGCCGGCCGTCTTGCCCGCCAGGGAACCGGACACGAGCGTCAGCTTCGCGTCGGCCCAGTCGCCGCGAGCGAGGTCGGCCACCGACTTGCTGCCGTCCTTCGCGTCGGCGCGGTTGACGATCAGCACGCGGTCGTAGTTCGTCGTGCCGTCGTTCGTCGAGTCGTAGATGTAGACATCCCAGACGCCGTTTCCCGGGATCTGGGCGTTGTTGTGCGTGAACGTGCCCTGCATGGCCGGGCTGTGGGACGTCGGAACGTTCGTCCACCCTGCGGCGGCGGTCAGGTCCTGGCGCTGGTACTGCACGCCGAAGCTGTTCGCAAGCGCCGGCTGTCCCGGCAGGTCGTAGTTCAGTGCGATTCCGCGGCCGCCGATGAAGGTGCGGAAGTCGACGACCGGCCCCTGGATGGCGGGTACCAGGCTCCGCGCCGCAACCCACTCGACCGACACGATCGTCTTGCCGGCCCGCTCGGCGGACTGGAGCAACGTGTCGGCCTGGAGGATCCCGGTCGTCGAGAAGCTGGTGGTCGTGTCGAATCCCGCGCCGGTCCGGTGGAAGGTGTTGTTCGTCGAGCCGTGCTCCCCGGGCCAGGTGCCGGTGGCGAGCGTGTGCCAGCCGACGCCCGTGTTCGGCGGGAAGCCCTGGAGCAGGCCGTTGTCGCCGGCGACGCCCTTCTTCAGGAGGTTCTTGAACGTGGGCATGATTCCCTTCGAGGCGTAGCGCTCCATGAGGTCCGGGCGCATGCCGTCGGAAGCGAACATGATTGCCTTCTTCGTGCGGGGCGACCCCGCGTCACCCGCATGAAACGTCTTCAGCTTGGAGCCGTAGGTCGGGCTGCGGTGGCCCGAGCCCGCGCTCGCAAAGACGAGCGTCGCAAGTGTCATCAGCGCGAGCGTCGCCGCGCCGACGCGACCGAATCTCTTCAACGTTGCTCCTCTCCCTCGTTCCCCCAACTGCGAACTGGGCTGATCCTATTCCGATCGAGGGAGAAGATGAAGGAAGAACCTGGTGAAAAGCGCGTTAATGTGCGGCTGTGCGCAGGATTGGGGCCATCGTCGCGGCAGGGCTCGCGGCCGTGGCCGCGGTAGCCCTCGTGGGCTTCGGACATGCGGCGCCGACGAGGCCGACGTACTTCCAGGACATCAAGCCCATCCTCGACTCGCGCTGCTCCGGCTGCCATTACAGCGGTGGAATCGCGCCGTTCAAGCTGACCGGCTACCTCGACGCGTACCGGTACCGCGACGCGATCGCCGCGGCCGTGAAGACCCGCGCGATGCCGCCCTGGCACGCCGATTCCCGCGTCCGGCGTTACCTCTTCGACCCGTCGCTCACGAACGCCCAGATCGACACGCTCGTCCGCTGGGCCGGCCGCCGGGCGCCGAGAGGCGACGCTTCCCGTCCCGGGCCCGCACTGCCGTCCGTCGCTCCGCGGCTCTCCCGTGTCGACGTCCGCACGCAGATGCCGCGCGCGTACACCCCGCGGCGCAGCGCGAGCGCGGACGACTACCGCTGCTTCGTGCTGCCGTGGTCGCCCGACCGGCAGACCTTCGTCACCGGCTTTAACGTGCGGCCGGGAAGGCCCAGCCAGGTGCACCACATCATCGTCTACATGGCGGCGCCGGGAAGCGGCGGCCTCCTCGACCATTGGGAGTCAGCCGATGCCCGCCCCGGCTACGGCTGCTACGGCGGGCCGAGCGCGACCGGGCGCCAGGGGCTCCGGTTCCAGTTCCTCGCCGGCTGGGTCCCCGGGTCGTTCGGGACCGACTTCGCCCGCGGCACTGGCATCTCCGTGGCGCCCGGATCGAGGCTCGTGCTCCAGGTCCACTACAACCTCCAATCGGTCAAGCGCGCGCGGGCCGACCGCTCCACGGTCGAGCTGAAGCTCGACGACAGCGTCGAGCGGCGTGCGGTCTACGCGCCGTTCGTGGACGCCGGCTGGGTGCTGAGCCCGCGCAGCTTCGCGATCCCGGCACGGCGCAAGCGGGTCACGCACACCTTCCAGGGCGAGCCGCGCGAGCTCTTCCGGATCCTCGCCGGGATGGACTTCCCGAACGGCTTCCGGATCCACTCGGTGCTGCCGCACATGCACAAGCTCGGTCAGCAGACCAAGGTGACCGTCGTCCGGGCCTCCGGCGAGCGCGAGGTGCTCGTCTTCATCCCGCGCTGGCAGTTCCACTGGCAGCGCGAGTACCACCTCGCCGAGCCGGTGCGCTTCTCCCCGGGTGACCGACTGCTGCTCCGCTGCGACCACCAGAACCGCACGAAGGCCCCGCGCACCTGGGGCGAGGACTCGTCGGACGAGATGTGCATCTCGTTCCTCTACGTGAGTGAGCCCTAGGCGGGCGCTTCGGCTTCGGCCTCGGCCTGAAGCTCGCGCCGGAGCTCTTTGATCTCGTCGCGGAGCTTCGCGGCGTACTCGAACCGGAGGTCGTCCGCGGCGGCGAACATCTCCTCCTCGAGCGTGATGATCAGCTTCTGCACCTCGCCCGGCGGCATCGCGTCGACCTTCTGATCGCCGCGCCGGCGACGACCCTTCGGGACGGTGGGCGCCTCGAGCGCGAGGAACTCGGCGATGTCGGACACGCCCTTCTGGATCGACTCGGGCGTGATGCCGTGCTCCTCGTTGTACGCGAGCTGGACGCCGCGGCGGCGCTCGGTCTCGTCGAGCGCCCCCTTGATCGCCTCGGTCAGCTTGTCCGCGTACATGACGACCTTGCCGTTCGTGTTCCGCGCGGCGCGGCCGATCGTCTGGATCAGCGCCGTCTTGCCGCGGAGGAAACCCTCCTTGTCGGCGTCGAGGATCGCGACGAGCGAGACCTCGGGCAGGTCGAGCCCCTCCCGGAGGAGGTTGACGCCGACCAGCACGTCGAACTCGCCGAGCCGAAGCTCACGGATCAGCTGGATCCGGTCGAGCGTGTCGATCTCCGAGTGGAGGTAGCGCGCCCGGACGCCTGACTCGAGCAGGTAGTCCGTGAGGTCCTCGGCCATCTTCTTCGTCAGCGTCGTGACGAGCGTGCGTTCGCCCAGCTCCTCGCGGCGGCGGATCTCGTTCAGCAGGTCATCGATCTGGTTCTTGGTCGCCCGCAGCTCGACCTCGGGGTCGACGATGCCCGTCGGCCGGACGAGCTGCTCGGCCACGCGGGTCGAGTGGCGGAGCTCGTACGGGCCTGGCGTGGCCGACACGAACACCATCTGGGGCACCTTCGCGAGGAACTCGTCGAACCGGAGCGGCCGGTTGTCGAGCGCCGAGGGGAGCCGGAAGCCGAAGTCGACGAGCGTCTGCTTCCGCGACCGATCGCCCTCATACATCCCGCCGATCTGCGGGACCGTCTGGTGCGACTCGTCGATGAAGACGACGAAGTCGGAGGGGAAGTAGTCGATCAGCGTGTACGGCGCGGAGCCCGGCGGCCGGCCGTCCAGGATCCGCGAGTAGTTCTCGATCCCGTTACAGAAGCCGAGCTCGACCATCATCTCCACGTCGTACTCGGTGCGCTGGCGGATCCGGTGCGCCTCGAGCATCCGCCCCTCGGACTCGAACCTCTTCACCTGCTCCTCGAGCTCGTGGCGGATGTCCTCCACCGCGCGCTCGATCGTCGGCTTCGAGGTGACGTACTGCGTCGCCGGGAAGACGTTGAGGTGCGTCAGCTTCCCGAAGACCTCGCCGGTGAGAGGGTCGAAGTGGGTGATCTCCTCGACCTCGTCGCCGAACATCGAGATCCGGTACGCCGACTCCTCGTACGCCGGCTGGATCTCGATCACGTCGCCCTTGACGCGGAAGCGGCCACGGCCGAGGAACGCGTCGTTGCGGGTGTAGTGGATGTCGATGAGCTTCCGCAGCATGAGATCGCGGTCCGTCTCCTCGCCGACTGCGAGCGTGACGAGCCGGCTCTCGTACTCCTCCGGGGAGCCGAGGCCGTAGATGGCGGACACCGAGGCGACGACGATCGTGTCCCGGCGGGACAGGAGCGACGAGGTCGCCGAGTGCCGAAGCCGGTCGATGTCGTCGTTCCTGGACGAGTCCTTCTCGATGTAGAGATCGGCCTGAGGGACGTACGCCTCGGGCTGGTAGTAGTCGTAGTACGAGACGAAGTACTCGACCGCGTTGTCGGGGAAGAACTCGCGGAACTCGTTGCAGAGCTGCGCGGCCAGCGTCTTGTTGTGGGCGATGACGAGCGTCGGCTTCTGGACCTGCTCGATCGTCCAGGCCATCGTCGCCGTCTTGCCAGTGCCCGTGGCGCCCAGCAGCGTCTGGAAGCGGTCTCCCGCGTCCAGTCCGGCGGCGATCGTCCCGATCGCCTCGGGCTGGTCGCCCGTGGGCCGGTAGGCGTCGGATGTCTTGAACTCCGGCATCGGGGGAAGGCTAGCCCTCGTGGCAATCCCGACCGAGAGACCGCCCTACGAGGCGTACGCAGTGATCGCTGGCTCGTTCGTCGCCGGCCTCGCTGCCGTCGCGGCCGCCGCCCGACGGTCGCCGCCGGCGAGCTTCCTCGATCTCGCGGCCCTCTCGGCGGCGACGTTCAAGGCGTCGCGGACGCTGTCACGGGAGAAGATGGGCAGCTTCGTCCGCGAGCCGTTCGTGGAGGGCGACGACGCCCTCGGCGAGCACCAGCATCCGGAAGGCGAGGGCTTTCAGCGCGCGGTCGGCGAGCTCCTCCTTTGCACACGTTGCGTGGGGACTTGGAGCGCGGCGGCGCTTGCCTCCGCGCAGATGCTGACGCCGCGCTTCGGCCGGCTCGTCACCTGGACGCTTGCCGCCGGAGCGGCGAACGACTTCCTGCAGGCGGGCTTTGCGGCGCTGTGTGCCAAGGCGAACGAGCTGGAGGCGCAGGGACGCGAGCCCTGACCGCCGCAAGCGCGACCGCCGACATGACTGCAGTCT
>Ga0081538_10002366_pt1 | contig 18533 bp, 14 predicted proteins | sample TabmetS5T2R1_FD_71022 | JGI IMG/M metagenome (GOLD analysis project Ga0081538, IMG submission 71022) | Tabebuia heterophylla rhizosphere microbial communities from the University of Puerto Rico - S5T2R1 | ecosystem: Host-associated > Plants > Roots > Rhizosphere ... | reverse complement strand
GCGTCCTGACCGACACCGCCAGCGTGCACGCGGCCGCCTGGAAGCGGCTGTTCGACGAGTACCTGGCCCTGCGGACCTCGCGGGGCCAGGAGCCGTTCCGGCCCTACGAGAGCGCCGACTACCTGCGCTCGATCGATGGGCGGCCCCGCTACGACGGCGTCGCCGGGTTCCTCGCCTCCCGGGACATCCGGCTGCCCTGGGGCGAGCCGAGCGACCCACCGGATCGCGAGACGGTCTGCGGGCTCGGCAACGCCAAGGACCGCTTCTTCGTCGCTCACCTCCGCGACCATGGGGCCAGGGCCTTCCCGTCCTCGGTGGCGTTCGTCCGCCGGGTCCGGGAGCACGGGCTGCGGACCGCGGTGGTGTCGGCCAGCCGCAACATGGTGGCGGTGCTGGACTCGGCCGGGCTCCGCGGGCTGTTCGACGTGGAGGTGGACGGGGTCGAGGCCGACCGGCTTGGGCTGGCCGGCAAGCCCGATCCGGCGCTGTTCCTCGAAGCCGCCCGGCGGCTCGGGGTGACGCCGGGACGGGCGGCGGTCGTCGAGGACGCTCTCGCCGGGGTGGAGGCGGGCCACAGCGGCGGCTTCGGGCTGGTCGTGGGGGTCGACCGTGGCGGCCAGGCCGACGCCCTGGCCGAGCGCGGCGCCGATGTGGTCGTCCCTGACCTGGGCGACCTCGTCCTGATCGGCGCGGTCGCGGACCGGGGGGGTCCATGAACGCCTGGATGCTGGCCTACGACGGCTTCGACCCGCCGGGTGAGCGGCTCCGGGAGGCCCTGTGCACACTCGGCAACGGCTACTTCGCCACCCGCGGAGCCGCGCCGGAGGCGGCCGCGGACGCCGTCCACTATCCGGGCACCTATGTCGCCGGTGGCTACAACCGCCTGGTGAGCCGTGTCGCCGACCGCGAGGTTGAGAACGAGGACCTGGTCAACGTGCCCAACTGGCTACCCCTGACCATCCGGCCGGACGGCGGCCAGTGGCTGGAGCTGCAAGCCCAGGAGGTGCTCGGCTACCGGCAGGAGCTGGACCTGCGCCGTGGCCTGCTCACCCGTCTGGTCCGCGTCCGGTACCCGGACGGACGGGTGATCGAAGTGACCCAGCGCCGCTTCGTCTCCATGGACGATCCGCATCTCGCCGGCCTGGAGACGACGGTCGTCCCCGAGAACTGGTCGGGGTCCCTCGAGGTCCGCTCGGCCCTTGACGGCCAGGTGACCAACGCCGGCGTCGAGCGCTACCGGGCGCTCGACGGGCGCCACCTGGTGCCGGTCGAGGCCGATGCGTTCGGCCACGACCGCATCTGGCTCCAGGTGGAGACCAGGACGTCGCGGGTGCGGATCGCCCAGGCGGCCCGCACCCGGGTGGTCCGGGACGGCAAGCCGCTGTCGGTGGAGCGGCGGACCGTGCAGGAGCCCGGCCGAATCGCCCAGCACCTGGTCCTGGACGTGCGCGAAGGCGAGCCGGTGACCGTCGAGAAGATGGTGGCCCTGTTCACCTCCAAGGACCGCGCCATCGCCGAACCGGCCGGCGCCGCCCGCGGGCGGGTGGCGCGGCTCCCGGACGGGTTCGACCGGCTGCTGGAGCGCCACGTCCTGGCCTGGGACCAGCTCTGGCACCGCTGCCGCATCGACCTGGGCGGCGACGGCGACCGGGAGGTCGCCCGCACCCTCAACCTGCACGTGTTCCACCTGCTCCAGACGGTGTCCGAGCACACCATCGACCTGGATGCCGGAGTGCCGGCCCGGGGGCTGCACGGTGAGGCCTACCGGGGCCACATCTTCTGGGACGAGCTGTTCATCTTCCCGTTCCTCAATCTCCGCTTCCCGGAGCTGACCCGGGCGCTGCTGCGCTACCGCGCCCGGCGGCTGCCCGAGGCCCGCCAGGCGGCCAGGGCGGCCGGGTACGCGGGGGCCATGTACCCCTGGCAGAGTGGCAGCGACGGCCGCGAGGAGACCCAGCGACTGCACCTCAACCCGAACTCGGGCCGCTGGCTGCCCGACCGCTCCCACCGCCAGCGCCACGTCAACATCGCCGTCGCCTACAACGTCTGGCAGTACTACCAGGTCACCGGCGACCTGGTCTTCCTCGGGGCCTACGGGGCCGAGATGCTGCTGGAGATCGCCCGCTTCTGGGCCAGCATCGCCACCTACGACCACGGCAGCGACCGCTACGAGATCCGCGGGGTCATGGGGCCGGACGAGTACCACGACGGCTACCCCGACCGCGACGAGCCCGGCCTGGACAACAACGCCTACACCAACGTCATGGCCGCCTGGGTGCTCTGCCGGGCGCTGGAGACCCTGGAGCTGCTGCCCGACCACCGCCAGACCGAGCTCACCGAACGGCTCGGGCTGCGGCGCGAGGAGGTCGAGCGCTGGGAGGACGTCAGCCGCAAGCTGCGCGTCTGCTTCCACGACGGCGACATCATCAGCCAGTTCGAGGGCTACGGCGACCTGGAGGAGCTGGACTGGGACGGTCTGCGCCGCCGTCACGGCAACATCCGCCGCCTGGACCGGATCCTGGAGGCCGAGGGCGACTCCACCAACCGCTACAAGGCCTCCAAGCAGGCGGACGTGCTGATGCTGTTCTACCTGCTGTCGGCCGAGGAGCTGCGCGGGCTGCTGGACCGGCTCGGCTACCGGCTGGCGCCGGACACCATCCGGCGCAACGTCAGCTACTACCTGGAGCGCACCTCCCACGGCTCGACCCTGTCCGGGGTGGTGAACGCCTGGGTGCTGGCCCGCTCGGACCGGTCCCGGTCCTGGCGGTTCTTCACCGAGGCGCTGGCCTCCGACCTCCGCGACGTCCAGGGCGGCACCACCGCCGAGGGGATCCACCTGGGTGCCATGGCCGGCACGGTCGACCTGGCCCAGCGCTGCTACACCGGACTCGAGGCCCGCGAGGACGTGCTCTGGCTCAACCCCAGCCTGCCCGAGGAACTGGCCGGGCTCGACTTCGACGTCCGCTACCGCGGCAACTGGGGCATCAACCTCCACCTGACCCCGGACCGCCTGCGGGTCCGCGTGCCCAGCTCCTGCGCCGCCACGGTCCGGATCGGGGTCAAGGGCGAGGTCGTGGAGCTCGCCCCGGGTAGCACCCGCGAGTTCCCGTGCTGAGGTCACCAGGGGAGCCGGCGACGGACCGGCCCGGCCCCGGCGACCGTTCCGATGGGAACTGGACGGTGACGGTGGACGCCGATCCCCGGCTGGAGCGGGTGGCCGAGGCCCTGTGCACCCTGGCCGACGGCCGGTTCGGCACCCGCGGGGCCCGGGAGGAGGACGGCGCCGGCTCGGCGCCCCTGACCCTCGCCGCCGGCGTCTACCACGACCCCGGCGCGGGAACGACCTTGCTGCCCGGCCCGGTCTGGACGGGGCTGGACGCCGCTCCCCCGGGCGGCCCCGACCACCGAGAGCTGGACCTGCACGGTGGCGTGCTGCGGCGGACCTGGCGGACCGCCGACGGCGCCATCCTGCGCACCCTGCGGTTCGCCTCCCTGGCCCGTCCCGGAGTGGTCGGCCTGCGGGCCGATGGGCCCGCCGGAGCCTTGGGCGCCGGCCGGGCGCTGCTGGATCCCGGGAAGGGGACCAGCTTCGAGGAGGGCCGCCACGGTGACATCGCCTGGGCCCGCACCCGCTCCGCCGCCGGCGGCGGCATCACCGCCGCGGCCTGCCAGCACACCACCGCTGGCGGCCGGGGGGTGGAGCGGCTGGCCGTCTACCTGGCCGACCCGGGCCGGGCCCCGCCGCCCGAGGCGGCCGTGGAGCGGCTGCGGGAGGTGGCGACGGTCGGGTTCGACCGGCTGCTGGCCGAGCACCGCGCCGCCTGGGCGGTCAGGTGGGCCGATGCCGAGGTCGCCATCCACGGCGACCCGGCCACCGAGCTGGCCGTCCGGTTCGCGCTGTTCCACCTGCTCGCCTCGGCGACCGGCCAGGGAGAGGCGGCCGTCGGCGCCCGCGGGCTGACCGGCCCGGTCTACGCCGGCCACGTGTTCTGGGACGCCGACGTGTTTGTGCTCCCGGTGCTGGCCGCCGTCCACCCGGCCGCGGCCACGGCCATGCTCGAGTACCGGATCCGGCGGCTGGGGCCGGCCCGGGAGCTGGCCGCCGCCCAGGGGCGGGCGGGGGCCCGGTTCCCCTGGGAGTCGGCCGCCGATGGCTCCGAGGTCACGCCGCCGTGGATGATCGACGGCCAGGGCGACCGCGTTCGGGTCCGCACCGGCGAGCTGGAGGAGCACATCGTCGCCGACGTGGCCTGGGGAGCCTGCCGCTACGCCGACTGGACCGGCGACACCGCGGTCCTGGACGGTCCCGGCCGGGGCCTGGTGCTGGAGGGGGCCCGGTACTGGGCGTCCAGGGTGCGCCGGGACCAGGCGGGCCGGGCCCACATCGACGGCGTGATCGGCCCCGACGAGTACCACGAGGAGGTGGACGACAACGCCTTCACCAACGTGATGGCCCGCTGGAACCTGCGCCGGGCGGCCGAGCTGGCCGAGCGGGCCGGCGGGGCAACGGCCGAGGAGATGGCGGCCTGGCGGCGACTGGCCGACGCGCTGGTCGACGGCTACGACCCCGCCACCGGCCGCTACCGCCAGTTCGCCGGCTTCGACGACCTGGAGCCGCTGCTCATCGAGGAGCTGGCCCGGCCGCCGGTGGCCGCCGACCTGCTGCTCGGCCGGGACCGGGTCCGGGCGGCCCAGGTGGTCAAGCAGGCCGATGCGCTCATGCTCCACCTGCTGGTACCCGAGGAGACCGCGGCCGCCTCCCTGGCCCCCAACCTGGCCTTCTACGGGCCCCGGACCGCCCACGGCAGCTCGCTGTCCCCGGCGGTGCATGCCGCCCTCCTGGCCCGGGCGGGCGACCCCGACCGCGCCCTGGAGCTGTTCCGGCTGGCCTGCCAGCTGGACCTGGACGACCTGACTGGCACCACCGCCGGCGGCCTCCACGTGGCCACCATGGGCGGGGTCTGGCAGGCCCTGACCACCGGCTTCTGCGGACTGCGACCGACCGGCCAGGCCCTGGAGCTGGACCCCTGCCTCCCGGCGGCCTGGGAGACGGTCGAGCTGCGCCTGCGCTATGCCGGCCGCCGCCTGCACCTCCGGGCCGGCCATGACCACCTGGAGCTGGCCACCGACGGCCCGGTCCCGGTGCGGCTGGCCGGCCTGCCGGCCCGGACCGTCATCCCACCGGGCGCGACCTGGCGGCGGGCCGGGACGGCGTGGGCGGAGGAGCCGAGGTGACGACCGTCCTCGCCAGTGTCGACGCCACCACTGGCCGTGTACGCTGCCGCCGATGGTCGGCATCGATCCTCGCTACGAGCGGCTGCTGGAGACCGGGCTGGCACTCGCCGCCGAGCTGTCGCTCCCGGCCGCCCTGCAGCGCATCGTCGAGCTGGCCGCCGAGCTCACCGGGGCCCGGTACGGGGCGCTCGGGGTGCTGGGCCGCGGCGGCACCATCAGCGAGTTCATCACCACCGGGGTGACCCAGGCGGCTTCCTCGGCGTCCCGGTCACCGCCGGCGGCCGGGTCTACGGCAACCTGTACCTGACCGAGAAGCAGGGCGGCCGGGACTTCGACGCCGAGGACGAGCGGGCCCTGGTCCTGCTCGCCGCCCAGGCCGGGGTGGCCATCGAGAACGCCTACCTGTACGAGGAGACCCGCGACCGCGCCCGGCGGCTGGAGGCCATCCGGGCGATCACCACCGCCATCCTGGCCGGGACCGGAACCGAGGGCTCGCTGGCCCTGGTCGTGCGCCACGCCCGGGAGCTCGCCGGCGCCGACCTGGCCACCTTGGCCCTCCCGGCGGGTGCCGGCCAGCTGGCGGTTACGGCCGCCGACGGGCTGGGGGCCGACCAGCTTCAAGGGACGGTCTTCCCGGCCGATGGCTCGGTGACCGGCGAGGTCGTCCGGACCGGCACGGCGGTCGTGCTGGGCGACGCCTCGGCCGACGAGCGTGTGACCCAGCCAGTCGTCCGCGCAGCGGTCGGGCCGGCGGTGTTCATCCCCCTGGCCGTGCGCGGCAGTGTCCTGGGCACCCTCACGGTGGCCAACGCCAAGGGCGGCCCACTGCTGCGCGAGACCGAGGTGCAGCTGGTGGAGGTGTTTGCCGAGCAGGCCGCGGTGGCCATCGAGTACGGTCGCCTCCAGCGGGAACTGCAACGCCTCGCCCTCCTCGAGGACCGGGAGCGGATCGCCAAGGAGCTGCACGACGGCGCCATCCAGGCCCTGTTCGCGGTCGGCATGGGCCTGCAGGGCTCGGCCGCGCTGGCGACCAGCGAGGAGCTGCGCGGCCGCCTCCAGGACGCCGTGGAGGAGGTCGACCGGGTCATCCGCGACCTGCGCAACTACATCTTCGGCCTGCGGCCGGGCATCCTGGCCGACCGCCAGCTCGACCAGGCCCTGCAGCGCCTGTGCGAGGAGTTCCAGGAGCGCACGAGCGTGGTCACGATCGCCGAGATCGACCCGCAGGCGGCGGCCGAGCTGGCCAGTCAGGCCGGCGAGGTGGTCCAGCTGGCCCGCGAGGCCCTCTCGAATGTGAGCCGCCACGCCGAGGCCGCCACCTGCCGGGTATCGCTGTACCGGGCCGAGGATGACCGGGTGCTGGAGGTCGACGATGACGGCCGCGGGTTCGACCCCGCGGCGGCCGCCGGCATCGGCCATGGCCTGGGCAACCTCCAGGAGCGGGCCGAGGGCCTGGGCGGCCGGGCCGAGATCTCCAGCACCCCCGGCCAGGGCAGCAACGTCCGGGTCACCCTTCCCGGCTGACCGCGCGGTCGAGGTCGGCGCGTACCGCGCTGTCCGGCAATGGCTGGGAGCCTGCCGATCGGCCCAGGGCGGCCGGGTCCTTCGACCCTACGGCCCGGCTCACCAGTGGTTCAGCCTGCTTGGCATGTTCGTGCGCTACTACGTCGAGGTGCCCCTGCCCGCCGTCCGGGTCGAGGCCGCCCTGGGGGTGGTCGGCCAGACCCTGGACCGGGTGCTGTTGCATCGGGTGGCCGAGGCCACGGTCAAGGACTTCCTCGACCGGCTGGGCGCGGCCATGGCCTTGAGCCCGCCCGGGGGCGCTGCCAGGATGCGACCATGAGCAGGCTCCCGCTGCGGGTCATGGTGGTCGACGACCACCAGGTCGTCCGCGACGGCATCAAGCTCCTGCTGGCCGACACCAGCGACCTGGTCGTGTGCGCCGAGGCGAGCTCGGCCCGCGAGGCCGTGGCCGTGGCCGCCCAGGCCCTCCCGGCGGTGATCGTCATGGACGTGCGCCTCTCTGACGGCTCGGGGATCGAGGCGACCCGTGACATCCGGGCCGCCCGCCCCCAGACCCAGGTGCTGATGCTGACCAGCTTCGCCGACGATGAGGCCTTGTTCGCTCGATCATGGCCGGGGCGGCCGGCTATGTCCTCAAGCAGATCAAGGGGGACGACCTGGTCCGGGCCATCCGGGCGGTGGGGGCCGGGCAGAGCCTGCTCGATCCGGCGGTCACCAAGGGGTGTTCGACCGGCTCCGCCGTGGCAAGCACCTGCTTGGGGATGAGAAGCTGGCCCGCCTGTCCCCGCAGGAGGAGCGGATCCTGGGGCTGGTGGCCGAGGGGCGGACCAATGGCCAGATCGGCGGCGAGCTCGGGCTGGCCGAGAAGACGGTCAAGAACTATGTCTCCAGCATCCTGGCCAAGCTCGAGGTCGCCCGCCGCGCCGAAGCCGCCGCCTACCTCGCCCGCCACACCACACCTCCGGAGGGCCAATGGGCTTGAGCAGCTACCGACTGAACGCGTTCATCGCGGTTAGCGACATGACACGGGCGGAGGAGTTCTACGAAAGAAAGCTCGGTCTCCCGGTGGTACGGACCGACGCCGACGGAAGCAAGGTCTATGCGTCAGGCGGTGGCGAGTCGCTGGTCGTCTACCCATCGCCGGACCACGCCGGCCGGTCGACCGCGACCCTGGTGACCTGGTACGTCGACGACGTCGAGCGGGTTGTCGATGAGCTGACCTCGAGCGGCGTGACCTTCGAGCAGTACGAGGGCGTGCTCGAGAGCGGCTTCGACTACGGGACCGACGAGAAGGGGATCTCACCCCGCGCTGGCGGCGGCAGCGTCGCCTGGTTCAAGGATCCCGACGGGAATCTCTTCTCGATCGAGGGTGATCGCTAACCCAACCTGGTCGACGTCGCTCGGCACCAGCCGTCGCCGTCACCCCGGGCGATCCGGGACTCCGGGAGACGCCGAGTCAGCACCACCGGGCCGTCGTCGGTGATCGCGAGCGTGTGCTCGGAGTGGGCGGTGCGCGAACCGTCGGCGGCACAGATTGTCCAGCCGTCCGGGTCGAAGGCGATCCGATCGGTCGTACGGGCGAACCAGGGCTCGAGCGCGGCTTCGGTGGCGCGGACGAGGCGCAGGTCCTCCTCTGCTGGTGTGCCCACGATCACGCTGCGGGCGGCGGTGACCCGCTGACCAGCCTGGTGCCTGTCGGGAGCTCGACAGACCAGCTGTCGGCTGCCCAACAGAGCCCTCCTGGCCTGCACGCGACGATGCCGGCACCAGCAGGTGGCGGCGAGGTCGCCAGAGCTCAGGAGGGACACCATGGCAAAGCGGATGCTTGTGACGGTCGTGGCGGGACTGGCGCTATTGGGCGGTGCCGCGAAGGTGGTCGCCGACGAGGTCGCCAGGGGCGCCAACGAGGCGTACGCCGCCTACAAGAGCGTTCCCAAGCCGATCAAGAAGGTGCTCGGCCAGCTGGCCAAGCAGGAGGCCGAGGATGTGGTCCGGGCCGCCTGCCGGCTGAAGGACTCCTCCGACATCGAACAGGAGGCCCGCCGGAGCTACTGGGACCGCGGCGAGTACATGGTCGGCCTGATCATTCGGCTGGCCAGGGAGATGCAAGTGAACCCGGAGGTGAGGGTGCTCTGCACGGCGAACCTCTGACCTACCGCGCCGAAAGGCCCCGCGTTCGCGCGGGCCTTCGGGTGCAACCGCGTCGAGAGCTTGCCCTCCGCCATCCGGTCCTGGCGTTTAGCCCGCCTTCAGGCCGTCGGCCAGCAGCTCCGCCTCCCGGACATAGGCGCTGGCGTTGACATCGCGGAAAAAGGCCAGGGCACGCTGCAGCTGGGCACGGCCCTCGAGCTGGTGGCCGGCGCCGAGCAGGTGCCGGGCCGCGTGCAGGCGGGCGAAGGCCTCGTCGGGCAACGAGCCGATCCGGCCGTAGAGGTCGGCCGCCCGTTGCGGATCGCCGGTGGCGAACGCCGTGGCCGCCTCCAGCCAGCGGCTGGGTAACCTGCTGGTGGCCGCGAGGTCGGACAGCTCGCTCCCGCGTCCGAGTGCGGCAAGGACGATGGCCAGGTCGACCGGCCACTCGGCACCCATGAGCGCGCCCTCATGCCTGGCCAGGCCGGCCAGTAGCTCGTCGGCCAGCGTCTCGGCCACCTCTCCCTGCCCGGTCCGGAGGGCGACCGCGGCGGCAAAGGCGAGGGCGGGATTGAGGACCTGGGGGTCCGCGATGAGCCGAGCCGACTCCAGCATGGTCCTGGCGTCCTCGTCGGCGGTGGACAGCTGGCCGCGGGCGAGCCGGATCCGCGCCTGCACCAGTCGGCACACCGCTTCCATGTAGTGCGGGGAGCCGGCCGCCGATTCGGCAATGAACTCGGCCGCCGCCTGTGCTGCGGCGTCCCAGCGGCCGCGCCAGTAGTCCTCCAGGACCTGTTCGGCGTGCAGGTGCCGTTGCCAGGCTGTGAAGCCGAACCGTTCGGCCGCCCGCCGGCCCTCGGCCTGTAGCTGGAACCCGCGGCGGAGTTCGCCACTCTCGATCAGCGAGCTGGCGAGGTTGACGTACGCGACGACGCACCGTGGCGAGTTGGCCTCGGAGGCGAGCGCGACCGCCTGCTCCATGTCGGCAAAGCCGGCGGTGTCCCCGGTGCTCACCATGGCGGCGCCGACATGGTTGAGCGCATCCGCCCGGATGTCGTAGAGCCCGAGTCGCTCGGCAATGACGAGGCCTTCCCGCCCGACCTGAATCGCTTCGTGGTTGTGGCCCGCGACCATCAGCAACGCGGCGAGCTCGACGAGCACGGTGGCCTTGGCTCGAGACGGTGGTGCCCCGGTGAGCAGCTCGGCCGCCCGTCGATCGTGCTCGATCCCGCGCGCGCCCTCCCCGGCCGTCCATGCCAGCTTGCCGAGCATCGCCTCGGCCTCGGCCGCCGACTCCCGGTCTCCGGCGGCCAGCAGGGCGTCCCTGGCCTCGGCAAGCTGCTCGCCGCCGGCCTGCTCGGCGTGGAACAGGGCCCGTCCCAGCCGGAACAGCAGCCGCGGCCGCGCCGGGTCACCCGGGCCCAGATGGTCAAGGGCCGCCGCATACCAGCGGGTGGCGGCCGCGAACACGTTCAGCTCCAGGGCCCGGTCGCCGGCATTGGCACACGCCACCTGGGTCAGCTCGGCCAGCGCAGCGGTGTCCTGCCGGTCGGCGCGAGCATAGGCGACCGCGGCCAGGTAATGGTGGGCAAGCAGCTCCGCGCGGTCCTCGGCCCGGTCGGGAGACAGCGCCTCGATCCACTCCGCGGCCTTCCGGTGCCTGTCGGAACGCTGCCCCCGGGGAAGCTGCGCGTAGGCCACATCGCGCACCAGCACGTGCCGGAACGAGTACTGGCGCTCACCCGCCACCGCCGAGTGGGGTTCCTCGCGGAGGAACTCCCGGTCCTCCAGCAGGCGAAGCCTCGGCTCGAGGGAGGACGGCTGGGTGCCGCCAAGGGTCGCGAGCGCGCCCAGCCAGCTCACCGTGCCGAGCACGGCGGCGTCGGCCAGCAGCGCCTTGTCGGCGGGGCCCAGGGCGTCGAGCCGGGCGGCGATGATGCCCTGCACGGTCTCGGGCAACGGCACCTGACCTGCGTCCGGCCGCCAGGTCCCGCCGGTCCGGCGCAGAAAGCCCCGGTCGACCAGCATCCGGACATATTCCTCGGCGTACAGCGGGTTGCCTCCGGCCTTCGCCAGCAGGTCGGCCTGGAGCTCGGCTGGGAGGAGGGCCTGGTCGAGCAGCGCCGCCAGCAGCCGCGCGGTCGCCGTCTCCGACAGCGGCGCCAGCGACACCTTGACCACGCCCAGGCTCGTTCCCTCCCAGTGTGGTCGGCGGGACAGGAGCTCCGGTCGGGCGGTGGCGATGACCAGCAGCGGGAGGTCGACGGCGCCCCTGACGAGGTATTCCAGGAACTCCAGGAGGGTGTCGTCGGCCCAGTGCAGGTCCTCGACCAGCAGCACGGCGGGGCGCCGGCCGGCGAGGGCCTCCAGGAACCGCCGCCAGGCCGCGAACGCCTCCGCCTGGCGGTCGCTGCCGGACTCGCCGGCCGCGCTCAGGCCGACCAGTGGCCGCAGATGCGAGGCCACCCAGGCGGCCTCCCGCTGGTCGGCGATCAGGCTGGTGACGGCCTGGACGAGCTTGCCGGCGGCGACGTCAACCGCATCGGTCTCCAGGATGGCGGCCTCCCCCTTGACAATCTCGCCGAGCGCCCACAGGGCGACACCCTCCCCATAGGGCAGGCACCGGCCCTGCCGCCAGGTGACCGGGTCGGGCGCGGCCGCGACCCGCCGGGCGAGCTCCGACACCAGCCGGCTCTTGCCAATGCCCGGCACCCCGGCCACGAGCGCCAGCTGCGGACGGCGCTCACGACGGGCCCGTGTCAGCGCCGCCTCCAGCAGGGTCAGCTCCGCCGCACGGCCAATCAGCTCGACCCGGGGTGCCCTGACCGGCTCGACTCCGGAGGTCGCACCCAGCCCCAGCGCCTGCCACACCGGCACGGGCTCGGCCTTGCCCTTGGCCCGGACCGGCGCCGCCGCCCGGTACAGGATCTGGCGGCTGGTCGCCCAGTAGGTCGCCTGGTCGACCAGGACGCCGTCCACCGGCGCGGCCGCCTGCAACCGGGCGGCGGTGTTGACCACGTCCCCCGAGGCCATCCCCTCCCCCTCCACCGGCCGGGCGTCCAGCGCCACCAGCGCCTCCCCGGTGGTCACGCCGATCCGCACCCGGAGATCCAGCGACGGATCGGCGTGGTTGAACTGGGTGATGGCCGCGCGGATGGCCAACGCGGCCCGCACCGCCCGTTCCGGGTCGTCCTCGTGGGCCACCGGAGCGCCGAACAGGGCCATCACCGCGTCGCCGATGAACTTCTCCACCGTCCCGCCATAGCGCTCCAGCTCAGCCCGGAGGCGAGCGTAGTAGGGCCGCAGCACCCGGCGGACGTCCTCGACGTCCAGCTGCTCGGCCCGGCTGGTGAAGCCGACCAGGTCGCAGAACAGGACGCTCACGACCTTGCGCTCGTCCCCCCGGGGCGGGGCCGGCGCCAACGCGGCCCCACAGGCCAGACAGAACCGGGCCCGCGCCGGGTTGTCCTCGCCACAGCCCTGACAGACCGGCATGCCGCGATCGTAGGTGTCGCACCGATCAGTGTCCATGCGGGCTGCGGCGAAGGAGCTGTATTTACTGCAAGCTGTCACTGCCCGACACCTGAGCGAGGCAGGCTGGAGGACCGCTTGATGTCGTGGCTGGCGCGGAGGCACCGGGAGTGCTTCACCGGCTGGATCGCCGGCCTGGGCACCGACGGTGGCCACCGGTTCGTGGTCGGCCACTGGCCCAGGTCCCCCTACGGTCCGGTGGCCGACGTGATGGCCTTAGACCCGGCCGGCCACCGCACCCTGTTCTCCCCCACCTCCCAGCTGGCCGCCTTCCTCACCGCCGCCTACCGATTCCACGACGTCCACGTCGTCTCCTGCAGCGCCCGCCGGGCTGGACGGACATGGACGGTCCATTCCGGCCCCCTCCAGCTCTGGTTCACCAGCGGACGCCGCCCCCTGCTGGGCTGGCTGCTGCGGCTGGTGCCCGTCTGGCTGGCCCGAACGACCTGGTGGATCGGCGTGCTAGACCTCCCCGCGCGCTGGCTGCTGCCGGGAGTCCGCACCCGTGGCCGCACCCGCGACGGCCGCCGCCAGTGGTACGGCGCCCACGATCTCCACGCCATCGTCGCCGCCGAGGTCACCCTCGCCGGCCGCGACCTGGGCGCGCTGCATGCGGTTCACCCACCGGTCGGCTTCGGCTTCGGGTCGGTGCCAAAGCGACCCTCCCTGGTCCACCTCACCACCATCATCGAGGCGGCACCGCGGACTTCATTGAACCTATTCGACTAGGCCTTGGCCGGGATTTGCTACTGCCCAATCTTGAGGTAAGGAAATCAATTGACGTGGGTGCCGCCGAGGTAAACACACCGGGCAGTATTGACCGCCGGATGGGACTGGTCCTTACTTGACGGGGTGTCGCCCGCCCAGGGACCGGAGGTAGGGGCCATGAACTCGGCTCAGAGGCGCCTTCGCAAAACACCAGCCCAACGCCCGACCGCCGGACCATGGCGTCTGCGGTTCCGGCGGCTGTTGTCGAGTGTCACCCGCCCATTTCGCAGCGCCGTGGGCTCTCGCCGCACCCACCGGCGGCAGCCCACCATCAACCAGGGGGCGAGCTGGCACGGCAACCGGCCGTCAATCCATATCGCCAGATACCTCTCCTATGCCGGCGCGGCCCTGCTCATCGTGTGGGTGGGAAGTGCCATCAGCGTTCTGTTCAGTGGCAACCGCAGCTTCATGTTCAATCTCGATGACCGCTGCGCCGACGCGAGTTTTTCCTGCGCAACGCTGGCCGGGTTCCTGACGCCGCTGTTGTCGATCGCCCTGGCGTCGGCCGTCTTTCTTCTGGCCCGGCTCCGGCGAGTTCGGCGCCCCTATGCACGACGAGCCCTGCAGCGGCCGAGTGAGATCGTCAAGACAGCCGGCACGATCATCGGCGACGTGGTCGGCCGGGACGAGCTGTGCCAGGTCCTGATCGAGGATCTGCGACATCACGCTACCCGCCGCCCGCACGTCATCGTGGGCGGGGTGGGGACCGGCAAGACCGCGCTCCTGGTGCAGCTGACCAAGCAGCTGGCCAACGCCGGCGCTGTGCCCGTCCCGGTGGGACTGCGGACCGCACAGGACGGGCTGGACTTCCGGGCGCTCGCCCGTGACCGGTTCATGTCCGAGGCCGGCGGCCGACTGGTCGCCGACAGCGACGCGGAGAAGGCGTGGCGGCACCTGCTCAGGAACGACCAGATCGTGGTGCTGGCCGACGGCCTCGAGGAAGCCCTCATCGGCGGAAAGGACCGCGACGCCGTGATCCGCCTGGCCATTCACCGGGCCAACAACGACAAGCTGCCCCTGATCGTCGCGTCCAGGCCGCATGACCCGCTGCGCGAGATGGAAGCGGCCATCATCGACCTGGAGCCGCTGAGCGAGGAAGCAGCGCTCGACTACATCCAGCCCACCGACCGGGGCATGTCGGAGCGGCGCCTGGACTGGATCGTCGAGACCGCCGATGTGGTCGAGACCCCCCTGTACCTGCAAATCACCCGCCAGCTGCACCAGGCTGCACTCACTGAATTCGTCTCCACCAGCCGTGACGGCGGCCAGCTGGACACCCGAAGCGTGGACCGGGCCGAGCTCCGGCTGCGCCTGCTGGACACCTGGAGCGGCGCGCTGGTCCGCGGCTACCTCCCGTCCGAGCTGCCGCTGAGCCGCACCGACCGCCAGGCCACCATCGAGCACGTGTCGGCGCTGGCCTGCTTCGGATTGCGTGACGACCAGCTGGTCGTCTCCTTCGACGAGCTGGACACCGCGAAGGGCCCCATCGTGGCCGCGCTCAAGCAGGAGCTCAGCAGCCTCAACAGCAGCCTCGACATGCGGCTGGCGGCATCCCGCGGCGCTGCACTCGGCCTGCTGGAGACCCGGGGTGACGGCGTGCGCTTCCCGCACAGCATCATGCAGGCCTACTACGGCTCCCGCCTCATGCAGGCCGCCCTGCAGGACCCCCAGTACCGCACCACCGCCCTGAAAGGCTCGGGCCGCGAGCTGCTGCTGGCCCTTGTGATGCACTCCAGGGCCGAGCTCCGCGAGGCCCGTGCCCAGGGCGCGACCGGGATCCGGATCACCGTGGAGGACACCGATGGGAGCAGCAAGCCCCTGCAGCGGGTGTTGGCCGAGACCGCCCTGGAGCGCTTCGACGCCAAGGCCCTGGACCTGTTCGCCACCGCCTTCGAGATCGACAGCGTCGACCAGGCGCCAATCCACCAGGAGCTGGCGGAGCAACTGTGCGGTCATTGGCCGAAGATCAAGGGGCGCGACGAGCGGACCATGGAGGAGGCCAAGCTCAACCTGGTGCGCCGCTTCGGCGAGGCCGCCCGGACGATCGTCGAGCGAAGCCGCCGGAACGAGGCGGAGTTCGCTGCCGAGCCGGCCTACCCGGACCTGTACCGGATCAGCGCCCGGGAGCCGCTCTATCCGGTCCGGTTGGCGATCGCCCAGGAGATCGGATCGGGCGGCGACGAGGCGCTGGCGGCGCTGGGTGACAGCCTCGGGCCCGAGGATCCGCTGGTGGACCTCGAGCCGGCGTCGGCTGATCCCGCGGGCCAGCCCGCCACCGGCGCTGGCCTGGCTGACCGCGGCCGCTCCGCCGACGATGCCCTGCGGGAGCCGCCGGAGCAGGAGCAGCGCGAGTGGCACGAGAAGGTCACCCGGGCGTGGCTGGTCCCACTGCTGCTCGGGTCGGCTTCCACCACCGCCGCCCGCGGGTCCGCGCAGAGGAACCTGGAACGCTGGTGCCGCTTTGTCTCGGACACCGGCCACTCGCCCCAGGGACCTGACCTTCGCCTCTCCCTGGAGGTCGCGCTCGCCCAGGGCTTCAAGCATGTCGCCAACCGGCGCGACCGGCACCCCCATGCCCACCCGGACACCCGCGTCTACCTCGTCGAGCGGGCACGGGACCTGCTTCGCAGGAGCAGCTTCTGGTTCACCCGGCTCACGCTGGTGCACGCGCTGTGCCTGTGGGCATTGTCAGACCGCGGACACCCCCAGGACCGCGGGCGCGAAGCCGACCACAAGGCGCTGGTTGACCGCTGGGCCGCCCGTCCAACCGAGGGCCCAGAGCACCCCTTCGTCGCCGAGGCTCGAAAGCTGGCCGGCTGGGCGCTGGAGACGGGGCAGCCCGAGCGGTTCATCTGGATCGATGAGAGCGGGATCCTGGGCAGGGTTGGGTCCCGTCCGGCCAACCTGGCCTTACCCCGCAAGCACAGCCTGTGGATCCCGCCGTCGGCTGGGTGGACCGCGCTCCACCCGAGGGCCCAGCAGCTCGTCGCGGACGTGCTGCTGCTGTTGAACCTGGCCGAGCGTGGCGCGCGGCCGAGCGACCGCACCGCCCGCCTCCGCAACACCGACCGCAACGACCTGCCCCCGTGCCTGGCCGGGGACCGGACGCCACTGGATCCGATGCGGACGGTCGGCACGGCCGGGCCTTCGATGCCGGGATCCCATTGCAAGCACGGCTGCCTGTTCGAGCTGTGCCCCTATCCGCCAAAGGGGGAGAAGTCCTACCGCGCGGAGCTGACCGAGGCGTTCTGTCGCCACCAGCACGATCTGCTCGGCCGCGCTGCCGTTCGCCGCAAGACGGCGCCGTGGCAGGGCGCCCTCCCGGGCGAGCTGCGACGGTTCTGGACCGAGATGGGCACCGGGCGGGCCAGCTCGAAACCCGCCCCGACCGCCGCGAGCAGCGAGGCCGCGGCCACGCTGGCGGCCACGACCGGTCGTCGTCGGCCACGGCTGCGCCGACGCGCCTAGATGGCCCGTCCCTGACGGCCGGCAGGCCGTCCCTCGCGCGCCGCGGCGCGCATGGCGCCACTCAGGGATGCCGTTAGGCGGAGAGCAGCTCCCGGGCGGCTCGCTGGCCGGTCTCGACCGCGCCGTTGAGATAGCCCTGGAAGTCGACCGAGGTGTGCTCCCCGGCGAAGTGGATGTTGCCTGCGGGCTCCCGCTCGACCCCGGCGAAGCTGGTGTACTGGCCCACCTTCCAGAACGAGTACGACCCCTTGGTCCAGGGGTTGCCGAGCCAGAAGTCGACCGTGGCCCGGCCGTTCCACTTGGCGGTGATGCCGGGCAGGACCGGCTCCAGCTGGGCCAGGAGCTGCTTGGCCCGCGAGGTCGGCGAGCCGGAGCCGAAGCTGGCCCCGACCGTGCCGCCGGTGTAGTTGACCAGGATGCCCGAGCGGCCCGCCTGGGCCCGGGACTCGTCCCAGGTGTTCTGGTAGCCGGTGTCGGCGAAGGTCTCGCCGTTGCAGCCCAGCCCCTGCCAGTGGCGGTCGGTGAACTGGACGTGGAGCTTGGAGTTGGTGCCCATGCCGAGCTCGCGGATGGCGGTCTGCTTGCGCAGCGGGAACTCGGCCCCGGAGATGTCGACCGAGGAGCGCAGGATCGAGAACGGCAGGGCCAGGACCACCTTGTCGGCGGTCACGGTCGTGATGCGTCTGCCCTGCCGGAAGGTCAGGGTGACGGTGCCGCCGCCCTGGCGCACGGCGACCAGCTGCTCGCCGGTCTTGATCTGCCCTTGGAGCTGGGCGGCGAGCCGGGCCGGGAGCAGGTCGCAGCCCCCTCGGATGGCGTACTTCTCGTTGGAGGGGCCGAAGATGCGCAGCTGGCCCTGGCCGGAGAAGCCGAGCAGGTAGAGCAGGTTCAGGGCGCTCTGCTGGCCGGCGTCGGCGCCGTACTCGATGGTGTAGGCGACCTCCAGCAGCTGGCCGAGCCTGGAGCCGGCCCCGCCCGGGACCGACTCGTCGATCCACTCCAGGATCGACATCTCGTCGAGCTCCTTGCCCCGGGCGGTGAAGGAGTCGTAGGTGGTCGGATAGCCGGCCGCCGACAGGTCGCTGTGGAGCTTCTGGTAGATCGCCTTGAGGTCCTGAGTAGCCTGCCCGTAGGTGTAGGGCTGGCCGTCGAAGAAGTACAGGGGCTCGGAGCCGTTCGCCTCGGCCTGGAGCAGGTTGTCGGTCTGCAGGCCGAGCCGGCTGGCGAGCTGCCGGATGGCGGTGTGGCCCTGGTCGATCAGCTGGCCGCCCCGCTCCACCAGCTGCCCATCCGCGAACGCCCCGCGTAGGGTCGAGCTGCGCCCGCCGACGCGGCTGGAGGCCTCGTACACGGTGGCGATCTGGCCGGCCTGCTTGAGCTCGTAGGCGCAGGTCAGCCCGGCCAGCCCGCCACCCACGATGGCGATGCGCCGGGTCGGGGCAGGGGCCGACCTGGCCTCGGCGAACGGGACCGCGGCCGCGGCGGTGGCCAGCCCGAGCACGCCGCCCAGCTTGAGCGCGCCGCGGCGGGACAGGCGACGCTCCTCGGCGGCGACCTCCTCGGTCGCGCGCTGCAGCGCATCGGCCAGGGGGGTACGGGCCATGGGGTGGCTCCAATCTTCTCGTTCGGCGTCTTCGCGCCCCCGGCAGCGCCGGACCTCCAGAACGGGCCAGATCATACGAATCCACCCGAGAGTGCCGCAACGTCCGGGATGGTGGGGTCGTTGGTGTCGCCTACCCGGCCACCCGGTACTAGGGTCGACCGACGACGCGGCGCTGGAGGACACAAATGACGCTCCCAACGATTGACCAGGCCCGCTCCTGGCGAGGCCTGACCCTGGTCGCCACCGACGACGAGCCGGTGGGCAAGATCGAGGC
>Ga0081538_10002365_pt1 | contig 18534 bp, 13 predicted proteins | sample TabmetS5T2R1_FD_71022 | JGI IMG/M metagenome (GOLD analysis project Ga0081538, IMG submission 71022) | Tabebuia heterophylla rhizosphere microbial communities from the University of Puerto Rico - S5T2R1 | ecosystem: Host-associated > Plants > Roots > Rhizosphere ... | reverse complement strand
AGATGAAGAGGCTGCTGCTGGAGATGAAGAGGCTGCTGCTGGAGATGAAGAGGCTGCTGCTGGAGATGAAGAGGCTGCTGCTGGAGATGAAGAGGCTGCTGATGCTGAAGAAGACGCAGCAGGCGGTGCAGCAGGCGGTGCAGCCACCTAGACCAGTACTAAATGATTAAGGCAAATAGAGAAGTAAGTTGTATAAACTCTCCTTTCTTTTTTTCCTTGTTCATACCCGCTTCTTTACTGTTTGACCTTATGTATATGCGGTAACCAACATGCAATGCATAGGAAATTTTATGTGCGATACCTAATTCCGGTAAAGGATGGAGTATTTCCTTATGGAAATGAGACAGATGAATTAAATTTCGTGAAATAAAAACCTCAAAAAATGAGAAAATAAGTATCCTCAATAAATCAGATCATCCACGCAGATATCTGTTAAGAATCTGTATTGCTCTGTCTATTCCTAGGTCGAGTAAGTAATTACCTATCCTAGGCCCTCTATCGGTATTTAGGAACATCTTATACAATAAAGCAAAGAACTCTTTTGGCTCAATTCCGTTTGCTCGTGCAATAGAAAATACATTAGACTGAAGGTTCTTGGCATTGTCTGGAGAATCCGGTAACCCTGTAAATGGTCTAATCACTTCGATCAATTCTTGCACTGCTTTCCTATGCAGATCTGAAAGTCGTATTTCAAACTTTTCATTATCCTTTGCCATGTTGTCATCTCCCCAGGTGGATGCCAACCTGATCTTATGCATTATCCGTTCATCATTCTTTTTTTCCTTGACCATACCATATTTGAGGAGGCGGCTGAATACCTTTTCATCACGATCGTCATCTTCAGGAGGAAATATTGACGCCTGCTGTACTATAAACCGATATGGGATGTGTGTGTCTGGTTGCTTGGGTGGACTAAGCTTGTTGATGTATTGATAGATTCCCTTAATCTTGGTAAGCTTCGCCAGGTTGTCCTCACTTATTTTCCCAAAGTAAACGTCTTCATAGTAGTCGTATTCGTCCATCAGAGCGGGCACGTCATCTAGTCCGATGTGGCGAGTGCCTGCAATGCGCTTGAATAGCAATAGCAGTATCGATTCGGGAGTGCCATACCGCAGCCACATTTGAGGTGTCAGTACATTGCCTGAAGATTTGCTTATCTTCTTTCCTGCCTTGTCTAGGAACATCTCGTATTTCACATGAAGTGGATGAGGATAAACTAGTATTTCATCTGCAATCCAATCGTTTACCCTGACAGAGTCCATGATGTCCTTCCCGTATGCTTCAAAGCGTATGTCTAGAGCCTGCCATCTTGCTGCAAATTCAACCTTCCATGCAAGCTTACCCTCTCCCCTCGTTATGTCGGCCTCACCCTTGTTGCCACAGCCCTTGATCTCCTCTTTGCCTATCCTGCTCCCTCGGCATATGTAAGCAACTTTCCTATCACTTGGGAGGTACTCCTGTGCTACTGCAGTGTAGAGCCTGCCGCAATTCCGACATATTGGAAAGTATGGCAACACCTCAGTATACTTGTCCTGACCTACGAATTCGGCTATTTTTCGTCCGATCTTGCTTTTGCTCTGTAATATTGTATCAATTTGCATGGCCAAAGTTCCTTGCTTGTACGCTTCGCTGCCACTCTGAAAGCGATATTTTATCCCTACTTTATCAAGACCATCCAATAGGAGACTGCTCATATGCATGCCATAGGAGGAATGGCAACTGCCAAAAGGGTCTGGGATGGTAGAGACCGGTTTTGCAATGTGATCTTGCAGCCAACTTGGCAGACCCTGGGGTATTTTACGAAGACCATCCATGTCGTCTGAATAAGCGACCAATTCTGATTTGAAGCCAAAATTCTTAAGGGCAAGAGCAATGCCGTAGGCTCTCACAGCGTCGGCCATGCTCCCAATGTGAGGAATGCCTGATGCACCAAGGCCACTTTCAACTCTAATTAGACCCAAGTTACGGCCAAGCTTTTTCTCCCTTTTGATTAAGGTGTCTGCAACTTTATCTATCCAGGTTCCCTTACCGATCACGGTCTGTTGTTGTTGTTCTTCTTCTTCTTCCACTTGTTACAACCTCTTTGAAACATATGGACCGTCCTGCTGGTAGCCAAACTTTTTATAATATTGCCTTGTTCCAACGGCGCTAATGATTGCGATCTTGTCAACACCTAAGTCATCTTTTGAGATACGTTCAGCCTCCTTGAGCAGTTTCATGCCAAGTCCCCTATGCTGGTAGCTATCTCCTCTGTCACTTCTGCCAATGCCGACTGCCTGCCCATAGATATGGAGCTCACGCACTACTGCGCTTCCATCAAGCTCAGCCCTATGCGGTCTTGCCACCTTTCTCAGCCTCAAAAATCCGAGTATTGTATCCCCAGCTTTAGTTTCATGCGAAAGAAATATCTCGCTACCTCCAGAAGCAGAGTAGTCTTTTCTTCTTAATATTACCTCATCTTCCGAAGGATACCTTCTCTGCAGGCCGGTTTCCCTGCACCTGATGCATTTGCATCTGTAGCCCTGTTGTCTCAACTTTTCAAAAACTACTTGCCTGAAGTTGCCACTCTTAGGGCCAGCAATGATATCCTCTGACTCAATTTCTCGCTGGATCCGCATTATGCGTACCCATTCTGGCACTGCCTTTTTGGCCTCCACGATTACGTTTATCAGCTCCTCTTCAGAGTATGCCTCGTACTTGCCACTCCTATGCAAATTGAATAGACCTGTGTGCTCTAGCACAAGTGTCGGGTAAATCTTTAGCATGTCAGGCTTGAAAGCATCATCTTCAAACAACCGCTTAAAATCTTGAATGTCTTTTTTAGACGAGCTTCCTGGCAATCCTGGCATCATATGAGCGACTATCTTGTATCCAGCGTCTCGAGCAGTTTTGAATGCGTAGACGACATCATTAAGAGTGTGTCCTCTATTCACCAATCTGTATACGTTATTGTTAAGAGATTGAACGCCAATCTCTATCCTTGTTACTCCAAGCTCTAGCATAAGATCAATATGTGATTCCCTGCAATAGTCCGGCTTAGTTTCGACAGTGAACCCTACACATCGGTTATCGGCAGTCTCGTTGATAGTTATTGCTTGTTGTAGTGTGAAAGATTTCTTGCCATTTAGGCTGTCATAGCAGGACTTGGCAAACTCCCTCTGGTAATCCGCAGGCATGAATGGGAAGGTGCCGCCTACAATTACAACCTCGGTCTTTCCAGTGTCATGGCCTCGTGATTGTAACTGTTCTATTTTCGAACGCACTTGTTGGTAAGGATCGTAGCTAAACCTTTGAGCGACCTTTGTCGCTGGCTCGGTGCCCGTATAACTAAGCGGCGTATTGAACTCGACGCCGCCAGGACAATAGATGCATCTGCCATGTGGACATACGTATGGTTTGGGCATAACTGCAATCACTGCGACGCCTGACGCCGTCTTGGCTGGCTTGACCATAAGCAACCGACGGTAACGATGATCTTGCAAATAATGAATAATGTGCTCATTTTTCGGTATCGTATACAGATGATATTCTGATGCCACTCGCCTGGCAACTTTGAGAACCTGCTTTAATGACAATAAATTCCTACTACTCTCTATTTGCTCTGCAATGGACTTGCAGGCGTGCTGATAGTTGCTGTCATCGTTGTACTTGGTCTCTTCTGATTCTGGTGATGATGATGATGATGATAGCAATTCTGGACAATCAGCTAAGAACGAATATTAATTTTTGTTTATAATGCTTCCCTTCTACCATCTATTGTAGCAGTAACCTCGCCCTTACCTTTCTCTATCTTGCCCACAACTTTGCAGCGCATATTATGCTTTTCAAAAACGCCGATAATATCATCGGTACTTGCCTTTGAAGCGACTACGCAAAAACCTACCCCCATGTTAAATGTGCGGTACATTTCCTTGTTATCAATATTACCATCAACTTGTATCTGCTTGAATACACCTGTGACTGGTGGAAGATTATCAAAAACATATCTCACTTGGGAGTTTAGGCGGCGCAATTTTGTAAGTCCGCCCCCGGTAATATTTGCAAGGCCATGCACCCTTATTCTTTTCTTCAAAATTTCAATTACAGGCCTTACGTAAATTCTAGTTGGGATCAACAGCTCTTCTCCCACTGTCTGTACAAGATGATCGGCATTATCGTATATTGAATATTTTGAAAGCAAAACTTTTCGCGCAAGAGTGTAGCCATTAGAGTGAAGCCCACTACTCTCGACTCCTAAAATAATGTCGCCGGGCTTGATTATGTCCCCGAGAATTGGCTTATTACCCCTAACCACGCCCATCACCATTCCTGCTAAATCGAAGGCGTTTTCGCAATCGCCTGCTATTATATCTTGCAATACAGCAGTCTCGCCGCCGACAATAGCCATCTTGCTCTGCTGTGCACCTTTCACTAGACCTCTAGCTACCTCCTGCAAGAGCCATTCATTTGGATGACGCAGAGCAATGTAATCGATAAATGCCACTGGTTGTGCGCCAACACAAATTACATCATTTACATTCATAGCTACACAGTCTATACCGACTGTATTGAATTTATTCATCATCTGCGCAACAATCACTTTTGTCCCAACACCGTCAGCATGGAGTGCAATAGTTTGATTTGTTAGTTTAATAAGCCCAGCGTAGTGTCCAAAACCAGAAGTCACTTTACCAACTGCAAGCATCTTGTGGGTCACCGATATTATCTCGCCTATCGATTTTTGCCCTCTGTGTATGCTACCTATATCAATGCCTACATCCCGGTAAGTTATTCCCTTGGTCAATTACAGCACCTGGTTGGCTTGAGCTGTATAATAACTAATTAATGGCCTTGGGAAAGTGCCGTATGCTCGAAGAACGACATATATATACATCAAGTTATAGCCGGAATCTGGCAGCTCTTCTCTATCACTATCAATCGCAAGTCTGTTGTCCTTGTGTGATCTGTAGTCAAAAGATACTTGACAATCCTACCATTTTCTATGCGGCTGACACATCATATATCGAGCGTCTGGAAAAATATCGTATTGCTTTCAGTTGAGTCTCTTTTATGATAAGTTTCACCGTCAATCAGGAAAATAGGATTATCTTTACCCATTTCTCTCTCTCTCACTGCATGCTAACCCACGCGTCGTGCTAGGATTCGGAGTGAGTATCCCCAAGGTGATTCCAATAATGGAAGATGCAGGCACGGAGCCAGATTCTTCTGGCTTGAGTGGCTTAAACATACTTAGCTGATTATGCTAGATAGAGGATAGCGCAAAAAGGATACATAATAATAACGAAAATAGAGTTATAAATCAAGCAAGACACCCACAGTGACACTATCGATGTATATGTTTGCGTTAGAATATTAGAATACTAGATTGGATGAGATGATAACCTGCCAACAATAACATACTTTAATATAGAAATTGAGCGATATAGCACCGTTACGATAAATGGATGCACGGAACATTGGTCTTCGCAACATTGAGGTTGCAGACACCAAAATATGCTCAATTGATGGTGAGAATGGCAAGCTCATCTACCGAGGCTACGACATTCTTGACCTCGTCAACCATTCAACTTATGAGGAGAGTGCTTATCTGCTCCTTTTTGGTGAGCTCCCAACCACAGAGCAGCTAAAGGATTTCAATCGCAGACTAATAGAAGCCCGGGGGATACCAGAACCTGTAATAAAGAACCTAAAAAATAGGCCTAAACGTGCGCAGCCTATGGATATCCTTCAGTCTTGTGTGTCAGAGCTGGCAGATTATGACCTCACTATTGAAGACGCCTCCAAGGAGGCTCACATAAGGCGCGCAATAACACTGATTGGTAAAATACCAGCTATTGTCTCCGCCTGGAACCGTATTAGAAGCGGTCATCATGTGCTTGATCCTCTTGAGAAAGTATCACACGCTGCTAACTTTCTGTATATGCTAAGAGGAATCGAACCCTCTCCTGAAGAGGCAAAGGTAATGGACATTTGCCTCATTTTGCATGCAGAGCATAGCTTTAACGCCTCTACATTTGCTGCACGTGAGATAGCATCAACTAGGGCTCATATGTATGCAAGCATCAGTGGTGCCATAGGTGCACTATCTGGCGAACTGCATGGTGGCGCAAACGTACAAGTGATGAAAATGCTGCTTGAGATAGGTGATCCTGCCAATGTCGATAGGTGGGTTGCAAACCGCCTTCAATCAGGCGGCAGGATCATGGGCATGGGACATGCCGTCTACCGGACGACTGACCCTCGAGCTGACATTCTTGCAAGGCTGTCGGCGCGGATATGCCGTGAAAAGAACAACAAGTGGTATGAGATCACTAGACGCATTGAGGAAGCCACAAAGAAGTGGATGCTTGAAAATAAGCACCAAGGAATATATCCAAATGTTGACCTTTACAGTGCCTCAGTATACTATAGCATGGGGATCCCGATAGATCTTAACACTCCTATCTTTGCAACATCAAGGATAGCAGGTTGGTCGGCCCACGTCATTGAGGAAAAGTTTGCCGAAGCTGCTCCCAAGCCTGCACTCTATCGCCCAAAGGCAGTTTACGTAGGCAAGTACTGCGGCCCGATGGGATGCGAGTACACTCCCATTTCAAGCAGGAGCAAATAAGAGCAGTCGTTATGTACTACTCGCCCCAGGGCTGACCAGCAAGAAGAACCAGCAAGAAGAGCAAGACCAAGAATATCTGCTCAGGCCCACACAACTTACGAAGAAGCCATTAAATCATTAAGCTCTTACACACACAGACTCATTGCCCCGTACCTTTCTTTTTTTCCTCCTCAGTGCTACCAGAGGTAATTTTTTAGTGACTTTAGCCACTGGAGGCATTGTGGCTTTGTTGGAGGTAAAGCGTTGTACTACTATGAACTTATCTTTTCCCTCAGCCACTCTTTGGCCCTTCTCTCAACCATGTGCTTTCTCAGTATTATCATTGCCATCTCATAAAATGTCAAACCGTTCCTTTGTGATTGCAAGTCTATCCATTTCAGCCCTTCTGCCAGCTCAGAATCCTTCTCAGACATCACAACAAGATCGTCTATCATTTCTATAAACTGGTCATCAACACTGTCTTTGCTTCCCAGCATTTCTGCTGTGTGTCCTACTAGAGTTGCGATTTTACATAGTGATTCAAGCAGTATTGACACTTTGAATATATTATATTGACAAAGTTGACGCAAACTCTGTTGAAAACTTGGCTTTACAGTATTCAAAGACTTAAAATACATCCTTTAATTGATTTTACTTTAAAATGAATAGAGGATATCTTGTCTTATTGGTTAAGGAGGATTTGTAAATTGAAGATAAAATTTGGGTTTACGCAAGGGCTCAATGTTGCTCGCCTAGGACTAGATGAACAGCAGATCATGACTGCTGCGCAGATGGCAGACAGATTAGGATATGATTCTATCTGGGCGATGGATCACTCAAACGTGCCTCAGTGGAAGAATGCAGTGGTCAACGATGCTTGGCTCTTGCTTGCTGCACTTGGAGCAGTCACCCGGAAAGTTGAGCTTGGAACATGCGTAACAGATGCAATCCGCAGGCATCCTTCTGCCGTTGCGCTTTCAACCATCACACTTGACAGGATAACGCAAGGAAGAGGCATCCTTGGTATCGGAGCTGGTGAGGCTCAAAACGTCGTTGATTTTGGAATAGAGTTCAGCAAGCCCGTTACAAAATTCAAGGAGCAACTTGAAGTTATCGAACTCCTGTTTAATTCTGATCCGGAACACCGCGTGAACTACAATGGTGAATATTACAAACTGATAAACGCATGTCTCCAGGCAAAGAGCATAAGGACTCCAAGGCCTCCAGTTTACATTGCAGCTGGAGCCCCAAAGACACTACAACTATGTGCCGAATATGGCGACGGCTGGATCCCGATTGGATATACACCGGAGCTGTTCACCTATCATGCCAACGTTATTAGAGATCACGCAAAGAAGCGTGACCGCGACCTAACTGATTTTCAATTCGCAAATGATGTTGATGTTTACTTCACAGAGGATGGAGAGGAAGCATGGAATAAGATGAAAAATGCAGTCAAGGTGAGCCTGTACAAACCCGAACTGCTCAAAGTGCATGACATACCACAAGATTCTGACTTTGACTTCCGCAGATACTTCACTGAATATGCAATGAACAAACCGGAGCTAATGGAGCAGATGAAACGTGCGGCTCTGAAAATACCTGACAGTGTAGCCCGCAGTGCAATTGGTGTCGGCAAGCCTGACGATGTCATTGCAATGCTAGAGCGCTTTATCAAAGCGGGAACAAACCACTTTATCATCAGATTCTGGGGAGAGGGTTACTTTAAGAATATCGAGATCTTTGGATCAAAGGTTATTCCCTATTTCAGGGATGAACACAGCAAGTGATATTAGAATATGAGGACGGTTGTGTTCTCTTTCTTTAGATCGTGATAAGTTGTCAATATTCTTACTATCACCTTTTATGCGTCAACACGGGTGCGCATATATATTGTATATAGTGCTCCTTTGAATCTACTTCTTACGAACTAGATTCTTCTATGATTGTGCTGTGTTATGCTGTGGTCAAAGAGAATAATTAATGACCTCTACAGAAATGAGTCTAGCGAGAGCGTTTTCTCTTTTCCTTTCTTGACTTGTCCTACAGGCTGGGCGTCAAACCCCATCTGCAATAAGTCCTCAGCAAATTCTTTGGCAAATCCATGAAAAGTATAGACTTTTTCTGGTCTGCATTGCTTAACTGCCGCTACTAGTTCTTTGTAATCGCAATGATCTGAAAGTGGCATAACATAGTCAAGGCCCATCATGTACCTGTAGCGACTGCCTATTGCCCAGCCAGTGAACGCAATGGTTACCGCGCCGTATCTACTCTTCATGTCCTTCAAAAAGGCGCACCTAGAAGACATAAGGGGGGCAACCATCACCCAAGGTCGGTTCTTTGCCAAAAGACCCCGCTCCTCGGCCTGTGAATGAGTCATAACACTTTTGAGTTTTACTCCAAGTTCAGAGTAAACTGTGTTTATCTTGGCAACAGAGTCATGTATTATCAGGTCCCAATGGCTGAATAGCTCTGTCAAAAGTTGCGCCTTGCCAAGTGTATATCCCATCAATATTACAGGTATACCAAGGTCGTACATCTCTGAAATTATTTTATTTGTTTTGTACGTTACTTCAGATATTGGCGGAAAGACATATTGAGGCCGGCCAAAGGTTGACTCAATTATTAACGTCCTAGCGTGAGGTATCTTTGCTGGTTTCATGAAGGCGCGCTCTCGGATTGATATATCTCCAGTGTAGTAGACGTCCTCACCTATCAAGAGGCCTCGCGAACCCAAGATATGCCCTGTATCTACAAGCGTAAAGCCATCATACTGTTCAGCAGGGTTACCAATTTTGTATCCCCTCGCCTGTGCAATTAGAGAAGTCTCTTTTGATGCTAGTACCTGACTCTTATTCTTTTTCTCTATACTATCCTTATGAAGGTGATCAACGTGAGCGTGAGATACAAAAGCAAAATGGCAATTGGCAGTGCGAGAAGGGTCAAGCGCGATTGCGGTATCCCTGTGATGTACCATGATCCCGGACTGACCAAGACTAACTTCCGCCTTCATTGGAGCTGTCATGTTTACAGTACATGAATATTTTAAGATATAGTTACAATAAGAAAAGCTAAAAGTAGCAGCTTGTGGCAGGCAATAATATCCATTATGGTTAGCAAGTTAGGCACTATCATTGACATAGAAAATTTTGAACTCTAAATATTATACGATTTTTTGGATCTGGTTTTAGGATCTTCAGCATACCTGTTAAGAATTCGCCGGCTACATACTGTCAGGAACCAGTATCTTACTAGGGATGTTTAAGAATATGGGAGAGTCAAGTTATATAAGAGACTTGATCAACCTTGCAATGCTAATCTCTGGTAGGGGGAGCAATATGGATGCAATTTTGGCTGCAATAAGATCAGGCAGGATAAAAGATGCCAAGCCATGCATTGTAATCTCAAATAAGCCAGGGGCTGCAGGGCTCAAGATTGCTTCAGAAAAGTACGGGATACCTACCAAGGTTGTACCATCTGATGGCTTGAAGGGCTGGCAGTATGACCAAATTGTGGTTACCACGCTGCACGAGTTTGGTGTCACTCCTGAGTCAGGGCTTGTGTGCCTTGCGGGCTTTATGAGGATATTAAGCCCTGAGTTTGTAAGACAGTATAAGATGCGGATCATGAATATTCACCCTGCTCTTCTGCCTTCGTTCCCCGGACTCCATGCACAGAAGCAGGCACTTGACTATGGTGTAAAAGTAAGCGGCTGTACAGTCCACTTTGTAGATGAAGGAATGGACTCGGGACCCGTGATACTTCAGAAGGCAGTGCCGGTAATAGAAGGGGATAATGAAGAGAGCCTGTCAGCGAGAATACTTGAGCAAGAACATAAACTTTATCCCGAAGCTGTAAGTCTTTTTTGCGAAGGAAGGATAAAGATAGATGACCGCAGAGTTTCAATAACCTAGGTCATATGCCCATCTAATCGCTGTTTGAAAATGGAAAAGTGTTCGCCTGCCTCCTTAAGTGCTGTAATCAGCGCATTGTTGTCGTCAATTATGCTTACAAGCGCCTCAAGGCCGTACTCAGGCACCTGGTTTTCAAGGGCATCCTTTTGGGCTTGCATTACATACAAACTAGCACCTTATGCCTAAAAATGATTATGGCCTTTCCTAAGTATTGTAATTGCTACTGCAAATGTGCACCCTATGATAGAGAATGCAAGATAGGGGCTGCCTGAGCCAAATACATCTGAGGCAAATCCAGCCACTATCGGCCCTGTCGTCCAGCCTGCGCCAAAAAGGGTATTATAGACGCCGAGTTTTGAACCTACGTGTCCAGAAGGCGTGTCCATTGTCACAAGACCGAAGGAGACAGGGTAAAATATGCTGATGGAAATTCCGAACAGAGCAACTGATACTGTAAAGGATACAAATGACGTCGACGAAAAAGAAACGATCATTCCTACTGCCATAGTAGAAATTGCCAACACAAGTGCAAGCTCGCTATGTCTCGATATCCTTGCCACAATCAGCAGAAAAAGTAGAGTAGCAAAACGTGATATGCCAAAAAAGAAGAACATTATCTCAACGTCTTCGGTTGTAAGTGATGCATCGCTCATATACGCCGGGTATACTGCAAGCACTACTCCAAACGTAATCGCATAGTAAAGTATCACTCCAGCAAGCCTCAGGTGATTAGAAATTTCCTTCAGTACTGCAACAAAGCTTGGTCGAATTATTTCGAGCTCTTTTTGGACAGCAGGCCAGCCGTAGGAATGCAACAGTACTGAGGGGACAATTCCAACTGCCATAGCAGCAGCAGCAAGCTGGAACAGAGTATAATAGTCAAATGCGTTTAGAATCAATTTCCCTATGAGGGGTCCAACCATGAAGCCTAGGATCCAGGCTGCAATGAATACAGAAATATTCTTGACTCGCCTCTCTGGACCTGATGAATTGATAGACACAAGAACCTCAGAAGAAGGCCAGAACAGAGCATGAGCGACTCCCGCAATAGCTCTGTAAAGCATTATTTCTGGTATTGACTGAGCAGTAGAAAGAAGGAAAATTGAAAATACATTAAGTAATATGCCAGATAGAAGAACGTAGGACTTGTTGAGCCTGTCCAGCAAGATGCCCACGAAGAAGGGAGCGAACATATAGGGAAGATAGTTTACCGTACCGATTAAGCCTACTTGCGAATAGTCGGCTGCAAGCTGCTCTCTGGCAAATACTGGTACTACGGGAGAATGCATACCGTATGAAATGCCAACAACGGCAGAGCAAATTGCAACAAGTACGACAGCGTGGTTCATTGTAACCCTACACTATTACTTGTATGCGGCTATGATGACTGCGCCACCCATCATGCCCCTATCAAACTGTACATGAGAAAATTTTTCTTTTAGCATGTACTCCAGCTCTGAATTCTTGGGCCAGCGCATGTAGGTACCGTAAAGCGTTTTGAATTTTAGTCCTGAATTGCCTGCTACCAAGTAAGCGAATAACCCAATAAAATATTTCAAGTATAAAGAAACCATTCCTCTTAATATACGATTGTCAGGCTTGCCAAGATCGATTATTACAAGCCGGCCTCCAGTCTTTAGGACCCTATGCATTTCTGCGATGGCCTGTTGAAGGTAAATTGAATCTCTAAGAGAATAGCCACAAAGCACAGCATCAAATATGCCCTCACGGAAGGGCATGTACTCGAAAACACCGGAATAAAGCGCTGTCTGTGAACCGTGCAAGTAATGCTTGACGTTGCCAAGCATCTCAAGCAGGGGATCGTACATTACAACCTTTGCGTCACCTCGAGCTTCTGCAAGTGCTAAACGCGACATGTTGCCGTAACCAGAGCCGGCATCAAGTATGATATTGCCTGGCTTGATGCGCCCTCTAATACCTCTTAGCCTATACTTCTCGTCTTTACCAAGCGAGATCACCCTGTTGACCTTGTCATAAACTGGGATGATCGTGCGCAGTACCTCTATCACCTCAGTCCAGTAGCGACTTCCAAGACCGGACAACGAGCTGGAAGGTTCTATCATCACGCCATTATTATAGCTAGTTTTCAGTCTCACTCATACTACTATTTTTGTTCTGCCTCTTCAATCTCTGATCAAAGCACTTAAAAGCTGTCTTTCATACGGCATTCTGATTACCGAGGAACAGATTGTAGATCACTTTAAGCATCACTGTCATAGCATTTCATAGATTCTAATAAACACAGAAAAACAATTATCTTGCTTCTGCTTATGGGCCTACTGCTTGACAAACTATCGCTGTCCAAAATGCAGCTCTCTACACTCAGTTGGAGTTGACAAGATATTTGATGGGCGGCTGTTATTTCGATGTTCCAAATGCAATATTTGCACAATAGTGCCTACGACTGGCAATACTGATGAGGCTTATCTTGAGTTTCTCGATCGCTGTGAAAGTGGCACGGGAATTGCATATGCGGACGACCTCAAACTCCTGATGCAGCAAGAAAAGATAATCCGGCCCTCAAAAGAGATAGATGCTCTAATGTCTGTTTCTAAAGCGAGGGGTGACCCACTTCTTGAGCAGACGCTGCGCTCCCAACAGGACTATATCGTAGAGTTCCGGGTAATAGAGGAACCTCCACCAGAACTTGGGTCTAGAATTGATGAAGTGCCAGTAGACAAAGCCATAATAGAAGTCTTGAAAGCAAAAAAGATCAACCATCTTTACAAGTTTCAAGAGGAAGCGATCAAGCAAATCCTTGAGGGAAAAGATGTCGTCATCAGTGCACCCACAGCATCAGGTAAAACTGAGGCTTTTTGCATCCCACTCCTGCAAGAAGTTGCAGCAAAAAAAGGATCGCGCCTTGCCCCGCTTCCTAGTAACGAAGGTACAGTATCTGCAATTTTTGTTTATCCAACAAAAGCACTATCACGTGATCAATTGCCCAAGATAGATGAGCTGGCAAAGCCACTTAATTTGAGAGTAGCTGTCCTCGACGGCGACTCACCGGAAAAGGAGCGCAGAGCCGTACTAGAGTCGCCGCCTGATATTGTTATCACAAATTTTGATGTGCTGCACTATCACATGATGCATAAAACGAAATTCTCACGCATAGTTAGGACTGCCAAGTTTTTGGTAGCCGATGAGGCACATGTATACACAGGCATTTTTGGAGCTAATGTACACTACATCATTGCAAGACTGGAGAGGCTAACGGAAAGCAAACTCCAGATCGTGGCTGCATCGGCTACGTTGCCAAATGCTGCGGAATTTTGCCAGACTCTTTTTGGTAGGCAAATGCAAGTAATCAAAGGTAGGGGCAGGCGGGGCAGGATATACCTTGCGATAATATTTCCTTCGCTTAGATCTTACAGATCATTGATGCTGGATCTCCTTAGACAGACCACAAATAGGAAGCATAAGACTATTGTGTTTGCCAACTCGCATCTTAGCTCCGAGCTGGTTGCCTTCTATGGAGCACGGCAGGGAATTAACGTCAGAGTTCATCGTGCGGGTCTAACTTCAGCTCTCAGGAAAGAAATAGAACAAGAGTTCAAAGCTGGACAGCTCATGGCAATATCCGCCACGCCGACACTCGAATTGGGAATCGACATCGGTAGTGTCGACGCGATAATTTCTAATATCGTGCCAATTAACCGGCTTTTTCAGCGGGTCGGGCGCGCAGCAAGACGGGGTCAGCACGGGTATGCATTTCTAGCACTTGGCAATGATCCAATAAGCCAGTATTATAAAATGCACCCGGCAGACTATATGGGCGATCATGAATTGGCGTACACTGATCCGTCAAATCCATTCGTTCTAGAATATCAAGTATTAGCGATGGCCTGTGACAAACCACTGTTGATGTCAGAATCTAAGCAGATCTGGAGCGTTCTTCAAAAGCTTGTCTCAAAGGGCATCGTCAAAGTAGTCAGAGATAGATTTGTGCCTAACCTAAAGGAGGCATTAAAGATGCTTGATGAATATAGCATTCGCGGCATAGGGACCAGTGTCGACATCAAATTTAACAATAAGATCATAGGCGAACGAGCATTACCGCAGGCACTTGAAGAGCTCCATCAACATGCGGTATACTTTCTTGGAGGTAGACGATACAAAGTACAAGAGATCCATTTTGAGCAAAACAGCCAGCCTTATGCTGAACTTTTACCTATCCCATCCGACTATCCTTATTACACCAAAGCTTTGACAGACGATTGGCCGTCTATTTTAGAAATATACGAAAAGAAAACAGTTTTCGGAGTCGAGGTAGCATACTGTGCACTAAACATCCAAAAGAGAGTGCTCGGCTATGTCAACATCGAAATTGGTCAGGAGGTAGCACAAGGAAAAAAAGTGATGTTGGACAAGCCCCTAGATTATGAATTTGTTACAAAAGGGTTTGTGTTTAGAGCACCTAGACCCTCATACATCTTGCGAGAAGCGAAAGACGAACAGTACGTGGAAATGAGTGGCTTTCATGCTTCAGAGCACGTCATAATAGAGGGGAGCGCGATGATAACAGGTGGTGCATCGCAGGACCTAGGCGGCATTTCGCTTGGCTCTTCAGGACTAATATTTGTCTATGACGGCAGCATCGGTGGCAATGGAGCTAGTAGGGTATTATATGAGAGATTGCACATTGCTTTTGGACGCTCGCTCCGCATATTATCTGAATGCTCATGCATGAGCGAAACTGGCTGTCCTCGTTGCACCTATTCCTATCGATGTGGTAACAACAACGAGTTTCTGCACAAGCCCGCTGCAATTGAGGTAATGAATAGGATAGTGGAAGGTGAAAGAACCAAAATAGGCGATAAGGTATGGGGCGACAGAGCTCTTGTCTAATAGGATAAAGTTTAAGAGTAATTGTAGATGGCTTTAAATAAAATTGGAAGAAGCCGTCAGTGCTGTTGCTAGTGCACGTGCGAAGTGGCAGACACTTGAACATAGAGGCGTTGCCTTCCCTCCTGAATATCAGCCAAGGGGTATCACAATTGCTGTTAGAGGAGAGAAACTGGCACTCAACAGAGATCAGGAAGAGATTGTTTATGCGTGGGCAAAGAAGAAGGACACACATTACGTTCAAGATCCAGTCTTTCAGCAAAATTTCATGAGCGACCTTCAAAAGCTACTTCCTGAGGGTTATAACAACCTCACGATAAAGGACATAGATTTTTCGATGGCTTATAGGCTTGCAGACGAAGAAAAAGAGATGAAAGAACAGGAAAAGGAGAGATACAAGACCCTTTCAAAGGAACAAAAGAAAAGTATCTCCCAAGCCAAAAAGGCGGAGCGTGAAAGACTAAAGGCCATTTACGGTAAGGCAGTGGTCGACGGCATTGAAGTAGACATTGCAAACTGGCTGGTCGAACCGCCAGGATTGTTTATGGGCCGTGGACAGCATCCTATGAGAGGCAGATGGAAGCCACGGGTAAGGCCACAGGATGTTACGCTAAACTTGGGCGAAAACGCGCCAGTGCCGGAGGGTAACTGGAAGGCTATCTTCCACGATCATTCATCGACATGGCTTGCTACTTGGATAGAGGGCCTGACGGGTAAGCGCAAGTATGTATGGCTTCATGACTCGGCAGCACTTCGTCAAGAATACGATAAAGCCAAATATGATAAGGCAAAAAAGCTGGCCGAGCATGAAGACAAAGTGCATAGGGAAGTCATACAAAGGATGATGAAGGGAGATGGCAAGGTGGCTACTGTTGCATATCTAATACTAAAGCTTGCTATGAGAGTAGGTGACGAAAAGGACCCTGAAGAAGCTGACACTGTTGGCGCAAGTACGCTTAGAGTAGAGCATATCAAGTTCCCACAGGTAAATGACATGCAGATCATTGAATTCAATTTTTTGGGTAAGGACAGTGTCCCATGGCAAAAAAAGTTGGAAGTAAGTTCTGAAGATACAAGAGCACTTTACATCAACCTGAAAAAATTCATGGAAGGCAAAAAGCCAAGTGACGCAATATTTGATGGCATTAATTCGCGTAAAGTAAACGCCTTCTTACAGCAGATAATGCCGGAGCTTACAGCCAAGGTGTTCAGAACCTGTATTGCAACAAGGGTAGTTCAGCGGGAGCTATCAAAGGCAAAGCTCAACAAGAACTCTCCAGAAGCACACAAGATCTATGCAGCCAAGAAGGCAAACCTTGAAGCTGCAATTACGTGCAACCATAAAAAAGGAATTGATCCAAGGAATCCTGCAGCTAGAAAAGCACTCGAAAAATTTGAAGAATCGATCACCAAAAAGAAGGAGGCAATAGCCAAGCTTAAGGCAGACATTGCAGCTAAGAATTGGAAGACAGAACTCCAGAAGAAGCGACTAGAAGAAAGGGTACAAAAGTTACAAATGCAATTAATACTTCAGCAGGAGACCCGAGACTACAATCTTGGTACATCTCTCCGCAACTATATCGATCCCCGGATCATGAAAGCTTGGCTCAACTACGTACATCTTGACTGGACTAAAATATACACTTCAACGCTACAGCGTAAGTTTAAGTGGGTTGAGGAGTATAAAGATAAAAACTTTAGAACATTTTATCCTGAGATGAGGAATTAAACAAGTAAGAAGACTTATATCATTTCCAGCCTTCCTCTTAATCTTGGTAAACTCATTTTAATGATATCTGCATATCATTGGAGAGATGGAGCTGGAGTTTTCGTTCCGGGGACGCTCCTTCTTATTGTCATTATTGCCACAATCCCTGCATCTGCTCAGGAGGCAGCGGAGCAGGATGAAGGCCCTAGTCCAACCTCGTCACTCTTTATTGCACTCTTTGCAAACGGCGAGGCTCTTGTTGAATACAACGTTGGTATTGAGGATCCTCTTGCTGAAGAAATAAGGATCAAGCTTTTTGGAGATGACATCCGTGACCTTATCATTGTTGACTTTGAGGACAACGTCGTCGAATTTAACAGTGGAGAAATGCCAAATGAAATTGTCCTCAATAGGCCAAACGCTTCAAACCTCAGGGTAAGTTATACTACTTCAGATTTTTTATCGAAAGACCGAAGGGAATGGATATTCAGCCTTAATTCCACTGTCAGCCTCTCAGTCAAGCTGCCTCCAGATAGCATTTTGACAGACCCTGGGCAAAATCCATCTATCGTACTTGTAGGCGATCAGCAAATCCTTACATACGATCCTGGCAACATACGATTCGTTTATGTAATAGGGACTTTGGGCACAGAAGAGCAGGCAAACATCGTCATCACGGCAGCCGAAAGTGCTATTGTTCAAATAAGCAACAACTATCCAGGCATTGTGCTTACAAGCGCAAGAGACCTGCTTCAGAGAGCAATAGAGGCACGTGATGAGAGGAGGTTCACAGAAGCTGAAAGATTGGCAGATCAAGCAAATGATGTAGCTATTGCCACAGGCAGAGAGTATGTCGCTGCACAAGAAGCACTTGCCTATGCCGAGGCTCAGATAAATAGTGCCGCTGCAGGGGGATCCGGCTTAAATAATGCTGTCACTATGCAAATGCTCGAGCAAGCAAACAACGAATTTGCAATTGGCAATTACACAGAAGCTAGAAGCTCTGCGCAAGATGTTGTTACAGCATTAGATGACATCCCCGCACAGCCAGGGTTACCAAACCCTGTTATAATCGCAGTAACAGTAGCAGCAGCTGCGGCCGTAGCAGGAGGCATTGGCACCTTACTGTTCTTCAGGAAGAGGAAGCGCTCAAAGCCAGCGCCAGAACTTCACAAGGCGCATGATCTAACAAATGCAGACACCAATAATAATAACACTATCAGTAGCAGAGCATCAGCTGTATTCCGTCCTACTAATTCATTAACACCAGTGAAGCCCAAACAAGATAATAATATTGTACAAGCAGAGGAACAGCAAGAGATAGCGAGACCACTGGAAGAGGAAACCAGCAACATTCCTCAAGTGCCACGTACTATCTCTGATTCTCAGTTAGATAGCTCTATACTTTCAAATATAGTTGGCAATATACTTGTAGAAAGGCCGCACTTGCGCCCAGA
>Ga0081538_10002364_pt1 | contig 18542 bp, 20 predicted proteins | sample TabmetS5T2R1_FD_71022 | JGI IMG/M metagenome (GOLD analysis project Ga0081538, IMG submission 71022) | Tabebuia heterophylla rhizosphere microbial communities from the University of Puerto Rico - S5T2R1 | ecosystem: Host-associated > Plants > Roots > Rhizosphere ... | reverse complement strand
CAGGATGAGCAGGTCCCCCCCCAGCCCGGCGGCGGCGCCCACCACCAGCAGGCGCCAGCTCCAGGCGGCCAGCCGGGCCAGCGCCGGCGGGACCTCCGGACGTGGCTGCTCGGCGGGCGGCTCCGGGCGCACCGCCGTCCGGGTCGCAGGCTCGCTCATGGCGCTCACCATACCCGGATCGGTCCCGGCGCGACCCGCGCTAGGCTCTCCGAGGTGGCGGTTCGAGCAGGGAGGCCAGGCTGTACCAGCGCGACTACGTGATGCGCCAGATCGAGATGGTCGGGGTGGTGCTGGCGCGGATCCTGCGGATCGCCAGGGACGGCCGGCCCGGCGAGGCGCTGGGGCTGTTCGAGGAGGCCTACCAGCCGCTGCTCGGGGTCAGCGCCCGGGTCGTCTCCACCCTCAGCGACGAGCAGCTGCTCAGCCTGCTGACCTCGGGGTCCATGCCGGACCTGCGGCGCGTCGCCACGGTGCTGGAGCTGCTCAAGGTCGAGGCCGACCTGCACGGGCAGGCCGGCGGCCACGCGGCGGCGGCGGCCCGCTACCGGCGGGCGCTGGCGCTGGCCGGCTTCCTGGCCGCCCGGTCGGAGGCGCTGCTGGACGCCGCCATCGCGGCCGACCTGGCGGGGCGGGCCGCCGCGATGGAGCTGTCGGCGGCCCAGCGGCTCCAGCTCGCGCGGGTGCTGGAGGCGCTGGGCCGCTACGCCGACGCCGAGGACGCCCTGTTCGAGGCGATCGACGCCGACCCCGACGACGCCGGCCCGGTCGAGGCGGCGATCGCCTTCTGCCAGCGGCTGCTGGCCCTGGACCCGGAGCGGCTGGCGGCCGGCGGCCTGCCCGTCGACGAGGTGAAGGCGAGCCTGGCCGAGCTGCTGCGCCGCCAGCCGGTGGTCGGCGACGACGCGCCGCCGGCCTGGTAGGGCCGGGCGCTCAGGTCTCGGGGCGCGACAGCTCCGGCAGGTTGCCCATGTCCAGCAGCTTGAGCAGCGCCGCCGGGCGGAAGTCGCCGGCCAGCAGCTCGTCGGGGCGGCGCCAGGCGACCTCCACCAGGTGACGGTCACCGCCGGCGTAGGCCGGCTCCACGGACATCACGCCGTCGTGGCCGGCGGCCAGCCAGCCGGCGAACACCACCACGAACTGGCCGCGGTCGACCAGGTCCTGCAGCCACACCACGCCGGCGAGGCCGACCGGCAGGCCGGTCTCCTCCCGCAGCTCGCGCCTGGCGGCGTCCTCCAGCCGCTCGCCCGGCTCCGCCTTGCCGCCGGGCAGGCACCAGAAGTCGTCGCCGTCGGGGTGGCGGTGGTGGGCGGCGAGCACCCTGCCGCCGTGGACCACCAGCACCCTGGCGACCAGCACGTTGCGGCGCTCAGCCACGGCGCAGGCTCCCGCGGAAGCGCCAGGCGTGGTCGGTCGGGCCGATGCCCTTGCCGAGCGGGAAGGCACCGGCGATCGCCCCGGAGAGGTACTCCTTGGCGGCCTGTGCCGCGGCGGGCACGTCGAGCCCGACGGCCAGGTTGGCGGCGATCGCGGACGCCAGGGTGCAGCCGGTCCCGTGGGTGTGCGGCGTGTCGATGCGGGGCGCGACCAGCTCGACCCCGTCGCTGCCGTCCCACAACAGGTCGACCGCGAGCTCGCCGGGCAGGTGGCCGCCCTTGGCCAGCACCCAGCGCGGCCCGAGCGCGTGGACCGCGCGGGCGGCCGCCTCGAGGTCGCCGCGGTCGCGCACGTCCACGCCGGTCAGCAGCCGCACCTCCCCCACGTTGGGGGTGACGACGGTGGCCAGCGGCAGCAGCCGCGTCCGCAGCGCCGCCACCGCGTCGGGGCGGAGCAGCGGGTCGCCGTGCTTGGAGGCGGCGACCGGGTCGACCACCAGGTTCGGCAGGGCGAAGCGCTCGCAGGCCTCGGCGACCGCCTCGACGATGGCGGCGGAGGCCAGCATCCCGGTCTTGACGGCGTCCACCCCGATGTCGGTCACGACCGACTCGATCTGCTCGGACACGGCCCGCGGGTCGAGCTCGTAGAAGCCCTGCACCCCGATGGAGTTCTGCACGGTCACCGCCGTGACCGCCGACATGCCGTGGACGCCGTGGGCGAGGAGCGTCTTGAGGTCCGCCTGGATCCCGGCGCCGCCGCCGGAGTCCGACCCCGCGACGGTGAGCACCCGTGCGGGTACCTGCACGGCTCGACCACCTCCCTGCTGGAACGACCGGCCCAGGCTACCAGTCGGTGGCCGCCAGTAGACTCGGCGCGTGCACGCACAGGGGCGCCCCGCCGGCCGGAGCTACCGGGACGGAGCCCGTGCCGGGCTGCCGTTCGCGGTGGCGACCGCCGTGCTCGGCGTGTCGTTCGGGGTGCTGGCCCGCCAGCTCGGTTGGGGCGTGGTCGCGCCCGTCGTCTGCTCGGTGGTGGTGATGTCGGGGTCGGCGCAGTTCGCGATCGCCTCGATCCTCGGGGCCGGCGGCGGGGTGGGGACCGCGACCCTTGCCGCGGTGTTCGTCAACGCCCGGTTCCTGCCGATGGGGCTGGCGGTCGCCCCCTCCCTGGTCGGGGGCCGCCTGCGGCGGGCGGCGGAGGGGCAGATGGTGGTCGACGCCTCCTGGGCGCTGGCCAACCGCGGCGACGGCAGCTTCGAGCGGCGGCTGCTGATCGGCGCGACCCTGCCGCAGATGGCCGCCTGGGTCGGCGGCACCGCGGTCGGCGTGGTCGCCGGCGGGTTCCTCGCCGACCCGGAGGCCCTCGGCCTCGACGTGGTGTTCCCGGCGTTCTTCCTGATCCTGCTCGCCGAGGAGCTCAAGGACCGGCGGGCGGTCGCGGTCGCCGTGGTCGGCGGGCTGGTCGCGCTGGCGCTGGTGCCGTTGGCGCCGCCGGGCATCCCGGTGGTGGCGGCGTGCGTGGCGGCGCTGCTCGGCCTGTGGAAGCGGCCGTGACCACCGTCTGGCTGACGATCGCCCTGGTCGCGCTCGCCAGCGCCACCCTCAAGGCGGCCGGGCCGCTGCTGCTGGGCGACCACGAGCTCGGCCCCCGCGCCACCGTGGTGGTCGCCTCGCTGGCGCCGGCGCTGCTCACCGCGCTGGTGCTGGTGGACACCATCACCACCGGGCAGCGGCTGGTGGTCGACGCGCGCCTCGGCGGCGTGGTGGCGGCGGGGATCGCCCTGCTGCTGCGCGCGCCGGTGCTGCTGGTCCTGGCGGTCGCGGTCGCCACCACCGCGTTGCTGCGGCTGCTGGCGGCGTAGCCGGCCCGCTCAGCGCCTCGGCGCGCGGGCGTGGCGCAGCTTCATCGCGCGCTCGACCGCGGGGAGCAGGCGGGCGGGGCGCTCGAAGCTCAGCATCGAGAACGGCAGCGGGAAGCGCTGGCGGGTGATCGCCTTGGACCGGCTGAACTCGCGCAGGCCGTCGGGCCCGTGGACGCGGCCGAAGCCGGACTCCCCCACCCCGCCGAACGGCAGCGACGGCATCCCGGCGAACACCAGCACCGAGTTGACGCTGGTCATCCCCGAGCGCAGCGCGCGGGCGATGCGGTCGGCCCGGCGCCGGGCGAACACCGCCGCGCCCAGCCCGTAGGGGCTGGCGTTGGCCCGCCGGACCGCCTCGTCGGCGTCGCGGACCCGCACCACCGGGAGCACCGGGCCGAAGGTCTCCTCGCGCAGCACCAGCGCGTCGTCGGGCACGTCGACCAGCACCACCGGGTCCACGTAGGGCGGCCGCACCGCGTCCGGCCCGCCGACCACGGCACGCGCGCCGCGCCGGAAGGCGTCCTCCAGGTGGCGGCGGATCACCGCGAGCTGCGCGGGCAGGGTGATGGGCCCGATGTCGGCCTCCGCGCCGGGACCGGGCCGGACCCTGGCGGCCAGCTCGGCGACCCTGCCGACGAAGCGGTCGTAGGCCGCGTCGACCACGTAGGCCCGCTCGATCGCCAGGCAGGTCTGGCCGGCGTTGGCCATGGCGCCCCAGACGGCCTGCTCGGCGGCGGCGTCCAGGTCGCCGTCCTCGTCCACCACCAAGGCGTCCTTGCCGCCCAGCTCCAGCACCACCGGCGTGAGCCGCTCGGCGCAGGCGGCCATGACCTTGCGGCCGGTGGCCGGCGAGCCGGTGAACGACACCTTGTCGACGCCGGCGCGGCAGAGCGCGTCGCCGGTGGCCCCGTCGCCGGTCACCACCTGGAGCACCGGCTGCTCGGGCACCACCTCGGCGAAGGCGTCGGCCAGGAAGCGCCCTACCGCCGGGGTCAGCTCGCTCGGCTTGAACACCACCGCGTTGCCGGCCGCCAACGCCGAGGCGATCGCGCCGGACGGCGTGAACACCGGGTAGTTCCACGGCCCGATCACGCCCACGACGCCGAGCGGCAGGTACTCCACCGAGGCGGCCTGGTTGGCGAGCACCAGGGTGCTGGCGGCGCGGCGCGGGCGCAGCACGCGGGCGGCCTTGCGGGCCACCCAGTCCAGGTGCTCGACGGCGAGCAGCACCTCGATGAAGCCGTCGGCGGCCGGCTTGCCGTTCTCGCGGTGGACCAGGTCGACCAGCTCGCCGGAGCGGGCGGCGAGCAGCGCCTTGAAGGCGAGCAGCCGCCGCCGGCGCCCGCCGAAGCCGAGCCCGGCCCACCAGGCGGCCGCCTCCCGCGCCCGCGACACCGCCTCGGCGACCTGCGCGGGCCCGTGCAGCGGGAAGGTGCCGACGAGCTCGCCGGTGGCCGGGCTGGTGGAGTCGAAGGTGTGGCCGCCGGACGCGGGGGCCTGGTCCTGGGTGACTGCCATGCTGCCGCCTTCCCGCCGGGGTGACACGACCGCCGCGGCCGCAGGGCGCCGGCTGGCGGCCGGCCGCAACGACTTCGTAGAGTACCGCCCCGACATCCCGCTCGGCGGCTCGCGAGGCCGTGCTCGCCCGACGCCGAGGCTTTGTGGCGCGCGCGTCCCGCTGCGCCCCCGAGCGAGGAGTGACGGTGACCGTCGCAACGGACGTGGTGGTGGTCGGGGCCGGGCTCGCCGGGCTGGTGGCCGCCCGCGACCTGGTGGCCGCCGGCGCCGAGGTGGTCGTGCTGGAGGCCCGCGACCGGGTCGGCGGCCGCACGCTGACGCTGCCGGCGGCCGACGGCACGCCGATCGACCACGGCGCCCAGTGGATCGGCCCCACCCAGGACCGCATCGCGGCGCTGGCGGCCAGCGTCGGTGTCACCACCTACCCGACCTGGGACCGCGGGCTCCACACCGAGTTCCGCGACGGCCGGGCGCACCGCTCCGGCGGGCAGCTCCCGGCCAGCGACCCCGGCACCGCGGTCGCCATGGGCCTGGCGGTCCGCGAGCTGGACGCCATGGCCGCCGAGGTGCCGCCGGAGGCGCCGTGGAGCGCCGAGCGGGCGCCGCTGTGGGACTCGCAGACGGTGGAGAGCTGGCTGCAGGCCCGCGTCGCCGCCGGGGGCGCCCGCAGCTGGCTGCGTACGGCGGTGCGCAGCACGCTGGCCGCCGAGGCCGGCGACCTGTCGCTGCTGCACATGCTGTTCTTCATCCGCTCGGCCGGTGGCTTCGTCCAGCTGATCGAGACCGCGGGGGGCGCCCAGGAGCGCCGCTTCCACCAGGGGGCGCAGGCCATCCCCATCCGGCTGGCGGAGGCGCTCGGCGAGCGGGTCGTGCTCGGCGCCCCGGTGCGGGTGGTGAACCACGACCCCGGCGGCGTGGTGGTCGAGGCCGACGGCCGGGCGGTGGCGGCCAGGCGGGCGATCCTGGCGGTCCCGCCGGCGCTGGCGGGCCGGGTCGCCTACCGGCCGCCGCTGCCCGGCTGGCGCAGCCAGCTCACCCAGCGGGTGCCGATGGGCAGCGTCGTCAAGGTCCACGCGCTCTACGACGAGCCGTTCTGGCGCGACGACGGGCTCTCCGGCCTGGCGGTCGGCGACCACGGCCCGGTCGAGATCGTGTACGACAACTCCCCCGAGAGCGGGACGCCCGGGGTGCTGGTCGGCTTCATCGAGGGGCAGGACGCACGCGCCTGGGGCCGCCGCGGCCCGGCCGACCGGCGCGCCGCCATCCTGGAGTGCCTGGTCCGTTACTTCGGCGAGCCGGCCGGCCGGCCGCGTGAGCTGCTGGAGCGGTCCTGGGCCGACGAGGAGTACAGCGGCGGCTGCTTCGCCGGCTACTTCCCACCCGGCGTGTGGACCTCCTACGGGCAGGGGCTGCGGGAGCCGGTCGGGCCGCTGCACTGGGCCGGCACCGAGACCGCCACGGTGTGGAACGCCCACATGGACGGCGCGGTGCGCTCGGGCGAACGCGCCGCCGCGGAGGTGCTGGCCGCGCTCGGCTCCTAACCGCGGCGGCGGAAGTGGTCGAAGGCGAGGCCGTCGAGCGGCAGCGCGCCGGCGGCGGTCTGGTGCACCCGCCGGTGAGGGTCGGCGGTGAAGCGGCCGCAGTCGAGGACGCCGCCGAGGTCGGCGGTGCGGGGCAGGGCGGCGGCGAGCACGAAGTCCTCGCCGCCGCCGAGGGCGAGCGCCACCGGGTCGCGGCCGAGCAGCGCCGCCGCCTCGGCGACGCCCGGCGCCAGCGGCACCGCGGCGTCGCTGACCTCGACCCCGACCCCGGACGCCTCCGCCAGGTGCAGGGCGTCGCCGGCCAGGCCGTCGGACACGTCCACCATCGCGGTCGCGCCGGCGTGCGCCAGCCGCGGGCCCATGCCCAGGTCGGGTGCTGGCCGGCGGTGGGCGGCGGCCAGGCCGGGGAAGCGGCTGAGCAGCGCCCTGGCGGGCTCGTCGTCGCGCCGCAGCAGGGCCAGCCCGGCGGCGGCCGCACCCAGCGGGCCGGTCACCACCAGCCGGTCCCCCGGCCGGGCGCCGGCCCTGGTCACCACCTGCCCGGCCTCGCCCAGGGCCGTGACCGCCAGCGACAGGGCCGGGCCGGCGGACACGTCGCCGCCGACCAGCGCCACGCCGAAGGCCCCGCACGCCTCGCCGATGCCGGCGTAGACCCGCTGCAGGGTCCCGACCTCGGCCGCGTCGGGGACGGTCAGGGCGAGCACCAGCCAACGGGCCACGGCCCCCATCGCGGCCAGGTCGGAGACGTTGACCGCGACCGCCTTCCAGCCCCAGTCCTCCGGTCCGGACAGCGCCGCGGTGAAGTGCTGGCCCTCGACCAGGACGTCGGTGGTGACCACCAGCTTGCGGCCAGGGGTGGGCAGCAGCACCGCGGCGTCGTCGCCGACGCCGACCTCGACACCCGGCGCGGCGGCCGCGAGCCCGCCGGTGAGCCGGGCGATCAGGCCGAACTCGCCGATCGCGCGCAGGTCGTCGCTCAGGACACCGCCTTGACGATGGCGTCGTCCAGGCCGGGGAAGTCGGCGAGGTAGTCGGCCCGCTCGGCCTTGAGGCGCTCGACGTGGCGGCGGTACTCGTCCATGCGGCCCTGGCGCTCGTACAGCCGCCGCGGCTGCAGCAGCTCCAGGTCGTCGATGCCGGGCACCTCCGAGGCCACCTGGTAGCCGAAGTCGGGGTCGTCGTCCCAGGTGATGGAGCCCTCGGCGATCGCCCGGACCAGCGCCGAGGAGTGCGGGATGCGGACCTTCTTGGAGCGGTCGTCGCCGTCGGGGCCGCCGACCCGGCCGGTGTTGAGCAGGAACACCTCCAGCGGGTGGGTCTCCAGCAGCGCCGCCAGCCGGTTGCCCTGCTGCTCGTGGCGCAGCGGGAAGAACGGGTTGGTGCCCGGCACCCGCAGCGCCTTGCCCTCCTCGTCCTTGCCGCCGGCCGAGGTGCCCTGGGTCTCGCCGAGCATGAAGTAGCCAGCCGCCTGCTCGACGTTGAGCCGCGCGACGCCGGGGATGATGTTCTCGTTGCGGTTGAGGATCAGCAGGAACGAGGCGGGCGGCACGCGGTCGGCCGGCCAGTTGTCGATCGAGCGCATGTTGAACACCGCGCGGCCGTTCTGGGTGTAGGAGGTGTCGAAGAAGTCGATCTCGTCGCCGTGCTGGGAGACGTTCTCCAGGTAGGCGTCCGGCTTGGTGACCGCGCCGTGGATGGCGGGCTCGTCCTCGGCCGACAGCGCGAAGGTCTTGGCGAAGCAGCCGTCCTCGGTGGAGACCACCTCGCCGCCGGGGAACAGCCCGATGAAGTCGTCCTGCACCGCCTGCGAGCCGTTCTGCTTGGTGAAGGTGGTGGTCGTCTTGCCCGTGCCCGAGAGGCCCACGATCAGCATCGTCCTGCGGCCCGACGGCGTGGGTATGACCTTGCAGCCGGCGTGCATCGCCAGGCCGCCGCCCTCGAAGACCTTGCGGTTCCACATCCGCAGGCCGCCCTTTTTCGACTCGCCGAAGTAGTCGGAGTTGATGACCCGGGTGACGCCGGCGTCCAGGTCGACGGCGATCACCCGGTCGTTCGGGTAGCCGGGCACGGCCAGGTTGGGGGTGTAGAGGATGGTGATCTCGGGCTCGTGGGCGGCGCCGCCGTCGACCGGGTCGTAGTAGAGGAACCGCTGCATCCCGGCGATGTTGGCGTTGGCCTTCTCGATGACCAGCCGCGCCGGGGTCCGGTAGGGGCCGGCGTGGCCGATGAAGCCGTCGACCACCACCATGTCGCGGCCGCGGACGTAGTCGTCCTGGATCGCGGCCAGCCGCGCGCCCTCCTCGCGGCTGATGGTCTGGTCGCTGTGCTCCTCCGGCTGGTCGGTGACGAGGTAGGTCGACCCCTTGGAGCGGGAGACGACCTTGGTCTGCACGTTGACGTTGCCGTACCGCGTCTGGTGGGCCTGGGGCATGGCGTCGGTGTACTCGCGCAGTTCCGCCTCGGAGGGGTGGAACGCGATCGCTCTGGCGGCGAGGCCCAGGTCGGGCGGGGGCGTGCTCGGCATCTCGGGCCCTCCCGGCGTTGTGCTCAGCAGCGTTGTGCTCGGCGAGCGGGTGGAACAAACAGTCTAGCGTGGCGCCTGCGCCCGGCCCGCCAGGCAGCGCAGCACCTCGTCGTCGCCGACCTGGGGAAAGTGCTGGTAGGCCTGCCCGACGGCGAGGTAGGGGTCGGGGGTGTGGAGCACCACCGCCTCGTCGACCACCGGCCGCAGCCGCTCCCCCAGCCCGGCCGGGCCGACCGGCACGGCCACCAGCACCCTCGCCGCCCCTGCCCGCCTGGTGAACCGGGCGGCGGCCACGCTGGTCCAGCCCGTCGCCACGCCGTCGTCGACCAGCACCGCGGTGCGGCCGGCGAGGTCGAGCGGGGGCCGGCCGCGCCGGTAGGCCGCCGTCCGCCTGGCGACCTCGGCGGTCTGGCGGGCGGCCTCGGCGCGGACCGCGGCGGGGTCGAGCCCGAGCCGGCGGATGGCCTCGCCGTCGATCGCCTCGACCCCCGCGGCGACCGCGCCGACCGCCAGCTCCGGGTTGCCGGGCGCGCCGACCTTGCGCGGCACCACCACGTCCATGGGGGCGTCCAGCCGGTCGGCTACGCGGGCGCCGACGACCACCCCGCCGCGGGGGATCGCCAGCACGACGACCGGTGGCCGGACGCGCCCGGCCAGGACCTCGGCCAGCCGCTCGCCGGCCTCGACCCGGTCGCTGAATCGCCGCTGCCGTGCCGCCATCGCGTCCTACCTCGGAGGCCAAGGATAGCCTCCCTTTGCTCCTTCGTGAAAGACTGGCCATTTCGTGCTACTGATCCTTGGCATGCTTGGGGGCCCCGTGTACCATGCGCAGACCTTTCGAACCCCGGAGCAGCCGTGGCAATCCGGGGGGCTCGCCTGGTCGGCGACGGTGCACAATTGGCATGCCGTCCGCCGGCGGTGGCGGTGCCGTCGCGGTGGCATGACTCAAGGAGGTCGGTGCTTGTGGTGACGGCATACATCCTCATCCAGACCGAGGTCGGCAAGGCGGCCCAGGTCGCCAAGGAGATCGCCGAGATCAAGGGCGTGCAGCAGGCCGAGGACGTCACCGGCCCCTACGACGTGATCGTCCGCGCGGAGGCGCGCAACGTCGACGACCTGGGCAAGCTCGTGGTCGCCAGGGTCCAGGCGGTGGACGGCATCACCCGCACGCTCACCTGCCCGGTGGTGCACCTCTGAGCTCGGCGGCCCTCGCCGGCAGCCTGCTGTACACCACCGTCGACAGCCCGATCGGGGAGCTGCTGCTCTCCGGCGACGGGCAGCGCCTGCACGGCCTGTGGATGCAGGCGGGCCGCGCGGCGCTGGCGGTCCCCTCCGGGTGGCGGCCCGCCGGCGAGCCGTTCGAGGACGCGCGCACGCAGCTGGCCGAGTACTTCGCCGGCCGGCGGCGCCGCTTCGAGCTGCCGCTGGCGATGAACGGGACCCCGTTCCAGCGGCGCGTGTGGCAGGCGCTGCGGGAGGTCCCGTACGGGCGCACCACCACCTACGGCGAGCTGGCGCGCCGCATCGGCAGGGCGCCGTCGGCCTCGCGCGCCGTCGGCATGGCCAACGGGCGCAACCCGATCGCGGTGGTGGTGCCCTGCCACCGCGTGGTCGGTGCCGACGGCAGCCTGACCGGGTTCGGCGGCGGGCTGGAGCGCAAGCGGCTGCTGCTGGAGCTGGAGGCCGCCGCCCTGGCCGGCGCGTCCGGCCGGGGCTAGCCGCGGGCCACCAGCCAGTCGACCGCCCGCGTCAGGGTCTCCAGGTCGGCGGGGTCGACCGCCGGGAACATGCCGATGCGCAGCTGGTTGCGGCCCAGCTTGCGGTACGGCTCCAGGTCGACCACGCCGTTGGCGCGCAGCGCCCGGGCCACGGCGGCGGCGTCCACCGCCGGGTCGAGGTCGACGGCGGCCACCGTGTGGCTGCGCATCGCCGGGTCGGCGACGAACGGGGTGGCGTAGCCGCTCGCCTCCGCCCAGCCGTAGACGATCCCCGCCGACTCGTCGCAGCGCTTGGTCGCCCAGGCCAGCCCCCCCTGCCCGAGCATCCAGTCGAGCTGGTCGGCGAGCAGGAACAGGGTCGCCAGCGCCGGGGTGTTCAGGGTCTGGTCGGCTCGTGAGCACTCCAGGGCCACCGCCAGGCTGAGGGTGGCCGGCATCCAGCGGCCGGAGGCGGCGATCGCCTCCACCCGCCGGACCGCCGCCGGCGACAGCAGCGCCAGCCACAGGCCGGCGTCACCGCCGAAGGCCTTCTGCGGCGCGAAGTAGTAGACGTCGAACTCGCGCGGGTCCACCGGCAGGCCACCGGCCCCCGAGGTGGCGTCGACGCAGACCAGGCCGGCGCCGGCGGGCCGGCGCACCGGCATGGCCACGCCGGTCGAGGTCTCGTTGTGGGTGAGCGCGTACAGGTCCACGGCCGGGTCGGGCCGGGCCTGCGGGTGGCTGCCGGGGGGGCTGTGGATCGCCCGCGGCTGGTCCAGGTGGGGGGCGGCCGCGGCGGCGGCGGCGAACTTGGACGAGAACTCGCCGAACACCAGGTGCTGGCTGCGCCGCTCGATCAGCGAGAAGGTGGCCAGGTCCCAGAACAGGGTGGAGCCGCCGTTGCCGAGCGCCACCTCGTAGCCGTCGGGCAGGTCGAACAGCTCGCCCAGCCCGGCGCGGATGCGCGCCACCACCGACCTGACCGGGGCCTGGCGGTGGCTGGTCCCCAGGTAGCGGGGCGCCGCGGCGCCCAGGGCGGCGACCGCCTCCGGGCGGACCTTGGACGGGCCGCTGCCGAAGCGGCCGTCACGCGGCCGCAGCCGTTCGGGCAGCATCGGGGTGGAAATCTCCTCGCTCATGCCGCCACTCTATCCTCCCCGGCGAGACCACCCGAGGAGGGTTGCCGTGCCAAGGATCTCCCGTCGCGTCGCCGCCATCGCCGAGTCGGCGACCCTGGCGATCGACGCCAAGGCCAAGGCGCTCAAGGCGGCCGGCGAGGACGTGATCGGCTTCGGCGCGGGCGAGCCGGACTTCCCCAGCCCACGCCACGTCGTCCAGGCGGCCGCGGCCGCCTGCCACCAGCCTCGGTTCCACCGCTACACCCCGACCGCCGGGCTGCCGGAGCTGCGCGCGGCGGTCGCCGCCAAGACCATGCGCGACTCCGGCCTGCGGGTGGACGCCAACCAGGTGCTGGTGACCAACGGCGGCAAGCAGGCGCTGTTCCAGGCGTTCGCGGCCCTGCTCGACCCCGGCGACGAGGTGCTGCTGCCGGCCCCCTACTGGGTCACCTACCCCGAGGCGATCGCGCTGGCGGGCGGCGTGGCGGTGGTGGTGCCGACCGGCGCCGCCGGCGGCTTCCGGGCCACGGTGGAGCAGCTGGAGGCCGCCACGACCAGCCACACCAAGCTGCTGGTGTTCGTCTCGCCGTGCAACCCGACCGGGGCCGTGTACCCCAGGGAGGAGCTGGCGGCGGTGGGCCGCTGGGCGGCCGGGCGGGGCCTGTGGGTGCTGACCGACGAGATCTACGAGCACCTGGTCTACGGGGACGCGAGCTTCCACTCCCTGCCGGTGGTCGTCCCCGAGCTGGGCGACCGCTGCGTGGTGGTCAACGGGGTGGCCAAGACCTACGCCATGACCGGCTGGCGCGTCGGCTGGCTCATCGGCCCGCCCGACGTGGTGGCGGCCGCCACCAACCTCCAGTCGCACGCGACCTCCAACGTCGGCAACGTCTCGCAGGCGGCCGCCCTGGCGGCGGTCTCGGGCGACCTGCAGGCGGTGGCCGAGATGCGGGCCGCCTTCGACCGGCGGCGGCGGCGCATCGTCGAGCTGCTGCGGGCGATCCCGGGCGTCACCTGCGTGGAGCCGCAGGGCGCCTTCTACGCGTTCCCGTCGCTGGAGGGCGTGCTCGGCCGTGAGCTGCGCGGCCGCCTGCCGATGACCACGATGGAGCTGGCCGACCTGATCCTGGAGGAGGCCAAGGTCGCGGTGGTGCCCGGCGAGGCCTTCGGCGCACCCGGCTACGTCCGGTTCTCCTATGCCCTCGGCGACGACGACCTGGTCGAGGGCGTCACCCGCATCGCCAAGCTGCTCGCCGAGGCCCGCCCCCCTGCCTAGCCGGCGAGGACCTGGCGCAGCGTGACGGCGAAGGCGTCCGGATCGCCGCCCCAGCCGAACTCGCCGCCGAGGAAGCCGCCGTGGTGGCTGGGGAAGGTGACGGCCTTCGTGCCGAGCCGTTCGGCGACGGCCGCCCCCGCACGGTGGGCCAGTTCGCCCTCCGACTCGGCTCCGACGCCAATGACGATGCGGGTCGACGCCGCGCGCAGCGCGTCGAAGTCGGGCCGGACCACCAGCGCGAGCGCGTTGACGGCACCGCCGCTGCTGGCGAACAGGTCCACCGGTCCGCCGCCGAGCGCGGCGATCAGCCGGTGCAGGTCGTCCGCGTGCTGCTCGGGCGTGGACTCGCCGGCATCGTCGGTGCGCTCGCTCCGCCCGATCCCGCGCGGGTCGTAGGTCACCACCGTACGGTCCCGGAAGTGCTCGGCCAGGCTGGCGAACCCGCTGGCGTCCATCGGCGATCCGATCATCAGCTGAAACCGACGTCACGACACGCGAGAGAGCCCTGCAGGTAGCCCACCCTCCGGACGACTGGGGCAACCTCACCAAGGCCTGCCTTGGCAGCCTGGTGTCGGCGGATCAGCCGAGCAGGTCGCGGTCGAGCAGCGCGGTCACCCAGGACGCGTAGCGCCGGGTCGTCCATCCTCGCTCCACGGTGAGCAGGTGGTAGAGCTCGGGGCTGAGCAGGGCGCTGTAGTGCTCGGCGGCCTGCTCCAGGGTCAGCCCGGGTTGCAGTGAGCTGCCGAGGTAGGTCTGCAGGTTGCCGGCCTGGAGCTGCAGCCGAAGCTCGAGCATGCGGGCGTACAGCTCGGCGGCGAAGGGATGGCCGTCGGCCGCTCCCCGGAGCACGGCGTGTACCGGGCTGATCCGGGCCAGGGTCTGGCAGCTGAGCCCGATGAGTCGGCGGAGCCGCTGGTGGGGGTCGGCGAGCGCACCGATCTCGTCCCGGCGGTGCGCCTGGTCGCGCTGGGCGGGATCCTCGGGGTCGAATCTGGCCAGCGACAGGACGCCTTCCAGCAGGCCCTGCTTGCCGCCCAGGGCGACGTAGATCGTGTCGGGCGACACCCCGGCGGCCTGGGCCACCGCGGCGACGGTGGTGCCGGCGTAGCCGCGGGCCAGGAACAACTCTCGGGCGGCGGCCAGGACCCGTCGGCGGGTTGTGCCGGCCTGCTCGGCCCGCAGCGGCGAATGGTAGCGACGCCGCCCCTTGACATCACCGGCCATAGCGAGCAGCCTACCACCTATCGATTCATTCCAGTCCTGCTCGGATGGATTCCCGGGGGAGGTCCACGATGAACAACCTCGCCGGTCTCGACTACGACGAGCGCGGCGCCGGCGAGGTGGTCTGCCTGGTCCACGCCGGCGTCTTCAGCGCCTGGTTCGCGCCCCTGTTCGAGCAGCCGGCCCTGGACGGCTTCCGCGTCATCCGACCGATCCGGCCCGGCTACGGCCCCAGCCCGGCGCCGTCGGAGCCGTCCAGCATCGCCGCCCATGCCCGCCGCTGCGGTGAACTGCTGCGCGGGCTCGGCGTCACCCGCGCCCACTGGGTGGGGCATTCCTCCAGCTGCTGCATCGGGCTGCAGCTGGCGCTGGACGACCCCGGCCTGGTCGCCAGCCTGATCCTGTTCGAGCCGGCCAAGCCCTCGGGCAAGCAGCGGGAGGCGGCCGCGTCGAGCTATGTCGGTCCCGCGCTGGCGGCCGCCGCCCAGGGCGACGTCGCCCGCGCCTTCGAGGTGTTCACGCGCGGCGTGGGCGGCGACCGCGACCAGCAGGTCCTGCGCGCTCGGCTCGGGGACGACGGCCTGGCCGAGGCCGAACGGGAGTCGGCCTACTTCTTCGCCGAGGAGCTGCCGGCCGTGGGCGCCTGGACCTTCGGGCCCACCGAGGCGGCCCGGGTCGCCGCACCGGCCCTGCTGCTCTGCGGCGCCCAATCCCGCCCCTGGTTCCGCGAGAACACCGCCATCCTGGCCGACATGCTCCCCGACGCCCGTATCCAGACCCTGCCCGAGCTGGATCACCTCGCCCCGCTCACCCACCCCGCGGAACTCGCCTCCACCATCGGCGACTTCGTTCGCCACCCAGCAGCCACGCCCTCCTAACCTCATCAGCCTGCAGACGCCTCTGATGAGGCGGTTCCGCAACGGTCGGGTGGTGCGGGGATGGTGGGGAGTGAAGCCGTTCGAGGCCGCCAGGATCAGCCCCACAAGCTTCCTGTCGGTCCGCTCCTACACGGAAGGTAGTTCACCAGGCGAAAGACCGTGGTCTGTCGGGGGGAGCCTCGCTGGGTTCCGCCGTTATGGGCCGACTCCGCAGAGCTCATCCGGCGCTCGAAGGTCGCAGGATGGGTAGGGCTACCGATGCGCCGGCTTGGCTGACGTGCCGATGCTTGCTGCGCTCGGTGCGGGAGGGAACCCTGGCCTTCTGCGGGGAGAGGCGGTCACGGTGGTGAGGCACGAGCATCCCGAAGGGACGATCGAGGTCAGCGGCGCCGAGCTGGACAATGCGGAGGAGCGCTGAGATGGCACGCACCCACGAGCCAACCATGACACGGGTGGTGTCCCGCGACAGCACCGAGATCGCCTGGTGGACCAGCGGCGAGGGGCCACCGCTGGTGGTCGTGCACGGAACGCCCGCCGACCACACACGCTGGCGGCCGTTGCTGCCCTACCTGGAGCCGCACGCCACCGTCCACGCCATGGACCGGCGAGGTCGCGGCGCCAGCACCGACGCGCCCGAGTACGGCCTGGCGCGAGAGTACGAGGATGTGGCCGCGGTAGTGGACGCGGTCGCCGACGCCTCCGGAACTCCGGTCGACCTGTACGGCCACTCCCACGGCGGCATCGTGGCGTTCGGCGCAGCGACGCTGACCTCGAACCTCGGCAAGCTGGTCCTCTATGAGGGCTGGCCGATCCCGGACCCCGAGGTGTACGCCCTGCCGCCCGGACTCGAGGACCGCCTGGACGCGCTCTTGGCCGAGGGCCACCGCGACGCGGTCGTGGAGACCCTCTTCCGTGAGCTGGAGTTGATGTCCGACGAGGACATGCAGGCCTTCAAGGCCGCCCCGTCCTGGCCCGGACGCGTCGCCGCCGCGGACACGATCACCCGCGAGGTCCGGGCCGAGACCGGGGCCCGGCTGGATCCCGAGCTGGCGAGGAGGATCACCGTGCCGGTGCTCCTGCTGACCGGCGCAAACAGCTCCGACGCCTCCAAGGCGGCCATCGAGGCGGTGGCGGCTGCGCTGCCCGACGCGCGCATCGTCGTCCTCGAGGGCCAGGAGCACGTCGCCGACGTCCTGGTCCCCGAGGTCTTCGCCGAGCAGGTCCTCGCGTTCCTGCGCGACCAGCGCTGAAGGCGGCCAAGGCCCGCACCTGGACATCGCCGCTTCCATGAGCGAAGCGGCACGATGAGTTGGCTGCTCGTCTTGACGATTCACCTAGGCGGGTTCGCCGGCGAGGGGGATCTCGGCGGTGGCGATCTCGGCGTCCTCCTCGTCCTTGAGGGTGAGCGTGAGGGTGGTGGCCTCGGGCGGCGGGGCCGGCTGGAAGCTGAGCTGGTGGAGGTGGACCACCCGGCCGGCGCCGGAGGTCGAGCCGAACAGCTCGTACTCGGTGCCGACGTCGTCGGTGAGCTGCCAGCGGTGGCCGGCGCCCTCCAGCGGGTAGCTCCGCAGCGGGACCAGGGCCAGCAGCGCGTAGCGCAGGTCCAGCCAGCCCGACCAGATCTCGAGCGAGATCAGCACCAGCCGGTAGCCGCGGCGGCTGACGGCCTCACGGGCGAGCGGCACCACCCGGACCAGCTCGGGCGGCTCCCGCTCGCGGAAGACGCCGGGCCCGCCGACCACGGTCGGGCGTGGCTCGCGGACCACGCGCCGTCCGACGGCCGCCTGCTCGACGGGCTCGCCGGACAGCAGCTGGATGACCTGCTGGCGCACGCTGGGCAGGTCGGCGCCGAGCTCGACCAGCACCTGCGCGGCCACGCCCTCGCCCTCACGGATCAGCCCCAGCAGGATGTGCTCGGTGCCGATGTAGTCGTGGCCGAGGCTCCTCGCCTCGCGCAGCGACAGCTCCAGGACCTTCTTCGACCGGGGGGTGAACGGGATCTGCGGGCCCGGGGTGGTCTGGCCGCGCCCGATGACCTGCTCGACCTCGGCGCGGACGGCCTCCAGGGAGATGTCGAGCGACTGCAGCGCCTTGGCGGCCACCCCCTCGCGCTCGCGTAGCAGCCCGAGCAGGATGTGCTCGGTGCCGATGTAGTCGTGGTCGAGGAGCCGGGCCTCCTCCTGGGCGAGCACGATGACCCGGCGGGCCCGGTCGGTGAACCGCTCGAACATCGGCCTGCTCCTCTTCCGCCCGCTCGGGCCAAGCCTAGCGCCTGCGGGCGGCGTGGCGCTCGACGGCGAGGTCGACCAGGCGGGCCACCAGGTCGGGGTAGGCGACGCCGGAGGCGGCCCACAGCATCGGGAACATGCTCTTGGGGGTGAAGCCGGGGATGGTGTTGACCTCGTTGAGCAGCACCCGCCCGGTCGCCTCCTCGTAGAAGAAGTCGACCCGGGCCAGGCCCTCGCAGTCCAGCGCCAGGAAGGCGCGCAGCGACAGCTCGCGGACCCTGGCCTTGACCTCGTCGGGGACCGGCGCGGGGATCTCCAGCTTGAGCGCCTCGTCGAGGTACTTGGCCTCGAAGTCGTAGAACTCGCGGCCGGGGACGACCTCGCCGACCACGCTGGCCTCGGGGGCGTCGTTGCCGAGCACCCCGCACTCCAGCTCGCGCCCGGCGATGCCCTGCTCCACCAGCGCCTTGGCGTCGTGGGCGAAGGCGTCGGCCAGGCCGCCGGCCAGCTCGGCGGGCGTCTTGACCTTGGTGATGCCGATCGAGGAGCCGAGCCGGGCCGGCTTGGTGAACACCGGGTAGGCGAGCCGCTCGGCGACCTCGGCGGCGACCCGCTCCGGCTCGGTGCCCCAGGCCCGCTCGTGCACCACCAGGTAGGGCGCCTGCGGCAGGCCGGCCTGGGCCAGGACCACCTTGGCCATGGCCTTGTCCATCGCCAGCGCGGAGGCGAGCACCCCGCTGCCGACGTACGGCAGGTCGGCCAGCTCGAACAGGCCCTGGACGGTGCCGTCCTCCCCGTAGGGGCCGTGCAGGATCGGGAGGACCACGTCGATCTGGCCGAGCCCGGGCGCGGTGAGGGCGGCGGCGGCCTGGTCGGGGCGGAGCGCGATCCCGGTGCCGGCGGGCTCCACCTCCGGCAGGCTGCCGCCGGTGGCGGCGAGCTCCAACGGCGAGCGCCTGGGAAGCAGCCAGGCGCCCTGCTGGGTGATGCCGATCGGCACCGCCTCGAACCGTTCGGGGTCGAGCGCCTCCATCACCGAGCGGGCGGAGACGACCGAGATCTGGTGCTCCGCCGAGCGGCCGCCGTAGAGGATGGCCAGCCTGAGCTTGCGCCTGGTCATGCGGCCTCCAGCGCCTGGGTGAAGTCCTCGGCCAGGTCGGGGCCGTCCTCCAGCCCGGCCGAGACCCGCACCATGCCCTCGCCGATGCCGGCGGCCGCCCGCGCGCCCGCGGCGGGCTGGGGGGGGGGGGGGGGGGGGGGGGGGGGGGGAAGGGGCGCCGCGCCCCCCCGGGGGGGGGGGGGGGGC
>Ga0081538_10002363_pt1 | contig 18546 bp, 12 predicted proteins | sample TabmetS5T2R1_FD_71022 | JGI IMG/M metagenome (GOLD analysis project Ga0081538, IMG submission 71022) | Tabebuia heterophylla rhizosphere microbial communities from the University of Puerto Rico - S5T2R1 | ecosystem: Host-associated > Plants > Roots > Rhizosphere ... | reverse complement strand
TACCACTCGCCCGCAACAACCAAACCCAAGATCCAACGGTCAGCACATTAGCTCCGGAACAACTCCACAAGCCCGCCGCCCGCGAATCCCTTCTCGTCAAATTCAAAGTTTCAAACAGCAGGGCGCGAGACATCTTGCGGCATGACCAGCCGGCTCTCGCGCCAACGGAGGCGGGCTTATACGTGACAGTTTGGAAACCTGTCAACGCCCTTCTTGCTGATTCCTAAGCCGATTCTGGGACAATCTGCCGCAATCTCCGAAAATACATTAAATATCAGCTGTTTAACCGGAATTTAACGGGGTCCGGTGCACCCTCATGTGGAACACAGCAGGCGGAACGGACCATTGCAATAGATTCAAACTGTGGCTTTATCGCAACGCACCATTGCGCCACAGCAACAGATTTCCTGGTGCTCCGACTCGCCGACCGGCTGCTAAATTCATGATCTAACAGGGATTTCTGGGTTGACACAGGTGGCCATGGAAAGCATGTTCTTAACCTTAACAGCCGCGACTCGTGGCAGTTCCATTGCAGTGCACCTGCAACGGCGCCGTCACGATTCGTCAAGAAAACAGACCTATTTGCCGAGCTGGGGGAACATCCGTTGATTTTCTCGCGTAGCCAAGTCTGGGGCACGCTGAAGCGTTACCTGATGTACACAACCGCCGGTTTCGTGGTGCTGGGCGGCTTCGGCGCCGCCTGGTCGCACCGGCCGGCCGCCATTGAAAGCGCTGCCGCCCGCGACTTTGCCAGCGTGCAGGCGGCCGATCAGCTGATGCTGACGCAGAATACCCCCGGCTGGGCCCAGCGCATGATGGCCGGCCTCGTCGCCCAGGATCAGACCATCGAGGTCGATCATCCCGTTCTGACCGCTGCCGCCGATCACCGCGTCACCGAAGTCTCGCGCGATATGGCGCCGCGCCTGAAGCCGGCCACGCGCAGGAGCTTCGGCCGCGAAGAAATGGAAACGCCGCAACCGGTCGCGACAGTCGCTGCATCCGATACCGACACGGATCTTGTCGATCATTCGACGCTCTTCGCCACCGACCCATTCGAATCGCTTCTGAGCTCCACCGATCATCTGGTGCCGAACGAGCCGTGGTTCACCAGCGACGACTCGATCGCCGAAGCGATCAACGACATCCAGAAGGTGATCGAAGTGCGGCCCGGCGACACGCTCTATGGCGTGCTCGTCGACGCGGGGGTCAGCCAAGACGATGCGGAGAGTGCGGTCGGCGCGATCGCCGAGATCTTCTCCCCGCGCGATCTGCGCGCCGGCCAGGAGATCACGCTCAACATCACCACCGCGTCGGGCACGCGCGAGCGCGCCGCCGATGCGCAGCTGATGGGCCTCACCTTCGAGCCGAACGTCACCACCGACGTCACGCTGACCCGCAACGACACCACCGGCCTGTTCATCGCCGCCGCGGTCGACAAGCCGGTGGTCGAGCAGAATCGCCGCGCCGCCGGCATCATCGACAGCAGCCTGTTCGATGCCGCGCAGGAAGCGGGCGTGCCGATGCCGGTGGTCGCCGACCTCATCCGCACCTTCTCGTTCGACGTCGACTTCCAGCGCGACATCCAGGACGGCGACGCCTTCGAAGTGCTCTACGAGCGCACGGAGAGCGAAACCGGCGAGTTCGTGAAGTCCGGCAAGATCCTGTTCGCGTCGCTCACGCTCTCCGGCAAGACCATCCCGGTCTACTACTTCGAGCGCGACGGCGACGGCGAATATTTCACGCCGAAGGGCGAGGCCATCCGCAAGTCGCTGCTGCGCACGCCGGTCGACGGCGCGCGCATCACCTCCGGCTTCGGCATGCGCATGCATCCGGTGCTCGGCTTCTCCAAGATGCACAAGGGCGTCGATTTCGGCGCGCCCACAGGCACGCCAATCTTTGCCGCCGGCAACGGCACCGTGGTCGAGATCGGCAAGAAGGGCGCTTACGGCAACTACGTCCGCATCCGCCACAGCGGCGAATACCAGACCGCCTATGCCCACATGAGCAAGTTTGCCAAGGGCCTGAGGAAGGGCGACAAAGTCCGACAGGGCGAGGTGATCGGCTATGTCGGCGCCACTGGCCGCGTCACCGGTGCGCACCTGCACTACGAGATCCTGGTCGCCGGCGCGCAGGTCAATCCGAAGAAGGTCAAGACCGTCGCCAGCAACAAGCTCACCGGCAAGCAGCTGAAGGCGTTCCAGGCGCAGGTGGCGAAGATCGACGCCCAACGCAACGAGCAGGCCAAGCAGCAGCTGATCGCCGAACGGCCCGACGTGGCGCCGCTGGATTGCACCACGCCCTCCGGCTGCGAGAACTAAGCTCTAGGCAATTGCGCGTGGCCCGCAACGGCGGGATACTCACGGCTGTTTGCTGAGCATCCGCGACAATGCGCGAGGCAATCGTGCGAGCGCATTTCTTTGCAGGTCTCTTGGCCCTAGTCATCCCGATCAGTGTATCGGCCGAGGGGACGGTGCAGCCGAAATATCCCCCGAGCTTCGCCTGCTCCATGGTGCCGGCAGGCTCGCAGCGTCAGGCCTGCAACCGCTCGCACCTCGATCCGCCGATGGGCTCGATCGAGCAGCCGAAGCGCATGCAGCCCGACAACCTGGTCCGGCAACCGAATGCGCAGCCGCTGCCGACCACCAAGCCGCCGACCATTCCGCGGCTGCCCGGCACCATTCAGAACAGCAATTAGACGGGAATGGAAAAGTGGGCAGGAGGTCCTGCCCGCTTTGGATGACGCGTCCTTAGACCGCGCGGATCTCGCGCACGAAGCGCTCGATCACGTTGCGGATGTTGCCGGTGTGCTCGCCGAGCTGATGCGAGGCATCGAGCACGGTGGCCGCCGCGCCCTTGGTGCCTTCGGCGGCGCGGGCCACCAATTCCACCTTCTGCGATACTTCGGCGTTGCCGGCGGACGCTTCCTGCACGTTGCGGGCGATCTCGCGGGTGGCGGCGTTCTGCTCCTCCACCGCGGCCGCGACGCCGCTGGAGATCTCCGTCATCTGCTTGACCTGGCCGCCGACCGAACGGATCGCATCAGCGGTCGACTGAGTCGAGTTCTGGATCGAAGAGATCTGGACCGCGATGTCCTCGGTCGCGCGCGCGGTCTGGTTGGCGAGGCTCTTCACCTCGTTCGCCACCACCGCGAAGCCCTTACCGGCTTCGCCGGCGCGCGCGGCCTCGATCGTCGCATTGAGCGCCAGCAGGTTGGTCTGGTTCGAGATCTCTGTGATCAGGCGCACCACGTCGCCGATCTTGGTCGAGGCCTCGGTCAGCAGCTCCACCCGGGCCGTGGTTTCGTTGATCGACTGTTCCGACTGCGAGGCGATGCTGGCCTGGGTCGAGACCTGGCGGCTGATCTCCATGATGGACGCCGACAGCTCTTCGGTGGCGGCGGCGACGGTCGAGACATTCGTGCTGGCTTCCGCCGCGGCGGCCGCGACCTTCTGAGCCTGCTCGAGCGAATCGCGCGAGGTATGGTCGAGCGCGTCCGCGGTCTTGTCCAAAGTTTCCGCCGATCCGACCAGCGCCTTCAGGATCGCCTCGATGTCGCGGTCGAAGCTTTGGGCCAGGCGTGCGATCTCCGACGCGCGTTGCTCCCGCGCCGCCTGATCGCGCGCGGCCTCGGCCTGCAGTTCCTGGTTCCGCCGCATGTTCTGGGCGAAGACCTCCACCGCGCGCGCCATGTTGCCGACTTCGTCGCGGCGATCGGCGAACGGGATGGCGACGGTCATGTCGCCGCCGGCGAGCTGGTTCATGGTGCCGGTGATGGAGCGGATCGGCGCGCCGATCGAGCGCGACAGCCAGAAGAAGAAGCCGATCGAAGCAGCCAGGGTCACGACAGCGCTCAGAATGACGGTCAGCGACGTGGTATTGAGCGCGCTGTCCTTTTCGGCGCTGGCGGCCGCGGAATTGGCGTCGAGAATGGCGGTGACGGCAGCACCCGCGTTCCCGAGCTTCGATGTGAGCTCTTCGCCCGCGCCGGTGACTTCGATGGCGCGCGCCTCGTTGACGGTGTCGGGGTGGCGCATCAGCTTCAGTTGCTGAGCCGCCGGGCCCTTGCGCCAGGCATCGACCACCGCGCCGATCTCGGTGACGCCGGCAACCAGCTTCTCGTCGCCGGCCGCATGCTGGAGGGCGGTCCGCAGGTCGGCATCGAACGCGGTGCTCAGCGCCTCGAAGTCCTTGCCGTATTGCGAGCTGCCGGTCACCAGCAGGCCGCGCATCGCCGCCTGCATCTTGGCTGCATCGGCCAGCACGGTGTTGACGCTCTTGGCCTGCAGCCCGGTGCTGTCGCTGATCCCGCTCGCGCGTTCGATGCGCGCCGACTGCGAGATCGCGATGGTCCCGGCGACGATGATGACCAGGCCAAGCAGCGAGAACGCCGCTATCAGCTTCTTGGCGACCGAGAGATTGGAGAGATTCATTATCGAATGCCCTTAGATGCCGGTCTGGAGCCGGCGCTGCAGCTCAGTCAGGTTGATTTCCGCGGTGGCGGCGCCGATCGCGGCCTTGCTCTCGGGATCGACGATCGTGAGGTTGACCTGGACGCGCCAGGTCTTGGTCTCGTCGTGATATTCCGGCTCGTCGATGAAGACGGCATTGGGGCCAACCGCAAAGGTCTTCTGGAACTTGTCCTCGTCGCCCTGCCAGTAGTCGGAGGTCACCGAGCTCTGGCCGACATTGAGGCCGAACTTGTCCATGATGAAGATCTCGGTGAAGAGTCCGGCGGACTTGGCCTGGGTGTAGAGCAGGTAGCTGGACAGCGGGCTGCTCAGGATCTCGGCGATCAGCGGTTGATCGTCGGACTTGGCTTCGGTTTTCCAGGCTTCGTCGAGCTTGTCGATCTCCGCCTGCTGCACGCCTTCGTGGTGCTTGTTGGAGGATGCGACCGACAGGATGGTGACCGGCTGTTGCAACTGCTGGCGCAGGGTCTCGACGAACTCCGGCTTGATGATGTCGGCGGAGATCGGCGCCGGGGCCGGTGCTGCTGCGATTGTCTCGGGCGCTGCCGCCGATGTCTCCGGCGCTGTTGCAGGTGCTGCAGTCTCTTGCGCGAACGCGTGACTGGAAAAACCGAGCACGAGGATCGCAGCCGCAGCGCTCAAGCTTCGTTGCACAGACATGTGTTCCCTCTGGGTAACGGACATGTCTGTCGGTATAGGCCGTCTAGGGTAAATGAATCGTCAAGGAGTGCTGATAAACAGCGTTTAAGCGGCTGGAATAGTAGGAAAGTTGACCGCTGGCGCACCTGTTCATGTCAGATGCGCCAGCGAAGTCAGAAGGCTACGCCGCCTCCGACAGCTTCTTGCCGTCGATCGTAAGGCCGTCCTTTTCGGCCGAGACGCGGATCGTATCGGCAGGCTTGAAGCGGCCTTCCAGCAGCAGGCTCGCGAGCGGGTTCTGAAGCTCGCGCTGGATCACGCGCTTCAACGGCCGGGCGCCATAGACCGGATCGTAGCCGGCCTCCGCCAGCCATTCCCTGGCGCGCTCGTCCAGTTGCAGCTCCAGCTTGCGGTCGGCCAGCAAGGCCTGCAGGCGCTTCAGCTGGATCGCCACGATGCCGGTCATGTTCCGGCGCGTGAGGCGGTGGAACAGGACGGTTTCGTCCAGCCGGTTGAGGAACTCCGGACGGAACGCTTGGCGCACGACGTTCATCACCTGGGGGCGCACCAGCTCGACATCCTCGCCGTCCTTCTGGGCCGCGAGGATGTCGCTGCCGAGATTGGATGTGAGGATGATGATGGTGTTCTTGAAGTCGACCGTGCGGCCCTGGCCGTCGGTCAGGCGGCCGTCATCCAGCACCTGCAGCAGGACGTTGAAGACGTCTGGATGCGCCTTCTCCACCTCGTCGAACAGGATGACCTGATAGGGCCGGCGCCGCACCGCTTCGGTCAGCACGCCGCCTTCCTCGTAGCCGACATAGCCCGGAGGCGCACCGATCAGCCGCGCGACCGCATGCTTTTCCATGAACTCCGACATGTCGACGCGCAGCAGCGCCTGCTCGTCGTCGAACAGGAACGACGCCAGCGCTTTCGACAGCTCGGTCTTGCCGACGCCGGTCGGACCCAGGAACAGGAACGAGCCGATCGGCCGGTTCGGATCCTGCAGGCCTGCACGCGCCCGGCGCACGGCGTTGGAGACGGCAACCACCGCCTCCTCCTGGCCGATGACGCGATCGCCCAACACTTTCTCCATGCGCAACAGCTTGTCGCGCTCGCCTTCCAGCATCTTGTCGACCGGGATGCCGGTCCAGCGCGAAACCACCGAAGCAATGTCCTCTTCGCTCACCACCTCGTTCAGCATGCGGTGATGCTGAGCCTGCTCCGCGTCCTTCAGCTTCTTGTCGAGGCCGGGGATCACGGAATAGGTCAGCTCGCCGGCGCGCGCGAAATCGCCGCGGCGCTGAGCCTGCTCAGCCTCCAGCTTCGCCTGGTCGATCTGCTCCTTCAGCTTCTGCGCGTCCTGCAGCGTACGCTTCTCCGCCTGCCATTCCTCGGTCAGGCGGCGCGACTGCTCTTCCAGCTCCTCGATCTCGTCGACCAGGTTCTTCAGCCGCTCCTTCGAGCCCTCGTCGCTCTCCTTCTTGAGGGCCTCGCGCTCGATCTTGAGCTGGACCAGGCGGCGGTCGATCTCGTCGATCTCCTCGGGCTTGGAATCCACTTCCATGCGCAGGCGGCTGGCGGCTTCGTCCACCAGGTCGATCGCCTTGTCGGGCAGGAAGCGGTCGGTGATGTAGCGGTTGGAGAGCGTCGCCGCGGCCACGATCGCGCCGTCGGTGATGCGCACGCCGTGATGCAGCTCGTACTTCTCCTTGAGCCCGCGCAGGATCGAGATGGTATCGGCGACGTTCGGCTCGCTCACGAACACCGGTTGGAAGCGCCGCGCCAGCGCCGCGTCCTTCTCGATGTGCTTGCGGTATTCGTCGAGCGTGGTGGCGCCGACGCAGTGCAGCTCGCCGCGCGCCAAGGCAGGCTTCAGCATGTTGGAGGCGTCCATCGCGCCTTCCGCCTTGCCGGCGCCGACCAGGGTGTGCAGCTCGTCGATGAAGAGGACGATATCGCCCTCGGCGGCGGCGATCTCCTGCAGCACCGCCTTCAGGCGCTCCTCGAACTCGCCGCGATACTTCGCGCCGGCGATGAGGGCGCCGAGGTCCAGCGACATCAGCGCTTTGTGCTTGAGCCCTTCCGGCACGTCGCCGTTGGCGATGCGCAAGGCGAGCCCTTCCACGATGGCGGTCTTGCCGACGCCGGGCTCGCCGATCAGCACGGGGTTGTTCTTGGTGCGGCGCGCCAGCACCTGGATGGTGCGACGGATCTCTTCGTCGCGGCCGATCACTGGATCGAGCTTGCCGACGCGCGCCTGCGCCGTCAGGTCGCGGGCGTATTTCTTGAGTGCATCATAGCTGTCCTCGGCGCTCGCGCTTTGCGCGGTGCGGCCCTTGCGCACGTCGTTGATCGCGGCATTGAGGCCCTGCGCGGTGGCGCCGGCATCCTTGAGGATGCGGCCGGTGGTGCCATCGCTGGTCAAGGCCAGCGCCAACAGCAGGCGCTCCGCCGTGACGAAGCCATCGCCGGCTTTCTCCGCCAGCTTCTCCGCCTGGTCCAGCACGCGCGCCAGCTCGGGGCCCATATAGACCTGTCCGGCGCCGGAGCCCTCGACCTTCGGCTGCTTCTCGAGCGCCTTTCCGGTCGCGGCCAGCGCACGCGCCGGATCGGCGCCGGAATTGCGCAGCAGGCCGGCGGCGAGGCCGTCCTTGTCGTCCAACAGAACTTTCAGAAGATGTTCGGGAGTGAGCCGCTGGTGACCCGACCGCAGCGCCAAGGTCTGCGCAGCCTGCAGGAATCCACGCGACCGTTCGGTGAACTTCTCCAATTCCATAGTCGCCCTCTCTCAAGCGCGCCCGTTCGACAGCACACGCTCTTGGATGCTCCGGGAAAGCTATTGCTAGCCCCTGAGGACGATATGGGAATGCCTAATTTTTAAACAAGAGCCCCGGCACAAGGCCGGGGCGTCTTCGGTCTATTCCGGGTCGGCTTGGCCCGAGGGGCCACGGCCTTCGCCCTGGCGCCCATCGCCCTGCTGCCGAGGTCCGCGGCGCGGTCCGCGCATCCTGGGACGCGGGGCCCGCAGGGTGCGCTGGACACCCTCCTGGGCATCGTCCGGGGCTTCCGGCGCGGCGTCCGCAGCCGGTGCGGCGGGCTGCAGCAGCTCCTCCGGGTAATCCGGCTGTTCTTCGCTGGCCGCTGGCGGCGGCGTGCGGGCGGGTTCGCTCGGCGCGGGGTACGCTGGCTGCGCTTCCTCGCGCTCGGCGTAGTTGCCGTAATTGCTGCTGCCGTGACCGTTGGTCTGGGCGACGTTGCCGCTCGCCGGCTGCTGATGCTGGCCGTCGTGCTGGCGGTTCTGTTGATGGCCGTGCTGCTGGCCTTGCTGGTGACCCTGGCGGTGACCGCCCTGGCCGTGCTGGCCCTGTCCTTGTTGACCACCATGTCCTTGGCCACCGTGGCCCTGGCCGCCCTGATTGCCTGGGTTCTGGCCGTCGCCCTGCATGCCGGAGTCTATGCCCTGCGGATTGGGACCACCGGAATTGTAGAGCGCCGCCGACAGGCCCTGGCTCACGTTCTGCACGTTGACATCGGCGACCGAAAGCTCGCGACCGCCCATGCGCGGCCGCTGGCCGTCATTCATGGCGCTGATCACGCGGTAATAGTGGTCCGCGTGCTGCAGGTAGTTCTCGGCCGCGATCCGGTCGCCGGCCGAGCCCGCGTCGCGCGCGAGCTGAATGTATTTCTCCAGGACCTGGTAGGCATTGCCGCGAACCCGCAGCTCCTGCCCGCCGCCGTCGTACCCCTGACCCTTGTGTTGGCCGCCGCCCATTCCGTGGGGCTTGCGCGGACCGCGTCCGCGTGCGCGTCGGTTATTGTTGTTCTGTTTCATGTCTGAGCGTCACTTCGTCGTCGACTGTGATCGAGATGGCAGGTCAAGCCGCATGTCGGCATCCTTGCGCGTCTTGCAATATCTCGGATCGGCTCTCTGCCGCTCCTCTAGGCGCTGGACGCAGTCAATGTGCGGAGGCGCTGTTTTGGGGCTGGCTTCGCTGTGCGATGGCCGGCTTTCCCCCGGGCGCGGCCCATGGTCAGCCCCGACTGCCGGCGCTGACCCTAATCGGTTCGGCGCGGCTTTCCAATAGCTTTTTTGACAGCCCAGGGTTGCAGCGCTGTTGCATAGTCAAGCTATTGACGATCTTAAGGTTTTCTGAATAGCAGGCAGCGCTCGACGCCGGCCAGATCGCGCGCTGTTGCAATATGCCGCAACCCGGCGGCAGCCATGATCCGGCGCACCGAATCGCCCTGTCCGATACCGATCTCAAACGCCGCCAGCGCGCCCGGCACCAGCAGCCGCGTGGCCGCCGGGCCAAGGCGGCGATAGGCGTCCAGGCCATCGGACCCACCATCCAGCGCAAGCCGCGGCTCGAATGCAGCTACCTCGGGCTGAAGGCCCGAGATGTCGCCGCTCGGAATGTAGGGTGGGTTCGATAGGACAATGTCGAAACCGGATTCGATGCCATCGTCCCAGTCGCCACGATGGAAGGTGGCACGCCGTGCCAGCCCCAGCACGTTTGCATTTTCGGTGGCAACCGCGAGCGCGGCAGCCGACACGTCGACACCGAGGCCCACGGCGTTCGGCAGCTCATGCAGCAGCGCGAGCAGCAGGCACCCGGTTCCGGTGCCGAAGTCGACCAGTCGCAACGGGGCGGACCGGTCCGGCACCTGCTCCAGCACCGCCTGCACCAGGGTCTCCGAATCCGGCCGCGGGTCGAGGGTGTCGGCCGTCACCTTGAAAGCGAGCGACCAGAATTCGCGCTGGCCAAGGATGTGCGCCATCGGCTCGCGGCGGGCGCGCCGCTCGAGCAACGCGTCGAATCGTGCCGCCGCATCGGCGGCGATCATGCGTTCCGGGAAGGCGATCTGAGTCGCGATCGGAATGCCGGTGGCGGCCTGCAGCAGCAACCGAACCTCGCGCGCCGCGCCATCGATGCCGGCGTTGGCGAGGCGCGCTGCGCCGTTCTTCAGGAGGTCGCCGAACGTCACTCCACTTCCGCCAGCCGCTCGGCCTGGTCGTGGGCGATCAGCGCATCGACCACCTCGTCGAGGGCGGCGCCTTCCATCACCTTGTCGAGCTTGTAGATGGTGAGGTTGATGCGGTGGTCGGTGCAGCGGCCCTGCGGAAAGTTGTAGGTGCGGATGCGCTCCGACCGGTCGCCCGAGCCGACCTGGCTCTTGCGGTTGGCGGCGCGCTCGGCGTCGCGCTTCTCGCGCTCGGCCTCGTACAGCCGGGCCCGCAGGATCCTCAGCGCCTTGGCCTTGTTCTTGTGCTGCGATTTCTCGTCCTGCTGCTGCACCACCACGCCGGTCGGGATATGCGTGATGCGCACCGCGCTGTCGGTGGTGTTGACCGACTGGCCGCCCGGGCCGCTGGAGCGGAACACGTCGATGCGCAGATCCTTCTCTTCGATCTTGATGTCGACCTCTTCGGCTTCGGGCATCACCGCGACGGTGGCAGCGGAGGTGTGGATGCGGCCGGACGCTTCGGTCTCCGGCACGCGCTGCACGCGGTGGACGCCGGATTCGAACTTCATCCGCGCAAACACGTTGCGGCCGGTGATGGTGGCGGTCGCTTCCTTGACGCCGCCGAGGCCGGTCTCGCTGACGTCCATCTGCTCGAACTTCCAGCCCTTGAGCGCGGCATAGCGGGCATACATGCGGAACAGGGCGGCCGCGAACAGCGCCGCCTCTTCGCCGCCGGTGCCAGCGCGCACCTCGAGGATGGCGTTGCGCTCGTCCGCCTCGTCCTTGGGCAGGAGCATCAGCTTCACTCGGTGCTCCAGTTCCGGCACGCGCGCACGCAGGGCAACCACCTCGTCCTCGACCAGGATGCGCATCTCGGCCTCGGTCTTGGGATCGGCCAGCAGCGCCTCCAGGTCGCCCAGCTCCTTTTTCGCGATCTTCCACTGCTGGATCGATTCCACCAGCGGTGTCAGGTCGGAATATTCCTTGGAGTTGCGCGCGTAGGCCTGCGCGTCCTTCTGATCCGGACTCGCCAGCAGCGCCGACAGCTCATCGTGCCGCTTCACCACGCGATCGAGCTTTGGTTCCAAGCTCACTTTTTTTGGTCCTTGTCGTTCAATCCAAACAGGCGGCGCAAGGCCGCTTCGAGATCCTTGGTCGGCGCCGCCGCCTTCAGCGCGAGGCTGGGGCTGTGCAGCAGCCGGTTGATCAGGCGCCGCGTCGCCTCGGCCGCGTCGATGCCGGGCTGCGCCAGCACCTCGGCGCGATGCTGCTCGAAATGCCGGTGCAGCTCGGCGATCCCCGGCGCGGCCTCCTGCTCGGTCAATTGCCGGCGGAAGGCGGCCACCGACTGGTCGACGATGCGCCAGGCATCTTCCGCCTCGCTGGCGCGATGCTGGCGGCCGGCCATCGCCAGGCGCTCCAGATCGTCCAGGGTATACAGGAACGCGTCGTCGAGATCGCCGATGCGCGCATCCATATCGCCCGGGACGCCGCTGTCGATCAAGAGGATCGGCCGGCGCTTGCGGGCCTTCAGCGCCGCCTTGACCATGTCGGCGGACACCAGCACGGCGCCCAGATCAAGAGCGCTGACCACCAGGTCGGAGGCGACCAGCGCCTGCGGCAGTTCGCCGAACGGCCGCCAATGGGTCTGGTTGCGCTCGGCCCAGGCCTTGGCGCGGCGCTCCTGCGGATGGACCATGGTCCAGCGCTTCATGCCGGTCGCGGACACCTGCTCGAAGATCAGCTCCGCCATGTCGCCATCGCCGATCAACAGGCCGCCGAGATTGCTGACATCGCCATGCATGCGCCGCAGCACGCTGACCGCGCAGGCCGCCATCGACACCGACTGGCCGGCGATCCCGGTCTCGTGCCGCACGCGCTTGGCGGACTGGTAGGCGGCTTCGAGGATGCGGTCGAGCTCCGGACCGCTCATGCCGGCGTGTTGCGCGAGCTGCTGCAGCTCCTTGACCTGGCCCAGCACCTGCGGCTCGCCGACGATCTGGCTTTCCAGCGAGGCAGCCACCGCGAAAGCGTAGCGCAGGGCCGCCTGGTCGGTGAGTGCATGGAGGCGCGGCGCAATCTCCGCTTCGGTCACGCCGCCGGCTTCGGCCAGCAGGCCGGTCAGCTTCGCCTGCGCTTTGGCGGTGTCCGGCGCCACGCACCAGACCTCGCAACGGTCGCAGGTCACCACCGCCATCGCCTGATCGATGCCGCTCTCGCGGCAGCGGCCGAGCAGCCGCAGCACGTCTCCGGCGTCGCCCTGCAAGCGCTCGCGCAGCAACTGCGGGCCGGTGCGATGATTGACCCCGACGATCAGGAATGTCGCGGCTTCTACCCCATGCCGGCTGCTGTCACTGATACTGAGCAAGGGACTCGATCAACGTATCGAGCGGCACCTCGCGCTGCTCGCCGCTGTCGAGATCGCGCAGCGCGGCGACGTTCTTGGCCAGCTCGTTCTCACCCAGGATGACGGCGACGCGGGCATTCAGCTTGTTGGCGCGCTTCATGCGCTTGCCCATGTTGCCGGAATAGCCGAGGTCGGCCGGCAATCCTGCTTGGCGGATCTTGTTGGCGAGGATCAGCGCCTCGCGCTCCGCTTCCGCTCCGATCGGCACCAGAGCAATCGGCCGGCGCGCCTTCGGCTCCTCCGTGAGCAGCATCATGCAGCGCTCGACGCCGCTGGCCCAGCCGACGCCTGGCGTCTCCGGCCCGCCCATGATGCCGATGAGGCCATCATACCGGCCGCCGCCCATCACCGTGCCCTGCGCGCCGAGATCGTCGGAGATGATCTCGAAGCAGGTGTGGCAGTAGTAGTCGAGCCCGCGCACCAGGCGCGGATTGACCGAGTGCGGAATGCCGAGCGCCTCCAGCCCCTCCAGCACGCGCGAGAAGAAATCGAGGCTCGCCTGGTTGAGGTGCTCGGAATAGACCGGCGCGTTGGCGACGATCGCCTTGTCGCCCTCGTCCTTGGAATCGAGGATGCGCATCGGATTGCGCTCCAGGCGATCCAGGCTCTCCTTGCTCAGCTTGTCCTTGTAGCTGGAGAGATAGGCCACTAGGGCATCGCGATAATTCCTGCGGCTTTCCGTGTCGCCGAGCGAATTGACGTCCAGATAGCAGCGATCCCACACGCCGAGGCGGCGCAGGAACTCGACGCCGACCGCGATGATCTCCACGTCGCCCAGCGGATCGGCGACGCCGACCAGCTCGACGCCGGTCTGATGGAACTGGCGCAGGCGCCCCTTCTGCGGACGCTCGTAGCGGAACATCGGGCCGCTATAGAAGTATTTCAGCGGGGTATGCTGGGCGAGACCTTCGGAGATGAAGGCGCGCGCGACGCTCGCCGTTCCTTCCGGCCGCAGGGTGATGGTCTCCCCGCCGCGGTCGGTGAAGGTGTACATCTCCTTGGTCACGATGTCGGAAGTATCGCCGAGCGTGCGCTTGAAGACCTCGGAGAACTCGAAGATCGGGGTCGCCATCTCGAGATAGCCGAAACACTCTGCCGCCGCGCGCGCAGTATCGACGACGTGCCGGTAGCGGCGCATCTCGTCCGGCAACAGATCGTGCGTGCCGCGAACCGGCTGAAGCTGAGACACCCTGAGGACCTTCCTGGAAAGTGACGCGTGCGACCCGAACGAACTAGGCGGCGCTGCTGGCGGCCGGCTTCCCTTCGTTGGCCGCCTTTTCCGCCTCGATCTCGGCCGCCTTCTTCTCGATCAGCTCGGCCATATGCTCGACGATGTCCTGGTCTTTCAGGCGGTGGTGCTGTTCGCCGGCGATGTAGACCATGTGGGTGTTGTTGCCGCCACCGGTGAAGCCGATGTCGGTTTCGCGCGCCTCGCCCGGGCCGTTCACCACACAGCCGATGATGCTGACCGTCATCGGCGTGGTGATGTGGCTGATGCGCTTCTCCAGCGCTTCCACCGTCTTGATCACGTCGAAATTCTGGCGCGCGCAGGACGGGCAGGAGATCAGGTTGACGCCGCGGTGCCGGAGGTTCAGCGACTTGAGCATCTCGTAGCCGACCCGCACCTCTTCCGCCGGATCGGCGGACAGCGAGACGCGGATGGTGTCGCCGACGCCGGACCACAGCAGCATGCCGAGGCCGATCGAGGACTTGACCGTACCGGTCCTGAGGCCGCCCGCTTCGGTAATGCCGACATGCAGCGGGTAGTCGCAGGCTTCCGCCAGCGCCTGGTAGGCCGCGACGGCGAGGAACACGTCGGACGCCTTCACGCTGATCTTGAAATCGAAAAAGTCGTGGTCCTCGAGAATCTTCGCGTGGTTGAGGGCGGACTCAACCATCGCCTCCGGGCACGGCTCGCCATAGCGTTCCAGCAGCTCGCGCTCGAGCGATCCGGCATTGACGCCGATGCGCATGGAGCAGCCGTGGTCCTTCGCCGCCTGCACGACTTCCTTCACGCGTGCGGCGCTGCCGATGTTGCCGGGATTGATGCGCAGGCACGCCGCGCCGGCCTTGGCCGCCTCGATGCCGCGCTTGTAGTGGAAGTGGATGTCCGCGACGATCGGGATCTTCGCCGCCTTCACGATCTGCGGCAGCGCCGCGGTCGATTCCTCGTCCGGGCAGGAGACGCGGACGATGTCGCAGCCTGCCGCCTCGACCTCCTGGATCTGCTTGATGGTCGCCGCCGCGTCCGCCGTCAGCGTGTTGGTCATGGTCTGTACGGTGATCGGCGCGTCGCCGCCCACCAGCACCGAGCCCACCCGGATCTGCCGGGACTTGCGGCGGTGGATGTCACGATAGGGCCGGACGCTCATCAATCGGTCTTTCCTGTTTGGCGCCCGGTCACATCAGGGCGCGATTCACCGGGCGCGCCTCAAGGCACACCGCTCCGGGCAGAAGATGCGCTGAGAGGGGCAAAAGATCAAGCCTGCTGCCCCGCCCTCAACCATTTGAAATAGAAGGGTAATCGGCTCGGTTCGCGACTCAGTTCGTCACTGGGGCGGCCTTGGTGGTCTTGAAGGCGCTGCCGTCCTGGAGCTTCTTGGCGTCCAGCGGGATGTCCCGCTTCACCAGTCCCACGGTCCCCAGGCTCTTCAGCTTCTTGCCGTTGACCGTGATTTCGATGCCTCCGGCATTGCCGGTGGTCAGCATCAGGCCTTTTTCGTCGGGCACGGTATAGGTCTCCCCAGACCGGAGGACCCGGGAGAACAGCACTTCCTTCTTCTCGTTGGTGACCTGGATCCAGCTTTCCAGCCGGGCCCGCACCACGATCTTGCCAGCCTGGCCGTCTTCGGCGGCGGCCTCCTGCTGGGGCGGCGATTCCTCGACAACCTCTTCGCCGCCGGTGCTGGCGATGTCCGCCTCAGGCGGGACCTGGTCCTCGGCCGCAGGCGGAGCCTCGGTGGTTTCGGCTGGCGGAGCTTCCTCGGCTGGGGCGGTCGGCTCGTTGCCGGTGCTGGCCTCGGCATTGGTGGGCGACGGTGAACTGGGCTGTGCGGCGGTAGTCTCAGGCTCCTCGCTTGGCGCCGGCTCGGCGGGCGCCGGTTCCTCCGTCGGCGTGGCGGTCGCGACGGTTTCCGTCTCGCCCTTCCCGCCGGAGAAGATGCTCCAGACGCCATAGGCCGCGAGGGCCATGATGACCACCCCGCCCAGCACGATCACCGGGTGGGCCTGGATCTGGGAAACGGCTACGGGGGGCTGCTCGACCGGCTCGGCGCGCTTGTCGATCCATTTGTGCGGGCCGGCGAGCTGAGCGTGGTAGTCGGTGATCAAGCGGTTGCCGTCGAAGCCCAGATAATCCGCATAGGTGCGGATATAACCGATCATGTAGGCGGTGCCGGGCAGGTCCTTGCGCCGGCCTTCCTCGATGGCCTTCAGGAAAATCGGCTTGATGTGGGTGACGGCGGAAATGTCGGCGAGATCCTGGCCGACCTCTTCTCGGCGGCGACGCAACATGGCACCGATTTCGGCCAAGCCACCGCCGGCCGTCCGGTTGGTCTCTGTGCTGCCCGACACGTCCATCATGACCATGTATCTGCCCGCGACTCTTGAGGAATCCTTACAGGACTCCTCTCTTGCCCTCGTGTCGCCGGACGCTGATCTCTCGCGGCTATATATATACCCGCTCGGGTCACCCGCAATGTGTTAAAGGGGTATCTTGTGGTCCAAGGCATAATCCAGCAGGGCGCTCCTCAAAGATGGTCCGTCGAGCTGTTGGACGGTCTGCCAGTAACCATATAAGCCTTTGAAATTCAGGCTTCGGATTGCGGCCCGCATGGGCAGGACCCGGGGCGGCGCCATGGATAGGGCCCGATAGCCGAGGCAGAGCAGCGCCATCGCCGCCAGCGGATCGCCCGCCATCTCGCCGCACAGCCCGAACGGCTTGCCCGCTTCGCTCGCCGCGCACGCCACCTCCGCCAGGGCCCGCCTCATGGCAGGGGCCAGCGTGTCGTACCGTCCAGCCGCAGCCGGATTGTCCCGATCTGCTGCAAACAGGAATTGCTGCAGATCGTTGCTTCCGACCGACAGAAAATCGACTCGCTGGAGCAGTTCCGGCAGCTGCCACAGCAGCGCCGGCACCTCCACCATCGCGCCGACCCTGACCTCGCTCGGCAGGGGTGTGCTGCGCCGGGCCTGACGCTGCAACTCGATATCCAGGAGGCGCCGGCAGGAATCGAATTCCGTGAGCTCGGTCACCATCGGGAACATGACCGAGAGCGTGCGGCCCGCCGCCGCGTTCATCATGGCGCGCAGCTGCTGGCGCAGCATCGCCGGCCGGTCGAGCGCGATGCGGATGGCGCGCCAGCCCATCGCCGGATTCTCCTCCGGATCGCGGTTCCAGTACGGCAGCACCTTGTCCGAACCGATATCGAGGGTGCGGAAGATGACCGGCCGGTTGCCGGCGCCGTCCAGCACCTTGCGATAGATCTCGGTCTGGCGCGTCACGTCGGGATATTCATGCGAGATCATGAACGGAATCTCGGTGCGATAGAGCCCGATGCCGACCGCGTTGGTCGCCGCCAGCTGCGGCACGTCCATCAAGAGGCCGGCATTGATGTTGAGATCGACGCTGATGCCGTCGCGCGTCACCGCCGGCAGGTCGCGGATCGCCGCGTAGGCTTCGCGCTTCACCGAGCTCTGCCGGATGCTTTCGGCGAAGGTCGCCTGGATGTCGTCCGACGGCCGGATGAACAGAGTGCCGTTGTCGCCGTCGATCACCAGCGGATCGCCGTCGCTGACCCGCTGCATCAGGTCCTGGCAGCGGCCCAGCACCGGGATGTCGAGCGCGCGCGCGACGATCGCGACATGGGCGTTCTGCGAGCCTTCCTCCAGCACCAGGCCCTTGAGGCGCGTGCGGTCATAGTCCAGCAGCTCGGCCGGCCCCATGCTGCGTGCCACCACGATCGCCTCTTCCGGCAGGCGGCGCAGCGTCGGCACGTCGGCGAGCAGGCGAGCGGCCGAGGTGGCCGGCTCCGCGATCAGGCGCGCCTGCAGGAGCTTGAAGTCGCGGACGTTCGCCGGGTTGACCAGGTCCTGGTGCACCGCCGCCAGAAAGTCCGCGCCGGCGGTCGTGGTCCCGTACGTCATCCGGATGAAGCTGTCGGTGACGGGGTAGAGGTACGGGCGCTTGAGGTGCAGCAGCTTCGACTTCTTCGCGTGGCCGAAGCCGCGGTGGCCGGTGAACTTCTCGTCCAGCGCCATCGCCGCCTCGAACAGGTCGCTGCCCGGCGTCGCGTCCTCGAGGCGCGCGTCGACCGGGATCGCGGCGAACTCCTTCTCCGCCTCGACCTCGAGCAGCCACGGGATGTCCATCGCGCGCAGGTCCGCGCCGATCACCATCGTCCGGGCCAGGTCCTCCAGCGTCACCTGGTTCGGGTCGGGGCCACCGATGTTCGTCATCCCCGGCAGACCGTCGTAGTACTGCAGCACCGCGCCGTTGGTCTCGGCGTAGAGCCGTAGCTGGGCGATCGCCTCGTCGACGACGACGGAATTCTCCGACGAGCAGAGAACGCCGTTGTCGAACGTCTTGCCCGTGATGATGTCCCGAACGGCTTTCTGAACGTCCGCGGACTGCTCGATGTAGGCCGGAGCGTTGCCCGGACCGACACCGTACGCAGGCTTGCCGGCGCTGTACGCCGCGCGCACGAGACCCATTCCGCCGGTGGCGAGGATGACCGCAACGTCCCGATGCTTCATCAGCTCCTGCGTGCCTTCGATCGTGACCGTCTTCATCCAACCGATCGATCCTTCCGGCGCGCCGGCGCGAAGCGCCGCTTCGGACATGACCTCCGCGACGCGGGTGATACATCGGACCGCCGCGGGGTGCGGGCTGATGACGATCGGACACCGCGCCTTCAGGGAGATCAGGATCTTGTAGATGGCGGTCGACGTCGGATTCGTGGACGGAATCACGGCTGCGACCACGCCAAACGGCTCGGCGATCTCGACGAGCTTCCGTGAGTCGTCGCGCCCGATGACGCCGACCGTCTTGATGGGCTTGATGAAGCG
>Ga0081538_10002362_pt1 | contig 18550 bp, 16 predicted proteins | sample TabmetS5T2R1_FD_71022 | JGI IMG/M metagenome (GOLD analysis project Ga0081538, IMG submission 71022) | Tabebuia heterophylla rhizosphere microbial communities from the University of Puerto Rico - S5T2R1 | ecosystem: Host-associated > Plants > Roots > Rhizosphere ... | reverse complement strand
CTCGACTTCTTCTTCGCCAAGTGCTTCACGGAGCCGCACTCGACGAAGCAGATCGAGGACTGCGTTCAGTGGGGTCTCGAGATCGAGCCCGAGGCCCTGATCGCGAGCAACGCCGCGCTCGGCCTTTGCAGCCTCGAGAGCTTCCGCGAGATCTGCACGCGGATCAGCTGCCCGGTGCTCGTCCTCCACGGGGACGAGGACGCGATCCGGCCGCACGCCCAGGGGGCGGCGCTCGCCGAGGTAACCGGCGGAAGGCTCGTCACGCTGGTCGGCTCCGGCCACTGCCCGCAGGCGCGTGACCCTGTCAAGGTGAATCTCCTGATCCGCGAGTTCGTGGAGTCGCTGCGATGACGGTCGCCGAGAGAGTGCGCGAGCAAACGCGCGCCCGCTATCCCGACGAGGAGGGCTACGTGGAGCGGGACGGCGTGCGGGTCTTCTGGGAGAGCTACGGCGAGGGCAAGCCGACTGTGATGCTGCTTCCGACCTGGTCGATCGTGCACTCGCGCGTTTGGAAGCTGCAGATTCCCTATCTTGCGCGGCGCTGTCGCGTGGTGACGTTCGACCCGCGTGGAAATGGCAAGTCGGACCGGCCGCTGGAGGCGTCGGCATACGACGAGCACGAGTTGGCGGCCGACGCTCTCACAGTGCTCGACGCGACCGAGACCGAGCGCGCCGTCCTAGTCTCGCTCTCGCTCGGCGCTCACCGGGCACTCCTGCTCGCTGCCAGACACCCGAACCGCGTCGCGGGAGCCGTTTTCATCTGCCCGAGCGTGCCCCTCGCTCTCCGACCGGGCGATCAGTTCTCCTACGACTTCGAGGAACCCTTAGGCGCGTATCACGGCTGGGCCAAGGTAAACCGCCACTACTGGCTCGTCGACTTCCGCGGCTTCCTCGAGTTCTTCTTCAGCCAGATGTTCACCGAGCCGCATTCGACCAAGCAGATCGAGGACTGCGTCGGCTGGGGTCTCGAGACGACTCCGGAAGTTCTGATCGCCACCGCGTACGCCGCGCAGGTGAAGAAAGATCAGGCGCGCGCGCTCTCGAGCCAGATCGCCTGCCCCGTGCTGGTGCTCCAGGGCACCGAGGACGCGATCGAAGGCTCCGCGCGCGGCATGGCGCTGGCTCAGGCAACGGGTGGCAGGCTCGTACTCCTCGAGGGCTCGGGGCACGGGCCGCATGCGCGCGACCCGGCCAGGGTGAACCTTCTGATCCGCGAGTTCGTGGAGTCGCTCTCGTGATCGTCACCGAGCAGGCGCGGGAGCAGACGAGAGCCCGTTATCCGGACGAAGAGGGCTACGTCGAGCGCGAAGGCGTCCGCATCTTCTGGGAGCGCTACGGGGAAGGCGAGCGCACGATCACGTTCCTGCCAACCTGGAACATCATCCATTCGCGCTGCTGGAAGGCACAGGTTCCCTACCTCGCCCGGCACTTCCGAGTGGTGACCTTCGACCCGCGAGGCAACGGGAAGAGCAGCCGCCCCGAAACGGGCTACGCCCTCGAGGACTATCACCGTGACGCGCTCTCGGTGCTCGACGCGGCCGGCGTGCAGAGAACCGTGGTGGTCGGCTTTTCGGACGGAACATACCCCGCGATCACGCTCGCGGCGCTCGCGCCCGAGCTTGTCGAGGGCGTCGTGCTCATCGGCGCGGAAGCCGAGTCGGAGAACCCTGAGGAGTTCTGGCACAGGCGAGACGGCAGCGAGGGATGGGACAAGTTCAACGCCGTCTACTGGCTCGAGCACTACGAGGAGTTCCTCGGGTGGTTCTTCGCGCAGGTCTCCAGCGAGCCTCACTCGACGAAGCAGATCGAGGACTCTGTCGGCTGGGGGCTCGACACAACCCCGGAGATTCTCGTTGCAAACGAGCGCGAGTTCGAGCGCCGCATCACTCTGCTCCTTGCGAGGGTCCGCTGCCCTGTGCTCGCGATCCACGGCCTTGAGGACACCGTGGTCGAACCGGAGCACGGCATCTCGCTCGCCCGGGAGCTCGGCGCTCCTATCGTGCTCCTCGAAGGCTCCGGCCACGGCCCGCAGATGCGCGATCCCGTCAAGGTCAACGGCCTGCTACAAGAGTTCGTCGAGTCCGGCCCGTCGCCGGAGCCCCGAGTTCGGACATGGACGCGAGCAGCTAGCCGGTGCAGGCGCGCCCTCTACGTCTCCTCCCCGATCGGCCTCGGGCACGCACGGCGCGACGTCGCCATCGCCAAGGAGCTGCGCAAGCTCCACCCCGATCTGCAGATCGACTGGCTCGCGCAACACCCTGTCACGGCCGTGCTCGAGGCCGAGGGGGAGCGTATCCATCCGGCGAGCGCCGAGCTGGCGAACGAGTCGGGCCACATCGAGTCGGAGTCGGCCGAGCACGACCTGCACGTCTTCCAGGCGTGGCGGCGGATGGACGAGATCCTCGTGGCGAACTTCATGCTCTTCCACGACGTCGTTCGCGACGACCCGTACGACCTCTGGATCGGGGACGAAGCCTGGGAGGTCGACTACTACCTGCACGAGAACCCTGAGCTCAAGTCGGCCGCCTACGTTTGGCTGACCGACTTCGTCGGCTGGCTGCCGATGGCCGACGGCGGCGAGCGCGAGGCCTTTCTCACGGCCGACTACAACGCCGAGATGATCGAGCACATCGCGCGATTCCCGCGGGTGCGCGACCAGGCGATCTTCGTGGGGAATCCGGAGGACGTCGTGTCGGAGCCGTTCGGCCCGGAGCTCCCTCGCATCCGCGACTGGACCGAGCAGCACTACGACTTCGCCGGCTACGTGACGGGCTTCGAGCCGGTGGCCGACCGGGAGAGGCTGCGCGCCGAGCTCGGCTACTCGCCGGGAGAGCAGGTGTGCATCGTCACCGTCGGAGGCTCGGGCGTGGGCGGCCAACTGCTCAGGCGCGTCATCGACGCGTACCCGCCTGCGAAGGAGCTCGTCCCGGAGCTTCGCATGATCGTGGTTGCGGGGCCGCGAATCGATCCGGCCACGCTTCCCGAGGAGGACGGCCTCGAGGTGCGCTCGTACGTACACGATCTCTACAGGCACCTGGCCGCCTGCGACCTCGCCGTCGTGCAGGGCGGCCTGACGACGGCCATGGAGCTGACCGCGAACGGGCGCCCCTTCCTCTACTTTCCGCTGCGCCACCACTTCGAGCAGAACTTTCACGTCCGCCACCGGCTCGAGCGCTACGGCGCCGGCCGCCGGATGGACTTCGACGAAGCCACTCCGGACGTGATCGCGCTCGCGATCGCCGAGGAGATCGGCCGCGAGGTCGACTACCTGCCCGTCGAGACGGACGGAGCCGCCCGCGCCGCCGCCCGCATCGCCGAGCTCCTCTGAGACCTGCCGCGCGGCGGACCGGGGTTAGCGGCCGACTCGCTGCGAGGCCTCGGCGAGGACGTCGCCGAGAATGCCGGCGATCTCGTCGAACTGCTGCTGCTCGGCGACGAGAGGCGGCGAGATCTGGACGACGGGGTCGCCGCGGTCGTCCGCTCGGCAGATCAGGCCGGACTCGAACAGGCGCGGCGAGAGGAAACCCCGCAGGAGCGTCTCGCACTCCTCGTCCGAGAACGTCTCGCGCGTCTCCTTGTCCTTGACGAGCTCGAGGGCGTAGAAGAAACCCGTCCCGCGCAGGTCGCCGGCAATCGGAAGGTCGAGGAGCGGCGCGAGCGTCTCGCGGAAGGCATCCTCCTGCTCCGCCACATGCTCGACGATGCGCTCGCGCTTCATGATCTCGATGTTCTTGAGCGCGATCGCCGCCTGCACGGGATGGCCGCCGAACGTCATCCCGTGCGAATACATCGCCTTCTCCTCGGCCAGGAACGGCTCCATCACGGCGTCGGTCGCGATCAGGGCGCCGATCGTCGCGTAGGCGGAGGAGAGACCCTTGGCGGAGGTGACGAGGTCGGGCCGGATGTCGTAGCGCTCCGAGCCGAACCAGGCGCCGAGACGGCCGAAGCCGGTGATGACCTCGTCCGCGCAGAGGAGGATCCCGTAGCGGTCGCAGATCTCGCGCACGCCCTTCCAGTAGCCCTCGGGCGGCGTGTAGGCGCCGCCGGCGTTCTGCACGGGCTCCATGATCACCATCGCGATCGTCGACGGATCGTCAGCGGTGATCGCCTCCTCGAGATCCTCGAGGAGGAAGGCTGTGAACTCCTCCTCGCTCTCCTGAGCGGGCCGGTGGTAGCGGTTCGTATTGCGCACGTGGATCACGTCCGGAACGAGCGGCTCGAACGGCGTTCGCATCACGGCGATGCCGTTGATCGAGAGAGCGCCCATCGTCGTCCCGTGATAGGCGATCCGTCGCGAGACAGCCTTCCACCGCCGCTCCCCGCGCGCGGCGTGGTACTGGCGCGCGAGCTTCCAGGCCGCCTCCACCGCTTCCGACCCGCCGGAGACGAAGAAGACGCGGTTCAGGTCGCCCGGCGCCAGGCCGGCCACCTCGGCGGCGAGCTCGATTGCACGCGGGTGCGCGTAGTTCCAGTTCGTGTAGAAGGGGAGCTCCTTCATCTGCGCCGCCGCCGCCTCGCCGATCTCCTCCCCGAACCCGTAGCCGATGTTGACCGCGAAAAGGCCCGCGAGCGCGTCGAGGTAGCGATTGCCGTTCGCATCCTCGAGGTAGCAGCCGTCTCCCCGGACGATGATCGGAAGTTCCTCGTCCTCCAAGTAGCCGGCCATGCGCGTGAAGTGGAGCCACAGGTGGTCGCGAGCTGCCTTCTGCAGCTCGTCGGCGGAGAGGGTGGTGGCGGGAAAGCTCATACGGCTCCTTTCGGGTTACGGCGCCACTGGAGAAGGATGTTGACCAGCATAAGGACGATGGCCACGCCGAAGATCATCGTGCCGATGACGTTGACCTCGGCCGGGACGCCGCGCTGGGCGGCGCTCCAGACGTAGAGCGGGAACGTCGTCGTGGTGCCCGAGTTGAAGCTCGTGATGACGAAGTCGTCGATTGAGAGCGAGAACGCGAGCAGGGCGCCGGCGAGGATCCCGGGCGCGATCAGCGGGAGGGTGATGCGGAAGAACGTCACGTATTCGTTCGCGCCGAGGTCCATCGCCGCCTCCTCGACGTGCCGGTCGAACCCGACCAGCCGTGCGCGCACGGTCACGACGACGAAGCTGATGCAGAACATGATGTGCGCGATCACGATCGTCCAGAAGCCGAGGGCGGCGCCCAGGTTCAGGAAGAGCGTGAGGAGCGACGCGCCCAGCACGATCTCGGGCGCGGTCAGGGGGACGAAGATGAGGAAGTTCGTCGCGCCCCGCCCGCGGAAGTAGTAGCGGACGAGCGCCAGCGCTACGAGCGTGCCGAGGACGGTCGCGACGACCGTGGCGACGAGGGCGATCTGGATGCTCGTCTGCACGGCGTCGCCGAGGAAGGGCGGCCCGAAGGGGTTCGTCCAGTGCGCGGTCGTGAACCCCTCCCACGTGTAGTTGAAGCGCCCCGCCGGATCGTTGAAGGAGAAGACGATCACGACGACGATCGGGAGCATGAGGTACGCGAGCGCGAGGATGCCGAAGAAGGTGAGCGTGTGGTGGCGAACGAAGGCCCACGCCCGCGTCGCCGGGCTGCCGCGATGCCGTGGGAGCGACTCGACGGCGGTCGTCATCCGGCCATCCTCTCCGTCCCCAGGATGCGGGTGTAGACGGCGATCAGGAGGAGGATGACCGTCATCAGGATCACCGAGAGGGCCGCCGCTTGCCCGTAGTCGGTGATCTCGAGGAACTTCGACTGGATGACGTTGCCGATCATGGCCTGGTTCGGCGTCCCGAGGAGCTCGGCGTTGATGAAGTCGCCCGCCGCGGGGATGAACGTGAGCAGCGTCCCGGCGATCACCCCCGGCATCGAGAGCGGCAGCGTCACACGCAGGAACGCCTTCGTGCTCGAGGCGTAGAGATCCTTCGCCGCCTCGATGAGGCTCTTGTCGATCTGCTCGATGCTCACGTACAACGGCAGCGCCATGAAGGGCAGGAAGTTGTAGGTGATGCCTGCGATCACCGCGGTGGAGGTGGCCAGCACCCGCCCGTCGTCGGCGACGAGGCCGAGGAACTGGAGCGCGTTCACGACGAAGCCGTCGTCGGAGAGGATGTTCTGCCAGGCGAGCGTCCGGATGAGGTAGGTGACGAAGAAGGGCGCGATGATGAAGAGCAGGAGCAGGTTCTTCCAGCGGCCGCCGCGGAAGGCGATCCAGTACGTGAGGGGGTAGGAGATGAGCAGGGCGATCACCGTGGCGATGCCCGCGTACTGGAGCGAGCGGTAGAACTGCTCGCGATACGTGCTGAAGGCCTCCGAGTAGTTGTCCCAGGCCCAGTTGAAGGTGTAGCCGACCTGGACCGTCCCCTCCTGGAGCGAGGTGTACCCGAGGTAGTAGAGCGGGACGACGAAGAAGAGGATCAGGAACGCGATCCCCGGCGCCAGGAGCAGGTAGGGCGTCAGCCAGCGATGGCGGTGGAGGAAGCTCATTGCTGGAGGGCGCGAGCGGCTAGACGCCGATCACGGCCTGCCACTTCTCCTGGTAGTCGACGTTCTCGATCGCTTCGGCGTTGAACTCGTAGAGGTTCTCGAGCACCTCAGGCGTCGGGAAGACGAGCGGATCTTTGACAAGTTCCGGCTTGAGCTTCGCAAGCTCTTCCTTCGTCCCCGAGACCGGCGAGATGTAGGCCACATAGGCTGTGACCTGCGCCGCAATCTTCGGGTCGTAGAAGAAGTTCATGAAGGTGGAGGCCGTGTAGACATCCCCGCCGGTCGGGATCACCATGGTGTCCACGGAGGTCATCCCACCTGCGTCGGGAACAGTGAACCGGAGGTTCGGGTTGTCCGGCTGAAGGATGGTGATGTCTCCCGACCAGGCGATCGAGGCCCAGACGTCACCCTTGGAGAGCGGGCCGGTGTAGTCGTTGCCCGTGAACTGGCGGATCTGCCCGTCGTCCACCGCCTTCTGGACCTTCGCGACCGCCTCGTCGTAGGCGGTGGCATCGATCTCCCCCGACGGATCCACCCCCATCTCGAGGAGGAAGAGGCCGACCGTGTCCTCCATCGAGTCGAGCATCGTGATCTTGCCCTTGAGCGCGGGGTCGAGCATCTGCTCGACTGACGTGAGCTCGCCGCCGACCTTCTTCGGGTCGTAGCCAATGCCGGTGATGTACGACTGCCAGGGCATGCTGTAGTCGCGGTTCGGGTCCCACGACGGGCTCCTGAGCGTGTCCTCGAGATTCGTCATGTTCGGGATCGCGCTCTTGTCGAGCTTCTGCAGGTAGCCGAGCCTGAGCAAGCGGGCCGCGAGCCACGCGGTCGGAACGATGATGTCCCGGTCGATCCCCTGGCCGCGGGAGAGCGGCGCCTGGATCTCGCCGAAGAACTCCTCGTTCGAGTTGATGTCCTCGAGGTAGTTCACCTTGACGCCGGTCTCCTCGGTGAACTGCTCGATCGTCGGGAAGCGGGTGGCATCGTCGTTCTGATCGATGTAGTACGGCCAGTTCGAGACCGTGATCTCGTCGGCGAGGACCTGCTCGACGGTCGTCGCGGGCTGGCTCTCGACCTGCTGTCCCTCGATCCCGCCTCCGCCGCCGCAGGCCGCGAGCAGGCCGGGCACGGAGAGGGCGACGCCGCCCGCCGCCGCCCGCCGCAGGAGCTGCTTACGGGTAATCGGGTCGTCGATCCGCTCGAAGGGGTGCTTCATGGGTGCTTCTCCTCCTGTGGCTCCACTACGAAGGTCGCGTCGGGGCTCCAGCTGAGCGTGACCTGATCGCCAGGCTGCACCGAGGGCGCCCCTGCCTCGGTGTTCTGAACGTAGAGCGTGATCGCACCTGCGGGCGTGTCGACGACGTACTGCGTCGAGACGCCGATGTAGGCGCTCTCTCGCACCTCCCCGGCCACGTGGTTCTCCTCGTGCGCTCCCAAGCGCACTTTCTCGGGGCGGATCCCGATGGAGACGTCGCCGCTCCGTCCGGCCGCGTCGGGAGCGCGGATCGCCGACCCGTCGGCGAGCCGCACGATTCCGTCCCCCTCCACCGTTCCGGGCAGCAAGTTCGAGATCCCGAGGAAGCCGGCGACGAACGCGGTGCGCGGGCTCTCGTAGAGCTCCGCAGGCGTCCCGAGCTGCTCGATCCTCCCCGCGTTCATGACCGCGATTGCGTCGGCCATCGTCATGGCCTCCTCCTGATCGTGGGTCACGTGGACGAACGTGATCCCGACCTCGTGCTGGATCCGCTTCAGCTCGAGCTGCATCTGCTTGCGGAGCTTGAGGTCGAGCGCCCCCAGCGGCTCGTCGAGCAGGAGCACGCGCGGCCGGTTGACGAGCGCCCGCGCGAGCGCGACCCGCTGCTGCTGGCCGCCCGAGAGCTGGCGCGGCTTCCGCCGCCCGAAGCCGGTGAGCGCGACCAGCTCGAGCGCTTCGCCGACGCGCCGGTTGAGCTCGGCCCCCTTGACGCCCTTGCGCTTGAGGCCGAAGGCGACGTTGTCCTCGATCGAGAGGTGCGGGAAGAGCGCGTAGCTCTGGAAGACGGTGTTGACGTCGCGCTTGTACGGCGGGAGCCCCGTGACGTCCCGGTCGCCGAGGTAGATCGTGCCCGCCGTCGGCTCCTCGAAGCCTCCGATCATGCGGAGGCTGGTCGTCTTCCCGCAGCCGGACGGGCCGAGGAGCGCGAAGAAGCTTCCGCGCGGGATCTCGAGGGAGACGTCGTCCACCGCGCTCACGTCGTCGAAGACCTTGGTCACCGACTCGAGCCGGACGTCGGCAGTCGGCGTCCCGTCCCCAGCCCGGAGCTCGACCTCTTCTCTAACCGCCATCCCTCACCTCCGAGGCGGCGGGAGGCAGAACCGGATCGGACCGCGGCAGCCAGCCATGTCGGAGCCTTCCGCTCAGTCGACCTTGGCCATGACGTGCTTGACCTGGGTGTAGTCCTCGAGCGAGTAGACGGACAGGTCCTTGCCGTAGCCCGACTGCCTGTAGCCGCCGTGCGGCATCTCGGAGACGAGCGGAATGTGGTCGTTGATCCAGACGGTCCCGAACTGGAGCCTCCGCGCGGCGTTGAGCGCGCGGCCGATGTCCCGCGTCCAGACCGACGACGCGAGCCCGTAGCGGACGTCGTTCGCCCAGTCGATCGCCTGGTTGTCGTCGGCGAAGCGCTGCACTGTGACGACCGGGCCGAAGATCTCCCGCTGGACGATCTCGTCGGTCTGCTGGACCTCGGTGACCACGGTCGGGTTGACGAAGAAGCCGCGGTCGCCGTTCGAGCCGCCGCCTGTGAGGATGGTCGCGCCTTTGGCCCGTTCGAGGAACCCGAAGACCCGCTCCTGCTGGTCCTTGGAGATGACGGAGCCCATCTCGATGTCCTCGCTCTCGGCCGGGTCGCCGACCTTGATCGACTCGACGGCCGGCACGAGCTCCTCGAGGAGCTTGTCGTAGATCTTGGGGCCGGCGACGATCCGGGAGGCCGCCGTGCAGTCCTGGCCGGAGTTCCAGTAGCCCGCCGCCCTGACGCCTTCGGCCACTGCCGCGGGATCGGCGTCGTCGAACACGATCACGGGCGCCTTGCCGCCGAGCTCGAGGTGAACGCGCTTCAACGACTCCGCCGCGTTGCGCGCGATGATCTTGCCGGTCTCCACGTCCCCGGTCAGCGAGACGAGCCTGACGTCGGGATTCTTGACCAGCGCTTCGCCGGCGGGCACGCCGTCGCCGGTGATGACGTTGAGCACGCCCGGCGGGATGATGTCCTCGGCCAGCTCGACGAACTTGAGCAGCGTGAGCGGCGTCTGCTCGGAGGGCTTGACCACCTGCGTGTTGCCCGCCGCCAGCGCCGGCGCGATCTTCCAGATCGCCATCCAGAGCGGGTAGTTCCAGGGCGCGATCCCGGCGACGACTCCGAGCGGCTCGCGCCGGATCCACGAGGTGTGCTCGCGCATGTACTCGCCGGTCGAGCGGCCCTCGAGGATGCGCGCGGCACCGGCGAAGAAGCGCAGGTTGTCCGCCATCTCGCTGGGCTCGTCCCGCGCGGCCGCGATCGGCTTGCCGACGTTCCGGGACTCGAGCTGCGCGAACTCCTCGGCGTTGTCCTCGATCACGTCCGCGAGCTTCAGCAGCATCTCCGCGCGCTCTCGCGGGGTCGACTCGAGCCACTCGGGGAGAGCGGCCTTCGCCGCCTCGACGGCGCGGTTCGCGTCCTCCTCCGTGCTCGCGGGAACCTCGGCGATCGCCTCGCCGGTCGCCGGGTTCAGGACCGCCATCGACTCGCCACCGGCGGAGTCGACCCACTCCCCGCCGATGTAGTTCTTGTGCTGGGAAACGGCAACGCTCATCTCGGCGACCTCCCTTGGTTCCGACGCTCTGTCCAGCCTAGCCCTCGACACGCCTCGAAAACAAGCGGAACCGGGGCCTAAGCGCTCAGGAGCGATTCGACACGCTGTCGAAACGCTAGCGCGCGAGTGCGCCGCGACGCGCCAGCGCCTCCACCAGCAGATCTTCCGGGAGCTCGTGGGCCACCGTGCCCCGATGGCCGCTCATGGTCTCGGCAGCGCACAGCGCGTTCAGGATCGCCTCCTCGGTCGCCTCGACGACCGCGTCGAAGAGTGGTGTGATGCGGCCGCTCGGGACCATCTCGACCGTCACCGTCAGCGGGTTCTCGGCCGCGACGTCGCCGGCCGGCAGCCCGCGGTTGCCGGTGGCGAAGCAGAGGAAGAGGTCGCCGCTCGAGTTCTCGCCGACGCCCCCGATCCGCGCGATCCCCAGCCCGGCCCGCTGCGCGAGCCGCTCGCACTGGCCCGGAAGAAGCGGCGCGTTCGTGGCGATGAGGACGATGATCGACCCGCCGGGCTGTGCCCCCGGCACGCCCGGCAGGGGGACGACGTCCGCCGGGATCTCCGCCCCAACCGGCACGCCCTCGACCCGGAAGCGCACGCGCCGGCCGTAGTTCGCCTGTACGAGCACGCCGACGACGTAGCCTCCCACCTCCTCGACCATCCGGGACGAGGTCCCGATCCCGCCCTTGAACTCGTGGCAGATCATGCCGGTGCCGCTGCCGACGTTCCCCTCCGCGACGGGGCCGGAAGCCGCTGCATCGAGCGCTGCGCGAACGTGCTCGGGGCGGACGTGCATCCCGTTGATGTCGTTCAACGACCCGTCCCAGGTCTCACCGACGACCGGCAGGCTCCAGAAGTCCTCACCGTCCGGGCGCCGCTCGACCTCCGCGGCGATGAGCGCGTCGTGGACGATTCCGACCGAGTGCGTGTTCGTGAGCCCGATCGGCGAGGTCAGCATCCCGGACTCGCGGATCCATTCAAGCCCGGTCAGCTCACCGTTTCCATTCAGGCGGTGCGGCCCCGCGAAGACCGGCTCGTCCCACGGATTGCCCTCGTGCGGCAGGACGACGGTGACGCCGGTGCGCACGGAGTCGCCCTCGACGAGCGTCGTGTGGCCGACGCGGACACCGGGCACGTCCGTGATCGCGTTCAGCGCACCGGTCGGGAGCGTCCCGATCCTGATCCCGAGCTCTCTCGCGCGCGGCCTGGACACGGGCGCAGCCTAGACTCCGCCGCGTGGAGCTGCTGCATCGTCCGGACTCCGTCAGCATCGTCGCCGTGGACGGAGGCCGCCTGGTGGTCGTCCGGCAGACGCGCGCGGGCGCCGGCGAGCGCACGCTGGAGCTCCCGGCAGGCTCGATCGAAGACGGCGAGACCCCCGAGGAGTGCGCGGCTCGCGAGCTGGTGGAGGAGTGCGGCCTTACGGCGGGCTCGTGGCGGAAGCTCGGCGAGTTCTGGGCGGCGCCCGACTACGCCACCGAATACGTCCACGCCTTCGAGGCGACGGAGCTCGAGGACGTGGGCATCGGCGAGCGCGAGGAGGGCGACGACCTCGTCATGGAGCGCCTTCCCCTGCGAGGCGTCATCGGCGAGCTCTCGGACGCGAACTCCCTAGCCGCGCTCGCGCTCTGGCTCCAAGGTTGACCCAGAACTCCCGCAGGCTATCCCCACGACCGTCCCCGGCGGCCACGTCCGGGGTCAGACCCCGGACGTGGCCGCGGTGGACATGGCTTGGCTCAACCACGCGGCGACGACACGTCTCGAGCGGCGAGGGAATCTCGGGGAGCCCTGTGGATCGCCTCAGAAGCCGAGCAGCACGACACCCGCTGCGACGAGCGCGGCGCCCGCGAGGCGGGACGCGCCGACCCGTTCGTGGAGGAAGAGCGCGGCGCCCGCGGTGGCGATGACGATGCTCGTCTCCCTGACGGCCGCCACCGGCGCCGCCTCGGCGCGCGCGAGCGCGGCCAGTACGAGCCCGTACGCGACCCACATGCCGAGACCGGCGGCGACCGTCGCGGGCGCGACCTCAGCCCGCAGGGCCGCGCCGCCCTTGAACCAGGCGACTCCGAGCGCGTACCCGATCGCGGGCACGATCAGCACGAGCTCGAGGTACGTGACCGCGTTCGCGTACCGAATTCCTTCGGCGTCCACCAGGGTGTAGGCGGCGATCGAGCAGGCGATCGCCAGCCCGAACAGCACCCCGGTCCACCCGGCCGGTCGGGCGAGGCCGCGCACGAGGACGACGCCGAGACCGACGAGGCAGACCCCCAGCGCCTGCACCGCGGTTGTCTCGGCGTCGAGCGCGACGATTCCGACGACCAGGACGAGCACCGGAGCGACTCCACGCGCGAGCGGGTAGACGACGGAGACCTCCGCCCGCCGGTAGGCCGCCCCGAGAAGCGCGAAGTAGACGAGCTCGAGCACAGAGCTGGCGGCGATGTACGGCCAGGCCTGTGAGTCGAGCTCCCACCACGCGGCCGCCACCGGCGCGAAGACGACGACGGCGGTGAGGAGCGCGACGGCTCCGGCAGCCTCGGGATCGCGCGCCCGCGCGAGCAGCAGATTCCAGAGCGCGTGGACGAAGGCAGCGCCGAGCGCGAGCAGGAAGGCGGAGAGCGGCACCGGCTAGACGTCGGCGCGATCGCGCTCCCAGAGGATCGGGAAGAGCGGATGCTCCATGGGCGCGCCCGCCGGCAGCTCGTCCACGAGCCCCGGGAATTCCGGAGACGTCCTCCACGGCCGCGGCGCATGCGTTGCGTCGTCGCCGAGGAAGCGCCCGGAGAACGCGCGCCGCCGCGACCCTCCGGGGACTCCGCCTGCAGCATGCAAGGTCAGCATGTGGAAGAAGATCGCAGCCACATGCTTACGACCTGGGTGCCCTCGACGTTGTAGTAGGGCTGGTCCTGGTGCCACGGCGTGCGCTGGGCGGTGCCCGGCTCCTTGACCAGCAGGTGGTCGTGGAAGAGCCGGACCCGGTCGCTACCCGTGAGCTCTCCGGCAATCGCGGCGGCTCGAGAGCGGCGGATGAACTCCTCGTACTCTGGAATCGTCTGCCAGTTGCAGAAGTCCTCCACGAACCGTCCAGGGTCGTCAGGACGGCTGGCGACGATCGCGCGCGGGCTCGGTGCCGCGAGGTTCCGCTCGATGCCGCGCTCGACGAGCGCCACCTCATCCGCCGAGAAGGCGCCGCGGACGCACACAGCGCCGTCGCGACGAAAGGACTCCACCAGGTCGGGATCGAGCGCACCGGGCACGCGCCGAGCCTATCGCCGCAATCCGACTGCGCGGCGGCGCCGTATGGGAGTGCACCGGGTTCGAGGGAGAGACGTGCCTCGGCAAGGCGCACCGCGCCGCCTAGCCGGGGCAGCAAGCTCGACTCCGGGAACTCCGAAGGGGCAGGCCCGCCCGGCGCCTGCCCCTTCGACTCTCTTCGGCCTGGTCTAGTGCCCTTCGGGCGGCTCCCAGCCCTCCAGGACCGGCGCCTGCCAGTTCGTGCCGACGGTCTGCGAGTCATCGAGCCACGGACCCAGCTCCGGCTGAGGGAACTTCGCATGCTTCGCCTTCAGCTGGATGCCGTAGGAGCCGCCCGACTGGAGGTGCTTTACGAGCACCTTTCGGGCGATCTCGTCCTCGCGGCCCTCGGGGATCGGGAAGTAGATCTTGACGAACGAGTTCGAGTAGCGGTCGAAGACGGCGGGGACGCCCTCCTCCTCGAGCAGCTCGACGTCCTCGAGCCAGTTGAGGTCCTCGCCGGGCGTGGCCGCGAGCAGGTCGACGTCCTCGACCTCGGCGATGTCCTCCTGGTACGGGAACCGATGGCCCGAGAGGTACTCGGCGTCGATGGCCCTGATCTTCTCGGGCTCTTTGGCCGACACGACTAGTCCTCCGCGCCGGCGTACTCGGCGGGTTGGTCGGGGAGGTAGTCGACGGGGTACTCGAGGTGCTTCTCGAGGAGCCGCTTGATCTCGGCGAGCGCCTTCTCCTCGGTGACGCCCGGAATGTAGTCGGTGCCGGCGAGGGGCACCTTTGCCATGGCGGCCGCCTCGACGGTCAGCGCGCAGAGGTCCTCGGGCTCGAGCGAGTGGACGTTCGTCTTCCCGCACGCCCGCGCGAGCATCTGCACCTCGAGCGTCAGCGTGTGCAGGAAGTTGTAGACGCGCTCGGCGGCCTCGTCGACGACGAGCCGCTTGCGGAGCTCCGGGTCCTGCGTGGTGATCCCGACCGGGCAGCGGCCGGTGTGGCAGTGGTAGCACTGCCCAGCCGGGACGCCGATCGTTCCCTCGTAGTCCGTGACGCCGGGGATCTCCTTGTTGCAGTTGAGGGCCATCAAGGCGGCGTGCCCGAGCGCCACGGCCTTCGCGCCGAGCGAGAGGCACTTGGCGACGTCGCCGCCGTTGCGAATGCCGCCGGCGACAACGAGGTCGATCTCGTCTGCGAGGCCGACGTCCTCGAGCGCGCGGCGCGCCTCCGGGATCGCGGCCATCAGCGGGATGCCGGTCTCCTCGGTGGCGATGTGCGGGCCTGCGCCCGTACCGCCCTCCGCCCCGTCGAGGTAGATGATGTCCGGCCCGCACTTGGCGGCCATGCGCACGTCGTCGTAGACGCGCGCGGCGCCGAGCTTGAGCTGGATCGGGATCTGGTAGTCGGTCGCCTCCCGGATCTCCTGGATCTTCAAGGAGAGGTCGTCGGGGCCGAGCCAGTCGGGATGCCGCGCCGGCGAGCGCTGGTCGATCCCGGGCGGGAGCGAGCGCATCTCTGCGACCTGCTCGGTGACCTTCTGGCCCATCAGGTGGCCGCCGAGGCCGACCTTGCAGCCCTGCCCGATGAAGAACTCGCAGGCGTCCGCGAGCATCAGGTGGTGCGGGTTGAACCCGTACCGGCTCTGGATGCACTGGTAGTACCACTTCGTCGAGAGGTCGCGCTCCGGCGGGATCATCCCGCCCTCGCCCGAGCAGGTGGCCGTACCTGCCATGGAGGCGCCCTTGGCCAGCGCCATCTTCGCCTCCAGCGAGAGCGCTCCGAAGCTCATGCCCGTGATGTAGACCGGGATGTCGAGCTTGATCGGCTTCTTCGCGAAGCGCGCGCCGAGGACGGTCTTCGTCACGCACTTCTCGCGGTAGCCCTCGATCACGAACCGGGTGAGCGTCCCCGGCATGAACATGAGGTCGTCCCAGTGCGGGATCTTCTTGAACATCGAGAACCCGCGCATGCGGTACCGCCCCAGCTCGGCCTTCATGTGGATGTCGTTGATGACGTCCGGGGTGAAGATGCCGCTGTGTCCGAGGACGGTGCGTTCGGTCTCGTCGGCCATCACAACACCAGCTTTCGTTCCGAGGGCTCGAGGATGTCGTAGTTGTAGAGCTTCTTGCCGCAGACGAACTTCTGGAACTCCGGCGGGTCGCCCAGCCCGTAGATCTTGAACTTGCGCTCGATGAACTCGGTGTCCGTCTCGTCCCACTCCCCGGGGACGCAGTCGATGCCGAGCGATGCCACCTTGCCGGCGACGTAGATCGTCCCGTCGTACATGGAATCGCCCAGCCCGGGCCCGACGTTGCCGCAGATCACCTGGCGACCGCGCTGCATCATGAAGCCGGTCATCGTGCCCGCGTCGCCGAGGACGATCACGGTGCCGCCCTTCTGGTCGATCCCGGTGCGCGCACCGACCTTGCCCCTGACGACGACGTCTCCGCCGCGGATGGCCGCCGCCGTGAGCGAGCCCGCGTTCCCGTCGACGACGACGACGCCGGACATCATGTTCTCGCAGGCCGACCAGCCGACCCGGCCGGTGACGTGCACCTCGGGCCCGTCGATGAGGCCGCAGCCGAAGTAGCCGAGGCTGCCGCCGAAGGTGATCCGGCAGCGCGTGAGGATGCCGACGCCAAGCGAATGCTTCGAGCCGGGGTTGAGGACGGTCACGTCGGCGATCCCCTCCTCGTAGAGCAGGCGGCGAAGCTCGAGGTTGATCTGGCGCGTAGACAGATCGTGCGCGTCGAACGTGGCGCGACCGTCCTCGATCTCCGCGATGCGGGGAGCCTCGGCGAAGGGCTCGGCGAGCCCGCGGGCGTCGTAGGTGACGCGGCTCTCACCTACCGCTGCCACACCAGCACCTCTCCCTCGTACGGGTCGTACGTCGAGATCTCGTGGTCGACCACGGCGCGGATGGCGATCTCCTCCGAGGCAAGCGCGACCACGTCGTCCGCTTCGTAGAGCACGAGCGGCTTGGCCGCCATCTCGTCCTTGCAGACGCCGAGGGCGTCCGCGGTGACGGCGATGTACGTGAAGACTCCGTCCAGCTCCTCGAGCGACTCGCGCATCGCGTCCTCGAGGCTCGCGCCCTCGCTCATCTTCTCCGCGAGGTAGACGGCGATGATCTCGGAGTCGCATTCCGACTGGAACCGGTGGCCGCTGCGCTCGAGCCGGCGCTTCCAGTGGAAGTAGTTCGTCAGCTGGCCGTTGTGGACGACGGCGACGTCGGTGAACGGATAGGCCCAGTACGGGTGCGCGCCGGAGATGTCGACGTCGGACTCGGTGGCCATGCGGACGTGGCCGATGGCGTGCGTGCCGGCGAAGCCCTTGAGGTCGTACTGCTGGGCGACCTCCTCGGCATCTCCGAGGTCCTTGACGATCTCGAGCGAGTGGCCGAGCGAGAGGACCTCCGCGTCGGGCACGTCCTCGATCCGGTCGGCGAGCTCCTTCAGGTTCCCGTTCGGGAGCGTGAATGCAACGCGGTAGGCGTACTCGGTCTCCTCCTCGACGTCGTGAATGTCGGCGTCCATGGCCTTGAGCCGCTGGAGGACCTGGTGCTGGTGGCGGTCGAGACGGTCGGAGAACTCGAAGTCACGGGGCGTGTTCGCGTCCGCGAGCTTGTAGCGCATCACGAGCCTGTGGTCGTGCGGACGGTAGAGCGCGTAGCCGGTCGAGTCGGGGCCGCGGTGCTTCATCGACTGGAGCATCCGCGTCATGTCCCGCCCGATCTCGTGGGTGCCGTCTCGATAGATGATCCCTGCAATGCCGCACATGTCGGGCTCGCTTCCTCGCTAGGGCAAGACGTCCAGGTACCGCTCGCGCTCCCAGTCGGTCACGGCCGATAGGAAGCGCTCCCATTCGTCACGCTTGTAGTGCATGTACACATCGTAGAGACGGCCGGGCAGAGCGCTCTTCACCACCTCGTCTTCCTCGAGAGCATGGAGGGCCTCTCCGAGATGCTCCGGGACGCGGGGAATCTCCCCACCTTCGGCGAGAACGTCGTACACGTTTCGCTGCTGCGGCTTGCCCGGGTCGAGCTTGCGCTTGACGCCGTCGAGCCCGGCGCGCAGGAGCGCGGCCTGAGTGAGGTACGGGTTGCAGGCCGAGTCGACGGCACGGAACTCGAAGCGCCCGCCGCTCGCGACCCGAACCAGGGTCGTCCGGTTCTGCCAGCCGTAGTCCTTGTAGATCGGGGCCCAGAAGCCGAAATCCCAGAAGCGCTTGTACGAGTTCACGGTCGAGGCTGTGATCCCGCAGAGCCCCCGATAGTGGTCGAGGATCCCGCCCATGAACTGAAGCCCGATCTCGGAGAGCTTGGCCGGGCCGTCGGCGTCGTAGAAGACGTTCACCCCCTCCTCGTCGACCAGTGTGAAGTGGTGGTGCGCGCCGTTGGCCGAGACGCCCGTGAACGGCTTGGGCATGAAGGTGGCAAGGACCTCCACACCGTCGCCGTAGGTTCCCTCCTGCGTGTGCTTCCGCGCGACCGCCTGGCAGATCTGGCGATACGTCGAGAGGTTGTCGGCCGTGCGAACGGCACGGTCGAAGAGGAAATTGAGCTCGAGCTGTCCGGGGGAGTCCTCGTGGTCTCCGTAGGAGGGGTTGAGGCCGAGCTTCTCCCCGAAGTCGATGACGTCGAGGATGATCGGCCGCAGCTCCTCGAACTGGTTGATGTGGTAGCACCAGGGCTTCGTGATGCCCTCTGCGGATCCGGCGTCGGAGCCGCGTGGTCGCTTCATCCACATCATCTCGGGCTCGACCCCACAGAGGAACGTGTAGCCGAGCTCTTGCTCGACCTCGTTCACGATTCGCTTGAGGTTCTGGCGAGGATCGGCCTCGAGCAGCTGGCCGGTCTCCGTGTCGTAGCAGTCGCAGAAGACGCGCGCGACGCGCGAGTCCCAGGGAAGTTGCCGGAAGGTGTCGAGGTCGGCAACGGACGCAAGCTCCGACTCCTCCGGGCCGAAGCCGATGTAGCGGTCTTCCCGGTCGACGAAAAGGTCGGCGGTCGCCCCGTAGACGAGCTG
>Ga0081538_10002361_pt1 | contig 18551 bp, 16 predicted proteins | sample TabmetS5T2R1_FD_71022 | JGI IMG/M metagenome (GOLD analysis project Ga0081538, IMG submission 71022) | Tabebuia heterophylla rhizosphere microbial communities from the University of Puerto Rico - S5T2R1 | ecosystem: Host-associated > Plants > Roots > Rhizosphere ... | reverse complement strand
GGGGCGGCGCTCGATGTGCTTGACAAGCATCGGCTCGTAGCCGGTGAGCGTCCACTCGGCCAGGTTGGGGACCGCGTAGTTCGCCCACCACTCGCGGCCCAGCTCGCGGACCGTGTGGTTGCGTTTCTCCCAGGTCGCCAGCTCGCCGAGCTGCTTGCGGCGCTTGACCTCGCGGTCGAACGTCTCGGCATCGCCCTTGCGGTCGAACGTCCGCTGGCGCCTTCGTGAGTCGCGGCCGCCCTCGCGCCAGCGGACCTCCCACTGGTCGATCTTCCGGATGCTTGCCCGGCTCCCGTGTTCGCGCTCGAGCTCGCGAGCAAGCCTCTCCGCGTAAGCCTTCTTGCCGAGCTTCCGAGAGCGCGGCCTGCCGTCCTCGCGCCAGCCGACCTGCCACTGCTCCACCTTCCGGACGCTCATGTCGCCCTCCCAGTTCGAATGGCCCGTAGCTCAGTCGCGAAGGTATCTGGACGGGGTGCTCCGCGTGAGGCCTCGGGTCGCGGCTCGTACGGGGGTGGCTGGGCACGGGGAACCACCGCGTGGAGTTGCTTCCACTCGGCCAGGGCCTCCCGGGTGATCCGGAGCCGGCCTCCCACGCGGTAGGCGCGCAGGTGGCCGCGCTCGATCTCCCGGTAGATCAGGGTGCGAGAGAGGCCAGTCTGATCCGCGGCCTGGCCGGGCGACAGATCCTGCGTCACTCCGCCCTCCCGCTCGGATCCCAAGCGCAGCGCAGCCCCCTCGCGTTCCCGACCCAGCCGATGAGCGGCCCACGCCAGGCTACGAGGAACGGCCCGCCCCTGCTGCGCCGGAGAGGCGTCAGCGATTCACCCATGCGCGGCCATTGTGCGCCTCGCGGGCCGGCGAGCAGCTGAGCGGAGTCCAGGGAGCCCGCTGGTGCCTCTTCACCACGGGTGGCGAGGAGTCGATGCTCGAGCTCTTGCGTCCCATGCCCGAGTCGGCAGGCGAAGCCCACGACGCAGGCCGCCGCGGCGACAGCGGCTCGAGGTCGACGGGAGCGGCAGCTCGGCGATCGGAGGGGTTGCGTGGCCATTCGCGTCTGCCCTAGAGAGGCCCGTACCCTCGAAAACGGCCCCCCTCCCCGTGCCCGGCGGCGTGGCGGAGCGGCGTTTGTCGCCCGCGGGCGGGGGCGGGCCCGGCAAGCAGGGGAGGTGGGGGCGCCCGCTGCTCCGGGCACACGACGGGCCGAAGCCCAGGCGGCCTGCGGCCTAGCGACGACCTAGCGCCGAGCCCGGCAAGCTCGCCCTCGGCCTCCCGCAGGCGCGGCAGGAGCGTCCTGACGGCCAGGCCGGCGGCCAAGGGCAGCAGCACTGCCAGGGTGAAGCGCCTGACGAGCTCGCCGCCCGCAACGTCGGCTCCAGGCTCCGGCCAGGAAGCCCAGGGCGGGCGGACCAGCCAAGGCGGCGACGACCAGCGACCCGGTCAGAGCGCCGAGAGCCAGCACGGCGCTGCCGCCGGCGAGTCCCACGAGACCGACCGCGGCTACCTCCGTGGACGACACGCCCAGTGCGAGCACCTCGTCCCGCACGTTCCCGTCAAACGGTCGACTGACATCCAAGCTGAGCGCGGCGAGTGACAGAAACGGCCCCACCACCGCACGACTAGCACCGCCAGCGCCCGCTTTCGCTCGCGCAGCGCTGCAAGCTGCGATGGGGCGATGCCGAGCGCCGTGAACAGGACGAGCCCGGCGAGGACGTAGTCGGAACGCTCGGCCAGCGTGTCCGACGGAGCAAGCAGCGCGAGCAGGGCGGCAACGACCGCGAGCGGCAGCAGGAGGCCCGTCGCGCGTGTCAGCCCGGCCGGAGCAGCGGCCGATGCCTATCGCCCTGTCGCGCTCGGCCGTCGTGAGGGCACTGAAGTCTTATGCCGGAGACTCGCGCGGCGCCGCCGGCGGGCGGCCCGTAGAGATGCCCTTACCTCCCGAAACGGCCGCTGGCGGGGCACAGTGAGCCAGCATGACGCCAGAACGTCTCAACTGACACAGGGAACTGCCGACAGCGTCCAAGCCGGCCCTGAGGTCGGGCTCACCAGCCCCGCGCGGCTCCGAGGCAGACAGCGCCTCGCCTTCGGCCTCATCGGCGCCCATCGCAGGTTCATCTACGGCAACTCCGCGTTGTAGGGATGCCACGCGCCGGCGACGAGCTGGGCTCGCGCCCGCCCGGCCTGTGCGAGCCGGCGAACATCGCCGAGCCAAGGGGCTGTAGGGCTCCTCGCTAGTCGCCGGGATGGGCCAGTCCCAGGCGCAGAGCGGCTACAGCGCGCCCATCGTCACCATCAACGGCATCGACTAGACCCCGTAGCAACACACCGACCTCGACACACTCACTGAGCCGAGACACCAGAACCCGCTCGACCCCGGACGACCCCTCGACCCCGGACGACCCCAGACCCCGAATCACCCGCCGCCTCACTCCATCTCCCGCCCGCGCCCTGCCGTCTCCTCGCGCGTCGCCCCGACGGTCCCCCAATCTCAGCTCTCGAACCCCATCCAGAACCCACCCGACCTGCTCTCCCTCGCCCGTTGCCGCCGCCCCGCCCCAGGCCACCGGAGCGTCCCGCCTGGGCCCACCACCAGGTTTACCTGGCAGGTCGAGGAAGGGGGGTCCGGCGCGAAGCGGCGGACCCCCCTTCCTCGCTAAACCCAGGCGCGAAGCCAACGAAACACCCTCTGGCGGGGCGGCGGCCTGTTGCGCTAAGGGAAGAAACCCATAGAGCGAAACAGATGGAGCGAAACAAATGGAGGGAAACAGGTGTCCCGCGGGCGATCGGGTTCTCTTACTCCCGGCGCCGGCTTTGTCTCTGCCCGACCACTCCACCAGCGAGGGCGCCGGATCGCCTTCTGGCGGAGGTCCGGAGGGCGGTGTCGCCGACCACCCGGGCCGGGCGCCGCTGCTCGGGCTGCTGGTCGACCAGCGTGCCGGCGTGGTGGCCGTCGTGCTCGTTTCCGGGCGAGAGCGCGATCGAGGTCAAAAGCGGCGCCTCGGTGTCGGCCGCCGCGTGGATCTTGTATTTCGAGCGTTGCGGTGCCTGGAGCGGGATACACAACTTGCCTTGGAGGTCTGCCCGTCTTTGATGGGCCGGCGTCGCCGTCGGTCGCCGTCGTCAGGCCGCTGCGCCGGCCGTGACTGGCTCCGTTGCCGGGGCGTCGCAGCTCCGGTCGCGCGACCGGCCGTCGAGCTCGCAGACGCCGGTCTCGGGAAGGGCGAGTTCGACCCGCTCGGCTGCGTCGGTGTCGCCCGCGAGCGCGGCGGCGACGGATCGAACCTGCTCGTAGCCGGTGCGGAGCAGGAACGTGGGGGCGCGGCCGTAGCTTTTCATGCCGATGATGTAGAAGCCGGGCTCTGGGTGGGCGAGCTCGGGCGCGCCGTGGGGTGGCACGCTGCCGCAGCTGTGGATGTTCGGGTCGATGAGCGGCGCGAGCTTGGTCGGGCTCTCGATGGCGCTGTCGAGCCCGAGCCGCAGCTCGCGGTTGATGTCGAGGTCGGGGCGGTATCCCGTGACGGCGATGATTTCGTCGAAGGGGCCGAGCTCGCGCCGGCCGGCCGCCGCGACGATGCCGCCGTCGACCGCTTGGAGGCGGTCGGTCGCGAAGCCGGTGATGGCTCGCAGCGCCCCGTCGTCGACGAGCCGGTGGATCAGGGCCCCGAGGCGGCCGCGCTCCGCCAGCGGGTCGTTCTCGCCGCCCCCGAAGACGTCCGCCAGCTCCGGGCGGCGTACGGCCCACGCGATGTGCGTGTCGGGGGCGTCCTGCTGGAGCTCGGCGAGGTCTCTGATCGCGTTGAAGGCCGAGTGGCCGCCACCGCCCACGAGCACGCGCTTGCCGGCGTAGCGTGCGCGCTCGGCGCCGAGCAGGTCGGGGATGCGGTACTCGATCCGGTGCGCGAGGCTGCGCTCGCCGGGCGCCCGCACGCCGCCGGCCCCCAGCGGGTTCGGGGTGGCGTAGGTGCCGCTCGCGTCGAGCACGGCGCGGGCGAGGATGCGCTCCTCGCCGGCGTCCGTCTCGACGAGCACGTGGAAGGGGGCGTGCTCGCGGCCGTCGGTCTTCAGCTTGTCGAACCCGGCGCGCGTGATCTGCGTGACCCGTGCGCCGAGGCGCGTGCGCGAGCTCAGCTCCGGAGTCGCCGCCAGCGGGCGAAGGTAATGGTCGAGTAGCTCGCCGCCTGTCGGGTGCAGCTCGGGGTCGGGTGCCTCCCACCCCCGCCGTTCGAGCAGGCGGCGGGCGGCATCGTCGATGTTGAAGCTCCAAGGCGAGAAGACGCGGACGTGCGACCAGCTGACGACGCTGCTCGCCACCTCATCGCCGCGCTCGAGCACGTGCGGCTCGAGCCCGCGCTCCAGAAGATGCGTCGCCGCGGCGAGCCCCACCGGTCCCGCGCCGATCACGACCACCGGCAGTTGCTGTTCGGACATCCTGTGACGCTCCTATATCGACAGCCATCAATACCTGCGGAGTTACCGTAGCGCAAATATCGATCATCGTCTATATTGATGTCAGGCGATGCCCGCCCCAGCCGCGACGAATCCACAGCTCGGAGACCCCTCGAACTGGTCCGACGATTGCTGCCCGCCCCTGTCGGGTGGCGGCCCACTCGACCGCGACGAGGCCGAGCGGCTCAGCAGGACGCTGAAGGCCATCGCCGACCCCGCCCGGCTGCAGGTGCTGAGCTTCCTGCGCTCGCGCCCCGACGGTGAGGCCTGCGCCTGCGACCTCGTCGAACCGCTTGGACTCGCCCAGCCGACGGTTAGCCACCACCTCAAGGTCCTCTACGAGGCCGGCGTGCTGGAGCGCGAGAAGCGTGCGACCTGGGTCCACTACCGACTCCCCGACGACCGCCTGGCCAGCATCTGCCAGGCGCTCATCTGAGTCAGACCGGGACTGCCACCCGCCGTTCGGAACGAGCCGGCTCCCGCTCGGAGCAATACGCCGCCTTCGCGTAGCGCCAGGACGCGAGCCGTTACGTGGCGCTCAAGAGACGCCCGCTCGCGGGACCCGCGAGCGCAGCCGTCCGCGGAAACGAGACCACCGCACTCGCGACCAAAGCACGCGCGAGTCGACTGGCGGCTCTCGCTCCTTGAAATCGTCCATTCTGAGAGCCAGGGCCCGCGGCTGATGGCGAGCGCCGCGGGGGGTCAGTGGGCTCTTGTGGCGGTCTGTGGCGGGCGGGGCACCGGCGAGCGGGGGGTGCGAAGCAGGGCCACCACGAGCAGGCCGGTGACCGCTGAGACGGTCCCGACGAAGGCGTAGCCGAGGCTGTCGGCGACGAGGCCGCCGGCGAGCGGACCGAGCAGGTAGCCGACGATGCCGATCTGGGACCAGACGACCATGGCGGTGACGATGCGCCGCACTGGGACGGCCTCCACGAGCAGCCCGAGCGATCCGGTGTTCGCGAGGCCGATGCCGACCGCGGCCAGGGCGAGGGCGAGCAGCCAGAGCGGGACGTCTGTCGCCATGCCGGCGAGAGAGGTGCCGCCAATCGCGAGCAGCACCGCGGCGAACACGAGCGGGCGCGGCCGCATGGCGCCGGCCGCGGCCGCGCTGACGGCGACGATCAGAGAGGCGCCGACGTAGAGGCCTCCGATCTGCGCCTGGCTCAGGCGCTCGGCGAAGTGGAGCGGGAGGACTCCCTCGAGCACGCCGAGGGCGAGGACGGCAAAGAGGATGGCGGCCGAAGCGACCCAGAAGCCGCGCGTTCGCAGCACCGCGCGATCGGCCACGAACCCGCGCCGTGCTTGCGGCTCGCCAACCAGGAGGACGAGCGGCAGCGCCGCCAGCAGGAGCGCGAGGTAGGCGAGGAAGGGGCCGCGGATGCCGCCGAAGGCGCCAAGCGTCGGTCCGATCAGCCCGCCGACCGAGTAGGCGGCGAAGATACGGCTCATGCACAGGTATTCCTGGCCGGGCCAGCGCTCGAGGGTGTCGAAAGTGACGCCGATCCAGATCCCGCCCGACCCGAGGCCCATCAGGACACGGGCGGCGAAATAGATCGCCAGCGAGTCGCCGAGCACGAAGCCGAGCGCCCCGAACGCGACGAGTGCGAGGGAGCCGACGAGCAGGGCCCTGGCGCCGCGGCGACGGACGACCCAGCCCGCAAGGGCGAACCCCAAGACCATGCCCGCCGGGAATGAGGCGACGAGCAGCCCGATGGTCGCGGGTCCGGCGCCGGTGGCGTCCGCTATGGCGGGCGCGACCGGGACGATCACGCTGTACCCGGTGGCGTCGAGCGCGCCGAGCGCGAGCAGCAGCGGGTAGGCCGCCCTGCCGCTGCGCGTCGCCGTCATCGGGCCGGGGCGGTCAGCTCTTCTCGGGCTTGCGGGCGCGGATGATGGCGGAGGTGGCGTGCTCGTGGACGCGGTGGGTCTCGCGCAGTTCGATGTCGCTCAGACCTGCCTCGGCGAGCGCCCGCTCGAACTCGGCGCGGGTGAGCGCGCCGGCGACGCAACCGGTCCACTGCTGCATGTCCGCGCGGGTGGCCTCGTCCATGTCGGGGTCGGCGATCACGTCAGAGACGGCGAAGCGCCCACCCGGCCGCAGCACCCGGGCCGCCTCGGCGAGCACCTTGCGCTTGTCCGCGGAGAGATTGATGACGCAGTTCGAGATGACGACGTCGACCGAGGCGTCGGCGAGCGGGATGTCCTCGATGTAGCCCTTGACGAACTCGACGTTGTCGACGCCCGCTTCGCGCGCGTTGGCGCGGGCGAGCTCGAGCATCTCGTCGGTCATGTCGAGCCCGATCGCCTTGCCTGCCGCCCCCACGCGCCGCGCCGAGATGAGCACGTCGGCCCCGGCGCCCGAGCCGAGGTCGAGCACCGTCTCGTCGTCGTGCAGGTCGGCGACCGCCGTGGGGACGCCGCAGCCGAGCGAGGCGTCGACGGCGGGCTTCAGGGCGGGGTCGCCGGCGTCGTCGTAGAGGGTTGCGCCGAAGACTTCGTTGCCGTGCTTGTCGGTCGAGGTTATGTCCGGCCCGCAGCCGGCGATGGCGGCCGGTGCTCCGCAGCAGCCGGACCCCGTGCTGTCGGCCACGGCCGTGGCGGCTGCTGCGTAGCGCTCGCGGACGTGCTCGCGAATGTCGGTGTCGGTCAGCTCAGCCATGCGGCGAGATCCTCCAGGGCGTCGGGGATGACGTAGTAGTAGGCCCACAACCCGCGGCGCTCGCTGTCGACGAGCCCGGCGCCGCGGAGCACCTTCAGGTGGTGGGAGACGGTCGGCTGGCCGACATCGAACAGCGGGGTCAGCTCGCAGACGCAGACCTTGCCGGCGTGCTTACGCAGCACATCGACCAGCTGCAGCCGGATCGGGTCCCCGAGCGCCTTGGCGATCGCTGCCATCCGCTCGGCCTGGTGGCGCTCGACGTCGGGGTAGACAACGGGTTCACAGCAAGGCTGGCCCGGCGGTCTTTTCTGCTTGGGGGCAAGCTCCAAATCGACGGCCATCGATGTACGTATATCGATTGAAATGATGTTTGTCAATGCTTAGACTGCGGCCGACGGTGGAGCGGGTCGCGGTCATCACCGACATTCACGCAAACCTGCCGGCTCTGGACGCTGTGCTGGAGGCGATCGAGTGGACGGACGTCGATGCCGTCTACTGCGGCGGCGACCTGGTCGGCTACGGACCCCACCCGAACGAGGTCTGCGCCCTCATCGAGGAGCGCCGAATCCCGACCATCTACGGCAACTACGACTTCGCCATCGCCCGCGATCTCGACGACTGCGGCTGCGCCTACCGCGACCAGCACGACCGCGAGCTGGGCGAACGGTCGGTCGAGTGGACGCTCGCCCACACCGACCGGCGCTCCAATGACTTCATGCGTGGCCTCCCGTTCGACCTGCGTTTCGAGCTGGGCCGCCAACGCGTGCGGCTGGTGCACGGCTCTCCGCGCAAGGTCAACGAATATCTGTTTGCCGACAAGCCGGCCCGCACCTTCGAGCGGATCGCGGCCGGCGCTGACTGCGACGTACTCGTCTTCGGCCACACCCACCAGCCGTGGGTGCGCGAGTACGGCGGCGTGCTGTTCGTCAACTGCGGCTCGGTCGGCAAGCCCAAGGACGGCGACCCGCGCGCCGCATTCGCCCTGCTCGAGCTCGACGAGGACCGGGTGGTAGCGGACATCGAACGCGTCGACTACGACGCCGCGGCCGTGGCGCGTCAGCTGGCGGCGGTGGGCCTGCCCGGCGAGTACGCGGACAAGCTGGTACTGGCGGCCTAGGAGGAGGAAAGATGAAGTACGTGTTGTTTGTCTGCACCCAGAACGCGGGGCGCTCGCAGATGGCGCAGGCGCTGTTCGAGCGGCACGGGCCGCCGGACGTGCGCGCCGAGTCGGCCGGCGCCGAGCCCGCCGACCGGTGCCATTCGGTCGTGGTCGAGGCGATGCGCGAGGTCGGCATCGACCTCGAGCGGCGGCGACCGAAGAAGCTGACGCTCGAGATGCAGCTCCATGCCGACTGGGGGATAACGCTCGCGTGCGGGGCGAAGTGCCCGTACGTGCCCTCGGTAGTCGAGGACTGGGATATCGCCGACCCGGCCGGCCGGCCGATCGAGGAGGTGCGGAGGATCCGCGACGAGATCGAGCTGCGGGTCCTGGACCTGGCCGACAACCGGATCGAGCTGATCCGCGAGGACCGCCGCCAGCACATGATGCGGATGGGGCGTCTGGTGCCCGGGCTGGTCGAGGAGTTCGGCGACCGGCTCACCGACGAGGAGATCCGCCAGATCGCCGACGACATCCTCGACACCTACGACGAGGTTCCGATCCGCTCCTTCGTGATGACACTGGCAAACCGCCGCGCCCGCGAGATCCTGAAACTGCGAGCCGGCGACAGCGTGGGCGTCTGACGAGCCGCGACCTCGCCGAGCGCACGGGTCTTGAACCCCGGACGCTCGAGTGACACCTCCTGCCCCGGAGCGACCATCTGGGGTGCGCTGGCCCAGATGCCCGTTGCTCGTCCGGACCGATGGCTGCCGGGGTGCGGCTAGCCGCGTCCGGTCGATACCGCGGCGGCGACCCGCCGGGTATGGCCAGCTCCCCAGCAGCAGGTCTGCGCACTGACCGCGCAGCGCGCCCTCCCGAAAATCTGCGACAACCACGACCCGAGCGGGCTGGCTCGGTCAGGCAGGCTCGTCGCAGGAGTCGGCCTCGCGGACGACGTGAAGCGACTGCTCGACCTGGTCCAGGAAGCCGCGGGCGATCTCGAGCGCCTCGGGCACCACGCTGTAGTAGGCCCAACTGCCATCGCGACGCGACGACACGAGCCCGGCCCGCCGTAGCACGGCGAGGTGTTTGGAGACGCGGGACTGGCGGTAGGCGAGTGCCTCTTCGAGGTGGCAGACGCAGATCGGTCCGCGCGCGGCGATGTGCGCGAGCAGCTCAAGCCGGACGGGATCGCCGAGCGCCCGAAACATGTCGACGGTGAGGTTGCGCGGCTCGGCTACTACGTGCGGCTGCGCCATCGGGAGCGGCACGGGATCACGGCGGTGAGACGCCACGCGCGAATCGTATCCGGGCGACCGACAGCGCTACGACGTGTGGCCCCTATACACCCCGGTCTTGACACCTTCTTGACATATACCGAATGCCGAATATAGGCTGCCAGTAACTGTCCTGACGGGGTGTCGAGACCCCGGATTGGAGTCCCTATGAGCGCCCTTCCCGACGGGGAGGCGCAGGGCGGACGAGTATCGCGGCGCACGCTGCTCGGCTCAGGAGCGGCGGGGACGACCGCGGTCGCGCTGGCCCACGCCAGCGGTGCGGAGGCGGCGAGTCGCCGGTACCCGGAGCGCCGAGTGGTTGCGCTGTCGAAGCTTCGGGTCAACCGGCCGGTCACCTTCGCCTATCCGCTCAAAGCGCAGCCCAACGTCCTCCTCGACCTCGGCCACGCCGTGCCTCGCGGCGTCGGCCCCAAGAACAGCATCGTGGCGTACAGCATTCTCTGCCAGCACATGGGCTGCCCGGTGGAGTACCGGCGCAAGAGCCGCGAGTTCTTCTGTCCCTGTCATCAGACGCAGTACGACCCGGAGCGCCTCGGCTCGATCATCCAGGGGCTCGCGCTGCGGCCGCTGCCGCGCGTCAGGCTCGAGGTCCGGCGCGGGGCGGTGTGGGCCGTCGGCGTCGACGGCCTCATCTACGGCTATCGCAGCAACCTGCGCCCCGGGCGGCGCGTGGGAGGTCGATCGTGAGCGAGCGTGACGATGGTCTCAAGCGTCGCGACGCCGTCGGCGGGTTCCTCGCCGGTGCCGGCGCGCTGTCGTTCCCGGCCTTCCTCGAAGCCGGGGAGGCGCTCGCGGCGAGCGCGGCCGAGCGGGAGCGTGCGATGGCGTTATTCCTCGGCCAGGACCAGCTGCCGGTGCCGCCGAAGAACGCCAAGGTTCATACGTCGGCGTGCCAGTACTGCAACGTCGGCTGCGGCTACAAGATCTACACCTGGCCGGTGGGCAGGACGCCGAAGAAGGCCGGCCCGCCGGAGGGCCCGCTGGGCGACTGGATCTCGCCGGCGATGGTCACGCGCGGGAGGGTCGACGGCAAGGACAGCTACATCGCCGTCGTGCCCGACCGCGACTGCATCGTCAACAAGGGCGACCACTCGCCGCGCGGCGGGACCAACGCGCTGACGGTCTACACGACGCGCGACCATCCGCTGACCAAGCCGACCGAGCGCCACCTCTACCCGATGGCGCGCGACAGCAAGGGCGGGCGGCTCAAGCGGGTCAGCTGGGACGAGGCGCTCACCCGTGTCGCCGACGCGATCAAGCGCGCGCTCGACAGCCGCGGGCCGTCGTCGATCGGCTTCTGGGGCGCCGACCACCTGTCGCCGGAGATGAACTTCTCCTCGACGAAGCTGTTCTTCGCCGAGCGTCCCAAGGGCCTCTACGACCCGTCGCTGGGACCCGACCTCGGCGTCGCCGTGCGCGCGATCCACAACCGGCCGAAGTGGAACTCCGAGCACCCGATCATCGCCGACCAGTTCGGCTCGGCCTCGACGCTGCTCTATTCCTACCGCGACTTCGAGATCGCCGACACCGTGCTGCTTTCCGGCGCCAACTCGTACGAGACCGGCACGGTCCTTTACAACCGCATGCACGCGCGCAAGTCGAAGAAGGTCGTGATCGACCCGCGCAAGACGGTGCCGGCCAAGAACGCCGACGACCTCGGCGGCGTCCACCTGCAGCTGACGCCCAACACGGATGTCGTGCTGCTGAACTCGCTGATGAACGTCATCCTGCGCGAGAACCTCCACGACCAGGCGTTCATCGACGCGCGCTGCGACGCCGCCAGCTACCAGCAGCTGCGCGACACGGTGCTGCAGGACAAGTACCGGCCCGAGAACACCGCCAAGGTGACCGGCGTGCCGGCGCGGCGGGTCGTGCGCGCGGCGCGCCTGCTCGGCCGGCCGAAGAAGACCTCGATCCTGTTCGAGAAGGGCGTCATCTGGTCGGGCACGCAGAACGACGCCGTCATGAGCTCGTACGCCAACCTGGCGCTCGTGCTCGGCAGCATCGGCCGCCCGGGCCGGGTGTTCGGCCGCCAGGGCGGCCACCAGAGCGCCTACATGTACGACTTCGACTGGCCCCACCCGCAGAAGGGCGACGACCGCCGCAACCTCTGGCAGGAGCTCGAGCGCGGCACGATCGACTGCCTGATCGTCGGCATCTGCAACCCGCTGCGCATGCAGCAGCAGACCACGCAGCTGCGGCAGTTCATGGAGCGGGTCCCGTTCGTGGTCGACATCAACATCCGCCCGTCCGACATCACCCAGGTCGCCGACGTCGTGCTGCCCTCCGCCGCCTGGGGCGAGTACACCTACACGCGCGAGAACCTCGAGCGGCGGCTGCGCGTCAACCAGCAGTTCTACGACCCGCCCGGCGAGGTGCGCGCCGAGTACCTGATCTTCGTCCAGATCGCACAGAAGCTCGCGCAGCGCCACGGCCTGCTCGACGCGGGCGAGTGGCAGTTCAGCCGCTGGGAGGACGTCTTCACCGCCATGCAGCAGACGGCGGAGGGCAGGTCGCTGGGGCTGAACAACATCTCCCCCAAGGAGCTCATCGGCCTCGGCACCAACGGCATCCAGCAGCCGACCAGGCGCGAGGGCAACAAGCTGATCGGCACAGAGCGGATCTACCCCGACAAGTTCGCCACCCCCGACGGCCGCGCCCGCTTCATCGCCCGCGACTACTCGTGGACCGACGCCGACCCGCTCGCGTTCATGCCCGAGGCGATCAAACCGAACGCCGAGTTCCCACTGTTCGTGACGACCGTCCGCTACCAGACGATCTGGCAATCGGGCTACACCTATCGCTGGCATACAGACCTCGCCCGCCACAGCGTGCCGTTCATGGAGTTCGTCGTGAACCCCGCCGACGCGCGCAAGGCCCGCCTCAAGGACGGCGACTGGGCCGAGCTGCGCAACCAGTTCTCCGCCTGCCAAGGCGTGGTCAACGTATCCGACCAGGTGCCCCCGGGGCTAGTGTCGGCGATCTTCGGCTGGCAGGGACCGAGCGACGACAACCCGTTCGGCGTCGCCAAGTACTACGCCAACAACCTCGTGGCCGGCGGGCCGCTGCAGCAGAAGTCCAACGGCGCGTTCTTCAAAAACACCCGCGGGCGGCTGCGCAAGCTCAAGCGGGCGCCACGGACGGCGCGCAACTCGCCCGGGCTCTCCGAGAAGGACCGCTACGCCCGCGTATCCGGGCCGGGCGAGGCCGGTGACCCTGCGTCGAAGGCGAAGAACTTCGTCTCCGTCGATCTGCCGTGAACACGATCAAGACCGACCCGCCGGCAGGATCGCCGGCGCCGGCTCCCCTGCGTGACGGCTGGGGTCGGGGGATCCGGAGCCTGCGCATCTCGGTGACCGATCGCTGCAACTTCCGCTGTCGCTACTGCATGCCGGCCGAAGGGCTTCCCTGGCTGCCGAAACCGGAGCTCCTCTCCTTCGAGGAGATCCAGCGCCTCGTGGCGGTGATGGCGCGCATGGGCGTCGATCAGGTGCGCCTCACCGGCGGTGAGCCGCTCGTCCGCCGCGACCTCCCCGCGCTGGTCGAGATGCTCGCGGCGACCCGCGGCGTCCGCGACCTATCGCTCACAACCAACGGCGTCCTGCTCGACCGCCTCGCCGGGCCGCTCGTCGCGGCCGGGCTGCGGCGCATCAACGTTTCACTCGACTCGCTGTCACACACCCGCTTTGCCGAGATCACCCGCCGCGACGCGCTGGACCGCGTACTGGCCGGACTGGCGGAGGCCGAACGCTACCCGCAACTGCGCCCGATCAAGATCAACTGCGTCGCGATCCGCGGCTTCACGGAGGCCGAGGTACCCGCGCTCGCGGCCCTCGCGCGGCGCAAGCCCTACGTCGTGCGCTTCATCGAGTTCATGCCCCTCGACGCCGACGGCACCTGGCGCGACGAGCAGGTGCTCGCCGGCGCGGAGATCCGCACGATCATCGAACGCCACTGGCCGCTCGTCGAGCTTCCGGCGAAGCCCGCCTCGACCGCGCGACGCTTCCGCTTCGCCGACGGCGCCGGCGAGGTCGGCTTCGTCAGCCCCGTCTCAGAGCCGTTCTGCTCCAGCTGCGACCGCATTCGCCTGACGGCCGACGGCCAGCTCAGAACCTGCCTCTTCTCGCGCCGCGAATGGGATCTGCGCGGGCCGCTGCGCGACGGTGCCAGCGACGACGAACTCGACGCGCTCGTCCGCCAGGCGGTCGACCACAAGGAGCTCAAGCACCGCATCAACGAACGCGGCTTCGTCCGCGCCAGCCGAACGATGAGCCAAATCGGAGGCTAACACCCAACGAAGGAGGTCACATCAAATGCGCCGCAACCACCTGCTCGCCGCTTCCGCCCTGACCGCCGCGGTCGCCGCCGCCGCACCGGCCGCAATCGCCGGAGATCCGCCACGCGCCGGCGCCTCCGCGACCACAATCCGCGTCAGCGCCGACGAGTACTCCTACCGCCTCAGCTCGAAGAGCGCCCCGGCGGGCCGGGTCACCTTCCGCCTCACCAACAACGGCAGACTCAAGCACGACCTCAAGATCGCCGGCAAGAAGAGCAAGCTGATAGGAAGGGGCGGATCGACGTCGCTAAGCGTCAGGCTCCGCAAGGGCAGCTACCGCTACATCTGCACCGTCAAGGGACACGCCGCCGCCGGGATGAAAGGCACATTCCGCGCGAGATGAGAGCGCGCCGCTAGATCCAGCCGTAGGCACGATGGACGAGCATGGAGGCGATGCCGGCCGGCGCGGCGAGCGTCGAAACAGCCCGCCGTAGCCCAGCAATACCGCGGCGGGTGCCGCTGGTCCCACGCCGGGCGCCAGCATTGCCCAGGTCGCGACGATCGTGCGCGACTACTTCCGGCGCAAAGAGCGGAAACATCGCGTCAACGAATGGGCATCCACCAGCCCTCGCGAACGATGTCAACGACCGGCGGTTGGGCGTTAGCCTGCGACGCCGTGCGACGGTTGCGTTCGCGCCGGCGGCGCGTCTGCGAACGACGCGCGGCGCGTTGTGGGCGAGCTAGTCATCGGCTGTAGAGGCGGCCAAGGCACGGGCGGCGTCCAGTGCCTCCTGCAGCTGCTTTCCCGACCTGGCCGCAAGCCAGCACGCGACCGGTCCCGCCACGCGCTCCGAGCTGTGCGCAGCCTCCGCCGCCAACTGCAGGACCGCATCGAACTCTTCCCGGCCTGGCGGCGCGGTCCCCAAGCGTTGCGCATACTCGGATAGCCAATCCTTCGCGTTCATCTCCAACCTCCCACGGTCACCCACAAGCTTCGCACCGCGCACGCTCTAGCGAACACGGCCTGACCCGTTGGCAGGATGACGCTCCCCGGCGCGCGACATCTGACAGCAGCTGTCTCAGCCCAGGCCGACCAGACTGTCGCCTCTGACGGTGCGACGCGAGGTCGCACGAAACGAGTGAACTACCGATTGGAGGATCGGCTGATGTGATGTTGAGCGTGTAGTTCCAGGTCCGTGCTCGGCGGCCTGTCCCCGCTCTCGGCGTGCGTCGTCCGGCTCCTGGTCGGCGGGGTGCCCGCCGCGCCAAGCAGCTCTCGTGGCTCAGCCTGGCGTGGATGGGCGCGGAGGGCACGATCGCGATCACGGCCGGCATCCTCGCCGGGTCGATCGCCCTGGTCGGCTTCGGGATCGACTGAGCGATCGAGGGCGTCGCCAGCATCGTAATCGTCTGGCGCTTCACCGGTCACCGGCTGCTGTCCCACGCTGCCGAGGAGCGGGCGCAGAAGCTCGTCGTGATCCAGTTCTTCCTTCTCGCCCCATACGTCGGGTTCGAGGCGGTCCGGCATCTGGTCGGCGCAGAGCATCCCGACGTCAGCGTGCTCGGGATGGCCCTCACCGCGGCCAGCCTCGTCGGTATGCCGTTCCTCGGGATCGCGAAGCAGCGGCTCGCGGAGCGGCTCGGATCGTCGGCCACGCACGGCGAGGGCTCCCAGAATCTGATCTGCGCTTACCTGGCCGGCGCGGTCTTCCTCGGGCTGGCTGGCAATGCAGTGTTCGGCTGGTGGTGGCTCGACCGCTCGCGACGCTCGCGATCGCTAGCGTCGCGGTCAGGGAGGGCGCCCAGACCTGGCGCGGGGAAGGTTGCTGCGCCGCCCCGGGGCTCATCCCGGCGGCCGTCTGCGAGGACGACTGCTGCGAGTAGCACCCGTGGTCTGACGATCGCGACGCGTGGATGTCGCCCGCGCCACCGCACTTCATCGGAGTCGCCCCCCTCGCCTGGATCGTGAGCGATTCGCGACGTCCACCTGGCGTCCACGAGCCCGGAGACGACCGGTGTAGCCGGAAACAGGCCATTGTCCTGGATAGGCGCGGTTTGCAGGGAGATCTTCGCCGTAGGTCGGCGGCCTTGCCCGGCGTTTGCACCCTGATCCACGACTGAAAATCGTGGTGTCCCCAGTTCGATTCTGGGCCTCGCCATCTGCCGGCTGCGGCGCATCGCCAGCCTGTGTCATCGGCCCTCGCCGTACCGCGTACGGCTTCGGGCCTCTTCCTTGGCTGGCGGGCGCCTCGCTCGGCAGATGGCGAGGCCGTCGGCCTCGTCACTACGCTGATTTGCAGGGCTTTCGGCCGCCCAAGACGGTCCGCCCCGCGGTGCAGGAATCCTCGGGCTGGCAATCTCGAGGTGGAGCGGTGATCATCGGCGTGGAGATTCGGCGCGCTGCGCCCGATGCCGCAGCCCGTCGACCGTGGGCGACGGCTCGTCCGCATGCGCCCAGGGTTGACGCAGTAATGCGAGCTCGGCGGCGGAGACGAAAGCCTTGACGCGTCTCGCTCGAGAAGCGCTGATGAGGGCACGGGAGGGCCTGCGTCGCCCCGCACGCTCGGATCTGGAGCTCGCGCTCAAGGCCGCCGTTGGCGCCGGGTTGGCGCTGGGGCTGTCCGAACTGGTCGGGCTCGCCGACCCGTACTGGGCCGCGATCTCGGCCGTGGTGGCCGCGGCTCCGACCCTGGGCGCCAACCTGACCGCGGCGCTCTCGCGGGTTGCAGCCACGGTCGTTGGCGTCGCGCTCGGACTGGCCGCGGTGGCGGTCTGGGGCAGCGGGGTGCTCGTCGCGGGGGTGACCGTCTTCATCGCTCTGATGGTGCTTCCCGCGCTCTCCCTGGACCGGGGAGCGCAACTCGGCGCCGCGACCACGGTGATCATGACCGCGCTGCCCAGCGCCGAGGCGGTCGACGACGCCCTCGCCCGTGGGCTGAACATCCTGCTTGGCTGCGGAGTCGCCGTCGCCGTCGGATTCGTGCTTCTACCGAAGCGTGCCGGCGACCGCTTGCGCGACGCCCTGCGGGCTGACGTGGCGGCGACCGGCGAGCTCGCGCGCAGCGCGCTCCAAACGTACCTGGGAACGCGCCCGTCGGGCGACCTCACAACCGGCGTCCGGCGTCTGCAGGGCGCACGCGCTGCCCGTGCGGCCGCACTACACGATGCCCTTAGCGAACCTGGGGAGCGCGGAGAACGTGGGCGCGCGCTCAACCGGGAGTTCTCCGCCGCCGGCGAGTTCGTCGACGAGGTCGCAACGCTCGCCACGGTGGCCCAGGAAGGCCGCGGTGATCGCGTCCCCGAGCTGGTTCGCGCGGAGCTCATTGCGTTCGCGGACGCGGTGGCGACGGCGGCCGCCGGGTACCCCGACTCGGCCGCGTCCCACCGGCGCTTGGTCGAAGCGCACCGAGCACTCGCCGCGCTTCAGTCGGCTTTCGCCGCCGTTCGCGCCCGCCGGGCCACGGTCCCGTACGCGACCGACGAGGTCGTAAGGCTGACGATGACCCTTCACGCCGCTCGCGGATCTGTAACCGCGCTCGACGACCTAGGCGCCGCCGCTCAGAGTGCCGGCCGCGGCGAGGTGTCCTAACGGGATCCGTGGCGATCTCGCGCTCTCTACCGAGCGCGGACTGAGCGGTGGGCTAGCTTCGGCCAGGTCACCCGCCGTGCTCGAGGTCGGGAAGGCCACTGAACTTGTCATGTACGACGATGGGTTGCTGCAGGGAAGTGAGCATGTGGTGATGTTCGGTTGCCGGCGTTTCGGCGAGGTTGGCCGGGCGTTGCAGCGGCCGGCCCCCGCGTGATGCGGGGGCCGGCTACGCGGTCGTACGCGGTGGGTGCGTGCGCTACTACCTGACTTTCGCGCAGAGCACCCAGGCGTAGGCGGTCATGTTGCCCTCGCCGAACTCGTTGCTGTACGTGACGGCCCAGCCCGTCCCGTCTGCGCCGGCGGGCGCGCTCGAGACCACGGCCCCGTGCTGCTGGTTTCCTTGTAGGCGACCGCTCGCCGCGACACCGCCCCCGAGCGCCCTCTTGCCGTCGGGACAGTCGACCTTCCATTTCTCGTAATCGTCCGGCTCGATCGTGTGTCCCTGGGTGTGATACGACCAGTCCCTGACCACGCTCGGGTCCATAGGTCCGGGCGGACCCTGGGGCCCCGTCGGGCCGGCTGGGCCGGCTTCGCCCCTCGGGCCGGGGTCGCCCTTCGGGCCGGGGTCGCCCTTCGGCCCCTGCGGTCCCGCTGGGCCTTGCGGGCCGGCGGGCCCGCGCTGGCCCGCCAGTGAGCTGACGGCCTGGGTGCTCAGCTTGTTCTCGCCGAGCGAGCGGTTCTTGACGTCCTTGCCGGTGACTGTGCCGTTCTTGATGTTGGCCCCGGTGAGTGTGGTCGCCGCATAGGCGCTGCCACCGAGCGCGGCGAACAGCGCCACGTACGCGACGGCGGTCGTGTGGCGGGGCACGAGCCGCCTGAGTGGGAATCGCATTGGAATTGCCTCTTTGGATGGGTTGGTTGTGGGTTGTCGTTTGTCGTGGATGGGTCTCAAGCGCTATGGGCGACGGTCACGAGGTACTCCGCTTCCATGTGGAGGCGGCCGTCGGTAGCACGGTTGTGGCGCTCTGCGAGCGCGACGATCTCGGCGCGGCAGTCCGCCCAGCGGCCTTCGGCGGTGAGCCGCTCCCGTGCCTTCAGGGTCGGGCCGTAGTTGGTCTCCATGAAGGCGACCCAGTGCTCGGCGGAGTCGAAGCGCCAGGGGTTGTGTCCGCGCGCGAACTCGAGCT